>Ga0070679_100007846_pt1 | contig 10006 bp, 3 predicted proteins | sample KBSC63BmetaG_FD_65652 | JGI IMG/M metagenome (GOLD analysis project Ga0070679, IMG submission 65652) | Corn rhizosphere microbial communities from Kellogg Biological Station, Michigan, USA - KBS C6-3B metaG | ecosystem: Host-associated > Plants > Roots > Rhizosphere | place: USA: Michigan... | reverse complement strand
GAGGCCACGGCGATCACCAAGTCCCTCGCGGCGAAAAGCGGCCAGCATCTCGAGCCGAACCAGGAATTGCTGGGCATGGGCGCGGGCAACATCGCCGCCGCGCTGTTTGGCGCGCCGCCAGCATCCTCGTCGTTTTCCCGCTCGGCCGTTAACTACCAGAGCAACGCCGCCTCCCAGCTCTCGTCGATGCTGAGCAGCGTGGTGGTGCTGCTGATCCTGTTTTTCCTCACGCCGATCTTTAATTACATTCCGATCGCCGCCTTGGCCGCCCACCTCATGCGGGTGGGCATCAAGCTGATCAACCGGCCGCAGATTCGCATCGCGGTTCGCTCCACGCGCTCCGATGCCGCAGTGTTCCTGATCACGCTCGGCTCCGCGCTGTTCCTGCAGCTCGAGTCCGCCATTTACGTCGGCATCGGGACGGCGCTGGTGCTTTTCCTCCAAAAAACCAGCGCTCCGTCACTCGTCGAGTACACGTTCAGCGACGCCGGCCAACTCGGGGAGATGAAAGCCGGCGCCAAGCGCACCAACCCACAAATCTCGATCATCCATGTCGAGGGCGCGCTTTTCTTCGGCGCCGCCGATGTGTTTCAAGAGCACGTGCGGCACCTGACGGAAGATCCCAATACGAAGGTCTTCGTCCTGCGGATGAAGAATGCGCGGCATCTCGATGCCTCGACGGTGATGGCGCTGGAGAACCTCCACGAGTTTCTGCGCGCGAAGGGCCGCTATATGCTCTTCAGTGGTTGCAACGAGGAGGTGATGCGCCTCCTCAAGAACAGCGGGCTGCTGAGGAAAATCGGCTCCGAGAATGTCTTTCCCGCCGAGGCCAACCTGACGATGAGCACCAAGCGCGCCCTGCAGCGGGCGACCCAGTTGCTCCAAACGCACGAGGCCGACGTCCGGTTGTTTTACGAGAAGCTGCCCAATGTAGAACCGGCGGCCAAAACGACCGGGCAGGCCACCGACACGACGACTTGAGCGCGCCCGCGGATCCAACCGGGCGATACGGAATAGAGCGACGTAGCACGGATTTTAGACCACGGTCGCGCGCCGAACGCCGCGATCGTTGGTGCTCGTAACGTGACGAGCCGCGGCCAAGCACCGGATCGCCGCCCCGGTGCGACAACGGTTTTGTCACGCGCAGGCCTCATCGGAGTCGGAATGGGGGATTCGCGATTGGGCGCGGTTCCAATTGTCAGGCGCGCGCCGATGTCGAAATTTTGCCCGAGAAGCAGGGTCCGCCGGCTCCGCTCGATCACGATGATTCGTCATCAACCTTCGAGCACGGCGGCATCGACGCCCACCTCGCCGACATTGGCGGCGACTCGGATTGATCACGTCGCAACTTGGCGTGGAGGAACTCCGGCCGCCGAGGGTGTATGGCAGAGGCGGCAGCAGATCGAGGAGCCGAAGAACACTGGCGGGACTCGGCGCATAGTGCCATCCGGAACTCAAACTCGTTCTTTGTTCAGCATGCTTGCCTCCCTGATCTGAGGGACAATGTTGCGCTGGTTACAGGCGCGAGCAGGCATTAGCCCAGTCGCTGAAACGGATGTCGGTCGGGCGGCGTCCGAGGATGCGCGAACATGCCATGCATCGTCTCGCGGCAGCATGTTGCTTTTTCGGTTCAGCCGCGCGCTTCCATCGAAGGCGCGTCTTTCGCGCGTTTCGATCGTGCAAGCATCCAATGCAAACCAGTCAGCGGACCGTATTCTGCCGGATGACTTCACGGTACCAGTGCGCGCTCAGCTTTGGCGTGCGCACGAACGTGCGATAGTCGGTGTGCACGATACCGAAGCGCGTCGCGTAACCGTCCTGCCACTCGAAGTTGTCCAAGAGGGACCAAACGAAATACCCGCGCACCGGTACTCCATCGGCGATTGCGTGCGCTAGCTCGTGCAGGTACGTGCGCAAGTAGTTGCGTCGATGCAGGTCGAGGATTTCGCCACGGGTTGAAACCGCATCATCTTCATAGCCGATGCCGTTTTCGGTGATGTAGACGGCGCTGACACCGTACAGGTCGGCGACGAGGCGGGGTCCCCAGTACAGCGCTTCGGGCGTGTGCTTCAGCCAGCGACAGTCGGCGCTCGGATAACTCGGCGACATCGGCAGCTTTTCGGGGGTGCCATCGCTCCCGGCACGCACGAACGTGCCGCCGTAGATGTTGAGCCCGAGAAAATCCGCGCGTTGGCGAATCAGTTCGAAATCGCCGCGTTCGATGGGCGGGCAGTCGCGCCCATAGACCTTGGCGTACAGCGCCTCCGGATCAGCCTGATAGATCGGCCCCAGGACGCGTATATTATCGGCTGCAAACACCTGCCGTGCCGCTGCGATGTTATTGGCGGTGCCCGTGACCGGAATCGACACCCCCGGGTTGTCCACCAGGCCGACCTGGGCGTCCGCGCCGCCGAATTCGCGCACGGCGCGGACGGCGTGGCCGTGACAAAGCAGCGCGTGGTGGATGGTGCGCGCGACCACGGCATCATTCTCGCGCAAGCCGGGCGCCATCTCGCCAGTGCCATACGCGCGCTTCGTGAAGCAGACGATTTCGTTCAGGGTGAACCAGCGTTTAACCCGGTCACCGAGACGCGACACCACGAGCTTCGCGTACTCGGCGAAGGCATCGACGGTCGCGCGTTCGCGCCAGCCGCCCGGATCCTCCAGCGCTTGCGGGAGATCCCAATGGAACAGCGTGACCCAGGGGGTGATTCGATGCGCCAGCAGGGTGTCGACTAAACGGTCGTAGAACGCGAGGCCGGCGTGATTGACTTTGCCCACGCCATGCGGAAGTACCCGCGGCCACGCGATGGAAAGGCGGTAGTGCCGTAGGCCGAGTTGCGCCATGAGCGCCACGTCCTCGCGAAAACGATGGTAGTGATCGCACGCCACGGTCGGCGTATCCGCGTTGCGGATGCGGCCAGGGAGCCGGGCGAAGGTGTCCCAGGTGGAGTCGCCGCGTCCGTCGACGGCGGCTGCGCCTTCGATCTGCGGCGCGGCGGCGGCGGCACCCCAAACAAAACCAGGCGGGAATTGAGCAGCGGGCATCGAGCGATTGCGAACGCGATGCCTTGGCTCGCAAGGCCGGTATTCATTGCCAGTCAACCGCGGCGAATGTGCGGTGTCGGGCCGACCCGGACGGCGGCGGAAACGTTGACTGACAACGAACGGGTGTCTCGGCGCGGTCGTGGACGCGCGCAACCCTCCATCATCGCTGGCGCCTTGTGCGCCGCGTCCTAGCAACCCTAACGCTGGATTCCCCATGCCAATTCGCCTCCGCCAGTTTCCGCTCTTGCTACTCGCCGTAATGGTCGCGTCGTCAACTACCTTCGCCGTTCCCGTGATGGGCGTCTACAAAGGCGCCCGCGGCGGCAGCACCGCGCCGAGCTACTCCGACTACGCGGGTCTCCGTCAGTTCGAGACGTGGTTTGGACATCAGATCCCCTGTTCCATGGACTTCCTCGCGAACAGCACGTGGTCGGACTTCGACGGCGCGGCCAGTTGGGTGTCGAATCTGACCAGCGGGTGGCCGCCACAGCGGTGGCGCGCCGTATATTCGGTGCCAATGCTACCCACCGACGGCGTGAGTACGCTCACTCAAGGCGCGGCAGGCGATTACAACCCGCACTTCGCCAACCTGGCGCGCGTGCTCGTGGCCGCGGGGGAAGGGGACGCGATAATCCGTCTCGGTTGGGAAATGAACGGCGCCTGGTATCCCTGGCATGTGCGAAATGCGTCCGAGGCCGCTGACTACCGCGGGTACTGGATCCAGATCGTCGGAACGATGCGCGGCGTCGCCGGGGCGAACTTCAAGTTCAATTTCTGTCCGATCAACGGGACGAATTCCTATTCGCCGGTCAATGCGTATCCGGGCGACGATTACGTCGATATCATCGGGCAGGATGTCTACAATACGAGCTATCAGACCTCGGATCCGACGGCGCGCTGGAACGAACTGCTGACCCAGGCCGATGGCCTCAAATTCTGGGCCGACTTCGCGACGGCGCATGCCAAGCCGTTGTCCTATCCGGAATGGGCGACGGGTAACCGGACCGCCGACACGTCCGGCGGAGGCGACGATCCCTTGTTCATCCAGAACATGTACACCTGGATCACGACGCACAACGTCGCGTATCACAATTATTGGGACTACCAGGCGCCGGATTTTCACGGCCAGCTCTCGAACGATCAGTTCCCGAACGCCAGTGCCAAATTCAAGGAGTTGTTCGGGCCATTGTTCGCGAATGAAACCGCGGCGCCGGACAAGTTGGCCGCCACCTCGGGGAATGGCCGAATCGACCTCGCCTGGGCTGCAGTCACCGGCGCCACGAGTTATCAGATTCTGCGCGCCACGACGGTCGGTCACGACGAAGCGCCGGTTGCCACCTGTACTGCGACGACCTTCACGGATAGCGGGCTGACCAATGGAACGAGCTATTACTACGTCGTCGCGGCCGTGAAGTCCGGCGTCGCCAGCGGCCCTTCACCGCGTGCCACGGGGACGCCGATCGACGCCAGCATCGCCGACGATTCGGACCCTTCGACGGTTGGAATCACAGGTTCGTGGACGTCGTCGACGTCCGGGGACGGATACTACGGGCTCGACTATCTTCACGACGGCAACACCGGTGCGACGGGCGGCAAGAGCGTCCGTTTTACGCCGAGATTGGGCATCGGCGGCACGTATAACGTCTATGCCCGCTGGACCGCCGGATCGAACCGCTCTTCCGACACGCCGGTCACCATCACCTCGTCCGATGGGACGAGCAATCTGATCGTCAACCAGCAGATCAACGGTGGCGGCTGGTTGTTGCTTGGCTCAGCGGCATTCGCCGCGGACGCGAGCGGAAGCGTGCTGGTGACGAACAATGGAACGAACGGCTACGTGATCGCCGATGCGGTCGCGTTCATCGCGACGACTGCGCCACAGCCTCCGGCCGTGCCAACGAATGTCGCGGCCGCGGCGTCGGCCAATCAGATCACGCTGACCTGGCCCGAGGCGAATGGCGCGATCAGCTACGAGGTGCGGCGCTCGACGGCAGCAACCGGTGCCTACGTTACCGTGACGACGGACCTTCATAGCACGACCTGGACGGACACCGGCTTGGCCAATGGCGTGACGTACTGGTACACGGTCGCTGCCAGCAATCCTGTTGGCCGCAGTGCCGATTCGGCCCCGGTCGGGGCCGCCCCCGTCGGCGTGCCGCAAGCTCCGACTGGGCTCGCGGCCACGCCCAACAATGCGGCAGTCACGCTTGCCTGGTCGGCGTCGCCCGGCGCAGCCAGTTACGCGATCAAGCGCGCCACCATATCGGGCGGCCCCTATGCAACGCTTGCCTCGTCCGTGACCGCCACGACCTACACCGACACAGCCGTAACGAACAGCACGGCGTACTATTATGTTGTCACCGCGACGAACACCTATGGCGAGAGCGCGGTGTCCGCCGAGGTGACTGCGACGCCGGAGCCCCAATTCATCGTCGACAACGCCGACCCTGCCGGCGTCACGGTTACTGGCGCGTGGACCGTGAGCACCAGCGCGACGACGTTCTACGGGCCAAACTACCTGCATGACGGCAACAGCGGCGCGACCGGCGGAAAGAGCGTGCGCTTCACTCCGAATCTGCCGTTTGCCGCCGCGGTCGACGTTTACCTGCGGTGGCCCGCGAGTTCGAACCGCGCATCCAATACACCCATCGACATCACCCACGGACTTGGCGTCACCACAATCACAGTCAACCAGCGCAACAACGACGGCGTGTGGGTGCTGCTCGGACGGTTCAACTTCGCCGCGGGAAATGTCGGCAGCGTCACCGTACGCAACGACAGTGCCAACGGCTTCGTGATTGCGGACGCCGCAAAATTTGTCGTCACGGGACCGATTGCCACGCCGACCGCGCCGACCAATCTGGCCGGTAATATCGGCAATCACGCGGTGGCGCTTACCTGGACCGCGGCGTCCGCCGCCACCAGTTACACGGTGAAGCGATCGACCACGTTTGGCGGTCCGTATACCGTCGTGAGTGCGGGGGTTACCGCGACCAACTTCACCGATTCGACGCCGGAGAATGCTACGACCTACTTCTATGTCGTATCCGGAGTGAGCCTGGCCGGCGAGGGCCCTGACTCGAATGCGATCGCGGCAACTCCGACGAGCGCGGCTGGGGTCTCCGTCACCTACGTTTCGAGCGGACGAACTTACACCGTTGGCACAGCCCTCGTTGGCGCGAAGTACACCATCGATCGCACGTTTTCGATCGCGACACTGAGCCCGGCTCTGAACAACGCCACCTTGATTCGCACCGCGTACGACGACAAGTCACTGACCACGCCGACGCACCTTACCTTCACCGTCGGACAAGCGTCGACGGTCTACGTCTGTTACGACACGCGGGTCACCACGCTGCCGGGCTTTCTCGACTCCAGTTGGACGCTCACGGGCGAAACCATCACCACGACGCACACTCTGGCGTCGCCGTTCAAGGTGTACGCGAAGCAGTTTGCGGCCGGGACCATTACGCTCGGAGCCAACGCGCAGCTGCCAGCCGCGGGAACGTGGGGCGCGGCCGGGGCGCATTATCTCGTGCTCATCGCACCACTCCCACCGACGTCGGCCTCGATCGCCTTCGACGCACTTAGCCAGACATACGACGGCACGCCGAAAACGCCGACGATCACAACGACTCCGGCTGGATTGGGCGTGGCAATGACCTACAACGGGAGCAGCACGCCGCCGGTCAGCGCTGGGAGCTACCGCGTCGACGCTCTCATCACCACCCCGGGCTATCAGGGCCGCGGCGCGGCGACGTTGCTGATCGGTCCGGCGAGCGCGTCTTTGAGTCTTGGCAACCTGTCTCAGACGTACGACGGCACGCTCAAGTCGGTTTCCGTCACCACGTCGCCCGCGAATCTGCCGGTCAACGTGCAGTACGACGGCACGGCCAACGCGCCGACCGATGCGGGGACCTACGCAATCACGGCCACGATCACGGATCCGAATTTCACTGGCACCGCGTCGGACACTCTCGTGGTCAATAAAGCGGAGACCACCGTGGCGCTCGGTTCGCTCGAGCAAACGTACGACGGTGCGCCGAAATTCGTCAGCACTGCCACGATTCCCGCCGGCCTGCCGGTGGATACAACCTATGACGGCAATACCGCTGCGCCCACAAGGGCCGGGAGCTATGCGGTCGCGGCCGCGATCAACGATCGTAACTACGCGGGCAGCGCCGCCGGAACGCTCATCGTCGACAAGGCGACCGCTGCCGTCGTACTCACGGGTCTCGCGCAACGATACGATGGCACGGCTCGATCGGTGACGGCCGTAACGACGCCCGCCGACTTGGCGGTAAGTCTTACCTACGATGGCGGCTCCGATGCTCCCATCTATCCGGGCGCTCATGTCGTCGTTGCGACCGTGGACGATCCAAATTACGCGGGCAGCGCGACCGACCTGCTCTCGATCACGGCAACCGTGTCGGTTCGTCACGCGCCGACGTTGAACGGAATGGTGATCGGTTCGGTCCAGGTTGCATCGGCGGAGAGCTTTGCCCTGAACGGCAGTTCGTCCGTCAGCGGCGATCTGCTGGTTCCCGGAACGCCGAGCGTTCGGCTGAATGGCCATCCGATCTATGGCAGCACGCTCGACGCGTCCGGTGGCACGTTGCCCAATGGATACGTCGTCACGCTCAACGGCGGGGCGACGCTGCGTCACGTGGTGCGGCGCGTCGATCCGCTTTCGCTTGCTGACGTGATGTCGCCCGTCGGTCCGACCGGAACTCGCGATGTCATGATCAGCCAGCCGGAACAATCCGTCGGCGACTATTCCACGCTTCGAAACCTGACCCTGAACGGAAGCGCGGGAACGGTGGCGCTCCCGCCCGGGAACTATGGCGCCATCGTGATCAATGGCGGCAGCACGTTGGTGCTCGGCGATTCCGCCGGCGCCAATCCTGCCGCGTACGGATTTCAGACGTTGACGGTAAACGGATCGGGCCACGTCAGCGTGATCGGCGCGGTCCATCTGGTTCTCGCCATCGGCGGCAGTTGCAACGGCACGATCGGCGATGCCGCCGAGCCGGAACAACTCGCCCTCGAGATCGCGGCGGGAAATTTCACCCTCAACGGCAGCGCCTCGGTCTCGGGCTCGGTTACCGCATCGAATGGCGCGGTCGTGCTCGACGGCTCCAGCCAACTGCTCGGTGCGGTGATTTCCGATCGCCTGATTGTGAACGGTGGCGCCGTGCTGCAGCAGGCGCCGTAGCGTATCACGCCTTCCGGGAGTTTCGCTGGATGAACTCGACGATCTCCTGCGCGTGGCAGAAACACAGGGCCGACACCGTGTCGGCGGCGCCGTAGTAGATCGCGATGCGGCCGGTCGCGCTGTCGCAGAGGCAGCCGACCGGGAAGCAAACGCCGGGCACAAGCCCCGCGAGTTCGTAGGGCGCCTCCGGCACGAGCAGGGCCTCTCTCAGCCGGGCCACCACTTTCCAGGGTTGCTCGAGATCGAGCAGCACTGCGCCCATGGCATACGAGAAACCGTTACACGTCGAACCGACGCCGTGATAAAAAAGCAGCCAGCCTTCGCTCGTTTCGATCGGAGTGGGGCCCGCGCCAATTTTCACGCCTTCCCACCAAGGTCCGCCGCGGCTCATCACCCAGCGGTGTTTTCCCCAATACACCAGATCCGGGCTCTCGCTGACGAAGATGTCGCCGAACGCCGTGTGGCCCGTGTCGCTGGGCCGACTGAGCATGAGAAACTTCCCATCGAATTTGCGCGGGAACAGGACGCCATTGCGGTTGTACGGCAGAAAAGCGTTTTCGAGCTGCTCGAATGTGACGAAATCCTTCGTGCGGGCGACGCCGATCGTCGGTCCGTGATACCCGTTGCACCACGTGACGTAGTACGTTCCGTCGATCTCCGTCACGCGCGGATCGTACGCGTATTCGTGCCGGGTGATTTCATCATCCTCGCCGCAAAAATGAATCGGCTGCGAATTGAAGGACCAAATGATGCCGTCCGTACTGTGGCCGACATGCAGGCGCGGCATGCGATCCATACCCTCGGTGCGAAAGACCCCGGCGAATCCGCCGCGGAAGGGAACCACCGCGCTGTTGTAGATGCCCGTGACGCGGTGAAGCGGACGGCGGCCGATGATCGGGTTGCCGTCGAATCGCCAGACGTGGTCTTCATTGCCCGGCGAGCGGGGCTGCCAAGGCAGGTTCGGGATCGCCGGTCCGGCGATGGTAAATTTGCGCTTGGATTTCGGATGCGACGACACGGATTTCATTGGAAGAAGTCGGAAACTTGGACGCGGCTGCGCCCGGACGACAGCAAGTCGCCGCCAAAAACGGCGAAGCTTGCCGTGGCTACGTGGCGAGCTGTCCGCGGCGCTGCTCGAGTTCGATGCGAGTCGCGCGCATCGTGTCCGCAGTCAGCGGATACTTTCGCAACAGCCAGATCGCCGGCACGAGGCAACTCACCGGTCCCAGCGAGAAGACCACGCGCATCCAAATCAGCGAGTGCGGATCTTGTGCGCCGCCGCGCGCGGCGTCGAAACCGACCAGCTGGAGCACGATACCGCCGAGCAGGTAGGTGACCGCAGCGGAGCCTTTCAGGAGGAGGTTGGATACCGAACCGTAGATGCCCTCGCGCCGATGACCCGTCGCGAGTTCGTCCCGGTCGCAGATGTCGGCCTTCATCGAATTCACGAGGATCCAGAAACCGAGGCTGCCGAACTGAGTCAGCGGATTGATCAGCATCCAGAGCCACGGATGCGTGGGCGACGCCAGGACCCACTTCAGCAAATCCGCTGAGACGTTGATCCAGAGGCAAAGCGCGAGAGCATTGCGTTTGCCGAGTTTCACGACGGAGTAACGCGCGATCGGAATCGCGACGAACGCCGACAACGCGTACACAATCGTGTTGATGCCCATGAACCCGCTCACCGCGACGGTGTCGCCGTGGAATACGTGGTACGTGAGCACGTAGAAGCTCAGTGACTCG
>Ga0070679_100007845_pt1 | contig 10006 bp, 4 predicted proteins | sample KBSC63BmetaG_FD_65652 | JGI IMG/M metagenome (GOLD analysis project Ga0070679, IMG submission 65652) | Corn rhizosphere microbial communities from Kellogg Biological Station, Michigan, USA - KBS C6-3B metaG | ecosystem: Host-associated > Plants > Roots > Rhizosphere | place: USA: Michigan... | reverse complement strand
GCCCTTCGCCACGACCAGGAAGTCGTAGCGGCCCTGGACGAAGGCGGCGGTGTCGTCGCGGTTGACGTCGATGCCCGAGTTGCTCGTAGCCGGGTCGGTGTCCGCAATCTGCGAGACACGGCCCTGGTAGGTACCGACGTAGACCTGGCCGACGACGGCCGGGTTGCCGGGCACCTTGCCCCGGATGTCGAACGTCACGTTCGTGTTCCCGCCCAGCGGGGACGAGAAGTCCGGCACCGGGTCGCAGTCCTGAACCAGCGCGCCGGTGCAGCGGTTGGCCGCCGCCGGCGAGGGATGCAGGGCTGCGTTACCGCCGAGCCCGCGCTGAGCGAAGGCCGCCCAGATCTCGGACTGGTTGGCACCGCCGTAGCGCATCATGTCCGCCGCAATCAGCGAGTTGCGGGCGTCGATCATGGTCGGTGCCGCCGGATCGAGGATCATCGCGTCGTAGACGAGCTGGATCCAGCGCCGGTTGCCCGGGCAGTTCTGGGACGGCAGCTCGCCCGCGGCGCACTCGGCCTGAAGGGCCGTGTCCCCCGCGGGGAAGTCGTGGTTGTACTTCTCGATCAGGTTCTCCCTGACCGAGTTGTTGGTGGCCACCCAGATCTCACCGTCCGAGTGGACCTCGTTGCCGGCCACGTCGTAGCCGATGTCGCTGAAGTTCAGCGGGTTGACGTGGGGGTACGTCGACGGCGTCGGGAAGTCGCCGGTCCGCGGGTAGTTCATGACGTAGTTGCGGATCCCGTGCTCCTTGTTGCCCGTCGCGTACGTGCCGGTCGCGAACGGATCCTCGCCGTCGACCGGCGTGAAGTCGTTCTCACGCAGGTACTCGATCGAGACCAGGTCGCCGAAGGCCTCGCCCATCGACCCGGCGTGGAAGCCGGCGCGGCTCGAGCCCTTGCTGATCATGCGGTTCTCGATCATGTGACCGAACTCGTGGCCGATCACGCCCTGGTCGTAGTCGCCGTCCACGCAGGGTGCGTAGAACGAGCCCGCGATCGGCTGCCAGAAGTACATGTTCGTGACCGACGAGGCTCCGTCGGGCAGCGTCGACATGTTGGCGTTGTCGCGGGTGGTCGTCTGCGCGCCCGACTGGACGTCGCCGATCACCGGATCGCCTTCCTGCCAGGCCTCGGTGTTCCCGAAGTTGCTGGACTGGGCGTTCCAGTTCGGCTCGGTGAACCCGAGGAAGTACGAGAAGTCGTGCATCCGGTTGTGCATGACGAACAGGTTCACCGCCGCGGCGCTGTCGTCGTAGACGGCGCCGGGGGTCTCGGGGTTCGCCCGCTGACACTGCCGGTTGTACCAGTCGTTCGTCCACGGGAACGAGTAGTCCCGGGTGTTGCTGACCGGCATGTAGCCCGGAGGCGACGGAGCCGTGTCGTTGGCCCACGAGGTCGCGGCCTTGTTGTTGTTGCCGCTCGTCGTGAAGGTCGTCTGGTTCGTGCGCCCGTCGAAGTCCCACGGGACGCGCGACGCCAGGTTGCCGACGACGATGTCGCAGCCCGGGGCCGAGCGCCAGCACCACGTCTTGCGCGTGTCGGTGCTCGGGTCGTTCCACGGGTACTGGTCGATCGCGGACAGCGGCGGCGTCGACGGGAAGGCCTTCCAGCGCGCCCAGTACGCGGGCGGTGCGGGGCTGTCGTCGATCGTCACCGTGCCGGTGTACGTCCGCGGAGCGGTCCACGCGGCCCCGTCCGGGAAGTCGCAGTTCTGGACGAAGTAGTCGCCCGGCGGCACGCCGCCGGCCGGCGCGTAGCGGAACTGCTCCGGCGAGAACAGCGTGTCGGCCGCGATCAGCGGCGTCGTGCTGTCGCCGAAGAACAGCTTCAGGATCTCGTCGTTCGTGTTGACGGTCGCCGCCGCGAACCCGGACAGCGCCCGGACGCCGGGGCCGACCGTGAACGGGCCGTGCCGCACGCCGCACGCGCCGTCGGTCGCGGGAAGCTCGCCGCTGATCGGGAACGTCTGGATCGCGTTGGCATGCTTGACGCGGGTCGTGGCGAAGTTGTCGGTCAGGTTCGTCTGCGCCAGGATCGCGCCGGTGCGGGCGTTGACGATCGTCCGGAAGGCGATCGTCGAGGCGGTGCGGCTGAGCACGATCGCCTCGTACGCCGGAATCGCGCGGTGCCCGAGCCCGTACGAGCCGAGGCGGACGCGCTGGATGTCACGGAAGCCGCCGACGCGGAGATTCGTCCAGCCGCGCGCGACCTTCTGCGCCCTGACGTTCAGCAGCGACGTCTTCAGCCCGAGGTTGCCGGCCGCGTGCACGAAGGCCTGCGCTGCGGTGAGCTTCACCGAGCCGGTCTTCAGCAGCGCACCGAGCGCTGTCGAGCTGACGAAGCCGATCTTCCAGCGATGGGCCTTGCCGGGCACCATCGAGACGGTGATCAGGCCGGAGCCGTTCAGGACCTTCAGGCCCTTGAACGACTGCTGGAAGGTGACCGCGTGGCCGCGGCCGCCCGTCAGCTTCGAGTCGGCGAGCACGCGAAGGCCGCGCACCGAGTCGAGCCGGTAGATCACCTTGTGCCGCGCCAGCCAGCCGCGCGCGGCCACGACGGCCGTGGTTCCGGCCGCCTGCTTGGTCAGGTAGCCGCCCGGCCTCATCAGCGTGGCGGCGGTGCCGAAGCTGTTCCATGTCACCTTCGCGTGAAGCTTGCGCACCGCGGCCCGCTGAGCGGCCGTCGGAGCGTTCGGCTTCGTGGCCCGAGCGAAGCTCGAGAGCTTGCCGTGCGACGACGTCGTCGCTGCGCTCACTCCGAAGCTCGGTCCGGCGAAGACGAGCATGACCGCTGCAGCGGCAAGGACCGCACGCAGCAGCGCCTGTCTGAAGTTCATGCTCTCCCCTCCCGTAACGCGTCTCCCCCCTGCAGGCAGACGCAGATTCGTGCGGGGATACTCAGACCTCTATCGCCCGGTGTCAAGAGACGGCGAGGGCCGCCCGGAGGCGGCCCTCGCCAGTGCTGCGCTGGAGCTCAGTGACTAGTCGTCGTCACCGTCGTGGCCGTGGCCAGGCCCGAGGTCGAGGCTCCAGATGCCCTGCGAGTGCGTCGCCGCGTAGAGGACGCGCTCGCACTTGCCGCCGCCCGTGCACGTCGGGACGCGGCTGGAGGGCTGGATCTCGAGGTGCATGATCTCGTAGCGAGGCATGCCCCTCATGGTGTGCCAGCCGCTGTGGCCGTCGTTCGGCCCGGCGAGCACGCCGAAGTCCGTGCCGACGTACAGCGTGTGCGTCGCGTCGTCGCGGACGATGTCGGACACCGGCAGGTCGCCGGAGTTCGTCGGCGTCGGGAACGCGGACGTGCCGCTCTCGACGTTGAGGTTCTCGAACGTGCCCGAACCGGAGACGGCCGGGTTGCCCTCAGTCACGCTGAAGACGTGACCCGGGGTCGTCGGCGTCGCCGCGTTGAAGCCCGAGTACGTGATCCACGCGTGGCTCGGGTCGTTCGGGTCCGGGTAGATCGAGCTCACGTAGCGGTTCGGCGAGCTCGGGTTGTCGATCCGGTGCCACGTGATTGTCGACGGATCGGATGCGTCGCCGTTGTGCGTCACGAAGACGCGGCCTGCGCCCGTCGCCGCCCAGACCGTGCCGTGGTCGTAGCTCGAGCGCGCGACCCACGACATGACGAGACCCTGGCGGTCGGCTCCGTAGAACGTGCCGGCCAGGTCACCGGGCTGGTTGAGGCACGACGGTGCCGGCGTGCTGGCGACTCCGTCGCAGTACGGGCCGCCCATCGGGCGGTAGTCGCCACAACCGAGCTGCGTGCTCGCGACGACGAACTCCGGACAATGGCTCTCCATGAACGCGATGTCCGGGGTCGTCGGCTGCGGGCCGGTCGTGGTCGCCGGGCCACCGGCGAACGCCAGGGACCGCCAGACGTGGCGCGCACCGCTGTAGATCGGGTGCGTGCCCGGCGTCGGGTTCGGGTCGCCGACCAGCGGCCAGTAGAACGCCGGCGCCTCGCCGCTCCGGCGAACCGGCGCGCTCGAGACGACCCAGCGCTCCGGGTCGCCGTTGCGGTAGTTCGTGTCACTCGCGCCGCTCGTGAACTCGTTGGCGCGCCAGGTCGCGTTCGTGCCGTCGTACACGGCGTTGCCGCCGTCGCCGTAGATGACCTGGTTGAACGTCGCCCGGTCACAACGCGAGTTGTTCGACCAGGTGCCGTTGTCCTGCGTGCCGCCCATGACCTCGCACGAGTCGGCCGGGTTGATCGCCACGTTGATGAACTGCAGCGTGCTGCTCAACCTGCGGTCGATGTGGGCGAGCTCGAACGGGACGCGGGACAGCAGCCGCTTGCAGCCGACGTTGTCCGCTCCCGTGACCGGGCCGCCCGTGGCGCCGTCGCGGCCGACCTCGTCGCACTGCGACGAGATGTTGGCGAAGGTGCCGCTCGTTCGGATCACGCCGCCGTCCGAGCCCTCGAAGATCTGGGTCGGGTTGCCGGGGTTGATCACGATCGCGTGCTGGTCAGGGTGGATGCTGTTCGAGGCCCGCCGGCAGTACGGGATGCCGTACGGCTCGTAGGCGCACCACGGGGCCACGGTGTCCTGAGCATCCGTCGTGAGGTCGGTGAACGTGCGCATGCCGTTCGCAGCGTCGGGGTCACCGGCGGTGTTCGAGTAGAGCACCGCGCGGCCGTTCGACATGCCGGCGCCCTGGCCGGCAGCGTCGTGACCGAAGCCGCAGCCGACACCCTTGGTGTCGCACGGCTGCTCGTCGTACTGCATCGCGCCGATCACGTAGACCGTGTCGGGATGGCCGGCCGGCGTGTACACGTCCTCGTCGTACCAGCACTGCGCCCAGCAGAAGTCCTGCGTGGGGAAGTACGGGTTCGCCGTGTCACGTGAGGTCAGGCACTGCCAGCCCGTGTTGTACGACGCGGGGAACGTGTGCGTCGCCGGGTCGGGCGGGGTGCAGCCGGTGCCGACCGGGCTCACTGCCGGCTGTGAGGCCAGCAGCGTCGCGGCCGGGAGCTGGCCGTTGTCCGTCCGCCAGAAGTTGGCGGCGAACGGGTCGGTCGGCCCGCCGCCGGCAGCGGTGCCGTCGGTCAGGTAGATCCGCGTGTGACCGTTCTTGACGGTCAGCGCGACCATGGTCCGGTCGATGCCGGCGCCGAGGTTCCCGCCCTGGTTGAACTGCGGGCGGAACACCTGCTGGAACGCCGTCGAGGCCGCACCAGCGTCACGCCGCCACACGCCGGCGTCGAAGCCGGCCGCGTAGACGACGTCCGGGTTCAGCGGATCCAGCTCGACATCGGTGATGCCGTAGCTGATGGGGCCGGTCGGGCCCGGATCCGGCTTGGTGCCGTCCCAGACCATCTTGAACGTGGCCCCGCCGTCGAACGACTCGTACACGCCGGGGTCGTTGGCGCCCGGCTCGAAGCGCGAGCTGCCGCCGGCGCCGATCACATGCGAGAGGCCGCGGACGCCACGCGCCGAGCCGACGAGCATGTGGTTCGAGTTGCGCGGATCGACCACGATCGAGCCGATGCCGCGGCCGAGGAAGGCGTCGATACCCGGCGTCACGCACGGGTACGCAACGGTGCTGACGCACTTGTCCGCGAGCTTCTGCCAGTGCTCGCCGCCGTCCGTCGAGCGGTAGATGCCGACGCCCGACTCGCAGCCGGAGGTGCAGCGGTTCTGCTCACCGGTGCCCAGCAGGAGCGTGTCGTTGCCCTTGCCGTGGTCGTCGTCGTTGCCCTTGCCCTTGCCGTTGCCGTGGCCGTTGTTCTTGCCCGGCACGAGCGTGAGCGTCCCGACCGAGTTCTGGTCGAGATCCTCGGGGCTGATCTGCTTCCACACCGGGTTCGGGGCGACGGCGTTGTCGGTCCGCCAGATCCCCCCGCCGGACACGCCCGCCCAGAGGCGGCACGCGTTGGCCTTGCAGTCCGGGTCGGCGAGCAGGACGGTCGTGCGGCTCGCCGTGTTGTTCGTGGCCCCGGAGAACGAGAGCACGCCTGGCTCGGTCGCGTTCTCGGTCGGGCCGTAGAGCCTCCACTTCTTCCCGTCGATCTGGAGCCGCTTCGCATGGCGAAGACGGGTCACGTCGCGGGCGGCAATCCGGTTGAACGTCGTGCGCGCGCGCGCGACGATCGTGGCCGGGATCACCTTCGCCGGGTACGTCCGGCTCTGAGTTCGCCACTGCTCGAACGAGGTCGGTCCTTCACGGATGACCTCGGCGGCGCTGCCGGTCTCACCGGCCTCGCCACCCGCCTTCGAGAAGATGCTCGGGCTCGAGCCCGAGGACTTCCCGGCGAGCAGGACGAGGGTCAGGGCGACGGCGGCGGCCAGCAAGAAAAAGACGGCCGTCACTGCGCCCGTACGCGTTCTCGTCATCGACTCTCCCCTTCGTCGTTGCAAACGACGCGGAGCGGCCCCCCAAGAGCACAAACGGGCCCGACCCCGCTGTAGTGCACGGGGCGTTATATGTGACCCTAGATCAGGCTGTCAAGCAGTTAGCGGCCGACAGCGGCGGCGGCGTCGACCAGACCCGCCCCATATGCGTCGCCGAAGGCGATGGGGTGCGACTGGTCGATGTGACAGAAGCCGGTCGAGCAGGGAACGCCGTTCAGCGCAGGAGCGCCGTTGCCCGGGTCGTTGCCGCCCATGTAGTTCCTGGGCGAGCGGTTCGCGGTGTCGGTCAGCCGGCCGACGAGCGCCGCGGGACGGCCGGCGAGCTCCGGATGCGCCGAGAGGACGAGCGCCGCGGCGCCGGCGGCGTTCGGGCTCGACATCGAGGTGCCCTGCAGCCAGCCGTAGGCGTCGCCCCTGGCCGTGAAGCAGGCCGAGTTGAAGGCGGACGACTGCGAGGGGTCGTTGCAGATCAGGCCGTCCTTGGCGAGCGCGCCGAACGAGCCCCATGTCCCGGCGAGCACGTCGCCGGGCCCGCCGTCGTAGGCGGGGATCTCGTAGGCCCGCGCGCCGCCGGGAGCGGCGAGATCGATCCGCGAGCCGTAGTTCGAGTAGTACGCGAGCTGGTCGCGCGCGCCGACGTGGCTGCGCCAGCGCAGGGGCACGCTCGCCGGCGCCGCGCCGATCGCGTTGGCCGTCGCCGACACCATCGTCACGCCCGGCACGCCGCCCGGCAGCTCGAGGCCGCCGCGCAGGTCGTACTCGTCGAGCGAGTCGCTGCCGGGAAGCACGGTCGCGATCCCGTCCGCGCCGCTGGAGACCTGGCCGACGCCGCTGAGCACGCGCCCGCCGACCGCCATCGTCACGCGGTTGACGCGCACGTGGGCGTTGCCCGCAGCAGCGAAGACCGGCACGCCGTGCGCGAGGCAGTAGTCGACCGCGTCGGTGAAGAGCAGGAAGTCGTCGGCCGAAGCGGGGTCGGACGGGTCGACGTAGGCCTCGATCGACATGTTGACCACGTCGATCCGCGGGTCGGAGCACGCGGCCACGAGGCCGGAGACGATCCAGGTCGAGAGCCCGCCGAGCCCGGCTGCGAGCACCTTGTAGGAGCCGATCCTGACGCCGGGAGCGACGCCGTTCGAGGCAAAGCCGTTGAGCGCGCCGGCGATCCGGCTCGCGACCCAGGTGCCGTGGCCTTCGAAGTCGCCGTCGCGGCAGTCGCGCAGACCCGAGCGGTCGATGAAGCCGAGCCCGAGGAGCGCCTTGAGGTCGTCGCACGGGATGAAGTTGCCGCCGAGCCGCTTGTCGACCACGCCGCGCAGCTCGCGGTGGTTGGCGTCGACGCCCGAGTCGATGACGGCGACCGCGATCGAGCTGTCGCCCGTCGTGCGGCGCCAGGCCGACTGGACGTTCATCCGGTCGTCGTCCCACTGGAAGAGCGCGTGCCACGGGTCGAAGTCGACGGTGGCGCTCCCGTCGCCGGGCGTGTCGCCGTGCCCGCCGCCGCGCGACTCGTCGCGCTTGCCGGAGGCGACCAGCGTGTCGGTGAAGAAGCTCGTGACGGCCGGCTTCGAGGCGACGCGCGCACCGAACCCGCTCGAGGCGGGAACGACGGCGAGCGCGTCGATCGCGCTCAGGTCGCCGACGACGGTCGCGCCGGAGGCCGTGACGGCCGCGCGCATCTGCGCCGGGGTCGTGCCGTGGGCGAACCGGACCACCGTGACGCCGAAGGGATTGCCGGCGGCGGTGGCAGATCCTGTGAGGGCGAGCGCAGAGACGAACGCCGCAAGGAGAAGGGTGGGCCGCAACACCGTGGTGCAGGCATCGGCAGACGGCTGCCGTCCTGCATCACCCCTTTTTGGGAATCGCTACTGGACCGAATCGTGCGGCTTGGCCATCTTGCGGTAGTCGAGCGCCTCGTCGAGCGTGGCCTCGTCGACTCCCGCGTCCCGCGCGACCTCGCGGAGGGAGCGCCCGGAGCTCGCGGCCTCCTTGACGATCTCGGCGGCCTTGTCGTAGCCGATGTACGGGTTGAGCGCGGTGGCCGCGGAGAGGGTCAGCTCCGCGTAGCGCTCGCACGTCTCGCGATTGGCCTCGATCCCGTCCACGCACTTCTCGGCGAGCAGACGCGACGCGCTGGCCAGCAGCTTGATCGAGTCGAGCAGGTTGCGCGCGAGCAGCGGCACGAAGACGTTCAGCTCGAAATGGCCCTGCATCCCACCGACCGCGATCGCCCCGTCGTTCCCGATCACCTGCGCGGCGACCTGCGTCACGACCTCGGGGATCACCGGGTTCACCTTGCCGGGCATGATCGAGCTGCCCTTCTGCAGCTCGGGCAACGCGATCTCGGCCAGGCCGGCGCGAGGGCCCGAGCCCATGAAGCGGATGTCGTTCGCGATCTTCGTCAGCGAGACGGCGAGCACCTTGAGCGCGCCGGAGGCCTCGACGATCCCGTCGCGCGCGGCCTGCGACTCGAACGGGTCGGCCGGCGGGGAGATCTCGAGGCCGGTGTCTTCTTGCAGTCGCGCGCGCACGCGCGAGGCGAAGTCGGGGTGCGTGTTCAGCCCGGTGCCCGTTGCCGTGCCGCCCAGCGGCACTTTGCCGAGGCGCGGCAGCGTGTCGCGCACGCGCGCGGCGCCCTCGCGCACCTGGGCCGCGTAGCCGCCGAACTCCTGGCCGAGCGTGACCGGCACTGCGTCCATCCAGTGCGTCCGCCCGGACTTGACCACGTCGTCGAGCTCCTTCGCCTTCGCCTCGAGCGAGCCGGCGAGGCGGTCGAGCGCCGGCAGCAGGTCGTTCGTCAGCTCGTCGAGCGCGGCGAGGTGGACGGCGCTCGGGAAGACGTCGTTCGACGACTGGCCCATGTTCACGTCGTCGTTCGCGTGCACGCCGTCGCCCGCGAGGTTGGCGATCACCTCGTTGGCGTTCATGTTCGACGAGGTGCCGGAGCCGGTCTGGAAGACGTCGATCGGGAACTGGTCGTCGAGCTCGCCGTTCGCGATCCGGTCGGCGGCCGCGGCGATGCGCTCGGCCTTGTCGCCGTCGAGCAGGCCCAGCTCGGCGTTCACCCGCGCGGCGGCGGCCTTGATGCGCCCGAGCCACCGCGCGACGGGCGCGGGAATCGGCTCGCCGGAGACCGGAAAGTTCTCGACGGCCTTACGCGTCTCGGCGCCCCAGAGCTCTTCTTTCGCCTCGGTGGCCACGAGGTCGAGTGTACTCAGGCAACGTAGAGCCGGCGCCGCTCCAGCGGCCTGGCGCGCAGCCGTCCGCGCGAGGCTTCGCTGAGCTCCGCCGAGGCCGCCCAGCCGACGTAGCGGCAGCGCTCGCACTCCCCGCCGTCGAGCCGGTGGTGCGCGTCCGGGTGCACGACGCGCACGTCGCCGCAGCGCAAGCACTCGATCCGGAGGGAGGGCATCTCCCTCCAGAGATCGGCCGCGCCGCGAGCCGGCCGTCCCTCGAACGAGGGAGGGCTAATCCGTCGAGTACTTGGGCTGGACCTTCTCGCCGCGGATGCGCGCCACGGCGTTGTTGGCCGCGATCGCGGCTTCGCCCATGCCGATCGTGATCAGCGTGATCTTGCCCTCGTAGCCGGCGACGTCGCCCGCCGCGTAGACGCCGGGGACCGTCGTCTCGCAGGTCATCGGGTCGATCAGCA
>Ga0070679_100007844_pt1 | contig 10008 bp, 10 predicted proteins | sample KBSC63BmetaG_FD_65652 | JGI IMG/M metagenome (GOLD analysis project Ga0070679, IMG submission 65652) | Corn rhizosphere microbial communities from Kellogg Biological Station, Michigan, USA - KBS C6-3B metaG | ecosystem: Host-associated > Plants > Roots > Rhizosphere | place: USA: Michigan... | reverse complement strand
GGAGTTGAACTTGGCGCTCCGTACCATGTAACGTGGTCGTGCTACTCGGGTGAGACCGAGGCTTGCGGTGTGTGTGAAAGTTGCGCGCTGCGGTTGCGGGCGTTTCGCGAAGCTGGAGCGGTCGACCCGATCCCATATGCCGCGCGTTAGAACAGTCCGGAGACGGCGGGGCGGACATAGATTTTGAACTTGACGATGAGGGGAATAATGATGAAAAAGCTCAGACTACTTACTCTGCTGGCGGCGACGGCAGTTCTTCCGATGACGATGTTGGCGCAGGCCACGGCCAGCGTCCATGGACATGTGCAGAATGCCGCTGGTCTGCCGCTCACGACAGGGCAAGTGAAGCTCACAACCGACAAGACGGCCGAACCGAAGGACCGGAAGTTCAAGAACACTTTCGATATCGACGCCAATGGCGACTACAAGGGCAAGGATATCGCTCCCGGGGACTACCTGATGATCGTCATTCAGGGCGACAAGAACGTCGATTACATGGAAGCGACGTTCAAGGCCGGCGACGACAAGACCGTCGACTTCGATATGACGCGCAAAGAGTACATCGACAAGATGAGCCCGGAAGACCGGAAAGCGCTGGAGGAATACAAGAAGCGCGCCAGCGAAACGATCAACACCAACAAGGTGATCGCGAATTTGAACGCGGCGCTGAAGGGGGTGTCCGCCGACCTGGCGTCCGCGAACCCGAATTACGATCAGGACATCACCACGATGCAGCAGGCGACCACGCAGAAGCCCGATGAAGCGGTGCTCTGGTTGAACCTTGCGCAGGCCCAGGCTGCCAAGGCCGACCACTTCTCCAAGGCCGCCGGGAAAACGTGGAACACCGACGACTCGATCGTCAAGACCTATAACGATGCGCTCGTTTCCTATAAAAAAGGTATCGAAGTGAACGCTGCCGCGAAGAAGCCGAACCCCGGCGACCAGGGAATCGCATGGAACGCTATCGGCAACATCTCCGCCAAGCTGGGCAAGCTCGATGAAGCGCAGGCGGCCTACGACAGTGCAGTGAAGATCGCACCGACGTCGGCGGGACTGGTGTACGGCAATGAAGCGGCGGTGCTGTTCAATGCAGGCCATGGCGACGAGGCTGCGGTAGCGGCGGACAAGGCGATCGCAGCCGATCCAACCAAGCCTATGCCGTATTACATCAAGGGCCAGTCGCTCATCTCCAAGGCGACCGTCGATAAGAATGGCAAGTACGTGACGCCGCCGGGTTGCATTGAGGCGTACCAGAAGTTTCTCGAACTGGATCCGAATAATCCTCTGGCGCCTGAAGTCAAAGCCATCCTCACCGGGATGGGAGAGACGATTACCACGAAGTACAAGGCCCCAGGCGCGAAGAAGTAACGAGGGGATGGTAGTTGGAAGTAAAGCGCAGGCCCTGACCGCTGGTCAGGGCCTGCGCTGCTTTGAGGAGGGTCTGTGAGCGAACGAGTGTTGCGCTTTGCCGACGCACTGGAGATTGTGGTGGAGCACGCTCGCGAGGCCGCCGCAGCAAGAGAGGTGGAGACCGTTGGCCTGCTGGATGCGGTGGGAAGAGTACTGGCTGAGCGGGTACTCGCGGACCGGGACCAGCCCCCTTTCGACCGGGCGACGAGAGATGGATTTGCGGTACGCGCGGCCGATGTGAGAGAGGTTTTGCGCGTTGTGGGGGTCGTGCGTGCGGGAGAAGCCTGGAATGGAAAAGCCGTTGATGAAAGAGAGGCTGTCGAGATTATGACCGGGGCGGCACTGCCCGAAGGCGCGGACGCTGTCGTGATGGTCGAGCACGTTGTGGTTTCGGGAAAGAGCTTGCGGGTGGCGGACGGGCGGACGCTGCGGACCGGCGAGAATGTGGTCGCGCGCGGAGCAGAGGCACGGGCCGGCGTGGGTGTGCTGCGGGTGGGCACGGTGATTGGAGCAGCGGAGATTGCAGTCGCGGCGAGTTGTGGCTGCGCAACGCTGCCGGTTTTCCGAAAGCCAAAGGTGGCGATAGTGGCGACCGGGGATGAGCTGGTGGAGCTCGATGTCGCGCCGGATGCGACACAGATTCGCAACTCGAACAGCTACGCGCTGGCGGCGATGGTGCGGGTTGAGGGTGGTGAGGCGGTGCGGGTGGCGATCGCTCGCGATACCCGGGAGGATGTGCGCGCCCGCATTGCGGACGGACGGAAGGCCGATTTGCTGGTGTTGTCGGGTGGAGTGTCGATGGGCAAGTATGACCTGGTGGAGGAGGTGCTTGCAGAACTGGGGGCGGAGTTCTTCTTTACCGGCGCGCTGATTCAGCCGGGCAAACCGGTAGTCTTTGGGCGCCTGCCTCGCGATGGCGGCTGGACTTACTTCTTTGGACTGCCGGGGAACCCGGTATCGACGCAGGTGACGTTTGGGCTGTTTGTCGCCCCGATGCTGCGGGGTCTGGCCGGACGCGAGGAGATTGCGCCGCGGTTCGTGGAGGCTCGGCTGGCCGATGATGTGAAGGGTGGGGCGAAAGTGACGCGTTTTTTGCCGGCGGAAATGACGGGAGATTGGGAAGAAGTGACGGTGCGGGTGGTGGGATGGCAGGGATCGGGGGATGTCGCCGCCAATGCTCGCGGGAATGGCTATGTCGTTCTGCCGGCCGGAGCTGCGGATTTTCACGCCGGTGGACTGGTCAGGGTGTTGCTGCGTTAGGATGGCGGCTATGAGTGGGTCCGGCAAAGTGTCCGTGCGGCAGGTTCTGGGTGGCTTCTGCCTTGGCTTCGGAGTGGCAACGTATCTGTTAGGCGCAATGGCCTACGTCTGGCTGCGCGGAAATTTCATCATTGGCTTCTCGAACCTGGCGGTCCTGTGGGTCGTGCTTCTGATGCCGTCGGTATTGATGTTGATCGGCTTGATCTCCATCGTGAAATCCAGGGGGACAGCATGAGCGACAAGCTCTCGCATTTCGATGCAGCAGGCCAGGCGCACATGGTGGACGTCAGCGCGAAGGCCGAGACACGACGGGAAGCCGTGGCGAGCGCGTTCGTGGAGTTGAACGATGCCGTGCTGGCGGCATTGCCACAGAATCCGAAGGGCGATCCGCTGGAGGTGGCCCGGTTTGCGGGGATCCAGGCGGCCAAGCGGACGAGTGACCTGATTCCGATGTGTCATCCGCTGGCGCTGAGCTTTGTGGATGTGCAGGCAACGGTAGTAGCGGGCGGGGTGGAGATCCGCGCGACTGCGGCGACGGTGGCCGGGACCGGCGTGGAGATGGAAGCTATGGTTGCCGCCTCGGTGGCCGCGCTGACCGTGTACGACATGACCAAGGCTCTGGATAAAGGGATCCGCATCCGTGAGGTCGTGCTGCTCTCCAAAAGAGGTGGAAAGAGCGGCGATTACACGCGAAATGCGTGACGGTTTGGCGGCGATTCGTTGATGCTTTGACACTTTTTCGATGGCCTGAGACGAACATGACAAAGCTTCTGGAACTGCGAGGCCGGGACAGCGGGGGCTTCGCATCGCGGTTCAGGGCACCTTGCTCCCTATAGGCGGGTTTGCGCTTCGAGAGACTCCGTTAAGCGCGTTCGACCTGGCCCAAACCCTGCATAAGAGGCCCAGCCCCATGAGGTCGCGCTGGATTCCTACCCAGCGATCAAAAGCGGTGACTATCGGCGGGCAAAGTAACCCCTCACTAATTTGCCGTTTTACTGAGGAAAATGCCACCTACGTTACCGGTGACGCGGAAAGGTCCGCTAAATTGTTTCCCAAAGGCTTGCTTATCCCCCACAAGGGGGATTACATTAGTCATGTTTCAGTACAACTTTTGGTGCAGCACAGGTTACTAAAGATTCCAGATTCAGGCTTTGAACGGTCTGTTTTGGGATGATGCCGGATCCTGCGGCACCAGCGGAATTCTGAGAACAAGCGAAAAGAGCGGGGATCTACCGCCACGGGCCCTTTAGAGAAGTTTCGGTCAATAGCTTTGCCGCCAGGGGCGGATATTTGCAGGAGGATGGAATGAATTACGGAAGACTTCTTATTTTGGGCGCTCTTCTTGCGGGTCCCTCGACAGCGGCGTTCGCAACCCCTATCTATGGGGTATTTGACGCGTCTGGCCAAGGCAACATTGCAACCACGGGGACTGGCACGCACACGGTGGCAACCGGGTTCACGATCGGCGGCACTATCGGCACGACTGCAGGCGGCAATACGCGCCCTACCGGCACGGTGACCCAGGATGGGTCAGGCGTGTTCGCCGACTTCACGGAAAGCCAGTCGTTCTTCTACCACTTCATCGCCAGTGGGACTCCCGGTTCTGCATTTTTTGGCTTCAACACGGTGAGCAGCCCGACGGGGATTGAGTTCCTGCAGGCCAATTCGGACCCCACCAAGGGTCCTGTCGCGACCATGAAGTTCTACATTACGTCGGTGCAGGACGTCACGATCAATTCCGGCAGCCTCATCGGAGGCACTACCGGCGGCTTCGACGGTACGGGATACGTGACATTCTCCAACGTATTTGTTCCGGGGCAGCCCGGCGTGCTCTTTCAGGAAGCGGTGGAGTATTCCGTCGCCATCAACAAAGGTGCGGGCTCGAAGCCGTTCACGATTGAAATCGATGCGGTAGGCCCCTCTCCGGCTCCCGAACCCAGCAGCCTGGCTCTGCTCGGCACAGGCATGGTCGGCGTCGCGGGCTTCGCTTTCCGGAAACGCGGCAAAATTCAAAGCTAATCATCAGAAATAACGAAGTGACATAAGCGGAATGCTTCGGCGTTCCGCTTTTGTTTTTTACGGCACGGTTACCAGAAATCGGGAGTTTGTTACCAAATTGTATCGTGATGCGATTATTCATAACTAAAGTAATGGGCAAAAAAGCGCGTTGCGTTTTTCTTCTTTGACACCCGGCGGCCAAAGTACGACTCTTGGTTAGACCAACTCGTTACCAAAGGGTGTGACCAAGGGCACTTGGCCGAAGCACACTTCGTCGTTAGGGTTATGCCAGAGACTCATGAAGAGTGGTGACCATCACCCACCTCATGTCTTCCTTACGGGTAGAAGCGGTCGTAGTTGTATCACTGGAGGATTTATGCAGTTTGGAAAATTGATTCTTATTGGAGCAGCTCTCGCCGCACTTTCTCCCGTTGCGATGGCCGACATCCTTTTGAGTGGCGAAATTGACACGTCCGGAACAGCCACGATCAAAGCGACGTCCATTGTTTTTGCAAATACCGATCAGACGAAAACGGATTTGCATTTCCTTCAGTCGCCCGGCACTGTGACTGGGACGAACGGATCGTTCACTGCGTTCTCCTCTCCGTCGGGCATGTGGTACGTTCCTGGCGCCACCAGCCTCACGAAGAGCCCATCGGGGGCATACACGGGCCGGAACATTGCGAACCTGGTGTACTCTCAGGCGACGCTGGCAACGCCGGTGCTGTTGTACCAGGTGTTCGAAGGCGCCAATATCCTTGACTTCTATGTGACTGCGGTGACGAGTGTAACCGTGGGAACCGGCACGGTACATGGCTCGCTTTCAGCGACCGGGTATGTAACGGTCAACGGTGCCAACCAAACGAACGGCAACTTTACGCTGACCAACACCGCCTTCAATAGTGGCAAGTCGGCGTTCACGTCGCAGTTCATCATTCCTGCTCCGCCACCGCCGCCGCCGCCGGTCATTCCAGAGCCCAATAGCCTGGCTCTGCTCGGCACGGGTATGATCGGGGTCGCACGCTTCGTTTTCCGGAAACGCGACAAGATAGAAGCCTAATCGGCTAGAAGTTGTGAAGCGGAACGCTACGGCGTTCCGCTTCATGCTTTAACTAACGTTTTGGGGATAGACAGTTTTAGACGGCTTCGGCGAGGGTGACGGCGAAGCGATGGTCAGCGTCGTGCATGATGTGATCGATGGAAAAGCCGGAGCCGGTCAGGAGCGCGGCCAGGTTCTCGGCGGTGAACTTGTAGCTGTTCTCGGTGTGGATGGTTTCTCCCTTTGCAAACACGATGTCTTTGCCCGCAACCCGCACAGTTTGTGCGGCCAGGCTTTCCAGGTGCATCTCGATGCGCGATTCGACGGCGTTCCAGCGGACTCGATGGACGAAGGTATCGAGATCGAAGTTGGCGTCGAGCTCGCGGTTGAGGCGGACGAGGATGTTCTTGTTGAAGGCGGCGGTGACGCCGGCCGCGTCGTCGTATGCGGCGAGCAGAGTAGCGACGGATTTCTTTTCGCCGGGTGCAAGGTCAGTGCCGAGCAGAAGCGCGTCACCGGGCTGAAGGTGGTCGCGGAGATTGCGCAGGATACCGATGGCTTCCTGCGGCGTGAAGTTGCCGATGCTGGAGCCAATATAGAGCGCCAGGACGATATGGTCTTCAGGACGCGTGATGGTATAGCGTTCGGTGATGTAGTTGGCAACCTGGGACTGGACGGTGAGGCCCGGAATGGCGGCTGGAAGCGATGCCGCAGCCTCTTCCAGCGCTGTCGGGCTGACGTCGATGGGCTGGTAAAGCACACTCGATTGCGACTTTGAGAATTCGCGCAGCAGGATGCCGGTTTTGGTGGCGCTGCCGGCGCCGAGTTCGGCGACCGTGACCGCGGCGATAAGCAGAGACGGGATTTCCGGGCCATATTGCGCGAGGATGGAGCGTTCGGTGCGGGTGAGGTAGTACTCAGGGAGATCGGTGATCTGCTCGAAGAGCTCAGAGCCACGCTGATCGTAGAAGAGCCACGGCGGGAGGGTCTTTTGCGGCGCGGTGAGGCCGGCGAGGGCGGAGTCGAGGACGGCTTCAAGCGTAGTGTCGCGAGTAACTGTAGGCATGGTTTTGTGACCGGGATCCTGTTGAGGTTGACGGGCTTCGTTCAGCTATGAGCTATGAGGCAGGGGCGAAGAGGAAAATCAGGCAGCGGCAAAGGAAAAGAAGGCTTCCGTGCTGGAAACGACAGGAAAGAGGGATTAGCTCGCTCCGTCGCGGGCCAGGCGGAGGCCGCTGAATTGCCAGCGGATAGATGGATGGAAGAAATTTCGATAAGTAGCCCGGATATGGGTTTCGGGAGTGACGCAGGAACCGCCGCGGAGGACCATCTGCGAAGACATGAATTTTCCGTTGTACTCGCCGAGTGCGCCCGGGAGAGGACGGTAACCGGGGTAGCCCGTGTAGGGGGATTGGGTCCACTCCCAAACGTCGCCATAGATTTGCTGGAGACCGGGGAGGGGAGAGGCGGGAGTCGGGTGAAGGTTGGTGGATTCGAGCATGTTGGGGAGTGAAAGAGAAGCAGCAGGTCTCTCCGCTGCGGCAGCAAGGTGCGCCGCCTCCGGTTGAGAGGACAAATTGGAGGAGGGAGCTGCAGTGCCAGCAGCGGCAGCGAACTCCCATTCGAATTCGGTGGGGAGACGGTAGCCGGACCAGCGGGCGAAAGCGTCGGCCTCGAAGAAGCTGAGGTGGCAGACGGGGGTCTCGGAGAGTTCGCCGAGCGATCCGAAGCCGCGGAGCGTGTAGACCCTCCAGCCGGTGGAGGTCTCTCGCTGCCAGTAGAGCGGGGCCTGCCAGCCTTCGGCGCGCATCGTGTCCCAGCCTTCGGAGAGCCAGAGCTCGGGGCGGGAGTAGCCATCGGCTTCAATGAAAGCGAGGTATTCGGCGCAGGTGACAAGGCGCGAAGCGAGGCGGAAAGGGGCGATGTAGACGGAGTGGCGTGGGGTCTCGTTGTCGAAGGCGAAGGTGTCGATGGCGGCAGGATCGGGGGAAATGCCAACTTCGACAACACCGGGGCGGCCGGGATAGCCGGGGGAAAAGTTGATCCAATTGAGCGGAGGGGCGATGGCCTCGGTACGAGGCGGTGCGGCGCGCCGGGTGTAGACAGGGTGAAGCGGGTTGGTGAACAGCGCGTGCTTGATGTCGGTGGCGATGAGTTCCAAATGCTGCTGCTCGTGCTCAAGGCCGAGAGCGATGCGGCGGAGGGCTTCGTCTTCGGGCATTTGCTCGAGGAGCCGACAGATGCCGGCGTCGACGGTTTCGCGATAAGCGAGTATCTGTTCAAGCGGAGGGCGCGAGAACGAGGCGCGAAGTTTTTTCTCCGGCATGTCGCCGAGCGATTTGTAGTAGCTGTTGAAGAGCCACAGAAAGTCAGGATCGAAGGGCTGATACGCGGCGACGAACTCGCGCAGGACAAAGGTCTCAAAGAACCACGAAGTATGCGCCAAGTGCCACTTTACAGGCGACGCCTCAGGACAGGACTGCACCATAAGGTCTTCGGGCGTGAGCGGGGCGCAGAACTCCATCGTGGCCGAGCGGACGGAGCGGAAGCGCGCGAGCAGCGCAGTGGCTGCGTGGTGCGACTGAGTCAACATGCAGAATCTCCTTGCCTGTGGGGCAACCCCGATTCGATGCGTTGCACGCTGTGATTTGTTGCTTTATTTCGGCAGCGTGCATGGGTCGTGCTGGTATTGGATTAGTGTTGCACACCCAACGATGCGTGAATAGCTCGAATTAGACGATATTGGCGGGGATTAATGTCGTGGGACGAGACAGCAAAGAGCATCGTAATTTAGTGACGGAGATGGCGTCTTTCTGCCGGCGTTCGCGTCTGTATAGCCATAGAATTAGTGGGGCAATTAAATTATGCAGATTCGTATACGAAATTGGTTTCTTTTTCTCGGCATGGCAATCTTCGCCGGGGCTGCGGTCGCACAGGCGCCGGGAGAAGCCGGCGGACGGGCGCAGTTCGCGGGAATGGAACGCGTGGCCGGGACGGTCGTGTCGATTGCCGGCGATGCGGTGACGGTGAAGGCCGAGGACGGGACTGTGTACCAGGTAACGACGACGGTGAATACCCGCCTGATCAAAGGCCAGGCACAGATTAAGGTAGCTGACCTGAAGGCCGGCGACGGGGCGATGGCGCTGGGCAATCTGGATGCTCCGAACAAGACGATGCATGCGGCACTGGTGATGGTGACCGATGCCGAGACATTGAAGAAGGCCCGGGAGAACCTGGGCAAAACATACATCTCGGGCAAGGTGACGGCGATCGATATCGACAACCTGAAGATGACGGTGACACGGCCTGACGGAGTTTCGCAGACGATCGGGTTCGATGAAACAACGTCATTCAAGCGCGGCGGGCGTATGGCGCGCGGCATGGGCATGGGCGGAGCGAATGCAGGGAATGTAACTGCCACCGCACCGACCGAGGGCGGCGAAAGTATTACGCTGGCCGACATCAAGGTTGGCGACAATGTTGTCGGAACCGGGTCAGTAAAGAACGGTGTGTTTGTTCCGGGACAACTGAACCTCGTTATGGCCCGCGCGGGACGCGGTGAAAGCGGCGCGAGAACGGCTGGCACGGTGCAACATCCGACTACGCCACAGCAGCCCCAACAGTAGGCCAATAGGCGCGACATTTTTAGTTTCAGGCACGGGCTTGTGGGCCCGCAGACGTTCGGAGGAGTGTACGTGGTGGTTTCGGCGAAGATGTTGAAGATTCAAGGCTGGTTAGGGTGCGCGGCTTTTTTCGCTGCGAGTGGTGCAGCGCTCGCACAGACTCCGGCACCGGTTGAGGCTACGCCCGCACCTGCCGCAGTTGCTGCGCCGAATCCAACGGCTGCTCAGGCGCCGGCGGAGACGCAGGGCGGCATGATCCACGGGACTGTGGTTGCCGGCACGCCGGGGAAGCCTGGAGGCATCCCCCTACCCGGCGTAGCGGTAACGGCTACGAACTCATTGTCTGGCAGAAAGTACATCACCACCACCGACGTAACGGGCGAGTACGCGATGGTTATCCCGAAGAACGGCCGTTACGTGGTGAAGGTGGAGCTGGCGGCGTTTGCGACCCAAACCACGGAGGTATTGCTGAGTACAGACACTACAAATGGAGGCAAGCCGAACCAGAAGGCCGATTTCGGCATGCAACTAGCCAGCCGTGTGGCCGCGGCCGAAACGCGACAGACTGCGACGGCTGCCAGCCCGGCACGAGGCGTGCAGAGCCTGAACCTGAATACCGGCGAGGCGGACACGGAGAATGCCAGCCTGGGTGGAGCGGCGAACGATACTTCCCTGCCC
>Ga0070679_100007842_pt1 | contig 10009 bp, 8 predicted proteins | sample KBSC63BmetaG_FD_65652 | JGI IMG/M metagenome (GOLD analysis project Ga0070679, IMG submission 65652) | Corn rhizosphere microbial communities from Kellogg Biological Station, Michigan, USA - KBS C6-3B metaG | ecosystem: Host-associated > Plants > Roots > Rhizosphere | place: USA: Michigan... | reverse complement strand
AACTGCAAGGGGCTTGCCAACCCCGGCCAGGAGGACACCGACCGCGACGGCCAGGGCGACGCCTGCGATCCCGACCTCGACGGCGACGGCGTGCCCAACGCGCAGGACCGCTGCGCGTTCACGCGCCGCGGCGCGGATCTGAACCACGATGGCTGCGCCGACCCGCGCAGCCGCATCTCGTCCCCGCGCAACCACAGCCGCTGGCGCGCGCGCAGGCCCGTGACCCTCGTGACCGGCACCGCGGTGGGCGACACGCTCGGGGTCAAGTCGGTGCGGGTGGCGGTCGGGCGCAAATCCGGCGGACGCTGCCGCTGGCTTCGGTCGAACGGCCGCTTGAGCGGCGCGACGAGCTGCTCCAAGCCTCGCTTCATCACCGCGAGGGGCAGGGACCGCTGGTCGCTGAAGGTGCGCGTGCGCGGGCGGGGGCGCTGGGTCGTGATGAGCCGCGCGACCCAGAACGGCGGCACGGTGGAGACCGCCTCGAGCTCGAAGAACACAGAGAGCTTCTCGGTCCGCTAGTGACATAGGCTCGCGTCTGTGAGCTACCGGGAGGCGATCCGGCTTCGGCGACCGCTGGTGCGCGGAGCCCTTGGAACGGTGGCGTGCGGCCATCCGCTGGCGGCGTCCGTGGGCGTGGAGACCTTCCGAGCGGGCGGCAACGCGGTGGACGCGGCATTGGCCACCGCGGCGGCCCTGATGGTCCTGATGCCCGAGGCCTGCGGCCTGGGCGGCGATGCCTTCATGCTCGTGCGGGATCCTTCGGGCGAGATCACGGCGGTGAACGGCAGCGGGGCAGCGGCGGCAGCCGTGGCGCCGCCGCTCGATCCGGGCGCGGCGATGGCGGCGGTGCCCGGCGCGGTGGCCGCGCTGTGTGACGCGCACGCGCGCTTCTGCAAGCTGCCGCTCGAACAGGTGCTGGCGCCTGCGATCGGCCTCGCGGGCGGCGGCTTCCCGATCGGCGGCGGGCTGCTTCGCATGATCGGCGAGGAGCGCGAGCTGCTGGAACGCGGCGCGCCCGGCTGGGTGTTCCTCGATCCCGAGCTGCGGCCGGGGTCGCTGGTGCGCCAGCCCACGCTCGCAGGTCTGCTCCAGCGCATCGGCCGCCACGGGGCGCGCGCTTTCTACGAGGGCCACTGCGCCTCCGCGCTGGAGAAGGCCCTGGCAGCCGCGGGCGGCTCGCTCGTCGCTGCCGACCTCGCCGCGCACGCGAGCGTGGTGCGCGATCCGCTGCGCGACACCTACAAGGACTTCGACGTGGCCGTGCAGCCGCCGGTGTCGCAGGCGGTGCTGCTCCTGCTGGCGCTCGGCGCGCTCGCGCGCAGCGGGGCGAGCTCGGCGGCCGAGCGCGCGCACGTGTCGGTGGAGGCGATCGAGGCTGCCTTTCAGCACAAGCACGAGCTGGCCTCGAACGGCACGGCCGAGCGCCTATTGGGCGAGCCGATCGAGGTCGACCCGTCGGCGACCGCCGGGAGACGCGGCGGCCCGCGCGGCGGTCTTCACACCACCTCCGTGGCCACCGCCGCGGCGGACGGCCAGGTTGTGTCGATGCTCGTGAGTGTGTACGACCTGTTCGGCTCTGGCGTGCTCGTTCCGGAGTGCGGCTTCCTGCTGAACGACCGCCTGGCCGGCTGCTCCACGGACCTGGAATCGCCGAACGCGGTCGCCCCCGGCAGGCGCCCCGTGCACACGCTGTCGCCCGCGCTCGTCTCGGACGGGCGCCGGGTCTTCGCTCTCACGACCCCGGGCGCCGACGGCCAGGTGCAGACGCTGCTCCAGCTCATCGACGCGATCGCCAGCGACGGCGAGAACCTGCCGCGCGCGCTCGATCGCCCGCGCTGGCGCTCGAGCGAGGGGCGCCTTGCGATCGAGTCGGACTACGACCCGGAGGTGGTCGCCGAGCTCGAGCGCCGCGGCCACGACCTGCACCGCATGGAGCCCGGCGACCCCACCTTCGGCGCCGCCGTGGCCGCCGGCATCGACTCGCGTACCGGCACGCCCTTCGCCGCCAGCGACCCGCGCGGCGGAGCCTGGGCCGCCGCCTGCTGAGTTAACTCCCGCACAGCCCCGGGTATTCGCCCGCCGAGTCCACTGGGGAGGAGGGCGAAAGCATGAATGGTTCGAACGATGCCCGGCGGCGGGGCTGGTACGTGCTCCTGCTGGCACCTTTCGTCGGGCTGCTGTTCCCGGGCTGGTACGCGACGAAGTCGCCCGAGCTCTGGGGCATCCCGTTCTTCTACTGGTACCAGTTCGCGTGGGTGATCGCGGCCGCGCTGATCACGGCGCTCGTCTACGTGCTCACGCGCGCGCGTGACTCGGAGGACCGCTCATGACGGTTCCCCACAACACCGATGCCGTCGCACTGACGATCTTCGTCGTCCTGTTCGCGGCGGTGGCCTTCATGGGCTTCATTGCCGCGCGCTGGCGCCGGGGCGATCTCAACGTGTTGGACGAATGGGGACTCGCCGGCCGGCGCTTTGGCAGCGTCGTCACCTGGTTCCTGCTCGGCGGCGACCTCTACACGGCCTACACCTTCATCGCCGTGCCGGCGCTCGTTTACGGCTCCGGCGCGGCCGGCTTCTTTGCGCTGCCCTACACGATCATCATGTATCCCTTCGTGTTCGTGGTGATGCCGCGACTGTGGGCGGTGGCCCACAAGCACCGCTACGTCACGCCGGCGGACTTCGTCCGCGGGCGCTACGGCTCGCGCGGCCTGGCCACTGCCACAGCGTTCACGGGGATCCTCGCCACGATGCCCTACATCGCGCTCCAGCTCGTGGGCATCCAGGTGGTACTCGGAGCGCTCGGCGTGCACGGCGACTGGCCGCTGATCATCGCGTTCGCGGTGCTCGCCGCCTACACGTACCAGAGCGGATTGCGCGCGCCCGCGCTGATCGCGCTCGTCAAGGACGCGCTGATCTACATCACGATCATCGTGGCGGTGATCTACATCCCGTCGAAGGTCGGCGGCTTCGGCCACATCTTCGACGCGGCGGAGAAGGCCCTGCCCGGCCACACCACGCCCACCGGCAAGCCGGGCGCCTTCCTGCCGGGCACCGCCGCGGCGCAGCAGGCCTACGCCACGCTGGCACTCGGCTCGGCGCTCGCGCTGTTCCTCTATCCGCACTCCGTCACGGGCGTGCTCAGCTCAGAGAGCGCGCAGGTGATCCGCCGCAACTCGGTTGTGCTGCCCGCGTACACGTTCCTGCTCGGCCTGATCGCGCTGCTCGGCTACATGACGATCGCAGCGGGCATCACGCCGTCCAACCCCAACTACGCGGTGCCGGATTTGTTCGTGCACTTCTTCCCGAGCTGGTTCACGGGGGTGGCGTTCGCGGCGATCGCGGTCGGCGCGCTCGTGCCGGCGGCAATCATGTCGATCGCGGCGGCCAACCTGTTCACGCGCAACCTCTGGAAGGAGTTCGTGCGCCCGGACATGACCGGCAGGCAGGAGGCGACGGTGGCCAAGCTCGCTTCCCTCGTGGTCAAGGTGGGAGCGCTGCTCTTCATCATCCTGCTGCCGAATAAGTACTCGATCGACCTGCAGCTGCTCGGCGGGGTCTGGATCCTGCAGACGTTGCCGTCGATCGTGATCGGCCTCTACACCCGCTGGTTCCACCGCTGGGCACTGCTCATCGGCTGGGCCGTGGGGATGGGCATCGGCACCTGGATGGCGGCGGACATGGACTTCAAGACCTCGGTCTATCCGCTCAACCTGTTCGGCTGGCACTTCTCGGCGTACGCCGCGGTGTTCGCCCTGGTGGCGAACCTGATCGTGTCGGTCGCCCTCACCCTGGTGCTGAAGCTCGTGGGCGCCCGCGACAGCGCGGAGGACGAGACACGCCCGGAGGACTACTCGGAGTTCCGCCGCCGGCCCGCGCGGCCGACCGCCGGACTGGCGCACTAGCCGGGGCTGTGGTGTCGCTTACCGGGGTGACTAATTCGGTGGTGATGGCCCGCTTGGCCGTCACTCTTCACCTTAAGCACCGCGTGGGTGCCTAACGTGAAGAGCGGGGTAGAAGTCCCGGCCGCGCTGCCCTCATTGCTGCCGTAACCGCCTCGCTCGGCCGCTCCGCCCAAGGACGCGCTCAAATCACCCCGGTACGCGACACCAGCGCAGCGGCTACAGACCAGACACGAACTCATGGATCGCGTCCGACACCCCGTCGGGCGCGTCCTCCACGAGGTAGTGCCCCGCTTGCAGCTCGACCTTGCCGGAGTCCGGGAAGATCGCCTGCCACTGATCGAGGAATGCGGGCACGAACACGCGGTCGCGGATTCCCCACACGAGCTGGAGCGGCACATTCAGCCCGGGCAGCGACTCGTGGATGTGGCCCATCAGCGCCGCGCTCACGTCGTTCTCCGTCAGCGGGATGTCGCGGATGAAGGCGAGCGTGCCGATGCGCGACCAGTAGTCCGGGAACGGCGCGCGGTACGCGTCCATCATCACCGGGTCGATCTCGCGCTTCGACATCCCGCCGGGGATCGACTCGACGACAGCGTTGTTCGCGAGCGCGAGTATCTCCCCAAGACCCTCTCCCCGGAACTGGCGCAGGAAGCCGGGGAGGAAGCTCGGCAGCTCCCAGGCCCAGGTGTTCATGGCCACCACGGCTCTGATGCGGTCGGGACGCTCCAGTGCGGCGGCCAGACCGATCGGTCCGCCCCAGTCGTGACACACGAGCGTCACGTCCTTCAGGTCGAGCCGGTCGAGCAGCCCGATCGCGTTCTGCACGTGCGACGAGAGGATGTAGCGGCGCGGCTCGGGCGGCTTGCTCGAGCGCCCGAAGCCCATGTGGTCGAACGCGATGCAGCGGTGGCCGCGCTCGGACAGCGACGCGATGGGCCGCCGGTACATGTAGCTCCACGTGGGGTTGCCGTGCAGCATCAGGATCGGAGGCGCGTCGCGCGGCCCCTCGTCCACGTAGTGAATCCGCACGTCGTCCACGTCGACGAAGTGCGCCTCGTAAGGGAACGTTCCTCCGAAATCCCCGCCCAGGTCTGCTGGCATCCGGGCGGGGTTATACCTAGCCGCGAGCGTTCGGGTAGCCTCCGGCGCCCTCGATGTCAGCTGAAGCACAGGCACCCGGGAGCGGTCAGGTACACGGTGGGCGCATCGTCGCACAGCGTCTCGCCGTCCACGGCGTGAGCAAGCTGTTCACGCTCTCGGGCGGGCATCTTTTCTCGATCTACGACGGCTGCCGCGAGGAGGGCATCGACCTCATCGACACCCGCCACGAGCAGGCAGCCGCCTTTGCCGCCGAGGGCTGGGCCAAGGCCACGCGCACGCCCGGCGTGTGCGCGCTCACGGCGGGGCCCGGCGTGACCAACGGCATGAGCGCGATGGCCAGCGCGCTGATGAACAACTCACCGATGGTCGTGCTCGGCGGGCGCGCGCCCGCCATGCGCTGGGGGCAGGGCTCGCTCCAGGAGATCGACCACGTGCCGTTCGTCGCGCCCGTGACCAAGTCCGCCCGCACCGCGGACGCGACGGCTGACATCGCGGGGCTCGTGGACGAGGCGCTGGTGGCGTCGCTCGAGGCGCCGAGCGGCCCCACCTTCGTCGACTTCCCGCTCGACCAGGTGTTCATGGAGGGCGATGTCCCGGCCGTCGGCCCCGCCGCGCTTCCCGATCCGGTGGGACAGCAGGTGGCGTCCGGCGTTGAGCGCGCGGCGGAGTTGCTGCGCTCGGCGGAGCGCCCGGCGATCATGGCGGGCACCGGCCTCTATTGGGGCCACGGCGAGGGACCGCTGCAGCGGCTCTGCGAGGAGCTGCGCATCCCGGTCTTCCTGAACGGCCTCGCGCGCGGCTGCGTGCCCGCGGACCACGAGTGTTTCTTCTCCCGCGCGCGAAGCACGGCGCTGAAGGGCGCCGACGTGGCGTTCGTGATCGGCGTGCCCATGGACTTCCGCCTGGGCTTCGGCGGCTCGTTCGGGGACGACACGCAGATCGTGGTGATCGGCTCCGCGCCGCCTGCCAACCCGCACCCGCGCCAGCCGGCGGCCGAGCTCTACGGCGGCATCGCCGCCACGCTGGACACGCTCCGCGAGGAGGCGGGGGGCGGGCCGGATCGCAGCGAGTGGCTCAGCACGCTGCGCGAGACCGAGAACGAGAAGCGCGCGGCCGAGCAGGAGGAGCTGAACGACTCGCGCTCGCCGCTGCACCCGATGCGCGTGTACGCCGAGCTGCAGAAGGTGATCGAGCGCGACACGATCGTGATCGGGGACGGCGGCGATTTCGTCTCCTACGCCGGGCGCGTGATCGAGACCTACGAGCCCGGCTGCTGGATGGACCCCGGCCCGTACGGCTGCCTGGGCTCGGGGCCCGGGTACGCGATCGCCGCGTCCGTCGCGCGGCCGGACAGGCGCACGCTGCTCCTGCTCGGCGATGGCGCCTTCGGCTTCTCAGGTCTCGAGTTCGACACGATGGTGCGGCACAACCTGCCGGTCGTGGCAGTGATGGGCAACAACGGAATCTGGGCGCTCGAGAAGCACCCGATGGAGTTCCTCTATGGCTACTCGGTCGCGGCCGAGCTGCAACCGGAGCTGCGCTACGACAAGATCGTCGAGGACGTGGGCGGCCACGGCGAGCTGGTGCGCGAGCCGGACGAGCTTGCGCCCGCGCTGGAGCGTGCGTTCGCCTCCGGCAAACCCGCGCTAGTGAACGTCCTGACCGATCCCTCCGTCGCCTACCCGCGCAAGGCCAACCTCGCCTAGCCCGAGCTTCCCGGGCAGCGACTCTGCCCAGAGGGCGATCGCGTCCCAGTCGCGGGCATCCGAGGCGGGCATGCGGTTGAAGGGGAAGCGCAGCTTGGACGGGTCGATCACGCCGCCGAAGATCGCGACATCCGCCGGCGCGAACCCGTGCAGCTTGCGCAGGCTCGCGTCGACCTGATGCCTAGATCCGGCAATGTCCTTCTCTTCGGACGTCTTCGGACCCATCCCGAAGATGGCCACGGGGAGCTTTTCGAGCTCCTCGCGCTGCCTCTTCAGGAGCGCCAATAGATCCGGATGTAGACGGCCTGTGTAGATCGAGCCGCCGAGCACCACCGCGGCATAGGAGCCGAGATCCTTCACCTCTGAGACGGGTCGCAGATCGGTCTCGAAGCCCTGCTCGCGCAGGATCTCCGCGACCTTCTGTGCGACCTCTCCGGTGGAACCTTTCTTGGTGCCGTAGGCGACAAGAATCTTCATGCGGCCAGTCAACCGCCCGGCGCCTCCGCGGCCAACCGAGCGAACCACGTTGCCGGCTACGTAGTTGCCCGTATTGCTTCGCCCACGTAGCGCATGAGGTCGGCGTCCACCTGTCCGCGGGAGGCGCGCTCCGGCCCTTCCTCCTCGTACATCGTCTTCAGCGAGTCGAGGATCTCGGGGTCGCCCTGGGTGAAGAGCTCGATCAGCTCGGTCCAGCGGCGCGCCACCTCCTGCATCTCGGGATCGCGCGGGTCCGTGCTTTTTTCATAGTGCGTCTTCGCGGTCGCGATCAGCTCGTCCCAGTCGCGGTGGTAGCGGGCCTGTGCTTCCTCGCCCAGCTCCTTGCGGTGGCGCTCGAGCTTCTCGAGCTGCTCCGGCGTGTAGTACCTGTCCATCATCGTCATGGCTTGAATCGCCTCCATGTAGTCGTGCCCCGACGCGTCATCCACGCGCTCGAGGATTCCTTGGAGAAGCGACTGGAGCCGGCGGCCGCGTTCCACGTCCTGCTCGACCCGCTTGAGATGTTCCGCGAGCGTGTTGCGGGGATCGCCGTCGAGCGCGACCGGGATGTCCTGCAGCGGCAGGCCCAGGTCGCGCAGCGCGCGGATCTCGTAGAGCCGGCGGACGTCGTCGTCGCCGTAAAGCCGGTAGCCGGCCTGCGTCCGCTCCGACGGTCGGAGCAGCCCGATCTCGTCGTAGTGATGCAGGGTCCGCACCGTGAGTCCGGTGGCCCTTGCCAGCTCGCCGATCTTCCAGAGCTTCTCATCCATGACCGCGACCGTAGGCCCTCACGTTACGTGAGGGTCAAGCTGGCGGGCTGCAAACCGTCGCCTGGCTACGTCCTCGGTCGGCCGCGGGCTAGTTGCCCTGCGGCCTCCCTGCGTCCTTGCCAGCCTCGGTTTTCGCAGCCAGCACACAAAAGAACCGCCGGTCCGAAGACCGGCGGTTCAAGTGGCCCCATCAGGACGGGCAGGGGTACGTGCCATGAAAGGGCCTCAGCGGTTCGAGCGGCGGGAGGCGCCGATACGATGCGGCTTCGCCCGAACCTATGTGCCGAATCTTCCGGTCAGTGCGCCAAGGCACGCTGACCCGACCCGGCGAGGCCAGTATAACCACAGCGGGGTACTGAAGGCAAGCTAGAACATGCGCCTAGACGTACTCCAAAACGTCCAATTAGCGGGCAGCTGAAAGCGCCATTCCATAGAGGATGTCGTGCTCGCCGACTTCGATCGAATCGAGCCCGAAAGCCCGCATCGATTCGACCAGAATCACCGCTCCCGCGACGATCGTCGGCGCGCGGTCCGGATGGAGCCCGATCACCTTCCTCCGCTCCGGCTCTGGCAACGCGGCCAGCATGCCGAGGATCTGCTCGCACGCTTCCAGCTCGAGCCGATAGCCGTGCACCTTGGCCGAGTCGTACGGATCGAGCCGCTGGTCGATGGCTGCAAGCGACGTCGGCGTGCCCGCCACCGCCACGCCGTCGCGTACTCCGCTGCGGACATCCGCGGGCGCCTGCGCCTCGATGATGCCGCGCACGTCCGCGGCCAGCTCCTCCACCTCAGACGGGTCCGGCGGGTCTGAGTCGATGTGGCGCTCGGTCTGCCGCACCGAGCCCGCCTGCGTAGACACGTGGAAGCCGGGCTCCTCGCCTGGGATTCCGACCACGAACTCCGTGCTGCCGCCGCCGATGTCGAGCACGAGCAGGGGATCGCCGTCCGGGGAGCGCTCGCTGGTCGCGCCCGCGAAGGTGAGCCTGGCCTCCTCGTCGCCGCTGATGATCCGCGCCTCGATGTCGAAGCGCTCGCGCAGCTGGTCCTGGAAGTAGTCACCGTTGCTCGCGTCGCGGACGGCGCTGGTCGCGACCGCAACCGTGCGCTCAGCCTGAAGCTCGTCGATCGCCTCGCGATAGCCGGCCACCGCCTCGAACACCCTCTGCATGGCGGGCTCGATCAGTTCGCCGCCCGAGTCCACCTTCTCGCCGAGTCGCGTGACGGTGTTGCGCCGGATGACCTCCTCAACCCGCCCGTCGACCACATCGGCCACGAGCAGCCGCGTGGTGTTGGTGCCGAGATCGACGACGGCGATCCTCACGCCACCGCCCTGTAGCGCGCGATCGCGCGACGCCGCTCCTCGGCGTGGTCCACGATCGGCTGCGGGTAGTCGCGCCCGATCACGCAGCGCGCGGCACGCTGCTCCTCGCCCGTCATCTTCCAGGGCTCGGCCAGGTGCTCGACGGGCACATCGCGCAGCTCCGGCAGCCAGCGGCGCACGTACTCGCCGTTCGGGTCGTGCCGCTGCTGCTGGGTCGTCGGATTGAGCAGGCGACGGAAATACGGCGCCGGATCGGCGCCCACCGAGGCGATCCACTGCCAGTTGCCGTTGTTGTTCGCCTCGTCGCCGTCGAGCAGGTGGCGCATGAAGTGACGCTCGCCGGCCCGCCAGTCGAGGTGCAGGTCCTTGGTCAGGAACGAGCCCACGACGAGCCGCGCGCGGTTGTGCATCCAGCCGGAGCCGCGCAGCTGGCGCATGCCGGCGTCCACCAGGGGATAGCCGGTCCGGCCCTCGCGCCAGGCCTCGAGCAGCTCGTCGTCTTCGTCCCACTCGAGCTCCCGGTAGCGAGGCTGGAGCTCTTTCGTCGCCGCCTCCGGATGGTGGAGAAGGAGCTGGCCATAGAAGTCGCGCCACGCGAGCTGGCGGCGGAACTCCGGCGCGTGCACGGTTCGCTCCTCCACCTCGCGCGCGGACACGCAGCCGAAGTGGAGGTACGGCGAGAGGCGGGAGCTCGCCTTCGCCAGGTCGTCGTGTGTGGTGGCGTAGTGCT
>Ga0070679_100007835_pt1 | contig 10015 bp, 10 predicted proteins | sample KBSC63BmetaG_FD_65652 | JGI IMG/M metagenome (GOLD analysis project Ga0070679, IMG submission 65652) | Corn rhizosphere microbial communities from Kellogg Biological Station, Michigan, USA - KBS C6-3B metaG | ecosystem: Host-associated > Plants > Roots > Rhizosphere | place: USA: Michigan... | reverse complement strand
ATGGATGTAATAAGAATGAATATTCGACTTGCACTAATAGAACACGGATATCAAAATGTTGAAGTAAAAACAATTTTATCTCCAGCGTGGACAACAGACTGGATGAGCGAAAAAGGAAAAGAAAAATTAAAAACGTATGGCATTGCTCCACCAAAACCTGTTCCGGTTGTTTGCACACCTGATGCTTTCCAGGAAGAAGAAGCGATTCAGTGCCCACACTGCAATTCTTATCACACCAAACTTATAAGTCGCTTTGGTGCTACTGCATGCAAAGCGTTATATAAATGCGAAGATTGCAAAGAGCCGTTTGAATACTTCAAGTGCCACTAAGAAATTTTAGATTTACGATTTTTATTCCCGCTCCACAAATGTTCAGATTGTACAAGTGAGTGACACAACAGCAGACTGTGCAAAAACATTTTCTTTAAAAAATGCTCATTTTTTTATTCGATTTATTTGCCAGGTGTTTTTTGAGCTTGTCTTCATTAAAATTATTTTTCTTGTTGTTCTGTGCTCTTAGCTTGGTGCCGTCAATACCGATCACTTCTTTTGAAAACATATCTTCACCTTTCAAAAATGATATGAAGATCTTATAGGCATTTTTTAGTGCATCATCATTGTTCTTGCGAAAGTCTGCTATGGTGCGATACAATGGTTTTAACTGATGCATGAGCCACCATACTTCCACGTTACGTTCGCACTCTGTTTCAAGCTTGCGGGATGAACGAATGCGATTTAAATAACCATAGTAATAAAGTTTAAGCATATCCTTTGCATGAAACGGCCGACGGCCTTCCTGTTTGCAAATGGTTTTATTAAAACCCAATGCTTTTAAATCAAGCAAGTCTACAAACAGGTCTATCACGCGAACAGCGTTATCTGCAGCTATTAGTGTATCTACACTCAGCATGCTTATTTGTTCTCTTGATGTACCTTGTTGAAAGTTCATGCTTGTTTAAACAATAATTACGTTCCTGTTGCTGCGCGATTTAATAACTTGTTTATAAATCGCTTTGAATTTTTAAATTTGGTTTTTGCACAGTCTGACAAGCGATGCCACATGCAATACAGCCGGTAACGTAAATAATCTAAAATAAAAAAGCCCCGGTTTTGTTGCCGGAGCCTTTTAGTATTTACCTTTCTTATCTCTTTTGTCGTTGTTTCGGAAAGAAGTTTCCGTTTTGTAATTTAGACGAAGTGCCTTCTGCAGGTCCAAAATGACTCATGGCACAACGGAAGCCGATCGTACTGCTGCTTTGATCTTCTTCCATGAAACGGCGGGCACCGGGGCTTAGCCAGTAAGGCATGTCAAGCCAGCTTCCTCCTTTAATCACTCTCGATTTATCACTTACTAACGTTGTTACACCATAACCATAGCTTACTCGGCTGAGAGAATCTCCATCAAGATAATTTATAGCATAAGAATGCTGATAGTTGCGACGAACTGAAAGATCTGAATCATTTTCAGGAATATATTTAATACGACCGAGACTGTCTCTCAAATTTCCTTGCCCACCACTCATATCAACTTTGGTGAAAACATTACCACGATATGGATTCAAATCTTCAACATCAAGATTGTTCATCGGTCTGTACACATCAGCTACCCATTCATTTACGTTGCCACTCATATTGTATAAGCCAAAGCCATTGGGGAAGTAAGAATTCACGGGAGCAGGAATTGCTGAACGGTCGTTCAAACCACCGGGAGTTCCCATGTAATCGCCGTTTCCACGCTTGAAGTTTGCAAGAAATGCGCCTTGCCATGCCCCCTTCTTTGTAGCACGCAAATTATCGTAACCGGAATTTTTCCACGCATAAATTTGTTTGTTGGCAATCAATTCCTCGCCTCTCTTCTTTTCAGATCTGCGGGGTTGCGGATTTTCACTCACCAAACCATAAGCTGCATATTCCCATTCAGCTTCAGTAGGTAAACGATAATCAGCATATAAAACTCCGTCTTCAAAATCAACATGGGTACGAGGCCTTCCCTGTGCATCCATCAAAGGATTTTTCTTTGGCTTGCCGGGAATTCCTTCATATTCACCCATCAGATAACTTTTTGTGTTGAAGTTATCCTGTCCACCGCCATTCAATTCCTGTTTGATGACGTTTTTATTTTGGTAACCCGCATCAATCAATGCTTTTTCATTCACGCGGTCAGTACGCCAGATACAAAAATCATGTGCCTGTTTCCACGTTACACCAACAACCGGATAATAATTATAAGATGGATGACGGAAATAAAATTCTACGTAAGGTTCATTATAAGCAAGTTCACTGCGCCAAACAAGTGTGTCAGGATAAGCGCCACGCAATACAGCTTCGTACTGAGGATCAGAGAAAACATTATTCAGCCAGTGCAGATATTCCCTGTAGTGAACGTTTGCCACTTCCGTTTTATCTATGAAAAATGAGTTTACGGTAACGCGGCGAGGAACATTATTCCAGTCTCCCATTACATCTTCCTCTGTAGAACCCATTGTAAAAGTGCCGCCTTGCACAAATACAAGACCGGGACCGGTCTTCACGTCTTTTGCTTTGAACACATAAAAACCGCCCTGGTTTTTATCGTTGTAGTTCCATCCTGTAGCATTACTTTGATCATGTTTGTTTTTGTTGAATAAACCATTTTTACATGAAGCAAGACTTACTACTGCAGCTATAAATAAAAGGCTTCTGAATTGTTTTAGCATTGAAACACCGTTTTGCTGAATAAATTAACGTCTGGTGAAACAGATTATTGTTCCCATTTATTGAGAAGTGCGAATATAATCGATTTTACCAACGAAAAAAGGAAATACAGCTTATTTTACAATTAAAGCTGCCTCGTTTTCGTTTCTATTCTGTAAACATTTTTTAATGAGAAAATATTCAACCCACACGCAAGGTTCGCTAACTTTTACAACAGTTGCAGGTGAAACAAAAATGTTTCATATTTGTTGTGGATTTGAAAATTCTTATCTTCAAAAAATCATCTAAATTAATCCTGTATAGCCAAAACTCTACACTTTACACTGCTGGTACAATGAGGAAATTTTTAATTGGCTTATTAATTGTTCAGCTATTTTTGCAACCGTCTAAATTAAAAAATCAATGATCAGAATTACATTGAGATCAACTGCTTTGGTTACGTTATTATATTTTGGAATAACGACTGCTGCCCTTGCCCAGGATTCACAACCCATCAACATTGTTACTACCGCCGTACCTTTTTTAAGAATTTCACCTGATGCGCGTTCCGGCGGAATGGGCGATGTAGGAATTGGAATTTCACCTGATGCAAATTCAGGATTTTGGAATCTTGCAAAAACGCCTTTTGCAACAAGCACCACACAAATCGGCGCAACTTATACTCCATGGTTAAAAGATATCGCACAGGATGTTTATCTCGCCACAGTTGCAGGTTACTATAAATTCTCTGACGAGCAGGCAATCTCAGGCTCTATACGTTATTTCAATTTAGGAGAAATTCAGTTTGTTGATTTCAATGGTAATCCTCTTAACACAAGTCGTCCCCGTGAATTTGCTATTGATTTTGGCTATTCAAGAAAAGTTGCAGATAATCTTGGTGTAGGTGTAACATTAAGATATATCAATTCAAATCTTGCTAACGGAAGTTATAACGGAGTAACTTACAAGGCAGGCAACGCAATCGCTGCTGATCTTTCTGTGTTTCATTCAGGGCTCAACGATGAAGGAATGGGACTCACTTATGGATTAAGCCTTAGTAATCTTGGTTCAAAGATCGGTTACACGAACGATGCGAAATCAAAAGATTTTATTCCCGCCAATCTTGGCGCCGGTCTTGCTTATACATGGGTGTTCCAGGAAACCAGCAAGTTTACTCTTGGTGTTGATGTAAACAAACTGCTGGTGCCCGCTGCTCCAGAATATACCGGCGATTACACCACAGATTCATTGAATCTCGAAGATTATCACAACATGAGTGTTTTCAATAGCTGGTTCAAATCTTTTGGAAACAAAGCCATCACTTTTGCAGGCGGTGCCGAATATACTTATAATGACCAGTTCTCTTTGCGTGCAGGATATTTTTATGAAGGCAAGAACCAGGGTGGCAGAAGATATTTCTCTGCCGGTGTTGGCTTAAAGTATAATATATTTCAATTTAATTTTTCTTATCTCGCTCCGTCCGGAAATGGTGTAACACGTAATCCTCTTTCAAATACTTTACGTTTTGGTGTAATCTTCGATATAGGCGGCGAAGCGAGCGACAACGCTAATCCATAAATAATTTCATTGCATTTATAAAGCCGGGATTTTTATGAACCCGGCTTTTGTTTTTTATGGCATCGTTCCTTGCGTCGCACACTTATACTGCATAAGAAAAATCATCTTTAAATATTTGGAATCTTTAGTCACAAAAATGTTCTTCGCTTTTTATTTGATTACTTTTTATTTTCAAAAATTACATTTGCGTTTGTTTTGAGTATAAGAATATTCAACAAAAAGAGCAAGATTGAAATGTTTGCTTAGTAAAGAACAAAGCGTTGAAGAGTGCGACGCAACGGAAGATGCACAGAGATTTACAGCCGGGCTCATAAAAAAATTCTTTTTCCATTTTATTCAAAAAATATCTATGAATATTCGTATCGGACTTGGTGTAGATTTTCATCAATTGCAGGAAGGAAGAGAGTTATGGATCGGCGGAGTGAAAATACCGCATTACAAAGGTGCGTTGGGGCACAGCGATGCAGACGTTTTGCTTCATGCCATTTGTGATGCTTTATTGGGCGCTGCATGTTTAGGCGATATTGGTCAGCATTTTCCTGATACATCTGAAGAATATAAAAATATCGACAGCAAAATTTTATTAAAGAAAACTTATGAACTGATAAAGGCAGAAGATTATAGTATTATCAATATTGATACGGTGCTGTGCCTTCAATTGCCTAAAATAAAACCTTACATATCTTCCATGCAGGAAACCATCGCTGGCATACTTTTTTTACAATCTAAAGATGTTTCAATTAAAGCCACCACAACAGAACGAATGGGATTTGTAGGCAAAGAAGAAGGGTTGATGGCTTACGCCACTGCGTTATTGCAAAAACTTTAAGGGCCACTGAACAACATTTATTTAGTTTTGCCGCCGTGGAAAAAATAACAGTTAAGATAATCAATCATTCTTCTAATCCTTTGCCATCTTATGCAACACATGGCGCGGCGGGAATGGATTTGAAAGCATATTTAAATGCTCCGTTGATATTACAACCTATGCAAAGAGCCGCAGTGCCAACAGGTTTGTTCATTGAATTGCCGCAAGGTTTTGAAGCGCAGATTCGTCCACGAAGCGGACTTGCATTGAAACATGGCATTACGTGTTTGAATACACCGGGGACCATTGATGCAGATTACCGAGGTGAAATAAAAATTATCCTGATCAATTTATCGCAGGAGCTGCAAACAATACAACATGGCGATAGGATTGCTCAAATGATAGTGAATAAAGTAACTGCTGTTGAATGGCAACCTGTGATCGAAATAAATGAAACACACAGAGGAGAAGGTGGATTTGGACATACGGGTAAATCATAAACTAAAGGAATGAAAAAGGTTGAATACGTTCTGATTTTTTTAATTGCAATTGCAAGCTGCAGACCTGCAAAAAAAGTGCAGCATATAGAGCAGGCTATTTCAAAAAAAGATACTTCTGAAAGAGTAGTTGCAAAGCCTGAAGAAACAGAAAGAAAACACATTGATTCTTTCGCAGTCGTAAAGAATATTGTTAGCAATATTGTTGTACATCCCATTGATTTCACAACATTTTCTGCCAAAGTAAAAATAGATTATGAGGGGAAAGAAAACAGCGATCAGGCAACAGCTTATATACGCATTCAAAAGGATAGTTTGATATGGATATCACTTACAGGTGCTTTAGGAATTGAAGGGATGAGAGTGATGATAAAAAAAGATAGCGTAAAACTGATGAACAAACTTCAGAAGGTTGTACAATTCCGCAGCATCGCCTATTTGCAGGAACTTACCGAAATACCTTTTGATTTTGAAAATATACAGGATGTAATTGTTGGCAACCCGGTTTTTATTGACACGAATCATATTGTTTCTTACCAGATAAACGGAAATGATCTGCTTGTACTGATGATAGGTGATATTTTCAAAAATCTTATTACACTCGATGACAAAAGTTTTAATATCCTGCACAGTAAGCTTGACGATGTTGATTCAACACGCAATCGCACTGCTGACATAACTTATGATGATTATGAAAATGCAGGCTCCTTTGGTTTCAGCACAAAAAGAAAAATCACCGTTGCGGAAAAATCCAAACTCGATATTAATCTTGATTTCAAGTCTTATAACTTTAACAAACCACAAGATTATCCTTTCAATATTCCTAAAAATTATAAGCGCAGGTAATAATGCCTGTTATAATACGTTAATTTAGCATCAACTCCATTAAATCTTTACAGCATGATGAAAAAACTGGTTATTGGTTTACTTGCATTTGCATTTTCATTAAGTGCACATGCACAGGAAACAAAAGAAGATATCCAGAGAAAACAACAACAATTGCTACAGGAAATTTCTCAACTGAATAGTACACTCAGCCAAATTAAAAAAAATAAAAAGCAATCACTCGGGCAGTTGGCTTTAGTGCGCCGAAAAATTTCTGCAAGGCAAGAATTGATCAATAGCATCAACAAAGAACTTCATCATCTTGATGATACTATTTATACTAATCAGATAAAAATTTACCGCCTAAAAAAAGAATTGGATACTTTAAAAGATCAATATGCAAAGAGCCTTTTGTTTGCATACAAGAACAGAAGCAACTATGATTATTTGAATTTTCTTTTTTCCGCCACCAGTTTTAACGATGCAATAAAAAGAGTTGCATATTTAAAAAGTTATCGTCAATACAGGGAAACGCAGGTAAACTCCATTCTTAAAACACAGGACTTATTACAGAATCAAATTGGCTTGCTTAACTCTAACAGGCTTCAAAAAAATAGTTCACTGAAAGAACAAAGCAAACAACTTACTGTTCTCGAAGATGATAAAAAGGAACAAGATCAGGTCGTAAAACAATTGAAGGGACAAGAAAAAGATATTGCTGCACAAATAAAAGAAAAAGAAAAAACAAGACAGAAATTACAAGTGGCACTGCAAGCGGTGATACGAAGAGAAATTGAAGCTGCTAAAAAGAAAGAACAAGAACGATTGGCTGAAGAAAAAAGAAAACAGCAGTTAGCGAACAATAACGCAAATAATCCAAGCTCGGGTGCTGCAAATAATAACGATTCGAAAAGTTATACGGGCTCAAGCGGTGTAGTAAACCCAAATAAAACTAATCGTGTTTATAGTCCTTTTGAATCTACTACGGAAGAAACAAATGTTTCTATCAATTTTGAGAATAATCGGGGAAGACTTCCGTGGCCCGCTGATCAGGGTTTCGTTTCTACGCATTTCGGACGTTACCAGGTGCCGGGTACACAGCTTTGGGGCGACATGCCGGGCATAGAAATTTCTTTGCCGGTTAATTCAAATATTAAAGCCGTTGCTGATGGTGTAGTGTCTGCAATATTCGATCTTGGCGGCGGTCAGACTGTTGTTATCCGACACGGAAAATATTTTACTACGTATAACAACTTATCATCTGCAAGTGTTAGCAAAGGACAAGAAGTGAAAGCAGGAAAAGTTCTTGGAAAAGCAGCAATGGGAACAAATGGCGATGGTCAAATTATTTTCATGGTAACAAACGATAAGAACGTAAATCTTAATCCTGAAGGTTGGTTGAAGTCGCGTTAAGTGTTGGATTAATTAAAGAACTTTTTTATTTTAAAATTTTGGAATTGGGAAATTTTGAAATTTTATTGCTGCTTTCCTGATAGTACCATGTAAGAAAAAGCTTAATAACAGTGCGACTTTTGGTCAATAAAAAAGAAAAAGCTGCTCCCGGTGAACAGCCTTTTCTTTTTATTGTGCAAATTTATTTTGGTTTATCCTTTAATAATTTTTTGCGCGAATACCACTTTATTGTCTTGCATTACTTGTATAAAATAAGCGCCGGGTTTAAGGTCTTTACCAAATTTAAATGAACTTCCGTTTATCATTTGTGTTGAAAGAAGCTTTCCCTGCAAATTCGTAAGGCGGATAATAGTTTCGGCATTTGATGCAGGCAGATCTATAATAAACTCGTCTTTGCTTGGATTTGGAAAAACATGGATCACTGCAGAAGTTGTTACTGCGTTATCTACGTTATCCGATGGTAATGTTTGATATACGTATGAGCCCTTTGTATTGCCCGTAACAACCTGGGTGGAACCATCGCCGCGCAGATCGACCCATCGAAGCGGAGTGAAAGTAAAAGCAACGGGTTTGGTTTGAAAATTAGGCTTATTCTCTCCGCTTGCTATAAATGAAGGTCTTGTAGCTGAGCCCACATTTTTGAAGTAAGTTGTGTTGATAAAGAGATCGGGTAATCCGTCATGATTCCAATCATGAAAAGATACATTGAAGAAAGCGGTGCTTTGAGCGATATCATTGAAAGGATCTTCTGAACCGGCAACATGAACAAAAGAGGGGGCTTTTGTTGTTCCAGTATTCTTCAGATAAATTTCATTGCCTTCATCATCTGTTATAAGACAGTCGTAATCGCCGTCTCCGTCAAGATCTGCAAATGCAGGACTGGCAACACCTGAGGTCAGGAACTTTACCATGCTTAGTGGATTATTTGCTGCCGATTGTTTTTCAAAGGAAGGATTTTTAGCAGTCCCAATATTTTTGTAATAAACAATTGCCCCTGTACTTCCTTCCCCTACGAAACAATCATAATCTCCATCGCCGTCAATATCTATGAAATATGGTATGGAGAGTGTATTTGTTACAACTTTGCTCAAAGGATTGCCTGAACCATTTATCTGTTTGAACTGTGGGCTTTTATTGGAACCTTCATTTTTGAAGAAATACATTTTTGCAGTTCCGTTTGTAAACTCACCGCTAAAGCAATCGAGATCGCCGTCGCCGTCAATATCAATAAAAAAAGGATGACTTTCTTTGTTTGATGCAACCGAAAAATTTTTTAAAGGGTTGTTATGATCAACCATAAAATTATTTTTCTGCGCAAGTGCACTTAAACCAAAAAATAAAATTGGAACGGTACAGATTTTTGAAGTAACGGATTTCATAAATTCTTGTTTAGTGAACATTTTCATAGCTGATGCATTCATAGTATTTATAAAAGCTTCTGATAATTAATTCTCAGAAATTAATAAATAAAATTAAATTTTTCTTTTCAGTTAGAGAATTAAACCATGCAATTATTTTTTGAAGATATAATTGCCTTAGATACAAGTGATGAACAAAACTATAGAAGCCTGGATTTTTTAAATGAAACAAAGACATTCCACCCGATTGCAAAAATTAATTTGTAAATACAATTAAAGCTTTCTTGAATTACTTGCGATATACAGAGAAAAAGCTGCAATAGCTATGTCTTTTAAAAAATTTATGTAAGATAATTGTTTCATTTCCAGATCACCCGAATGCAAATAATTCGGAAGATGGATAGCCAGCGCAAATAAAAATAAAAGTAAAGCCAGAAGATAGCCGGCTATCTTTACTTGTTTATGAAAGATAAAAGCTAATCCTGCCAAAATAAAAGCTACTCCGACTATATAAAACCATACGTCCCCGCCGGGTAAAAAAGATGGTATATAATTTACCAGGTTTTCAGGTTTTAAAAAATGATATACCCCATAGGCTGCCAAAACAATTCCTAAAATTATAATGGCAATACGAGAAATTATTGCTTCTTTCATAATGGGAGTTTTTTGCAGTATTAAGTTAGCAAATTGTTTTCGTTGAACCATATCTGGCAAGCATCAGACAAGTGCTGATTGTATAATAAAATCATTTTGAACACATAATACAAAACAAAAACTAGGAATCTTTTGTTCAAAATAATTACTGATTTCTTCTCAAAAAAATTTTGCTCCTTCTTAGAAATCATAAACATTTATTATAACAC
>Ga0070679_100007834_pt1 | contig 10016 bp, 9 predicted proteins | sample KBSC63BmetaG_FD_65652 | JGI IMG/M metagenome (GOLD analysis project Ga0070679, IMG submission 65652) | Corn rhizosphere microbial communities from Kellogg Biological Station, Michigan, USA - KBS C6-3B metaG | ecosystem: Host-associated > Plants > Roots > Rhizosphere | place: USA: Michigan... | reverse complement strand
CGCCCAAGGCATTCGAGGCAGATACGGCAGGCCGCAACAAAGCGCGAGTCCAGACGTGTCTGCAGGAGCTGAACCGCACGTGCCTCGATGTCCAGCGAGCGGCGGGCACAAGCGAGCAGCAGCGCTTCGTCGGCGTGGGGTGCGGGGGCAGTTTGCATCGGCGGCATTATAGGCGTGATCGAGGCTGTGGACGCCCCGCAAAACGCCAGGATGCGCGGACCAAGGCGAGCGTCAACCAGGGTCCGCGGCAAAATGTCCACGCGCGCACCCGGTGCGCACGACGCACCTGCGCCGCCGGGATGCGCCGAATGGACGGCAGAAGCAGGTAAGATGCGCCCCATGAATCCCGAACAAATCGCTCAGCTCATTCGTGCCGGGCTCCCTGGCGCGGACGTCCGCGTCGAATCGGACGACAACACCCACTTCTCTGCGCGCATCGTCGCCGCCGAGTTCGCCGGCAAACGCAGCCTGGCCCGCCATCAGCTGGTGTATCGCGCCCTCGGTGAGCTCATGGGAAGGGAGATCCACGCACTGTCGATCGAGGCAATGACGCCCGACGAGTGCCGGCAGAGGTGACATGGACAAGCTGCAGATACTAGGGGGCGTACCCCTGGAGGGAGAGGTGCGCATCTCGGGCGCCAAGAATGCGACCCTGCCGATACTGGCCGGCGCACTGCTGGCCGATGACCCGGTCACGGTGGCCAACGTTCCGCACCTGAACGACGTCACCACCACCGTCGAGCTCATCGGGCAGATGGGCGCGACGGTCACCATCAACGAGAAGATGAGCATCGAGATCGACGGCTCGACGGTGAAGGAGTGCTTCGCCCCGTACGAGCTGGTCAAGACGATGCGGGCTTCGATCCTGGTGCTCGGGCCGCTGCTGGCCCGTTTCGGCAAGGCGGATGTTTCCCTGCCTGGCGGCTGCGCGATCGGCTCGCGGCCGGTGAACATCCACGTGGCGGGCCTGCAGGCCATGGGCGCTGACATCACGATCGAGGGTGGCTATATCCGCGCCCGCGCCAGCCGGCTCCGGGGTGCGCGGCTCGTGCTCGACACGGTGACGGTGACCGGAACCGAGAACCTGATGATGGCGGCGACCCTCGCCGAGGGTGAGACCGTGATCGAGAACGCGGCCCGTGAGCCGGAGGTCGTGGATCTCGCCAACTTCCTCATCGCCATGGGCGCCAGGATCCGCGGCGCGGGAACCGACACGATCGCCGTGGAGGGCGTGAAGCGGTTGCGTGGAACTTCCTACGAAGTGTTGCCGGACCGGATCGAGGGCGGTACGTATCTCGTGGCCGGCGCGATCACGCGGGGTACGGTCCGGATCAAGAACACGCGTCCGGATCATCTCGATGCCGTGCTCGTGAAACTCGAGGAAGCCGGCGCGAAGCTCGGCATCGGCGACAACTGGATCGAGATCGACATGCGCGGCCGAAGACCTTCCTCGGTGGACGTGCGCACCGCGCCGTACCCGGCGTTTCCCACGGACATGCAGGCACAGTTCGCGGCATTGAACACCGTCGCCTCCAGCGTCGGCACGATCATCGAGACGATCTTCGAGAACCGCTTCATGCACATGCTGGAGATGCGGCGGCTGGGTGCGGAGATCCGACTGGAAGGCAACACCGCGATCATCCGCGGGGTGGAGAAGCTGACGGCAGCGCCGGTCATGGCGACTGACCTGCGCGCCTCGGCGAGCCTGGTGCTCGCGGGCCTGGTGGCAGAGGGCCGCACCGATGTGGAGCGCATCTATCACATCGACCGCGGGTACGAGGCCATCGAGGAGAAGCTCGCCCAGCTCGGGGCGCAGATCAAGCGGGTCCCGAACTGATCTGCGCAGCACCGCCAGGTGACTCGAGGCTTGCGAGACTTGTAAGAAATGTCCGACTGCGGAGCTGCACCTGCGCGGCGTACACTGCGCGTCCCGTCACCTCGGAGTCGCCATGCAGATCGGAATGATCGGACTGGGCCGGATGGGCGCCAACATGGTGCGCCGGCTGCTCGAGGGCGGCCACGAGTGCGTGGCCTACGATCACTCGCCAGAGGCGGTGCAGGGGGTTGCCGCAGAGGGCGCCCACGGAGTGGCCTCGCTGCGCGAGCTCGCAGCCGCAATGAAACCGCCGCGTGCCGTGTGGATCATGGTTCCCGCCGGCATCGTGGATGGGCTGATCGCAGAGCTGCGGCCGCTCCTGCAGCCAGGTGACATCCTCATCGATGGCGGCAACTCCCACTATCACGATGACATTCGCCGCGCGGACGAGCTGAGGTCCGCGGGCATCCACTACGTCGACGTCGGTACCAGCGGCGGCGTCCTCGGCTTCGAGCATGGTTTCTGCCTGATGATCGGCGGCGAGCGGCAGACCGTACTGTCGCTCGATCCCATTTTTGCGACGCTCGCGCCGGGAGCTGCAGATGCGGCGGGCTCGTCCAGCCCGACCTCGAGCCCGACCCCCACCCCGAGCGGCACCGCGGCCTTGGGCTACCTGCACTGCGGAGACCACGGTGCCGGGCACTTCGTGAAGATGGTGCACAACGGCATCGAGTACGGCCTGATGGCCGCGTATGCGGAAGGGCTGAACCTGCTCGCTCATGCGAATGCGGGGTCGGAAACCCGGGACAGCGACGCAGAGACGGCGCCCCTGTCGAACCCGCGACTGTACCGTTACGACCTCGACCTGGCCGCCGTCGCCGAGGTCTGGCGGCACGGCAGCATCATCTCCTCGCGCCTGCTCGATCTCACGGCCAGCGCACTCGCTTCGGACCCAGGGCTGACGCGCTTCGGTGGCCGCGTATCGGACTCGGGAGAGGGCCGCTGGACCGTGCAGGCGGCGATCGATGTCGGCGTGCCGGCCACCGTGCTCAGCGCGGCCTTGTATGCGCGGTTCGAGTCGCGCGGGCGCGCCGAATTCGCGGACAAGCTCCTGTCGTCAATGAGGCTGGGGTTTGGGGGGCACCTGGAGAAATCCGGCTGAGCGCCGCGGTGCCTTAGCTCCGGGAACGGATCCGATCAAGTCATCCTGACAGCGAGGACAGTCTGATGGAGCGTCGCGATTCGGACGCGCTCGTCATCTTCGGAGCGACGGGCGATCTGTGCTACAAGAAAATCTATCCCTCCCTCTACAACCTGGTGCGAAGAGGGCTTCTGGACATTCCGGTCATCGCGGTCGCGAGGGCGGGCTGGAAGCTCGACCAGTTCACGGCTCATGTCCGCAAGAGCGTGGGCGAGCACGTGCCGACGGCGGACCAGTCTGTCGTCGCGCGTCTCATCGCGCTGCTGCGCTACGTCGACGGCGACTACAACAAAGGCCCCACGTTCGACGCGCTGAAGCAGGCGCTCGACAATGCGCAGCGCCCGCTTTTCTACCTGGCCATCCCGCCGAGCATGTTCCCGGTGGTCACCGGGCATCTTTCGGAAAAAAAGTGCTCGGCCGGCGCACGGGTCGTGGTCGAGAAGCCGTTCGGCCGCGACCTGGCATCTGCAAAGGCGCTCAATGCGACGCTGCTGAAGGAATTTCCCGAGAGCAGCATCTTCCGGATCGATCACTACCTGGGCAAGGAGGCGGTGCAGAACCTGCTGTATTTCCGCTTTGCCAACTCGTTCCTGGAGCCCATCTGGAACCGCAACTTCGTGGCCAGCGTGCAGGTGACCATGGCCGAGAGCATGGGAGTCGCCGGGCGCGGCAAGTTCTACGAGGAGGCGGGTGCGATCCGCGATGTCATCCAGAACCATCTCATGCAGATCGTCGCCTTCCTGGCGATGGAGCCTCCGGTGAACACCGAAGGCGAGTCGTTGCGCGATGAGAAGGTCAAGGTGCTGAAGTCGACACGTCCGCTGTCGAGCCAGAATCTCGTGCGTGGACAATTTCGCGGCTACCGGCAGGAGCGTGGCGTCTCACCGCAATCGAAGGTGGAGACGTTCGCCGCACTGCGGCTTCAGATCGACTCCTGGCGCTGGAGCGGAGTTCCGTTCTACCTGCGCGCCGGCAAAGCCATGCCCGTGACGGCGACTGAAGTCGTCGTGGACCTGCGGGCGCCTCCGGCCCTCGTGTTTGGAAGCCTGGGTCCTGCGCAGCCGAATTACCTGCGCTTTCGGCTGGGACCCGACGTGGCGATCGCGCTCGGTGCGCACGCCAAGAAGGCGGGTCCGACGATGCACGGGCGCGACGTGGAGCTGTTCGTAGCGCAGGAGCGTGGCGACGAGATGGATGCGTACGAGCGCCTCATCAGCAGCGCGATGATCGGAGACACGTCGCATTTCGCCAGGCAGGACGAGGTCGAGGCGGCCTGGGCGATCGTCGATCCGGTGTTGGGCACGGACTCGCCGATCCATGAGTACACGCGCGGGACATGGGGCCCCGCGGAAGCCGACAGCGTCATCACGAGAGGGCCGTGCAGCTGGCACAACCCCGGAGACGAGCCGCAGAACTGGACTCGCTCGTGCACTCCGGGGCAGCTGGTGGATTACGCCCCTTAAGTTCATGGGAAAAAGCGGCCTGCGGCCCGCACAGCATCTAAGCGCAAGTCCGACAGATTGCTTGCGGCTGAAGGCGGCGTGGCGTGCGGCGACGTGCTGCCGCCGTGCGGCAGCCGTGCTCAGATCTCGGCGAGCCAGACTTCGGTTCTGGCGCGGCTCTCGATCGCCCGGAACGCGGTGAGGGAGGGGTCGCATCCGAGGAGGGACTGAACGGCCCCCTGCTTGCCGGCCCCGGCGACGACAAACAGGAGCTCGGAGAAATGCGCGAGCACTTCGGGAGTCACGCTGATCGCCTGCATGCCATCGGGACGATCGACCGCGATCGCGCGTCGACCCTTCGCCCGCTCGAGATCGCCGCCGTTGAACAATGAGGCCGTGTGCCCGTCAGCGCCCAGGCCCAGCAGGCCGAGCGTGAACTTCGCCCCCGCCAGTAACAGCGCATCGATGCGCTGCTCATAGTCTTTCGCGGCGTCGGCCAGGGACAGCTCGGTCCGCACCCGCAGCACGCTCGCCGCCGGCAACGCCAGTGCGCTGAGCAGCGCCCGCGCCTGGTAAGCGTTACTGGCCTGAGAGTCCGCGGGCACATAGCGCTCATCGGAGAACATCACCGAGAGATTCGGTGCCGGCGTCGGTGAGCGAGCCGCAACCTCGCGGTATGCGGGCATGGGCGTGCTGCCGCCGGACAGCATGATGACCGCTCCCCCCGGGACCGGGGCGGCAAGGGCTTCGACCAGCCGTTGAACGAGCGCCGCGTCCAGCTGTGCACGTGAGGCGAAACGGCGGGGCGTGATCGCGGATTGTGGTGGCATGTTCGCTCCCAGCGCTGCGGCGGCTTGCGCAGCGGTCCTGAATCCCCAGGCAGTCGGGCGCGCCGCGGCACCCACTTCAATAGCGCCCGGGGCGTCCGGCGTGGCTACGGGGTATGTGGCCGCTCGCCCACTTCTGCCTTGACCTCGAGCGTTTTCCCATTGCGCAGGATCCCGATCGCAAGCGTCGAGCCTGGCTTGTGCATGGCAATCCGGGCAAGCGTGTCCTGGGCGCTCGCCACGGGCGAGCCATCGATGGCCTCGATGAGATCGCCCGGCCTGAGCCCGGCGCGCTGGCCCGGGCTGCCGACGTACAGGTTGGCCAGGAGCACTCCGCCTTGTGACAGGCCGATCTGGGCGGCCTGCTCGTCCGTCACGTCTTCGGGCACGATCCCGATCCAGCCGCGGATGACCCGCCCGTGCGCGATGATGTCCGTGAGGACTCCGCGCACCATGTTCACCGGAATGGCGAATCCGATGCCCTCGACGCCCAGGTTCTTGGCGACGATCGCCGTGTTGATGCCGATCAGCGCGCCGCTGGAGTCGACCAGCGCCCCGCCGGAGTTGCCGAAGTTGATCGGTGCGTCGGTCTGGATGAAGTCTTCGAGCGTCGCCACGCCGAGCTGCTGTCGGCTGGTGGCACTGACGATTCCGTGAGTGACGGTCTGCGACAGGCCGACCGGGTTGCCGATGGCGAGGACCACGTCCCCGACCTTCAGGCGGTCCGAGCGCCCGAAGACCGCGACGGGCAGCCCCGTGAGATCGATCTTCAGCACTGCCAGATCGGTATCGGGATCACGTCCGACGATATGGGCATCGGCAACTCGTCCATCTGCCAGCTGAACGCGAATCGAGTCGGCATTCGCGATCACGTGGTGATTGGTCACGATGTGCCCGTCCTGGTCCACGATCACCCCGGAGCCCAGGCTCCTCTCGATTCTTTGCCGATACTGCGGATAGAAGTCCCCGAAAAGCTCGCCGAGGGTCGATGGGGCTACCCGTTCGGTGACCAGGCGGGCGGTGTACACGTTGACCACGGCAGGGGCGGCGCGCTCCACTGCGGCCGAATAAGTCACCCGGGCCGGTGCGGGGACTGCAGCCGCCGGCCGGGCGGTCGCCAGGGGCGCGGCATTGGCCTTGTCGCGACGGATCAGGTCCGGGCGCAAGGCCACGATGACGAAGGCCAGGGCGAGACCTCCGACCACCGACCCGGCCATGAAAACCAGCCCGCGGCTGAAGCGTTCGATCATCCATCCCCCGTTTCGGGACGCGGACTTTCCGTGGCGTCCGCGGTATGGGACGGGGCGGAAGCCGCTTCGGTTCCGATGCCGGCTGCGGCGTGCGTCAAAAATGCGCCAGGCCGTTTGTGTATAATGCGCCGCCCCCCGCAGGCCGGAAACAGCAACCGTGTGCACGTGCCGTACGCGCGACCAGCGATGCGCGGACATTCGAGTGGGCGGGTCGTGATCGACTGTGTCTGTGTGGAGAGTGCGATAGATGGCCGAATACGTTGCCGTCGCCGATGAAGATGTCGACCAGAGTCGACGCAAGTTTCTGACCACGGCGACGATCTCTGTGGGTGCGGTGGGCGTGGCGTTCGCCGCCGTGCCGTTCATAGCCTCGTGGCAGCCTTCCGAGCGCGCCCGCGCCCAGGGGGTCCCGACGGAGCTGGACGTCTCCAAGCTCGAGGCCGGCCAGATGGCCGTCGTGCTGTGGCGCAAGCAGCCGATCTACGTCGTGCGGCGCACGCAGGAGATGCTCGCGCTGCTGCAGAACCACAACGACCGCCTCAAGGATCCCACCTCGAAGGACAACATCCCTTCGGATCAGCCGGAGTACACCCGCAACCCAGACCGCTCGCGCACGCCGGCGATCCTGGTGCTCATCGGCATCTGCACGCACCTGGGGTGCCTGCCTAAGCAGCGCTTCGCAGCGGGCGACGCGGAGCTGGGCGCATGGTGGCCGGGCGGATTCCTGTGCCCCTGCCACGGCTCCCGCTTCGATCTCGCCGGGCGGGTGTTCGACGGCTCGCCGGCCTCGATCAACCTGCGCATTCCGCCGTACAGCTTCTCCAAGGAGACGAACCTCGTGATCGGAGTCGACGAGAAGGGAGCCGCCTGATGGCCAGTAAGCAAGACTCCCCGATGCGCGCGCCGGGCGATCCGCTGTCCGACGGCACTGCGGTGCCGAAGAAGGGGTTTTCCGGCTGGCTCAACAAGCGCCTGCCGGTCGATGAGTTCGTGGACAGCCAGCTCACCGGCTACTACGCGCCGAAGAACTTCAACTTCTGGTACTTCTTCGGTTTCATCGCGATCGTAGTCCTGGTCCTGCAGCTGGTCACCGGCATCTTCCTCACGATGTTCTACAAGCCGGGCGAGGCCACCTCGTTCGACTCGGTCCAGTTCATCATGCGCGAGGTGGATTTCGGCTGGCTGATCCGCTACCTGCACTCCACCGGCGCGTCGGCGTTCTTCATCGTCGTGTACCTGCACATGTTCCGCGCGTTCCTGTACGGCTCCTACAAGGCGCCGCGGGAGCTGTTGTGGATCTTTGGCATGCTGGTGTACCTGGCGCTCATGGCCGAAGCGTTCATGGGTTATGTGCTGCCCTGGGGCAACATGTCCTTCTGGGGCGCCCAGGTGATCGTCAACCTGTTCGGGACGATCCCGGTGATCGGGCCGGGACTGGTGGAGTGGATCCGCGGGGATTACGCGATCGCCGATGCGACGCTGAACCGGTTCTTCGCGCTGCACGTCGTAGCGGTGCCGCTGATTCTGCTCGCGCTGGTCGGGCTGCACCTGATCGCCTTGCGGCGCACCGGGTCCAATAACCCGGACGGGATCGAGATCAAGGCCAACCTGGGGCCCGACGGCAAGCCGCTGGATGGCATCCCGTTCCATCCCTATTACACGGTGAAGGACACCGTGGGCATCGCCGCCTTCCTGGTGGTGTTTGCCCTGATCGTGTTCTACGCACCCACCCTCGGGGGAATCTTCCTCGAGTCTGCGAACTTCACGGTGGCCAATCCCGTATCGACGCCCCCCGATATCACCCCGGTGTGGTACTTCACGCCCTTCTACGCGATCCTGCGCGCCATTCCGGACCAGCGGCTCGGGGCGCTGGCGATGCTCCTGGCCATCGTCGCCTTCTTCTTCCTGCCCTGGCTCGACCGCTCGCCCGTGAAGTCCATGCGCTACAAGGGCTGGATGTCGCGCGCGGCGCTGACCGTGTTCGTGATCTCGTTCGTAGGCCTCGGCATCATGGGTATGCGTCCGCCGGAGGGCGTCTACGTCGTGCTCGGACGCGTGTTCGCGGTCCTGTATTTCCTGTTCTGGATCCTGATGCCGTTCTACACCCGCTGGGAGCGGGTCAGGCCCGTGCCGCAGAGAGTGGTCTACCATGCGCATTGAGCTCGATCGCGCCGGAAATGCCGTGCGCGCTGTGATTGCGACGTTTGCCCTGTCGGCACTGCTGGCCGCGGGGGGCGCCAGGGCCGCGGCAGCCACGGCGCCGGAAAGCGCCGGCGCCACCGCCGAAAAGGTCTCGGAGCCCGTCGATTGGCAAAGCTGGACGGCCGGCAACAGTGTCGAGAACGTCGCCTCGCTGCAGCGCGGCGCCCGTAACTTCACCAGTTACTGCCTGGGCTGCCACTCCCTGAAGTATGTCCGCTGGTCGCGCGTCGGCCAGGACCTGCACATCCCGCCGGAGACGCTGGCGAAAGACCTGATTCCGCCCGGCGACAAGGCGGTGAATTACATCCTCAGCAGCATGCCCGCCGCGGATGCGGAGAACTGGTTCGGCAAGGCGCCGCCGGACCTGTCGCTGATGGCGCGCGAGCGCGGCGTGGACTACCTCTACCAGTTCCTGAAGACCTTCTACGTCGACCCGACCCGCTCCACGGGTGCGAACAACCTGCGCCTGCCCAATCCGGCCATGCCCGATATCCTGTCCTCCCTGGAGGGGCTGAAGAAGGCGGTGTACCGGACGGTGCAGACGAAGTCGGCCGACGGCACGAGCTCTTCGGAGCAGGTGTTCGATCATTTCGAGCAGATTGCACCGGGTACCCTGACCGAGGCGCAGTACGATGGGTTCGTACGCGATACCGTGAATTTCCTGGACTACGTCGGGGAGCCGACGCAGATCCAGCGCCGCTCGATGGGTATCTGGGTCGTCCTGTTCCTGCTCGTGTTCACGTGGCTTGCGTGGCTCATGAAGAAGGAATACTGGAAAGACATTCACTAGTCGATTGGAAAAAGTGGCCTGCGGCCCTGACGTGAGTGTCGAAAGCGGCCTGGACAGCGCGTTCCGCGCTAGACTGCACGGGCGCGGCTGATCGCCGGGGGTACTTTGTCGAGCAGACGATCGATCATGACCTTGTTCTCCGCGCCCAATGACCCGTGGAGTCATCGCACGCGAATCGTGCTTGCTGAGAAGGGCATCAGCATCGACATCGTCAGTGTCGAGCCCGGCAAGTTTCCCGAGGATCTGCTCGACCTGAATCCCTACCACAGCGTGCCGACGCTGGTAGACCGGGACCTGGTGCTCTATGACTCGCGGGTGATCATCGAATATCTCGATGAACGTTTCCCGCACCCGCCCCTGATGCCGGTCGATCCGGTGACGCGCGCGCAGTTCCGCCTGGCCCTGTACCGGATCGAGCGCGACTGGTACTCCCTGGTGCAGCAGATCGAGCAGGAGCCGGATCGCAAGCTCGCGCTGCGGCCGAAGAA
>Ga0070679_100007832_pt1 | contig 10017 bp, 8 predicted proteins | sample KBSC63BmetaG_FD_65652 | JGI IMG/M metagenome (GOLD analysis project Ga0070679, IMG submission 65652) | Corn rhizosphere microbial communities from Kellogg Biological Station, Michigan, USA - KBS C6-3B metaG | ecosystem: Host-associated > Plants > Roots > Rhizosphere | place: USA: Michigan... | reverse complement strand
CGGACGATGCCGGGCAGCGCGAGGTTGACGATGCTGCCGTCGAGCACGGCCATCGAGATGCCGAGCAGGATCACCGCCATCGCGTGGTAGCGCTGCGGAAGCGGCAGCCCGTCGGCGGGGACGGTGTTCGGATCGGGAGGCAAGCGGTAGCGAACGGAGCGGCGCGAAGCGAAGAGCTTAAGGCGCACGGTCAGGCGATGAAGGTGCTTCGCTTGCCGGCGAATTCCCACAGGCGATCGCGCCCTTGCCGGATCGCCTGACCTGCACGCGTGCCTTCAACTGGCACCCATGAAGATCGCATCGTTGCTCCTGCTCGTCACGCTCGCAGGCTGTGCGGGCGGCACCATCGGCGTCGGCGGGTTCGGCGCGGGTGGAGGCGTCGGCGTGAGCGCGCCACTGGGGGGCCACGGTCACGCTCCGTACGTCGTCAGCGAAGGCGAGCAGGTCATCCAGCCCGGCATGACGAGCGACCAGGTCATCCAGCGGCTCGGCTATCCGTACTACCGATTCGGCGTGCGACAGGACAACGCGACGATCTGGAACTATCGGATGCGCTATGGCTCCTGCCTGATCTACCAGGTCAGCATCCTGCCGAACGGCATCGTCAAGGACGCGAGCGAGGGGCCCGATCCGGCGTGCGACGGCCCCGGCGGGCGGCGCTGGTAGGCGACACCGGAACGGCGAGCCGAGCGGTCACCGCTCGCCCGCACGCGTCGCGAGCGGCGAGTCGGCGCTGGCGGCGAGATCGGCGACGAGGCGAGCGAACGCGCTCTCCGATCCGCACGCGGCCATCCCCGCGCGCGCTTCGTCATCGAGTGCCTCGGCTTCGCTGTCGCTCGGCGCCTGCAGCCCGGACATTTCGCGGCGCCGGCGCGCGTTGGCGGCGCGATCGGCGATCAGTCGATTCGATTCCGCGATCACCGCCTCGCGGGTCTCCGGCGTCATGTAGTAGGGAAGCATCGATGTGCGATGAAGTGGCGACGGATCGACGGTATCGAGAGCGCGATGCGCACGGTGTCCGCGCCGGTCGCCGGCCGGTGTCGGACAAGCTCTCGCGCTCGCGCTGCGCCAGCGCGCCACGCGAATTCCTTCACGCCCGACCCGCCGCGCCGACAATCCACGCGCAGCCATGCGACCTTCCCGTTCCGCGCTGTTCGCCCTCGTGGCGAGCGCCGTCGTCACCGCCACCTCGTGCATGCACACGCGGTCGGACTGGCGCACCGCCAGCCACGAGCCGGTCGGTCTCGCACCCGATCCTGCGCTGGTGAAGGAAGCGGTCGTCCAGGTGTACGGAGCGCGCACCTTCGGCGCCAAGGGCCTGTTCGGCGTGCACACGTGGGTCGCGGTCAAGCCGCGCGCGGCCGAGGCGTGGACCGTGTACGAGGTCGTCGGCTGGCGTCTGCGCTCGTCGGCAAGCGCCATCGTCGTGCACAGCCGCGAGCCCGACGCCCGCTGGTACGGCGCTGCGCCGGAGCTCTACGTCGATCGACGCGGGCCCGGCGTCGACGAGCTGATCGTGCGCATCGACAAGGCTGCCCGCGCGTATCCCTACGGCGCCGAGTACCGCGCGTGGCCGGGGCCGAACTCGAACACGTTCACCGCCTGGATCGCGCGCGCGGTGCCCGAGCTGCAACTCGATCTTCCGGCGACGGCCATCGGCAAGGACTACCTCGGCGGCTCGATCGTCGGTGCGGCGCCGAGCGGCAGCGGTGTCCAGCTGTCGCTCGGCGGCTTGCTCGGCGTCGCCGTGAGCGGCGTCGACGGCATCGAGCTGAACGTGCTCGGGCTGAACTTCGGCGTCAGCCCGAACGGCGTGAAGCTGCCGATCGTGGGACGGATCGGCAGCCGCTCGGTGCCCGAACCGACGCCGCCGGCGGCGTCGGGCTCGGCGCTCTAGCACCATTTCACCGCGTGCGTCGGCGCGCGCCGATCCGTCGTGACCGGGCATCATCGTCCGCGCGCGCGGGAACGCCCCGTGCGCGAAGCGGCGGTCCGCCTCCATTTCCACGTGCTCTCGCGATGTCCTCGCCTCGTCCCTTTGTCGTCGCTGCCGCGGGCATCGCAGCGCTCTGCGCGCTCGATGCGACGGTCAAGGAGCTCACCCGCTCGTACGCCGTGGCGTACGCGGTGCTCGGGCGCTATGTGTTCGGCACCGTGTTCGCGCTCGCCGTGTGGTGGTGGCAAGGCCGGCCGAGGCTGACCCGCGACATGCTGCCTGCCCACCTGACGCGCGGCGTCCTGATCGCCGGCACCGCATTCCTGTTCTTCTTCTCGCTCACGCGGCTCGGCCTGGCGGAAGCGATCACGCTGTCGTTCATCGCGCCGCTCCTGATTCCGCCGCTCGCGCACCTGTTCCTCGGCGAAAGGATGCGCGGGCCGGTGCTGCTCGCTGCGCTGCTCGGCTTCGCCGGCGTGCTGATCACGGTCCAGGGCGCGCCGAGCTTCGGCGGCGAACGCGGCCTCGGGCTGGCGGCGATCCTCGGCGCTGCGCTCGCGTATGCGCTGGCGGCGATCGTCATGCGCGCGCGCGCCGCGAAGGACGGCTCGACCCTGCTCACCTTGACGAGCGCGGTGATCCCGATGGTGCTGCTCTCGCCGGCCGCCGTCGGTGCGCCGCTGCCGACCGCGTGGGCGCTGGCGCTGGCGGTGCTCGCGGGCTTCCTGGGCAACCTCGGCGTCCAGCTGCTGGCCCGCGCCTACGCGTCGGCCGAAGCGCAAGCACTCGGCGTGCTCGAGTTCACCGCCCTGCCCTGGGCGGCGCTGTTCGGCTGGCTGTTCTTCGGCGAAGCGGTGCGGCCGCAGGTGTGGGCCGGTGCGGCGGTGATCTTCGCGGCGTGCTGGTGGGTCGGCCGCGCCGACCGTCGCCGACGCGCCGAGCTGCCCGCGCTGCAGTAGTTCGCCGCCCGGCGCGCGGCCGCAGCTCTCAGTAGTGGATGCTGCGCGGAACGCCGCCGCCCGCACCGATCGACTCGCCGTTGATGGCGATCGCGCGCGGCGAGGCGAGGAAGACGACGAGGTCGGCGACCTCTGCGGCGTCGACGAGGCGCCGGATCGAGTTGCCGGCGGCCATCCGCTGCTCGACCTCGCGCGCTTCGACGCCGAGCGAGCGCGCCTGCGCATCGACGAGCGACGCGGTGCGCTCGGTGCGCGTCACGCCGGGATGCACGACGTTGACGCTGATGCCGTCGCCGCCGAGCTCGTCGGCGAGGTTCTTGGCGAGCGCGGCGACCGCGACGTTGCGCATGCTGCCGACCGCATTGCCGGTGAGACGCGCCGCGAGCCCGCTGATGAAGACGATGCGGCCCCAGTGCCGCGCGCGCATCTGCGGCGCGACCGCGCGCGCCGCGCGCAGGTAGCCCATCACCTTGGTGTCCATCTCGCGATGGAAGAGTCCCGCCTCGATCTGCGCGAGCTTCGGCGGCGGCGCGTAGCCGCCCGGCTCGGCGGCAGCGGCGACCAGGATGTCGATGCCGCCGAGCGCACGCGTCGCCGCGTCGACGGCCGCGTCGACCTGGCCGTCGTCGGTGGTGTCGGCGACGACGGGAACGATCGTGCGGCCGCTCTCGGCCGCGATCTCGGCCGCCGCTGCTGCGAGCCGCTCGGCGTTGCGGGCGAGGATCGCGACGTCGGCGCCTTCACGCGCCAGCGCGCGTGCGATCGCCTTGCCGATGCCGCGGCTGCCGCCGGTGACGAGTGCGCGCTTGCCGGCGAGTCCGAGATCCACGTGCAGTCCTTGCAGCGCCCGGCGGGCGAAGCGCACAGGATATCGCCGCAGCGGCGCAGGGCTGCCGCGCACCTGCAGTCGCCGCGCACGGCTTCCGGCTCGACGCTCCTTGTGGTCAAACCCCGCGCGACCACCCGAGCGCGATCTTCACGCCGTAGATCAGGATCGGTGCGACGAGCGACGCGACGACCTCCTTGACGATCTTGGGATTGAACGGCCATGTCGACGCGGCGAGGATCTGCCGCTCGTAGGCGCCCAGCACGACGATCGGCTCGAACAGCCCGGCGGCCTCGCCCGCGGTGCCCTCGGCGAGCTTTCGCTTCAGCTCGCTGCGTGCCCGGCTCCAATGCTCGCGAACGACCGCCAGCTCGCGCTGCTGCGCGAGGACCAGCGCATCGTGGATGCTCCAGACCGACGTGAAGAAGAGCGTCAGCGACACGACGACCATGGTCGAATAGATCACGAGCGAAGGCGCAGTCGCCAGGCTCTCGTACGACTGGAAGAGCAGGCTCAGGCAGGTGCCGCCGACGAACGTCAGCGAGACGATCTGGCCCCATCGCGCGAGCGGCGTGAACGCGCGGCGGTCGAACAGGTCGAGTTGCAAGCCGGAGCGAACGATGCGCGAAAGCCGCCGCGTGCGCACCACGCAGTCGTAGATCGCCAGCGCCATCAGGCTGAACATGACCAGGTTCGAGACGAGCACGTAGAGCAGCACCCAGCGATCGTGGATGTGCGAGGGGTTGGTGGCCCAGATCGAGAACGCGGCGCCGAGCAGCAGCGCGATCCATTCGCCGCGCCGGCTCGCCGCATGGGCCTGTTGCTCGACGAGCTCGGGTCGGTCGGCGAGCGGGCGCAGCGCATCGAGCGCGCCCGCCCAGCGCCTGTGCAGCAGCGGGTAGATCGCGAAGATGTAGAGGATGACCGCGGGCGCCAGGGTCATCTTCCACAAGCCCCAGCGGCCACCGACCGCGAGCCCGCCGTGCGCGACGACGGCCATCGCCAGCAGCAGCGCGAGCAGCGAAGCGAGCACGATCGCGAACGCACGACGAGGCAGGCCGAATTCGCCGACCAGTTGCCCCGCGAGCGAGTGCGCTGTCGTGGTCATCGGGCCGGAGTCGAGCGAAGCATCGCCCGGATCATCGCTCGAACTCCGCGGCGGCCCTCGCCGCGGCGGCGCCTGCTACCGACGGCCCTCCTCGAAGAGCAAGGCGATCTCGGCCGCGCCGAGGCTGCGCGAGAAGACGCGCACGTGGTCGAGCTCGCCGGAGTAGTAGCGCGAGTTGGTCGCAGGCTTGGCGATCCGCAGGTTGCCCTGCCAGAGCGAGCGATCGACCTCGTTGCTCGTGTCGGTCGAGCGCAGCGTGCCGTTCACGTAGAGCTCGACGGTGGCCAGCGCCGTGTCGGCGCCGCGCACGTTGACGACGACGTGGGTCCAGGTCGAGGCCGGCGGCAACGCGTCCGTGACGAGGGCATTGCTTCTCTCGGCGCACGTCGTCGGATCGCGCGGATCGGTGCTGCCGAAGTAGAAGCTCAGGCCGCTCACGCAGCCGTTGAAGTAGTTCAGCGAGAGGTGCATCTCGTGCCCCGCGGCGCTCGGCGTCAGGCCCGCGCCCCAGCCGTTCTGGTTCGGCGCGCCCTGCCAGAGGATGTGCTGCACCAGCGACGCGTCTGCCGCGTTCGGCTTGATCCAGAGCGAGAAGGAGAAGTCCGCGGCCGTGCGCAGATCGACCGGGGTCGAGAGCGACTGGCTCGCGGCGGCCGACGTCGACAGGCTCTGGCCGATCACGCCGCCGCTCAGCCAGCTCGACGTCGCGAGATTGAAGAGCGTGGCGTCGTGGCCGAGGCCGCTCGTGTCGAGGGCCGTCGTCGCGCTCGGCGTCTCGTCGAACTGCCACTGCGCGAGCAGGTCCGGCAAGCGGTCGTGCACGCGAATCGTCTGGCCGACGGGCATGCTCGCGCCGCCGTGGCCGTCGCTGTGCGTCACCTGCACGACGCGATCGAGGTTGGCCGGATCGCTGGGGGTGATGGTGCGGTAGACGACCGCGCGCAGCAGCGCTTGCACGCTGGCCGGCGTGGCCGCGCTGCCGAGATAGACGACGAGCGGCGCGCCGGCCGACACCTCGCCCGCGTAGCGACCGATCACCGTGCCTTCGTACGAGACCTGCGCGCCCGACACCGAGATCTGGCCCGCGCCGGTGCCGATCGAGCGGAGGTCGAGGCGGTCGTCGGCATCGGCATTGGCCGTCAGCGCGACGGTCAGGGTGCCGCCTGCGAGATCGGTCGAGTCGGCATCGGACACGGTCGCCGCCGGATCGAGCGCTGCCGCGGAGCTGCCGGCGAAGAACGCCATCGGTGCGCTCGGCAGCGTGAGCGTCGGTGCCGCGCTCGCCGCGGCGGCGGACGGCACGTCGGTGAAGTCGAAGAGGCCCGAGGCGCTGCGGACCATGAACGTGCCGCTGCCGACGTACTGCAGATCGAGCGCGTCGTGCTGCCTGCCGGCGATCGATCCGGCGATTCCGGTCGTGGTCGTCTCGACCGCCGTCGGCAGCGTCGTGTAGACCTGGGCGCCGTCGGCGACGGCGACGAGTCGCGTGCCGTCGGCCGAGCTCGCGACCGCATCCCAGAACCGTGCGCCGGACGCGCGCGCCATCCACGTCGCACCGGAGTCGTTCGACGTGTAGACGGCGCCGCCCATCAGCGCCGCCACGAGCCGGGTTCCGTCGGCCGACGACGCGACCGCGCGCCAGCCGCGATCGAGCTCGCGTGCGGTCCAGCTCGCGCCGGCATCGACCGAGGTGTAGATGCGGCCGCCGGCGACGACCGCCACCAGCCGCGCGCCGTCGGCAGACGACGCGACCGCGTTCCAGTTGCGCACCGACTCGCGTGCCGTCCAGCTCGCTCCCGCATCGCTCGAGGTGTAGATCTGGCCGGCATGCGCCAGCGCGACGAGGCGCGTGCCGTCGGCGGAGGAAGCGACCGATGTCCAGAGGCGCGCGGACTCGCGTGCCGTCCACGTCGCGCCGCCGTCGGCCGAGGTGTAGATCCGGCCGCCGTCGACGACCGCCGCCAGCTGCGTGCCGTCCGCCGACGAGGCGATCGACTGCCAGGCGCGGTTCGCGTCGCGCGCCGCCCACGTGACGCCCGCGTCGACCGAGATGTAGATCTGGCCGCCGGCGTCGGTCGCGGCGAGCCGGCTCCCATCCGCGGAGGACGCGACCGACGACCAGTCGCGGTTCGCGTCGCGCGCCGTCCACGTCGCTCCGCCGTCGCTCGAGGTGTAGAGCTGACCGCCGGCCGCCGCGGCGACGAGCCGCGTGCCGTCGGACGAGGAGGCGACGGCGCGCCAGCTCCTCGCGGCATCGCGCGCCGTCCAGACGTCGGCGAAGACGCCGCCCGACAGGTTGCCGGTCGCGACGCGCTGGCCGGCGTTCTGCGCGAGCCTCCAGCCGCCTGCGCCGACGCCCGAGATCTGCACGAGATCGCCGAGCACCGGGCTGGCGGGCAACGTGACGACGACCTGCGCCGTGCTGTCCGCGAGCACCCCCGTGTTGGCCGCCGCCTGCACTGCGTTGCCGGTGACGTGCACCCACGTGATGCCGGGACCGCTCGCCCCGTTGCAGACGTAGCCGGTCGACGCGACCTCGCTCGCATCGAGCACGCCGTTGCCGTTGCTGTCGTTGCCGGCACGGATCCGCTGGCCGCCGGTTGCACAGTTGACGCCGGAGGCCTCGCTGCCCGTCTCCACCAGCAGGATCGGGATCGCAGCTCCGGCGGCAGCGGCCCCGCCGCCCGCGCCGTTGCAGACGTATTGCGTGCTCGCGGCCTCGGAGGGGTCGAGGACGCCGTTGCCGTCGGCGTCGAGCCCGGCGTCGATGCGGCTGCCGCCGGTCGCGCAGTTCGCGCCGGGGGCTTCGCTCGTGACCAGCAGGCGCGGCGACAGCCCGTCGCCGCCGCCGCACGCGTTCAACACGAGCGCGACGGAGCAGACGAGAGCTGTTCGAAAGAGAAGGGTTCGCATGCGTTGAGCCGTTGTCGGCGGCGCACCGACCGGCTTGAGAAGGTCGGCCGTGGCCTGCTCCACGGAGTGCGTGTCGGCGCGCTCGCAGAGGTCCATGCGATGGGCGCTCTCGGTCCCGGTGGGGAATCCCCGCCCACCTCAAACGACGCACTCTCACTCTCGTCGCGGCGCCCGAGCCCGGATCGGGCCGCTACGACCAGCCTCTAGGCCGCGAGCCGTGTCTCGATGAGCTTGGCGAAGAACGACGCCCCGAGCGGCAATGCGGCATCGTTGAAGTCGTATGCAGGGTTGTGCACTTCGCAGGCGCCGTCGCCCGAGCCATTGCCGATGTTGATGTAGCAGCCGGGCACGCGCTCGAGCATGTGCGAGAAGTCCTCCGACGCCATGATGAGCGGCGGGTTGCGCTCGACGTTCCCGGCTCCGACCAGCTCGGTGCAGATCGCCGCGGCGATCTCGGCCTGCGTGGGATCGTTGATGGTGGGTGCGAACAGGAAGCGAAAGTCGACCACGGCCTTCGCGCCGAGCGCGGTCGCGGTGCCCTCGGCGATGCGGTGGATCGCCGCCTCGATGTCGCTCATCACCTCGCGCGAGAACGCGCGCACCGTGCCGCCGAGCTGCGCGGTCTGCGGGATCACGTTGTAGGCGTCGCCGGCGTTGATCTTGGTCACCGACAGCACGGCGGTGTCGATCGGCGCGACATTGCGCGACACCACGCTCTGCAGCGCGACCGCGATGTGGGCGGCGACGAGCGCCGAATCGATCCCGGTTTCCGGCCGCGCACCGTGCGCTCCCTTGCCGGTCACGTGGATGTCGAAGAAGGCACCGCCTGCCATCATGGCTCCCGACTTGACCGCGAAGCGTCCGACGGCAAGGTTTGGCCGGTTGTGCATGCCGAAGATCGCGTCGCACGGGAAGCGCTCGAACAGGCCGTCGTCGACCATCGCACGGGCGCCGCCGATACCCTCCTCGGCGGGCTGGAAGATGAAGTTCACCGTGCCCGAGAAGCGCCGCGTCTCGGCGAGGTAGCGGGCAGCGCCGAGCAGCATCGTCGTGTGGCCGTCGTGGCCGCAGGCGTGCATCACGCCCTTGTGCGTCGAGCGGTGTGCAAAGGTGTTCGCTTCCTCGATCGGCAACGCGTCCATGTCGGCACGCAGGCCGATACGACCGGCGCCGCTGCCGGCCCGCAGCACGCCGACGACCCCGGTCCTGCCGACGCCGCGATGAACTTCGATGCCGAACGCCTCGAGCTTCGCGGCGACCAGATCGGCCGTGCGCGTCTCCTGGAAGCCGAGCTCGGGATGCGCATGGATGTCACGCCGCCAGCGCGTGAGCTCGGGATGGAATTCGGCGATGCGATCGAAGGCGGACATGGCGAGCTCCCGCGCCCATCGTACCGTCGTGGCGGTGAGCGCGGTCGAGTCGGCTCATCGACCGCCGGGCCATCGAGCGCCAAGAAGCACCGCGAGCCGTGAGACAAGGCAATGCGGCGCCCGGTCCTACGGCGATCGCGACGTCGGCGCTTTATATTGCACTGCAACAAAAGCTCCCTGGAATGCAATGCATCGCTCCGACATGTCGTCATCTCCTCCCACCCGTGCCGGCCGATGGGCCGGCGCCGCGCTGCTGACTGCGGCATTGACTGCCGCATGGGTCGAGCGGCGCGCGCGCCGCGCCGAGCGCGCGCAGCCTCCCGCGGGGCGAATGCTCGACATCGACGGCGTGCGCCTGCACGTCGTCGAGCGCGGCGAAGGGCCGCCGGTGGTCCTCATTCACGGCAACATGGTGTCGCAGCGCGACTTCGAGGCGAGCGGAGTGACGGAGCATCTGGCGCGCAATCACCGCGTGATCGCCTTCGACCGCCCCGGCTTCGGCCACAGCAGCCGGCCGCGGGATCGCCTCTGGACGCCGACCAGGCAGGCAGAGCTGCTGCACGCTGCGCTCGCGCAGCTCGGGGTCGAGCAGGCGGTCGTCGTCGGCCATTCCATGGGCGCCATGGTCGCGCTCGCGCTGGCCCTGGATCATCCTGAAGACGTTCGACGTCTCGTCCTGCTGGGCGGTTACTACTACCCGACCGCGCGCGTCGACGCGCTGCTCACGGCGCCCGTCGCATTGCCGGTGCTGGGCGATGTCATGCGCTACACCGTCACGGCCGTCTCCGCGCGGCTGATGCTGAAGGGGCTCGTGCGCGCGATGTTCGCGCCGCGCGAGGTGCCGGCACGCTTCATTGCGACGTTGTCGAGAGAGATGATGGTTCGGCCGATCCAGCTCCGCGCCA
>Ga0070679_100007830_pt1 | contig 10017 bp, 7 predicted proteins | sample KBSC63BmetaG_FD_65652 | JGI IMG/M metagenome (GOLD analysis project Ga0070679, IMG submission 65652) | Corn rhizosphere microbial communities from Kellogg Biological Station, Michigan, USA - KBS C6-3B metaG | ecosystem: Host-associated > Plants > Roots > Rhizosphere | place: USA: Michigan... | reverse complement strand
CGTCCAACGAGACCGCGCCGCAGCCGCTCAAACCGCTCGACGCCCTCGAGGACACCACGAAATGGTGGCGTGAGTGGGTGGGCACAGGATCGTACGACGGGCGCTGGCGCGACGAGGTGGTCCGTTCGCTCATTACGCTCAAAGCACTCACCTACGCGCCGACCGGGGGGCTCGTTGCCGCGCCGACCACGTCACTGCCTGAAAAGATCGGAGGCGTCCGCAACTGGGATTACCGCTACTGCTGGCTGCGCGACGCCACGTACGCACTCTACGCGTTGACGATCGGCGGCTACACCGACGAGGCAGCCGCATGGCGGAACTGGCTGTTGCGGGCTGCTGCCGGAGATCCCGCGTCGCTTCAGACGATGTACGGCGTCGCCGGCGAGCGGCGGCTGACAGAACTGGAGCTGGACTGGCTGCCAGGTTTCAGGCATTCGAAACCGGTGCGCATTGGCAATGCGGCGGTCCGACAGTTCCAGCTCGACGTCTACGGCGAGCTCATGGATGCCCTCCATGTCGGCCGCCGTCACGGCATTCGTTCCGACGAAGACGCGTGGGACTTCGAGCTGGAGCTGCTGACGTTCCTCGAGAAAGCGTGGACGGAGCCGGACGAGGGCATCTGGGAGGTTCGAGGAGGACGACGGCATTTTGTGCACTCGAAGGTGATGACCTGGGTGGCGTTCGATCGCGCCGTGAAAGCCGTCGAACGCTTTGGTCTCCATGGGCCTGTCGACGAGTGGCGGAAAATCCGCGCAACGATTCACGACCAGATTCACCGGGAAGGATTCAGCACACGCGGCAACACCTTCGTCCAGTACTACGGATCGGACGAACCCGATGCGAGCCTGCTGATGCTGCCCCTCGTCGGGTTCATCGATGCGAACGATCCGCGAATGCTGGGCACGGTCGCCGCGATTGAACGCGAACTGCTTCAGGACGGCTTCGTTCGCCGATATCGCCCGCACCAGGCCGTTGACGGTCTGCCTGAGGGCGAAGGCTCATTCATCGCGTGCACCTTCTGGCTGGCCGACAACTACTGGCTGCAGGGCCGAGAGGAAGAGGCGGTGCGGATGTTCGAAGCGCTGCTCGCGCTCTGCAACGACGTTGGACTGCTCGCGGAGGAATACAGCGTCGAGTTGAAATGCCAGCTGGGAAACTTTCCGCAGGCGTTCTCGCACGTCATGCTCATCAACACGGCGCGCAATCTTTCGGGAGGACGCGGCCCCGCCATCGACCGGCGCTCCAACAACCACAATCACAATGACGAACATGCCTGATCGACAGCAGGATCCATAGCGACTGTCGTCCGGATCGTGGTATCAGTGTGGGTGGTGCCTGCCACTATTGGATTCCGGACATGAATCGTTTGTTGCTGCCTGTGCTGCTCGTCGCTGCCGTCGCCGGCAGTCTCACGCTCAACGCCCAACAGCCTGTGTTTCGCGGAGGGAGCGAGCTCGTCCGCGTCTTCGTGACGGTCACGGATCGCAGCGGCAAGCTCGTGACCTCGCTCGCTCAGAACGACTTCGAGGTTCGCGACGAGGGCAAGCCGCAACCCATCACCCAATTCGACAACACACCGCAACCGGTCCGGCTGGTCGTGATGCTCGATGTGTCGGGCAGCATGTCCGGCAATCTGCCGCTCTTACGCGATGCCGGCGCGCAACTCTTTGCCCGCCTCGGGAAAGACGATGTCGCACGAGTGGGGTCGTTCGGAAATGACGTGACGATCAGTCCCACATTTACCAACGACGTCGCAGCGCTCCGTCGTGAGCTCCCTTCGTCAATCGCCGCGGATGCGCCGACACCGCTGTGGCGGGGAATCGATCAGGCGCTCGACACGTTCAAGAGCAGCGAGGAAGACAACAAGGCGGACAAGCGTCCCGTCATCCTGGTGCTCAGCGACGGCAAAGACTCGGGACCAATCAGTTTTCGCCAGCGTCCGATCAGTCAGGCGGAAATCATCGAGCGTGCTCGTCGTGAAGACGTCATGGTCTTTGCCGTGGGCATGCGCAGCCGGAGCGCGCGTCCGACGCCGCCAGGAATCGGTCCTGGCGGACTCCAGGCAATGCTGATGGCCGACTTGCCGGATCCGGGTCTGGCGCGAGTCGCTGAAGAAACCGGCGGCGGCTATACCGAGATTCGCTTCGGTCAGGATCTCGCGGCCGCCTTTGCGGAAGTGGCCGACGAACTGCACTCGCAATATCTGCTTGGCTTCGCGCCGGGCAAACGGGACGGAAAGATCCACGACATCGCCGTGCGTGTGAATCAGTCGGGGTTCAAGTCACGGGCGCGCAAGAGTTATCTCGCCCCGAAAAGCTGAATCAGTTGCGATACGGGTTAAGTGACGGCGTCTCTGCGGGCTCTGCGTCCAGTTTCAACCCCGCCGAAGGAATTCGACGATCAACTCGGCGACGGCGGCAGGCGCTTCGCGCGTGGGGAAATGCCCGACGCCAGGAAGCACGCGTCGCTCGTACTCCCCGTTGAAGTTGGCTTCCTTTCCTTCCGACGTCGCTGGCGCGACACACCGATCTTCGGCGCCATGAATCAGCAACGTCGGGACGCTGATTGCCGTCACCGCCTGCTGCTGGAGCTCCAGCTCTGTGTAGCGCGGATCAGGACGAGCCTCGTCCCACCGCACCCGATAGGAATGGAGCGTGATGTCCGCCCAATCCGGGTTTTCGAACGAACGCGCGGTGATCGCGAATGCTGACTCGTCAAACCACTCGCCCTGCGTCCAGGTCTGCCACTGAAATCGTGCGAACTCTCTCCCATGGTGACGCACGGCATCGGCGCCGCGCTCCGTGCACATGAACCACTGGTACCAGAAATTCCTCGCTTGAGGCAGGGACGGTGTCTTCCACGGACCCGGATCCCACCCGGCCGACATCGTCACCATGCGCTCAACGCGGACGGGCTGAATCGCCGCGAGCACGTACGCGATGCGCGCGCCCCAGTCGTGTCCCACGATGCGAAACTCGTTGATCATCAGGGCGTCGGCAAAGTCGAGGATGTCCTGCGCCATCGCCCCGATTTGCCCGGAACGGGGAGTCGACGACGAAAGAAAGCGTGTCGGCCCAAATCCGCGCAGCCACGGCACAATCGTCCGAAATCCAGCGGCGTGCAGCGCCGGTCTGATGCCGTCGTACGTCCTCACATCGTCGGGCCAGCCGTGCAGGAGCACAACCGGCTGGCCTGTGGCAGGACCGTCGGCCTCATAGGCCACATCAAGGAGCGATGTCGTGGCATGAAAAGTTGGCCGTGACATACGCACATAACTCTAGCCCCAGTCGACAACCGGCGGATGGTTCGATGGGGGACCAGACCCGCGCGAAAGTCCTCTTGACGATAGTCGTTTAAACGACTAATATCCGCGTCGTCATGGCCGGAGCCATTGCGGGCGCCCTCAAACAACAGAGCAAGTTCCACTCCCGCGAGCAAGAGGTGCTGCTCGGTCTGCGGATCGCCACGGCTCGCATCCTCGACCCGTGGGAGAAGTTTCTCAAGACGACGGCCGATCTGACGCCGAATCAATACAACGTGCTGCGGATTCTGCGCGGCAGCCATCCGTCCCGACTGTCATGCGGCGAGATTGCCGACCGGATGATTTCCCGCGACCCGGACATCACGCGGCTGATCGACCGTCTGAGCGCCCGTGAACTGGTCGATCGCGTTCGCAGCGAGCGGGACCGGCGGGTCGTCGAAGTGGGCATCACCAGCAAAGGGCGGGCGATCCTCCGCGACCTGGATGCCCATGCCGACCAGATGCCGAAGGCCATGCTGGGCGGACTCGGAGCGAAAAAGCTCGCACAGCTGGCAGGACTGCTCGAACACGTGCTGAAGGACATGGGAACCTTTCCCTGAGCGCCGACCGCGCCGGGGCATTCGCAATCAGCGCAAATAGTCGTTATCACGACATTCCGCTCAACGCAGAAGGAGAAGACGATGACATCGACGACTGCAGATCGGGCCACACAGGGATACGCACTGGCGCGCAACGAGGGCGAAGCGTTCTGGCTCCTCGGCATGCTCCAGACGGTGAAGATCGGCAAGGCCGATGCCCGCGGCGAATTCGGGATGCTCGAAATCGTGGTGCCGCCGGGGCTGGGCTCGCCCTGGCATGTGCACCCCGAGGAAGACGAATGGTTCTACGTGCTCGACGGAAACCTGACCATCTACGTTGGGGAAACCAAGTTGGACCTGACCACTGGCGGATTCGCCTTTGGTCCCAAGGGCGTGCCACATACATTCATCGGCGCCGGGCCGACCCCTACCCGCGCGCTGGTCGGCTTCGCGCCCATGCAGTTCGAGGGCTTCATGCGGGAGGTTGGTCATCCCGCCGCCGAGCGGGTGCTCCCGCCGCCTCCCTCCGGACCGCCACCGCAAATCGACAAACTGGCACCGATCGCGAAGCGGAACGGGTTCATTATCCTGGGGCCGCCGGGACCACCTCCCGCACGGTAAGTCAGTTAGACTCACGCACGCATGGCTCTCGCATACAGCGTGGGCGCGGCCGAACGCGTCCACGCCGCTGCCGCTCCAGCCGATCAACGCGCCTATCGACTGAGCTCCATCGACATGGTGCGCGGACTCGTGATCGTCATCATGGCCATCGATCACGTGCGCGATCTTCTGATGGTGGCCGCGCAACAGGATCCGATGGCGGATCCGAACGTGTCGGTCGGATTGTTCGTCACGCGCTGGATCACGCACTTCTGCGCGCCGGTATTCGTGTTGCTCGCGGGCACGAGCGCGGGTCTGGTCGGCGCGAGAAAGAGTCCCGCCTATCTGACCAGGTTTCTCATGACGCGCGGTCTGTGGCTGATTTTTGTCGAGGTCGCTGTGATCTCGACCGAGGCATCATTCAAGCCGCTGGGGATTCCTGAAGCCGGCGGTGCAACCGTGCTCATCCTGCAGGTGATCTGGGTGATCGGCGCCAGCATGATCCTGCTCGCGGCGTTTCAGTGGCTCGGGCGTCCCGCCTGCTTGGGGATTGGCGCGGCGATCCTGCTCACGCACAACGTGCTCGACTCTTGGTGGCCGCCGAACAATCCGTTCGCGGAGAACCGACCGCTCTGGGTGGCCCTGCACGCGCAAACGGCGTATCGCGCCGGGCACTTTCTGATCCTGGTCATTTATCCGCTGCTGACGTGGGTCGGCGTGATGCTGGCCGGCTTCGGCGTTGCGGGCGTCTTCGAGATGCCGGCCCGTCGACGCAATCAGGCGCTGCGCCGGATTGGCCTCGCGCTGACAGCGGCGTTCGTCGTGGTGCGCGCGCTCGACATCTACGGCGACCCGAACCCGTGGCAGCTTCAGCCCGGTGGATTGACGAGGACGGTCGTCGACTTCATCAACACCACGAAATATCCGCCAAGCCTCGATTTCCTCTTGATGACCCTTGGACCAGCCGCCATCCTGTGTTCCTTCGCGGATCGTTTTTCAGGCCGGCTCAAGGATGGGCTCGTCACCTTCGGCCGCGTGCCGTTCGCATTCTATGTGGCCCACTTTCTCCTGATTCACACGATCGGCGTGATCGTCGGCGTGCTCCAGGGTTTTCAGGCGAGGCAGTTGATGACGCTGTTCTTCTATTATCCGAAGGGATACGGCATCAATCTGCCGGCGGTGTATGCCGTATGGCTGTTGGTAATCGCCGTCCTTTATCCGTGGTGCCGCTGGATGGCTGCGCTCAAAGCACGCAGGCGTGACTGGTGGTTGAGTTACGTGTGACGCACGACGATCTGCGCAGAACGCGCCACACCCTGTAACGATAGACGCGCGCACGACGCTTCAGGATCCCCATTCCTCGTTCCGCTCCTCGCAATGTGCGTATCAGTGGCACATTACGGCGGCAGAAAGCATTTCAACTTTTCGGAAACAAGGGAAACATTGCCTTGCGGTTTGTCTCGATGATCGCGCGGCTGTTCTTACGTCGCTGATGGCAACGCGCTTGCGATAGCTGCAGCGAATGGAGAACAGCATGACACTTCGATTGAGCATCCTTGCGGGCGTGATTGGTCTGACCATTGGCTGTAGTTCGTACTCGCCTTCCTCGCCATCAGGAGGAACCAACGTCACCGGCACTCCCGTATCCATCGTCAGCCGCGCAGCCAGCTTGACGACCACGGCGTACGCGCCGAACCCCATCACGATCTCCACGGGTGACACCGTCAGCTGGACCAACAACGACACAGAAGCACATACCTCGGTCGGCGACGACGGGTCCTGGAATTCCGGTACGATCGCACCGGGAGCGACGTTCAACCGTTCGTTCCCGAGCGCTGGAACATTCACGTATCACTGCTCGATCCACCCGAACATGATCGGAACTGTGACCGTTCGCTGATGGTGTGTGATGGTCGGTTGATCATTGCTGAAGCAGGGGACGGCCCTGAGGCCGTCCCCATTCCCGCGCTCAGAAGTGATACGACAGACCGATCCGGCCGACACGCGGCGGAACGATGGCGGTGATCTTGCCGTACGTCGGACCCGACGCCACGCTCATCGTCGTCGCATCGTTCGCATTCAAGGCGTTATAGAGATCAACGTCCACTGACATCCGTTGTTTCCCGTACACGAACTGTTTGCTGACGCGCAGATTCAGCAGCTTGACACCCGGGAGCGTCACGCTGCCAATCGGCTCGGTGCGGACCGTCACCGTGCTCACCTGCTTCGAACCGGTCCGGAACAACACCGTCCGCGCCAGCGGTGCGCCGCTCTGATACTCGAACACCGACGAGGCGACGATGTTGAACGGCGCACGGTAGCTGCCCGAGACACGGAAGGTCGTTTCCCAGGTCTGGTTCTTGGGGAAATACTGGTCGTTGGGTGTGTAGACGATCGCACCGGTCGTCGGACTGGAACCCGCCACCCAGATATCTTTCTTCGTCGCCAGATAAGACGCCTGCACCTGCCAGTTGTTCGACATGCGCTTGTCGAGCCCCACTTCCAGGTTGTTGTAGCGGTCAGTGAAATCCGGGAAGTTGATGTACGTCGACTTCTCGAACGCCGTGCCCGCATAGGCGGGGTCGTAGTCGTAAATGGTAATGAGCCCGCCATCGTCTGCGTTGTTGGGCACGCCGTCCTTGCCGGGATCTCTGACGCTCAGCGGGATGTTGTAGACGGAAGCCGGCCGCGCGGTATTGACCAGCTGAAACTGATTGGCTTCGCGTTTGTAGACATAGCCGACGCGTGCGGCAAATCCCGCGGCGATTTCGCGCTCGAGATGGAGCGTCACTTCGTCCGCCTTGGGCTGCGCAATGTTCGGATTGAAGATCGTGCTCGACGCGCCTTCGGTTTGCACAAAGCTGCCGACCTCACTCGGATAATCGAACTGCTTGTTGCCGTTCAAGTCGTTCCACAGATAGAGCGTGGCGGAATAGTCATCCTTGTTGAAGTTGCGAATCGTTCTCGAATCCGATGCACGGAGCGCGAAATTGAAACGGCCGTAGGTCGCCTTGAGCACAGTTTTCTTATCGGCGGTCAGCGCATAGGACGCACCGAATCGTGGCACCACCCCACGCCAGTTGTAGAGCTCGGTAAAGCCGAAATCGGCCGCTGCCGAGAACGGTCCGGCGGGCTTTGATTGCGCCGGCAGAAATGCATGATAGCGCTCCATTCGCATGCCGGCGTTGACGGTCAGGCGGTCGCCAATCCGCAGCGTGTCGCGGACGAACGCGCTCTGATAGTTCACGTCGTTCTGTGCCACGAAGGGTGAGTTGTACAGCCGGATCTGAAACGGCGTGCCGTTGGCATAGATCATCTGGTAGTCGTGACCGACGCCGCCCGTGCCGACGCCGCGCGCTTCCTGGAATTTGTTGTACCACTCGCGCGTGAACTCGCCGCCGACCTTCAACTCATGATCGACGCCGAGGAAGTTCGGCCTGAAGTACGAGTAGCTGCCGTCGTACTGCCAGCGACTGCTGAAGCTGCCCGCCGGCGTCGAATCGTTGCCGACCGAGTTCACGTAAGCACCGGAATAGCGGAGCGTGACGTTGTCGTAGCCGGGCGCGTTGTCGGTGTAGGGATCCGACCGGGAATTCCAGTAGCTCTGGCCAATGGCGAGGCGCAGGAACGAACGGCTGGTCAGGGCGTTGGTGTACTCGCCCACATGAACGGTATTCGGCAGCTTGTAGTTGCCGGCTGATTCGTGCGGAATGAAGGCGCTGCCGGCCCGGTTGTCCTGCTTTTTGAAATCGTAGTGACGCATGTACGACAGCGTCTGACCGTTCGACAGGTGCGACTGGAACTTCGCCACCGCGTTGCTCTCGCGATCCGTCGTGAGCCCCTGCTCATCGTCAGCCGTGTAGTAGGCGCCGTCGGGACCAGGGCCGCCTGCAAAGCCAATCAGCTCCTGGCGGTATTCCTTGCGCCGACCGCTGCCGAAGAACCAGAGACGATCTTCGATAATCTTGCCGCCGAGCGAGCCGTTGAGGTCGTAATAACGGTCCATCGGGTTCCCCGAGGTCACGTTCAGCGCCCTGAGCCGATCGTCGATGTTGTCGCCCTGAAGGCGACGTGTCTGGAAGGCGTAGAGACCGTCGCCGTGGAACTGATTGCCGCCGGACTTGATGATGACCTGGAACGCCATACCCGGCGTTGGAATCTCGGGATCGTTCCCGGATGGGTTGACGATCATCTCGTCCACCGCGCCCATGTCGTAATACCCGGCGGTGCCGTCCGTATTGACGCCGTCGAGCATCAGAGTTGAGCCGCCGTTGCTCGATCCGTAGTTGACGAGCGAACCGCGGCCGCCTCCGGTGTGATTGCCGCCAACGTCGGGGACTCCCGATACGCGCACGCCCGGCGCGAGCTTGCCCATGTCTTCGTAGCTGCGCGAGGTCGGCAGCGTTTCGATCACGTCCTTTTTGATGTTCGACGTGACGGTGGTCGTGCGGACGTCGATCACGGGCGATTGACCGGTAACGGTGATGTTCTCTTCAAGCTGGCCGACGGCCATCTTGATGTCGACCGTCGCCACGAACCCGGCGTCGACGTTCACATCCGTGCGGTTGATTTTCTGGAAGCCCGACAGCGTAAACGTGAGCGAGTAGACACCGCGTGGCAGCGCGGTGAAACGATATCGGCCCCCGTCATCGGTTTCTCCGTCGAGCTGGGGCGTCTGCAGTGCGGGGCTCGCGATCGTGACCGTCACGCCGGGCAGTGCCGCACCGCTCTCGTCGACGACCCGCCCTTCGATGGCTGACGTATTGGTGGCCGATTGTGCATAGAGCCGCCACGGTGCGGCGAGCGCTGCTGCCAGGCACAGCGTGACGAAGAGTGGCCGCGCCGCTCGCGGGAGAACGGCGGTCGTACGTGCGCGCAAGAGTCCACGGGCTGCCATCGAGACCTCCTCGGTCGACAGAAGTTCGAATGTCGAACATCTGGTCGAAACGACGCTCGTGTCTATCACCCGCACGCGGGTGTGTCAATGTTGTAACGATCCGCTGTTGTAACGATCCGCACCATGAAGCGGACGCCCTTTCGTAGCCTCGATGTAGGGGACGCCCTTCAGGGCGTCCCACTACAGGCCATCCCACTTCAGGGCGTCCCACTTCAGGGCGTCCCGCTTAGTACGTCACTCGAACTCGGTACTTCAGGACCGCCGTCCCGTCCTGAGCGATCGGCACCGCAAACTGCGCCGCCCACGCCGAAGTTTTTTTCCACTCGTGCGACGACTGCAGCATCCGCCACGTCCCGCCAATCGGTTCGTTGACCGCCACGTTGACGCCATTCGCCTTGTGGTTGCGCAAGGTGATCTCGTACTCGACTTCGTACGTGCCCGCCGAGATTTTTTCGAAATCGATCTGCTTGCGTTCACACACGACGTCGAACGCATTGCCAATCTTGAGATTGAGCGTCTCGTCTTTGGGCGTGTGGTCGATCCGGTCCTCGCCGACAAACTGCAGTCCGCCCTTCGAATCGGCCTGATAGACGCGCACGTTGCCGGCCGGCATCGGCATCCCCAGTCCTGCCTTTTCTTCGTTCGCGAACTGGTAATACACCTGCACGACATCCTTGATT
>Ga0070679_100007829_pt1 | contig 10018 bp, 9 predicted proteins | sample KBSC63BmetaG_FD_65652 | JGI IMG/M metagenome (GOLD analysis project Ga0070679, IMG submission 65652) | Corn rhizosphere microbial communities from Kellogg Biological Station, Michigan, USA - KBS C6-3B metaG | ecosystem: Host-associated > Plants > Roots > Rhizosphere | place: USA: Michigan... | reverse complement strand
CGCTACCGGACGGACCAGAAAGATCTGCAGACGAAGGCCCAGGCGCTGGAGGCGGCGCGCGACAAGATGGCCAGGCATGGCCCGCCGCTGGGTTTCGCCATCGCCAGCCTGCAAATCTCGATCGCGCTGGCGTCGGTCTGCCTGCTGACGAAGCGCAAGGCGCTATGGGCGGCGTCCGGTGCGCTGGGCGGCATCGGGATCGCCTACCTGATCTACGGTCTGTACCTGGTGTGACAGGCCGAAGGGGGCCTCGATCTCCTGGTCCGTGCCCGCGCCGGCTGGGCATCTGCGCGACGCGCGCGGGCGCGCCACGCCAATCAGAACTTGTCCTTGGCCGCGCGGCGCGCCGCCAGCTCTTCCACGGAGCCGGCGCGCAGGAACGGGTTGGTGTCGCGCTCCAGTCCCACGGTCGTCGGCGTGGTGCGTGCGGCCAGGGCGGCGGCGCGCGCGCTCACGGCGGCGTTGTCCGGTTCGACGCTGGCCGCGAAGCGCAGGTTCGACGCCGTGTATTCGTGTCCGAACCACAGCCGCACGCCGGCGGGGCCCGCGGTCAGCGCCTGCAGGCTGCGGTACATCTGCGCGGGCGTCCCCTCGAACAGCCGCCCGCACCCGGCGCCGAACAGCGTGTCGCCCGTGAAGATGTCCGTCGGCGTTCCGTCGGGGCTGACCAGCGCCCAGGCGATCGCGGCGCGCGTGTGCCCCGGGATGTGCATCGCCAGCAACGGCACGCCCGCGATGGCCAGGGCGGTCGGCGCCAGCTGATCCTCCGGCGCCTCGACGAACGCCGTCTGTTCGGGGACGCGACCTTTGTCCTGCGCGTGCGCCGCCACCCAGACGGGGCCCCGCGCGGCGGCCACCAGCGCGGCGATGCCGCCCACGTGGTCGTGGTGATGATGGGTCGCCAGGATCCCCACCAGCGACAGGCCGCGTTCCTTCAAGGCTGCCGTCACGGGCGCTTCCTCCGACGGATCGACGACCACGGCATCAGTCTGGCCGTGCGCGTGGATCAGGTACGCGTAGTTGTCCTTCAGGCAGGGGATCGGCTGGATGTCGAGCGTCACGGGCAAGGTCCTAGCTCGGAAAGCGCCGCGACACCACGCCCGAAATGCCCGCTGGCTTCGGGAACCGAAACGGGAGAACCTGGCGCGGCCAGGTGCCGTTGCCCCCACGTTCAATCACAGCTCGCCCCGCGCTGGTCGCATTCATCTATATATGTACGGCCGCGGGGTGCATCTTGCCCGCGAAGCCGGCCCCCGCGCCGCCGGGGGTCGTCCCGCACCGCGCGCTCGCCCGTTCACCGCTGTCGGGATTGCCCATCCCGCCGGGGACCACGCCCCCACCGGCCGCGGTGCCAGGGACGATCACGGTGCTCGACTGGGCGGGCTTCGACGCCGCCGTCTCGTACACGTTCGACGACGCGAACGCCTCGCAACTGCAGCACTACGACGCCCTCGACGCGCTGGGCGTCCCGCTGACCTTCTTCTTGATCACGGGCAAGCCAGAGGCGGGGGACGCGACGTGGGGGCGCGCCGTTCGTGACGGTCACGAGCTGGGCAATCACTCGCGTCACCACGCACACCGGGGCTCGGGCGAGGATCTCGATGCCGCCTCGACGTTCCTGCACGACCGGTTCGGGGTGACGGCCTGGACGATGGCGGCGCCCTTCGGCGACGGCAGCTACGTTCCGCTGGCAAGATCGCGCTTCCTGTTGAACCGAGGCGTGGTCAACGGGCTGGTGCTTCCCAACGATGTCACCGACCCGTTCGACTTGCCGTGCTTCATTCCCCCGGCCGGCGCGGTGGCGAAGGTGTTCGACGCCCAGATCGATCAGGCGGTGGCGCGGCATGGCTGGCGGATCGTGCTGGTGCATGGATTCACCGGTGGCGGCGACGGCGCCTATCGACCCGTGGCGCTGAACGACTTCCTGACCAGCGTCATGCACGCGGCGTCGATCCCCACGCTGTGGATCGATAGCCTGGTCAACGTGGGCGCGTACTGGCGCGGCCAGCAGCTGGTCTCGGCGGCCACGGGGACGCCGGCGCAAGAAGCGACGACCTGGACGTGGAACTTGCCGGCGCATTTTCCCCCCGGGCACTTCGTGCGCGTGGCCAGCGGGGGCGGCACCCTGAGCCAGCGCGGGGCGACCCTGGGGCGGCAGGCGAATGGCTATTACGAGGTGGCACTGGACGCGGAAGCACTCACCTGGGCGCCATGAAGCGGAAAAAGATCTTTCCTTGACGGATATACCTACCAGTCTGCACCAACGGTCCGTCACTGCTCCGTGCACTCGACCGTCTTTCCATTTTCAAAAACAGGAACCTGCATTACATCTGTCCCCCCGATCTCCACTGAGCGCGAGGCCTTGGTCGACGATCGGCTCCCCGAAGCTCCCTTGCGCTGGAACGCGCCGAGACGCTCTTTCCCAAAGGCGTTAACGGCGCAAATTGGCCCCGCCCCAAGTTCCCCGTCCTGAAATGATGAGGAGAAGCAAATGACCAAACGTCGTTGTCCTAGTGTCGGCTCGTCCGTGCTCCCTGGTGTATCGGTTTACAGAGGCCTTCTTTTCGCGACGTGCGTGGGGGTCATGGCGGCCTTCACCGCCTGCGGCTCCAGCGGTGGCGGCAATGACGGCGGCGTCGGCGGCGGCGCCGGCCACGCCAGCACCGGCGGCACGGGCGGCCATGCCGGAACCACCGGCACGACCGGCGGCCACGCGGGCACCGGCACCGGCGGCGCCGGTGGACACATCGGGTCCGGCGGCGTGGGGGGCGGCATCATCACCTCGACGGGCGGCGCCGGCGGTAACACGACCTCGACCGGTGGCGCGGCCGGCGGCCGCGGCGGCTCGACGACGTCCACGGGCGGCGCGGGCGGACGTCCCGCCACGGGCGGCGCGGGCGGACGTCCTGCGACGGGCGGCGCGGGCGGCACGTCGACGGGCGGCGCCGGCGGTGGCGAGACTGGCGGCCGCGGCGGCTTCGGCGGCAGCGGCGCACGCGGCGGCGCGGGCGGCTCGAACTGCGGCGCCGACGGCCAGATGTGCTGCAGCGATCAGACCTGTGACACCGGCCTGGGCTGCGCGCGCACCTCGGGCGCGAACGCCCAGAACATCTGCATGAACTGCGGTGCGCTCGACGCCGCGTGCTGCGGCGGTGATCGCTGCCAGCCCGGCGGCCGATGCGTCTCGGCGATGTGCACCGCCTGTGGTGCTGCGGGTCAGCCCTGCTGCCCGACCACGTCGGGACAGACCGAGTGCGGCGCCAACCTGCTGTGCGACACCAGCGGCGGCGGCGCGGGCACCTGTACTCAGTGCGGCGCCGACACGCAGATGTGCTGCGCGAACAACACCTGCGGCACGGGCCTGGCCTGCCAGAATCCGCCGGGCAACGCCCCCCGGACCTGCTCGACCTGCGGCGGGCTGAACGCCGCCTGCTGCCCCGGCGACATCTGCCAGAGCGGCGGCGCTTGCGTGCGCCAGACCACGGGCGCCGGCGGCGCTGGTGGCGCGGGCGGGGCGGGCGGCGCTGGCGGGACGGCGATGGTCTGCGAGGCCTGCGGCGGCGCGAATCAGCGCTGCTGCCCGACCGGCACGAACAACGGCTGCGGCACCAACCTGGCTTGCCAGGCGGGCGCGGGCAACGCGCCTGACATGTGCATGGCCTGCGGCGGCATGTCGCAGCCCTGCTGTGGCAGCGGCAACACGCGGACCTGCACCGGCAGCCTGCAGTGTCTGCAGCCGGTGGGCGGCAACGTCTCCGACGCGCGCTGCGGCACGCTGTAGCGTGAGGACCGCGAGCGCCGCCTGAAAAACGGCGTTCGCGGGCTCTCTCGCGCGCCCCTCGACGGAGGGGCGCGCGGGAGATCCCGACTCCCCCCTAGGACTTCCCCGTTTCGTCGCAAACGCCTGATGGCCGGCCAGGTAGCTCCGGCCTCGGCGCATCGGTTTGATCGAGGCATTCGTACGACCAGGCATCGGGGCTGGCCCTGATTTCCCGTTTCGCCGCTTGTCCCCGCGAAAAAGTCGTTGACGGCGAGGTCAAAAAGACCAACTATTCCAAATTATGAATCGCCGTTCAGTTTCTGAACTGGCACCCCAGACGCTGCGCGAGCGCCACCGATCGACGACGATTGAGACGGTGCTAGCCGCTGCGGAGCAGGTGTTCGCCGATCAGGGGCTCCACGCCGCCCACATGGGAGAGATCGCTTCCCGGGCGGGGGTGTCGGTGGGCACGCTCTACAACCACTTCAAGGACCGCGAGGCGCTGCTGGCCGGGCTGCTCGAGGCGCGGCGCGCCGAGATGATCGCGCAGCTGGACGAGGCCATGCGCTCCGCAGCCGACCGTCCCCCCGTCGAACGGCTGCGGGTGATGGTCGAGACGATGCTGCTGCACAAGAGCAGGCACCGGAAGTTCTTGCAGATCCTGCTGCAGGGCGAGATAGGCCGTTACGAGAACACCTTCCCCTCGGCTTGCCGCATGCCGGGCGCCACGCTGCATGAGATTCACGGCCGTTTCGAGAAGGTGGTGCGCCAGGCGGTGAAGGACGGATCGCTTCGCGCCGGTATCGAAGCGACGGCGCCCATGTTCCTGATGGGCATGGTGCGTTCGCTGGCGATCCGCGATGCCATGCGCGAGGAGCAAGGCGACCCGCTGGCCGACGCCGCCGAATTGTTCGATCTGTTCTTGAAAGGAGCCCGCGCGTGAGCGCAGCCGTCGTCCCCTTCGCGCCCGTCGCTGTGGCGACCCGCAAGCCCGTCAACAAGTGGCTGGTGACCCTGTCCGTCACGTTCGGCACCCTGATGGGCGCGCTGGACACGTCGATCGTCGCCGTGGCCACGCCGCACCTGCGCGGCGCGCTCGGCTCCACCGTCGAGGAGATGACCTGGGTGACGACCGGGTTCGTGATCGCGACGGTCATCGTCATGCCGCTGACCGCGTTCCTGGGCCGCACGTTCGGCCAGAAGCGCGTCTACATGTTCTCGCTGGCGCTGTTCGTCCTCGGCTCGGCGCTGTGTGGTCTGGCCCGCTCCCTGCCCATGATGGTGGCGTTCCGCGCGCTGCAGGGGATGGGCGCCGGCGCGCTGCAGCCCACCGAGCAGGCCATCCTGCGCCAGACCTTCCCGCCGGAAGAGCAGGGCATGGCCATGGCCCTGTTCGGTTTGGCCGTGGTCGTCGGTCCGGCCGCGGGGCCGGCCCTGGGCGGCGTGATCATCGACAACTACAGCTGGCCCTGGATCTTCTACATCAACCTGCCCATCGGCCTGCTGGGGCTGTTCATGGTCAGCCGCTTCGTGCACGAGCCCGATGACATCCGCCGCGCCAACCTCGAGCGCGCCCGCAGCGAGCGCAGCAGCATCGACTGGCTGGGCATCGGCCTGATGACGGCCGGTCTGGCCTGCCTGCAGTACGTCCTGGAAGAGGGGAGCCGCAACGACTGGTTCCAGTCGACGGCCATCTCCGTCTGCGCCTTCGCGGCGGTGTTCATCCTGGCGGCGTTCATCGTCCGCGAGCTGACCGCGCCACATCCGGCCGTCGACCTGTCGCTGTTCAAGGACACGGTGTTCATGACTGGCACGTTGATCGGCGGGATCATGTTCGCCATCCTGATGTCGATCACGTTCCTGCTGCCGGTGTTCATGCAGGAGCTGCTGGGCTTCACCGCCACGCAATCCGGCGAGGCGTTGATGCCGCGCGCGCTGGCCATGATGGTCGGGATCCCGCTGGTGGGGCGGCTCTACAACGTGGTTCAGCCGCGCATCCTGGTGTCCTTTGGCGTGGTGATGGTGGCGCTCAGTACCTACCTGATGGCCCACTACACGCTGGACACCAGCGCCCGCACCGTCGTGGGCGCCATCATGATCCAGGGCTTCGGCTTCGCGGCGCTGTTCGTCCCCCTGACGACCGTGGCGATGATGGGGATCCCGCGCTACCGGCTGGCCGACGCGGCCGGGTTGAACTCGCTGGTGCGTCAGATCGGCGGTTCGCTGGGGCTGGCGGCGTTCGCGACGTTCCTGCCCCGCTTCATCGCATCGGCGCGCACCGGCCTGGTGTCGCACCTGGTGGCGGGCAGCCCCGCCGTCACCGACCGGCTGGCCCGCATCCAGCAAGGCCTGATCGGCCGCGGCATCGATCCCGGGGACGCCAAGGGCGCCGCCGGCCGACTGCTGGGCGGCCTGGTGGAGCGCCAGGCGACAGTGCTGGCGTTCGAGCGTTTGTTCTTACTGGCCGGGATCGCGTTCATGTTCGTTCTGCCGCTGGGGATCTTCCTGAAGCCCCCCAAGGGCATGACGAAGGGTCCCAAGGTCGATCTGCACTAGAGGGTCCGAAGGAGAGAAGAGACATGGAGACCGCACGAAATCAGAAGTCCGTTTCGGGCAACGCCGACGGCGCCACCACCGCGCCCGCCCCCGTCGCCACTGCGCCCGCGCCTACGCCGGTGAAGCCGGCCCGCTCGCGCCGGCCGTTCGCCATCCTGGGCGTGGTGCTGGTGCTGGCCCTGATCGGGGTGGGCGTCTACCGTCACCTGACCGCGGGACAAGAGTCGACCGACGACGCGCAGATCGCCGCCGACACCGTCCCCGTTGCCACCCGGGTGGCGGGCGTGGCGCGCGTCACCGTCAAGGAAGACCAGCTGGTGAAGAAGGGCGATCTGATCGCGCAGATCGACGACGCCGACTACACGGCGCGCGTGCAGCAAGCCGAGGCGGATCTGGCCATCGCGCAGGCCCAGTCCGCCAGCGCCGAGGCGCAGAGCCAGATCGTCGAGGCGACCTCGAAGGGCGGCCTGGACGTCGCCCGCGCCGCCCTGCGCGGCTCGAGCGTGGGTGTCAGCAGCGCCGAGTCCGAGGTGGTCGCGGCCCGCGCCGCCCTGTCCCGCGCCGAGGTGGACGCGCACAAGGCCGAGATCGATCTGAACCGCGCCCGGCAGCTGAAAGCGGCGAACGCCATCCCGGCCGAGCGCCTGGATGCGGCGCAGATCGCCTTCGATTCCTCGCGCGCCGGTCTGGCGCAGGCCAAGGCGCAGCTGGCCGTGGCGATGGACGCGAAGAACGCCGCCCAGAGTCACGTGGGCGAGGCGCGGGGGCGCCTGTCGCAGAGCGCCCCCATCCAGCCGCAGATCGCGGCCGCCAAGGCGGGCGTCGATCTGGCGCACGCGCGCGTGCAAAGCGCGCAGGCGGCGCTGGCGCTGGCGAAGTTGCAGCTCGGGTACACGCGCATCGTGGCCCCCACCGACGGCGTGGCCTCGAAGCTGATGGTGCACGACGGCCAGCTGGTCACGATCGGACAGCCGATCATCGCCCTGGTCCCGTCGGCCACCTACGTGATCGCCAACTTCAAGGAGACGCAGGTGGGCGAGATGCGGGTAGGCCAGCGCGCCGAGATCGAGATCGACGCCTTCCCGGGACAGAAGTTCGAGGGCACGGTGTCCAGCCTGTCGGGCGGCACCGGGGCCAGCTTCTCGCTGCTGCCGGCGGACAACGCCACCGGCAACTTCGTGAAGGTCGTGCAGCGCGTGCCGGTGCGGATCGCCTGGAAGTCGCCGCCCAGCGAGGCGATGCGCGCGGGGTTGTCGGCCGACGTCACTGTGCTAGTGGGCAAGTAGTCATGATCATGCGCAAGACAGCGATGGTGGGCGCGGCCCTGGCGGCGGCGACGGTGGTGGTCCATGTACAGGGCGCGGCCCACGCCGCCGGCACCTTGACCGTCGAGGACGCCGTGGCGCGCGCCCTTCGCGACAACCCGCGCCTGAACGCGGCCCGCCGGCGGCTGCAGAGCTCGGACGAGGCGGCGACCTCCGCCGGGCGGCGCATGTTGCCGACGGTGCACGTCGGCGACGAATTCCAGCGCTACGACTCGCCGTTCATCGTGGCCTTCGGGCCGACGTCGTTCCAGGTCCGGGACCAGAACACGAACACGTTCACGGCTTCGGCGGCGCAGCCGGTGCTGGGCCTGCTGCGCCTGAACAGCGATCGCAGCGCGCTGCTGGAAGGGCGGGCCGCCTCCCAGGCGGCGCTGGCCGCCGCAGAGGCGGACCTGCGCGAGACGATCCAGACCGAGTTCCTGCGCACGTTCGAGGCGCAGGCGATGAAGCGGATCGCCGAGACCTCGGCCGCCGAGCTGGGCGATCAGGTCACGGTGGCGAAGGCCCGCCTGGCGACGGGCGTGATCACGAACGCCGATCTGTTGCGCCTGCAGGTGGCGGTGGCCAACGCCCGGCAGCAGGCGTTGCAGGCCGAGGGACAGGCGCGCGCGTCCAAAGCCGCGCTGTTCGCGGCCATGGGCATGCGCCCCGCCGACGGCGCGGCGCTGACGCTGGTCGAGCCGCAGGGGTTGCTGTCCGCGGCGCGTGGCGCGGCGCCCAGCGACGCCGACGCGCTGCTGGCCGGCGCGCATAGCAAGCGGCCCGAGGTGCAGCAACAGGCCCACCTGGCCTCGTCCACCGACCTGGACGCCCGGTCGCGCGCGTATTCACTGCTGCCCGAGCTGAACCTGGAGGCCGCCTACCTGCGCGTCGACGGACAGCAGTTCGCGCCGAAGAACTCCGCCTTCGTCGGCGTGAAGGCCGACTGGAACATCTGGGAGTGGGGCGCCACCGAGCACGCCCGGCTGGCCGCCAAGGCGCAGGCCGCGGCGGCCCGCCAGGACGCCGAGGCGGTCGATCGCCAGGTCGAGGCCGAGGTGGTCAGCGCGGTGGCCGACGGAGACGCCGCCCGCGGCGCCGTGCAGGCCGCCGAGGAAGCGATCACCAGCGCCGAGGAGGCCTATCGGGTCACCGAGGCGCAGACGAAGGCCGGCACCGCCACCACCACCGATCTGCTGGAAGCGCAGTCGGCGCTGACGCAGGCCCGCCTGAATCTGACCCGCGCCGAGTACGAGCTGGCCCTCTCGCACGTCCGCCTGGCTCGGGCCAGCGGCGGCTGAGCGCCAGAAGAGCAAGACCAAGCCCACCACCTCCCCCGCGCGGCGGGGCGAGGTGACGCTGGGAAGGGCGTCCACGATGTTGCGTCGCCTCCCGCCTCCCCTAAAGTCGGGCGCGCGATCCGCCGATACCATGGGATCATGGGAATGCCTACGTCCGTCGGCGGTGTGTCGGTCTCCGGGATCAGCGACGATCAGCAGGAGCAGCTGATGGCCGTGTACCAGGCGGCGATCGCCAAGCGCGCCCAGGACAACGCGAAGGCGCAGGGGGCGGGAGCCGTGCAGCTGATCGAGCAGTCGGCCGCCGCCGCCGAGCCCCCTCCGCTGCCGCCGGACGCGACGATCAGCGTCCGCGCCTGATCACGGCCCGTTCAAGATTGGCGTCACCGGCACGTCCGTCGGACCCATGTCGACGCCGAACGACGTCAGCAGCGCGTGCACCTGACCGCGGTGATGCGTCTGGTGGTTGAACATCTGCACCACCTGCACCCAGCGGGGGTGCGTCTGGGTGAAGCCGTACAGGCGGCTGGTCCAGGTCATCGGCTCGGCCAGCCACTCCGGCGTCACCGCCCGCGACCAGGTCAAGATGTCGCCGTCCAGCACGGCGCGCGCCGCCCGTAGCTCGCCGAAGTCGGCGAACAGGTCCTGTCCCGGCGGCACGAACGGATAGCTGCGTTCCGACAGCCGTCCAAACCACCCCCGGTCGCCCCACACCAGGTGGTTCAGCGTGCCGTGGATCGACTTGAAGAACACGCCTCGGTCCCGCTTGCGGTCCTCATCCGACAGCGTGGCCGCCGCCTCGTACATCCGCTCGTTCATCCACGCGTTGTACTCCGCCATCAACGCCGCGTAGGTTCCGGTGAACATTCCGCGAGCTTACCGAAAAACGGCGGCGTCGCGTCCGCGAGGCCCACGCCCTGCTGCATGAGCCTCGGGTCCGCCCGCAGCCTTGACGTTCAGGCCGCGGGGACGAAGCCCTTCGCCCGCAGCGCGTCCAGGATCTCGGTCACGTGGTCGAAGCCGCGGGTCTCGGCCTCGACGTCGACGAACGTCTGTCCCAGCGCCAGCCGGGCCGCGCGCCGGTCGTGATCGATCGCCAG
>Ga0070679_100007828_pt1 | contig 10019 bp, 11 predicted proteins | sample KBSC63BmetaG_FD_65652 | JGI IMG/M metagenome (GOLD analysis project Ga0070679, IMG submission 65652) | Corn rhizosphere microbial communities from Kellogg Biological Station, Michigan, USA - KBS C6-3B metaG | ecosystem: Host-associated > Plants > Roots > Rhizosphere | place: USA: Michigan... | reverse complement strand
TTGCGCGGCCGCGCGAGCTCAGGGAACGCTCGCCTTCGAATCGGGGCTGCGACGATCCGCGGCTCCGTACGCGACGCCGTCACCCGTGATGATCAGTGACCGTCGCCCTGCACACCACCAATCTGATGGTGTGGCCCATCCTCTGTAAACGAGTGCCCGTCGAGTCTGGCAACGCGCCTCGCTCGAACGTGAGCGCCGCGGATGCGTGCGGAGCGAAGCTACCGCGCCGCAGAACGGGCGCTGGGTAGGAGCGCAACAGTTTCCGAACAGCAGATACACGGTAACCGCACTGTCGCGACGCGCGGCCCGTGTTCATGTTTTTCGAGCCATCCCACCCGCACGTCGCTCGCATTCGCTGGCCGGAGCGCCTAAATGACCACCAGTCGCCGAACCTTCCTGAAAGTTTCCGCCGCCGCCGCCGGCAGCGCCATCGCGCTCGGCACGCTGGCCGATGTTGCCTCCGCCGCGGAATCAATTCCGCGCGCACCGAAAAAGTTGAAGATCCTCATTCTCGGAGGCACCGGCTTCACCGGGCCGGAGCAGGTCGAGTACGCGATCAAACGCGGCCATGAGGTGACGCTCATCAATCGCAACAAGACGCGTCCGGACTTCTTCAAGGGCCGCGTGGAGCAGCTCATCGGCGATCTCGAGGGCGACATGAGCGCGCTGCAGGGCCGCAAGTTCGACGTGGTGATCGACAATCCGACCACGGCCCCGAAGTGGGTGAGAAACGTCGCGCAGTACATGAAGGGGAACACGTCGCACTACATCTTCATCTCGACGCTGTCGGTCTATTCCGACAACAGCCATCCCGGCGCGGACGAGACGGACAAGCTCACGCCGCTGCCAGAAGGACTCGACCCCTACTCCGTTCCGGGCTCGAAGGCGCGCCAGTACTACGGTGCGCTCAAGACCGAATCCGAGGCGGAGGTCCATCGCCAGTATCCGGACGCGTTCACCATCATCCGTCCGGGACTGATCGTGGGGCCGCTCGATCCCACGGACCGATTCACCTACTGGCCCTATCGCATCGACAAAGGTGGCGAGGTGCTCGCGCCCGGCGACGGGAACGATCCCGTGCAGTTCATCGATGCGCGCGATCTCGCGGAATGGACGATCCGCATGGCGGAGAATCGAGAGCTCGGCATCTACAACGCCATGGGTCCGGCAAAGAAGATGACGATGCGCGAGATGCTCGAGGGGATTCGTTCGGCGATCCGCAGCAAAGCTACGTTCACGTGGGTGCCGGCCGAATTTCTACGGGAGCATGGCGTTCAGCAATGGAAGCACATGCCGGTGTGGATCGCACCGCGGCCGCAGAGCATCGGCTTCTCGGCGCGCAGCAACGCACGGGCGATTGCAAAGGGACTCACGTTCCGACCGCTGGCCGTCACCGCGCGTGACACGCTCGCATGGAACAAGACGCGTCCGCCCGAGCAGCTCGAAGCGCTTGCCAAGGGCGTGCAGAATGGGCTCGACGCCGAGAAGGAAGCCGAGGTGCTCGCGGCATGGAAAGCGAATGCGAAACCAGGGGAGACGCGCTAGTGTCGACTGACCGTCGCACATTCCTCAAGCTTTCGGCCGCCGCCGGCGGCGCCGTAGGACTCGGCGCGCTGCCGAAATTCGCGTTCGGTGCACGAGCGCACGAAGCGTCTCCTGCCATCGAGCGCGCGAGCGCTCCGTTGAACATTCTCATCCTCGGCGGCACTGGATTCACGGGACCCGAGCAGGTCGAGTACGCGATCAAGCGCGGACACTCGGTCACGCTGCTCAACCGCAACCGCACGCGTCCGGATTTCTTCAAGGGGCGCGTGGAGCAGCTCATCGGCGATCTGAACGGCGACGTCAGCGCGCTCAAGGGAAAGAAGTTCGACGTGGTTATCGACAATCCGACGACCGCGCCGGCGTGGGTGCGCAACGCGGCGCAGTATCTCAAGGGCAACACGAAGCATTACATCTACATCTCCACGATCTCGGTATATAAGAATTCGAATAAAGCATGGGCTGACGAGAGCGACGCGCTGTCGCCCATGCCGGCCGGTATCGATCCGTACACCGTGCAGCCGAAGGACTGGGGCAAGTACTACGGTGAGTTGAAGACCGAATCCGAGGCCGAAGTTGCGCGACAATATCCGGGCATTCACACGATCATCCGTCCGGGATTGATCGTCGGGCCGCTCGATCGCTCGGACCGATTCACGTACTGGCCGTATCGCATCGACAAGGGCGGTGAAGTGCTGGCGCCCGGCGATGGCAACGATCCCGTACAGTTCATCGATTCGCGCGACATCGCCGAGTGGACCGTTCGCGTTGCGGAGAATCACACGCTCGGGACGTTCAATGCCACCGGTCCAGCCAAGCCGCTCACGATGGCGGAAATGTTGTACGGCATCAAAGCGGTGACGACCGCGGGGGCGCAGTTCACCTGGGTGCCGGCGGATTTCCTGAAGGAACAGCACATCCAGCCGTGGTCGAACATGCCGGTTTGGATTCCCGACTCTCCCGATGAAGTCGGCGATTCGCGCCGCAACATCGCGAGGGCGCTCGCGGCGGGGCTGATGTTCCGCCCGCTCGCCGTCACGGCCAAGGACACGCTCGATTGGAACAAGACGCGTCCCGCGGCTGAGCTGCAAGCACTCGCTGAAGGGCGGAGGGCAGGCATCTCGGCGGAACGTGAAGCGCAGGTGCTCGCCGCCTGGCATGCGAAGCAGGGTACGACGCCGAAGTGACCCTCGCCGTCGACGAACGAGAACCAGTCGGACCGCTGCATCGGCTGTTGCAGCGGGTCGTGGACGTCCGCGCGAACGAAGTGAGCAGCATGCTCACGTCGTTCGCGTTCTTCTTCTTCCTGCTCAGCAGCTACTTCGTTCTGCGTCCGATCCGTGACGCGGTCGCGGCGGCGTCGGGTATCACCAAGCTGCCCTGGTTGTTCGCGGGCACGTTGACCGTCACGCTCATCTGCAATCCGATGTTCTCGTGGCTCGTCGTGCGGTTTCCCGTGCGGCGAGTGATTCCGATCTCCTATCACTTCTTCACGCTCAGTTTTCTCGCCTTCTACGCCGTGTTGCGCTTCGTCGTCGGCGCGGAGGGGTCGGCGGGAGATGTGTGGATGCAGCGTGCGTTCTTCGTGTGGCTCACCGTGTTCGCGTTGTTCAACACCTCGATCTTCTGGTGCTTGATGGCGGACGCGTTCAACAGCGAGCAGGCGAAGCGCATGTTCGCGTTCATCGGGGTCGGCGGGACGCTCGGATCGATCATCGGCTCGGCGGCGACGGCCGCGCTGGCGCCGCAGATCGGTGCGGTGAACATGTTGCTGGTGTCGGCCGCGCTGCTGCAGTTGGGCATCTTCGTGATCACGCGCTTTCCGCTCGCGAAACAGGGGACCGGGGGGACCGGAACGGTCGGACGGCGCGTCGGCCGCCGCGGTGACGAGCCGGACGTGATCGGCGGCAGCGTCTGGTCAGGCTTCAGCGCGCTGGCGAAGTCGCCGTATCTGCTCGGCATCTGTGCATTTCAGATCTTGTATGTCATCGGGTCGACGGTGCTGTACTTCGCGCAGTCGGAGCTCGTGGGCCGCTACTACTCGGATCTCACGGCGCGCACCGCCATCCTCGCGCAACTCGAGCTGGCGGCGCAGGTGCTCACCGTGGTGACGCAGGCATTCCTCACCGGGCGAATCATTCGTTGGTTCGGGCTCGCCGTGGCGCTCGCGCTGTTACCGTTCATGAGCATTGTTGGATTCGGCGCGCTCGGTGCGATTCCCGTGTTCGCGACGGTCGCGTTGTTCACCGTGCTGCGGCGCGGGAGCAACTTCGCGATCACGAATCCCGCGATGGAAGTCCTGTTCACCGTCGTGCCGCGCGAGGACAAATACAAGGCGAAGAACATCATCGAGACGTTCGTGTATCGCGGCGGCGACCAGGTCGGCGCCTGGGCGTACGCGGGTCTGGCGGCACTCGGCCTCGGACTCTCGGGGATCTCCTTCGTCACCGTGCCGCTCTCGGCGGTGTGGCTCGTGCTCGGCGTGTGGCTCGGGCGGCGGCAGGCGGTCCTCGCCAGGGCGCAGTGACCCGAGCCGTGCGAGTTGGGTCAGACCTTTGTATACGATGTGTTTCAGCGGTTGACACAGGCCGCGAGCGACGCAGAATCCATTCAGGACACGACGATTCCGCGGCAGCCACCCCAACACATCCCGCGATGAGCGCTACGGCAACGCCTGAGTCGATCGCTCGCCCGAATTCGAGCGAGCATCACGAGTACTACAGCCGGTACATCTCGAAGGTCCCCGACGGGGATCTGATCACGTTGCTCCAGGGTCAGGCGCGGGAGACCGACGCGCTGTTGCGTGGACTGTCCGAGGAGCGCGCGAATTATGCGTATGCACCTGGGAAGTGGACCATCAAGGAAGTCGTCGGCCACATCTCGGATGCGGAGCGCGTGTTCGCGTATCGTGCGTTGACGGTCGCACGGAACGACAAGACGCCGCTGCCGTCGTTCGACGAGAATGCGTGGGCGCGGGAGTCGAATGCGTCGTCACGCTCGCTCGCTGATCTGCTCGACGAGTTCCAGGCGGTTCGCGCGGCGACGATTCAATTCGCGAGAGGCATGGATCCGGAGCACGGTGCACGGATCGGCACCGCGAGCGGGAACCCGATCAGTCCGCGGGCGCTTTTGTACATCGCGGCGGGGCACGAACGGCACCATGTGGATCTGCTGAAGGAACGATACCTGTCGCCCTGAGCGACATTTGCTGGTTTCGCGCATCGACGCTGGAAAGGGGGGCATATGATGCGCTTGTGGACCGAGTCATACGCCAAGCCCGCGCCCGTCATCACGAGCGCGACGCTGAGCTTCGTCGTGCACGCGGTGATCATCGCGGCCTGGGTGGGTGTCACACTCCCGCCGCCATCGCTGCCTGCCGACGGGCTCGCGAATCGTCCCGTCTACATTCCGCCGCCTGATCGTGTTCCTGGGCAGAAGCAGGAGGGTGCGCGCGAGAGCGTTCACTACATCGACCTGACGCAGGCCGGCTTGGGCAAGGGCGATGGGCCGAGGTTGATGGGCGAGGCGAAGCCGACGACGACGGACGAAACGGTGGGGCGGCAGTTCGCCGATAGCGTGACGGCGCCGCCAACCACGCCCGTCGCCGCGCCACAGGACTCGGTGTTCTCCGTGCTCGACGTCGACACCGCCGTCGTGCGCTCGGCGAGCAGTGCGGCGCCGGCGTATCCGCTCAAGCTGCTTCAAGAGCACATCGAGGGTGCCGTCGCCGCACGCTACGTGGTCGACACGACGGGCTTCGCGGACATGACCTCGTTCGAAGTGATTCGCGCGACAAATCCGGAGTTCGTGGATGCCGTGCGCGATGCGCTGCCCTACATGCGCTTCAGGCCCGCGAAGATCGGTCCGCTCAAGGTGCGCCAGTTGGTCGAGCAGCAGTTCACGTTCAGGATCAACGATACCGTCGTCGCTACGCCGAAAGCGCAGAAGCCCGGGCGGCCCTGAGCCTACGATGTCGCCTGACGCGCGCATGACGCTGAGCCGACGCGCCGACGCTATGTTGCCGGCATGCGACACACGGTTCGACTGCAGAGCGTGATCGTCGGGCATTCCGAGCTCGAGCACGCCGACGAGGGGCTTGGACGCGCCTGGGGAATCTTTCGTCCAGGACTCGGCTACGATCTCGTGCAGCCGGTGTTTCGACTTTTCGCGCAAGCTGTTCCACCGGATGGATCGAGTCGCGACGCCGCGCTGCTCGAGCGCTACTACAAGGCACGCGACGCGCTGCCGCTCGAGCTGCAGGACGATGGTGGCCGCACGATTCGCACGTCGGCCATTCACATCGCCGACTACAGTGTGGAAGAAGGCGCGGCGCCAGTGCTCGATGTGCTCATCTCCGACGAGAGCTACTGGCTGCGCCGCAACAATATCTCCTAGTAGCTGCTGGCGGCGAATCGTGGCATCGAGCGCGCGGAACTTGCAGCCTCGCCGTGGATCAAACGGTGAGGAGCATCGATGCGAAGGCTGTTCGGCCTGGCTGCGCTGTACGCCCTTGTGTGTACGACCGCGGCTCGCGCGCAATCACCGGGCGATCAGGCGGTGCGCGCTGCGGTGGTGCTGACACCGCCTGGTGGATTGGCGCCGCTCGCGACGACCACGATCGAAGGTGAAGTGCAGAATGGCGCCATGTTCGCTCTTCGCTACGGCTACGTCCCCGCGATGACGGGTGGAACGGCGACCAACAACGTTGCCGCGACGGCGACGGTTCCACTCGTGTTCAACAGTACAGGCTCGCTCACCGGCGGCCTCTTCGCTCCATCATGCACCGGTTGCAGCGCGGGCGCGATGTTCAGCCTCGGTGGCGACATTCGCGTATGGGAGCTGCCGTTCGATGGTCTCGACGGTTCGCGATTGACGTTCACGGCCAACGGAGAGGTCGGCTATTCGCATCCGAGCAGCCAGTTCGGCAGCGGATCCGCTTGGGGCGGCATGGTCGGCCTTCCGATCGGTTGGGTGTCGGGCGACCGCACGCGGGACAAGATGCGAATCGTGCCCTTCTTCACTCCGTCGCTCGCGTTCGGCAGCATCGAAACCGCGGGTGCGACGCTGATTCTTCCGCCGCAGGCCTATGAACCGCTTCCGTCTCAGGTGAGCGGCGGCCGATTCGTCATCGGCGGTGGCCTCGCGCTCTTCAATCGCGCGAGCACCTTCGGATTCAGCATCGGCTTCCAGTACATCAGCGTTCCCAACTCGGAGATGCAGGTGGGCGCGGCGATGACCTTCGGCGGACGCTAGGCGCGCCTCTGCGAGATCTCGACGAGCCGGTCGATGAACGCAGCCTGCGCGGGATTGATCTTCGTTCGCGCGGTGGCGAGATCGAACCAAGCGCAACGATCGACTTCCGGGAACGAGACCCATTTGCCCGAGCCACGCGGCCACTCCGTGCGGCTCGTGTTGCTGGTGATCGCATCCGCGTCGGCGTCGCCTTCCCACGCCCAGGCGTGCACCGTCTTGCCGGCCTTCTGCTTGATCGAGCCGAGTGGGATGAACGGCGGCTGCGGGGTCATTCCAGTTTCCTCATTGAACTCGCGGCGCGCGGCATCGATGAGCTCCTCGTCCTCGTCGACGACGCCTTTCGGGATGGTCCACGCGCCGTCGTCGCGGCGCGCCCAGAACGGCCCGCCAGGATGCGCGAGAAATACCTCGAGTTCGTCGCCTGAACGGCGAAAGAGCAGCATGCCGGCGCTGATGGCGCGGCGACGACCTATCTCTGACGTAGGCCCAGTCCCGCGGCAACCGTGTCCGCGAGCTCGTCGACGGCGTCGAATGCGCGCTCGAGGAATTGCGCCCACGCGTCGCTGCGCATGAAGGGCATCCGCTGTCGCTGCGGACGGCCCGGCAGCGGCGCTGACGCGGCTGCAACCGCGGTGCCCGGAAACCGGGGCGGTGGAACCAACGCGCCAGAAGGTTGTGTCGGAGGTGGTGTGTATTCGTCCATGCCAACTCCTACGGTACAGTACCGCGACAGGTGTCCTGCTTCACGCTACGTGTTGGACGGAGCCGGTGGTCGATCGAATGGTAGCACCAGCGCTTCCCCCGCCGGTAGAGCATGCCACCGCGAAAGTAGCTCGGCGCGCGTCGCGCGGATCTGCTCCACCTCGGACTCCGAGAGACGGAGCGACGGGACACGAAGCCGGTGATCGGCGTAGTACGAGACGAGCTGCGCGTTGAGCTCGTCCGCGCTCGGGCGTTCGCCGGTTCGGCGCTCCAGATCGAACAGCCCGACGATGATCTCCGCGACCCCGGCATCCGTGGTCATGTCGATCTTGCGATCCGGCTTGCCGAAATCCGAGATGTCCCAGCCCTCGGCGAGCAATCCAAAAAATGCGCGGCGAAGGCCGAGCACGCTCTCGACGGCGAGATGCGTGAGATCGTGCAGCGGAAAGAATCGCCCGAGCTGCCCTTCCTGACGCTGCCACGTAGTGCTTCCGTCCGCGCGAACGCAGCTCAGCGCCGCGGAGCCGTCGGTTTTCTTCTTGATGCGAACGACGAGGTCAGGCATGATGCGCGCGAGCGAGGCGCTGGCGGCGATGCCGGCGCTCCCACCATGCGCCGAGTCCGAGTCCGATCACTGCGCCGATGACGCCGCCGGTTGCGGCGCCGAGGACGGCGGCGATCTCGAAGTCGAAGAGGCCGCGACTGGCGACGCCGCGCCGCGCGCCGTAGAACAGCACGCTCCACGTCGCGATCGCCCACCACAGGCTGGCGAGCACACCCACGGCGACGGCGAAGCCATTCATCAGCGCTTCGCGTCGCGGATCATAGAAGTTGTTCGCGAGGGTGCCGAGCCGCGATTGTTCGGTGGACCAGTCGCTGTCGCGCCAGAGACCGGACCGCAGCACGAGGGCGCCCGCGATGACCGCCAGCTCCGCCGCCCAGAGCACTTTGGTCTGGGCGGCGGGAAGCGGCGCCTGTTTCGTATGCTGTAATATGAGAACAATGGTGACCAGGGCGAGCGCGACCTGGACCTTCCAGTTCGTTGCGCGCGACGGAGCGGGTGCCACGCGCTGTCCTCGCTATCTGCCGCTGGACGTCGACATCGTCGGCGGCGCCTGCTTGTCCCATACGAACCGATGCAGGAAGTCCGCGCTACGGGTCCAGATGTCGAGCCACCGGCTGTGCACGAGCGACTCGTGCACGTCGTCCGGCTCGACGGTCAGCTCGTAGTAGATGTTGTGTGCGCGCAGCAGATCGACGAGGCCGACCATCTGCGAGAAGTCGACGTTGCGGTCGTCGTCGCCCTGCTCGAGGAACACCGGCGACTTCCACGTGTCGATGTGCGCCGCGGCCGAGGATTGATAGGCGAGATTCGCGGAGTCGAGCGACGAGCCGTAGAGGTGCACGCCCGCGAGATCGACGCCCGCCACGAAGATGTCGGAGTTGCGCGCGAGCGCCTGCGCCGTGAGCAGACCGCCGTACGAGAGGCCCCAGATGCCGATGCGCGCCGGGTCGACGTCGGGTCGCGACTGGAGGTACTTCGCGCCGGCGACGACGTCCTGATACTCGGAGTTGCCGCGTCCCTCGGTGTTCGGCGCGCGACGGAACGAATTGCCGTAGCCGATGCCGCTCCGGTAATTGATCGACATCACCACGTAGCCCTGCGACTGGAGATACTGGTTGTACGCGTACGCCCAGTGGTAGAACTGCATGTAGTGATACGCCGGCAGCATCTGGCGCGACGGGCCGCCGTGCACGAAGACGATCGCCGGGCGGCGCTCGCCGGGCTTCAGATCCTTGGGCAGGAAGAGCTGATTATGAATCTCTAAACCATCGGCCGCGTGCGTAATGACGATCTCCGGCACCACATGCGCATCCGCCGGGAAATTCTTGAGCATCTCGGCCGTGGGGAACACCACCTTCGTCGACCCGCCGCCCGTGGGAACGAGACCGATCGACGCCGGCTGCTTCGCGTTGAAGTAGAGGACGGCGATCGACTTGCCCGACGCCAGCGGGGTCGGCGACACCTCGACGCCGTCGTCGGTCGAGATCTGGCGCGGCGTGCCCCCGGCTGTCGGAACGGCCCAGATGTGGCGCTTCTCGATGTCCTTCGCGTTGGTGCAGTAGTAGAACGTGCTGCCGTCGCGCGAGAATCCAACCGTCGTGAAGGTCCGGTCAGCGACGCCGTCGTTGATCAGACCGTCGGTCGTGGTGAGCAGCGTCGGCTGCGGCTGAGAATTGCCGATGCGGACGGAGTAGTAGCGATCGAACTCGTCGCCCGGCGGCGTCGCGCTGAACACGAGATGGTCACCGGCCCACAAGATCGAGTTGATGTTGCCGAACGTCCGATCGTTCGGCTGATTGTGCCACACTTCGCTGCCCTTGCCGGTTGCGACGTCGGCAATGACGAACGCGAGCGTGTAGCCGCCCGCGAAGGCCGCGCGATGCAGGCCGTCGATGTGCACGGGCGTCGTGTCGTTGCCGAATCCGCCCCGCCCGCCTCGGCCGCCGCCACCACCACC
>Ga0070679_100007827_pt1 | contig 10019 bp, 8 predicted proteins | sample KBSC63BmetaG_FD_65652 | JGI IMG/M metagenome (GOLD analysis project Ga0070679, IMG submission 65652) | Corn rhizosphere microbial communities from Kellogg Biological Station, Michigan, USA - KBS C6-3B metaG | ecosystem: Host-associated > Plants > Roots > Rhizosphere | place: USA: Michigan... | reverse complement strand
GCCTGCGACACCTCGTTGATCTTGCCGTAGTAATCCTTGCCGTCGGCGCTCGCGTAGCTCATGTTCTTGAGCTTGAACTCCTTCAGCCGGTTCTCGGCATCCTCGAGCTTCTTCTCGTAGACCTTGATCTGGTCGTCGATGAATTTCTTGGCAGTGTCGGAGTCCTTGCGCTTGCCGCCCAGGCTCGTGTCGAGGAATATCGACGTCAGCGACTGCACGACGCGCTTGGCGCGCTGAGGGTCGGTGTCGCGGTACGACAGCGTGTAGAGGTTGTCGCGGCCGGTGCCGACGATCTGCAGCGATTTCACCAGGCCGTCGATCATCCGCTCCTCGTCCTGCTTGGAATGCGTGGCGAGGTCGAGGTCGGCCATGCGCATCAGCTTCTCGACGTTGGGCCGGCTGATCAGCGTGCGCGACAGCATCGACAGGCGCTGCTCGACGTTGGGCTGCACCGCGATGCCCGTCATCAGTGGCTTCAGCACCGACTGCGTGTCGACATAGATGCGCGCCGACGCCTCGTACTTGTCGGGGATGCGCACGATGACGAGCGCGGCGATGACGCCGACGATCCACACGACGGCGAGGCCGAGCCAGCGCCGCTGCCACATGCCACGCAGCACTTCGCGTGCTTCGCGTATCAGTTCGTCCATTGCAGGGTCCGTTTGAGGCGGCGCGCGGTGGCCGCGCGCTGCGATTCCGTCAGAACCAGCTTTGCGGAATGAAGAGCACGTCGCCCGGCTGCATCTGCACGTTGGCCGAGACGTCGCCGCGCTTGACGAGGTCCTTGACCCGCACGCGGTACTGCTTGTTCCCGTCGGCGGTGCGCAGGATCGTCGCGTCGTTGCCGTCGGCGAAGTCGGTGACGCCGCCCACCGCGATCATCACGTCGAGCAGCGTCATTGCCTGGCGATACGGCAGCGTCTGCGGATGCGGCACCTCGCCGACGACGCGGATCTGCTGGTCGGGCGGGCCGACGAAGTTGGTGACGACGACGGTGACGACCGGGTCGCGAATGAACTTCCCGAGCGCCTTCTCGATGTCGCGCGCCAGCGTCGACGCGTCCTTGCCCTGCGCAGGCAGGTCTTCGACGAGCGCCGTCGTGATCTTGCCGTCGGGCCGCACCGGCACCGTCCCCGACAGCTCGGTATTGCGCCAGACGATGATGTTGAGCTGGTCGCCGGGGCCGATCTTGTACGTGTAATCGGACGAGGCCGCGGTCGCGGGCGCCGGCGGCATCTCGGTCGTCGCGCATCCGGCCAGGACGCCGAGGATCGACACGAGCGCAAGCCGATGCAAATTGTTCAACAGGGCAACGAATCGGCGGGAAGCGGTGGGCATGGCGATTCTCTCCAACTGGCGATGGCCGGCCGGCATGGGCGGGGCGGACTTCGGAGCATAGCGGAAAACATCGGAACTGCAATGCTCGACGGAGGAACGCGCGCGATGGGGCCGCAAGCGGTCAGGCGGCTCGTGGCTGTTCGGCTTGTGGTGTGCAAATTGCAAAAACTGCCATGCCACCGTCGAATATTCGCCTCGACGGGCCGAACCGGCGAAATTCATGACACCGCGATGACGTGGGGTCCCGCGACATGTTGCACTGCACTGCACGTGCAATGCGGCCCAAGCTCTTCGCGCGCACCCGGACTTGGCGCTGCAAGCCGGCAGGAACGGGCGACGTCGGCGTGCATGGAACGTGGCAACCCCGCCGGGGCGCCGGCCGACCGCGTTGCGGGCAAAACGGGATGGGGTGGCTGATGGGACTCGAACCCACGACAACCGGAATCACAATCCGGGACTCTACCAACTGAGCTACAGCCACCATCGGTCACGGCGGCCGAGAACTCGGGGATGCCGGACAGCGTGTCATTTTAGCCGACTTTGCCCGCGCGCCCCGGGCCGCGGGCCCGTAGCGCACGGCGATCTGGCGCGCCCGACAGGACTCGAACCTGTTACCCCCGGCTTAGAAGGCCGGTGCTCTATCCGGATGAGCTACGGGCGCTTCGTACGGATCAACGCGCGGCGGCGACGTCCGGCAATGGTCGGGGTGAGAGGATTCGAACCTCCGACATCTTGCTCCCAAAGCAAGCGCGCTACCGGGCTGCGCTACACCCCGAAGCGGCCGATTATGCCAGTCGCATCCACGGTCGAGCCGGATGCCGGTGTCGCGTTGCGGTGTTGCCGAACGACCGGGCAAGGCCGCCGCCTATACTTTTCGCCAACGCGCGCGCCGCGCGCACTCGCCTCGAAAGGATCGCCATGAGTCAACCCGTGGACGTCGCCGTCCTCGTCGGCAGCCTGCGCAAGGAATCGTTCAACCGCAAGATGGCGCACGCGCTCGCCGAGCTCGCGCCGCCGTCGCTCAAGCTCGAGATCGTCGAGATCCGCGACGTGCCGCACTTCAACCAGGACGAGGAGGCGAATCCGCCGCCGGCGTCCGCCGCGTTCAAGGCGCGCATCCAGAAGGCGCAGGCGGTGATCTTCGTCACGCCCGAGTACAACCGCTCGGTGCCGGGCGTGCTCAAGAATGCGATCGATGTCGCGTCGCGGCCCTACGGCAAGAGCGCCTGGGACGGCAAGCCTGCCGCGGTCGTCAGCGTGACGGGCGGCGCCCTCGGCGCCTTCGGCGCCAACCAGCATCTCCGCCAGTCACTGGTGTTCCTCAACATGCCGACGCTGCAGCAGCCGGAGGCCTATATCGGGCAGGCGGCGTCGCTGTTCGATGCCGGCGGCAAGCTCGTCAAGCCCGAAACGCGCGAGTTCGTCGGCAAGTTCATGAACGCGTTCGCGGCCTGGGTCGAGAAGATCCGCCGCTGATCAGCGCCCGAAGCGACGGATGACGGCGAGCGCCTCGTCGATCGCGCGCGCGCCGTCGCCCGTCTTCACCGCCTGCTGCACGCAGCCGTGCAGGTGGTGCTCGAGGAGCTCGCGTGCGAGCGCGTCGAGCGCCGACTGCACAGCGGCCACCTGCGTGAGGATGTCGATGCAATAGCGGTCGTCGTCGATCATCCCGCCGATGCCGCGCACCTGGCCCTCGATGCGGCGGATGCGCTTGCTGAGCGCGGCGTGATCGTGGCGCGCAACCAGCGGGTGCGCCGGCGCGGCCGCCTTCGCCGGTACCGCGCCCGTCTTCGGCGGTGCCATGCCCGCCTGCGCCGCACGGATGCCCGCCTTTGGCGGCGCCGCAGCGGCGCGCGCCGCGCGGCCACCCGTCTTGAGCGCCCTTCGCGTGCTAGTCCGCGAGGCCATAGCCCGCATCGTCGAGCGCCTCGGCGAATTGCGCGCGTCCCGCCTTGACGGGATCGAACGCGATTCGCGCACGCGGCGGCTGCAGCGTCACCGTGACATCCGCAACGCCGGGGACCGCCTTCAGTACGCGCGTCACGCTGCCGACACAGCCGTTGCAACTCATGCCGTCGATGGCGATTTCGAGTGTTTGCATGGTGGTTCTCCTCAAGATTTGAAGTTCGTCCGGGCGGGCCTGAAGCGGCGCAGCAGCAGCGCATTGCCGACCACCGAGATCGAGCTCGCCGCCATCGCCGCGCCTGCGAACATCGGGTCGAGCAGCGCCATCGCCGCGAGCGGGATGCCGAGCACGTTGTAGCCGAACGCGAACGCGAGGTTCTGGCGGATCTTGCGCAGCGTCGCGCGCGCGAGCTCGATCGCGTCGGCGATCGCGCGAAGGTCGCCGTGCATCAGCGTGATGTCGGCCGCCTGCGCGGCGATGTCGGTTCCCGACGCCATCGCGAACCCGACGTCGGCCGCGGCGAGCGCCGCGGCATCGTTGGCGCCGTCGCCGGCCATGCCGACGACGGCACCTCCCGCCTTGAGCGCGGTGACCGCCTCGACCTTCCGCGCGGGCGAAAGACCCGCGCGCACGTCGCTGATGCCGGCATCGGCGGCGATGCGCGCGGCCGTCGCCGCGTGATCGCCCGTGAGCATCGTCACGCCGACACCCATGCGCGCGAGGAGTGCGACGCCCTCCGGCGACGACATGCGCAACGGGTCGGCGAGCGCGAACAGCGCGACCGTCGCGCCGTTGACCGTACATGCGACGATCGTGCGGCCATCCGCCTGCCAGCGTGTGATGGCGGCGGCATCGTCTTCGCCGAGCGCGGATGCCGTCGCCGCGAGCGAGCCCAGCATCGCGATGCGCCCATCGCCGAGCGCCGCGCGCATGCCCTGCCCCGCGATGCTGGCGACGTTCACGACGTCGGCCGGCACGGCGCTCGCCGAGCGCAGGTGTGCGGCGATCGCCGCCGACAGCGGATGCGTCGATGCCCCGGCGAGCGCGGCAGCGACCGACATCGCGAACGCGCGATCGCCAGGCGGGAGGCGCACGTCGACCACGTCAGGTTTTCCCGCGGTCAACGTGCCGGTCTTGTCGAGCGCCACGTGCGTGAGGCTCGCCGCCGTTTGCAGCGCGGCCGCATCGCGCACGAGGATCCCGAGCTCGGCGGCGCGGCCGGTGGCGACGACGATCGCCGACGGCGTCGCAAGGCCGAGCGCGCACGGGCAGGCAATCACCAGCACGGCCACTGCGGCCACGAGGCCGCGCTGCGGATCGGTCGCGCCGAGCCACCAGGCGGCGAACGTGACCGCCGCGATCGCAAGCACGGTCGGCACGAACACCGCCGACACGCGATCGGCCAGCGCCTGCACCGGTGCGCGCGAGCCCTGCGCCTCGCCGACGAGCCGCATGATCGCCGCGATCCGCGTCGCCGCACCCACGCCGGTCGCCTCGCAGGTCAGCACGCCGTCGTGATTCTGCGTGCCCGCGTACACCTTGGCGCCGGGACTTTTCGCGACCGGCAGGCTCTCGCCCGTGAGCAGCGACTCGTCGACGCTGGATGCGCCGGTCCGCACGATCGCGTCGACGGGAATTGCCTCGCCGGCGCGCACGACGACGAGGTCGCCGGCGACAACCGTTTCGACCGCAACGTCCAGCGTCGTGCCGTCGCGAATCACGCGCGCCGTCTTCGGCACGAGGCGCGCGAGACCCTCGAGCGCCGCCGACGCGCGCGCCTTGGCGCGCAGCTCGATCAGCTTGCCCAAGAGGACCAGCGTGATCACCACGGCAGCCGACTCGAAATAGACGTGCAGGTCGTCGCGGTTCAGCGCCGTGACGACCGCGCTGTAGAGCCACGCAACGCTCGTGCCGAGGGCGATCAGCACGTCCATGTTCGCGCCGCCGCCCCGCAGCGCGTGCCACGCACCGACGTAGAAGCGGCGCCCCGCCCAGAATTGCACCGGCGTCGCCAGCAGCCATTGCCAGCCGCGCGGAATCGCCTCGCCGTGATCGACACCGGGCCACGGCAGCATCAATGCGAGCAGCGGCACCGTCAACACCGCCGCGATGATGAAGTCGCGGCGAATCGCCGCAAGCGCTTTCGCCCGCCGCTGCGCATCGGCGGCACGATCCGCCGCAGGATCGCGGCGCAGCGTCGCACCATAGCCCGCGCGCTCGATCGCGCTGATCGCCCGCGCGGCGTCAGGCGCGCCATCGAACGCGACGGTCGCCGTCTCCGTCGCCACGTTCACATGTGCGCTGAGGCCCGGCTCGCGGCCGACGACACGCTCAATCCGCGCCGCGCAGGCCGCGCACGTCATGCCGGTGACGCTGAACTCGAGGCGTGCCTGCGGTTCGAGAGCCCTGTCCACGTCCCGAAACATATACCCCGGCCGGGTATAATTCAACTGTCACCTGCCGGCCACTTTGCCGGCCTCGCGCCGTGCGGGTGTCATCGGGCGAGGGGTATGCCCGCCTTGCGCCATGCGCGTGTCATCGGGCGAGGGGTACGCTCGCCTCCCGTCGTGCGCGTGTCATCGCGCGAGGGGTACGTCCGCCTCCCGTCGTGCGCGTGTCATCGGGCGAGGGGTATGCCCGCCTTGCGCCATGCGAGTGTCATCGGGCGAGGGGTATGCCCGCCTCCGCTTCATACAGCAGGCGCTCCGGCGGGCATACCCCTCGCCCGATGACGCTGAGCGTTATGCGCGGGTCACTTCGCACCTCGTGCCTTGGCGTTGCGAGCCGGCACCCCGTGCGCGACGGGACGGGTGCGTACGCCGGAGCGCCTGCTTCATGAAGCGGAGGCGGACGCACCCGTTCCGACGCGCGTCGCATGACGTGATCGCATTGACGCGACGAGCCGGCACTTTTTGCGCGGCGGGACGGGTGCGTACGCCGGAGCGCCTGCTTCATGAAGCGGAGGCGGACGCACCCGTCACGGCGCGCAGCGCATGGCGTAACCGAATTGACGCGATGGGTCGGCACTCCGTGTGCGGCGGGACGGGTGCGTACGCCGGAGCGCCTGCTGTACGAAGCGGAGGCGGACGCACCCGTTCCGACGCGCCTCGCATGACGTAACCGCATTGACGCGACGAGCCGCGCGCCGAACGGCTGGCTAGTCGAACAGGAACTTGCGCTCGGCGTCCCAATTGGCGAGCGGCAGTCGCTTGAAGCCGCTCTTGGCGAACAGCGTCCAGCGGCCGACCACGTAGGCGAGGAGTGCCGCGCTGTCGGCCGATGGGTCGCCGTGCCACGCGTTGCCCATCTGCGCGGTGCGCAGCGACTGGCGCAGCGCCGCCTCGATGCGGTCGTAGACCTGGTTCATCCGCACCTGCAGGCGCTCGTCCTCGGACACGAGCGCGTCGCCGATCAGCACGCGCGTCATGCCCGGGTTCTTCTCGGCGAAGCCGGTCAGCATCGCGACGATCTGCTCGGCCTGCGAGACGCCGTCGGCGGTCTCGGACTGGATCTTGTTGACGAGCGAGAAGAGCGTCGTCTCGATGAACTCGATCAGCCCCTCGAACATCTGCGCCTTGCTCGCGAAGTGCCGGTACAAGGCGGCCTCGGAGACGTCGAGGCGTGCGGCCAGCGCGGCGGTCGTCACCTTGTCGCCGCGCGGGTTCTCGAGCATCGACGCGAGTGTCTGCAGTATCTGCAGGCGGCGCTCTCCGGGCTTGGCGGCCATGGCGGGATGCGCGCTACGCGGCGAGACGCTGCGTGTCGGCGCGGATCATCGTGCCCACGCCCTCGTTGGTCAGGACTTCGAGCAGGAGCGCGTGCGCGACGCGGCCGTCGATCACGTGCGAGCTCGCCACGCCGCGCTTCACCGCCTCGAGCGCCGAGCCGATCTTCGGCAGCATGCCGCCGTGGATCGTGCCGTCGGCGAACAGCGCCTCGATCTCGCTGGCGGTGAGGCCGGTCAGCAGGCGCCCGTCCTTGTCGAGCACGCCGGTGGTGTTGGTCATCAGCACGAGCTTCTCGGCCGCGAGCGTCTCGGCGAGCTTGCCGGCGACGAGGTCGGCGTTGATGTTGTAGGCCTCGCCGCCGCGGCCGACGCCGATCGGCGCGACGACCGGGATGAAGTCGCGCGAGTCGAGGAGCTGGATGAGCTCGGCGTCGATGCGCTCGATCTCGCCGACGAAGCCGATGTCGACCGTCTCCTCGCCGTGCTCGTCCTTCAGCATCATCTTGCGCGCCTGGATGAACTTGCCGTCCTGGCCCGTCAGGCCCACCGCCTTGCCGCCATGCTGGTTGATGAGGCCGACGATCTCCTGGTTGAGCTCGCCCAGCACCATCTCGACGACGTTCATCACCTTCTCGTCGGTGACACGCATCCCCTGCTTGAACTCGCTCGGGATCTCCATCTTCTTCAGCAGCTCGCCGATCTGCGGCCCGCCGCCGTGCACGATCACCGGGTTCATGCCGACGAGCTTCAGCATCACCACGTCGCGCGCGAAGCCCGCCTTCAGCGCCGACTCGGTCATCGCGTTGCCGCCGTACTTGACGACGATCGTGCGGTCGTGGAATCGCTGGATGTACGGCAGCGCCTCGGCGAGGATCTGGGCCTTCTGCACGGCGGAGACGGCGTCGATCGGCATCGGGGACGGTGCGAGGGAAAAGCGGCACGAGGGCGGGAGCGCATTGTAACCGAACGATGCCGGCCGTTCGTCGGCGCCCGCTCGCGGCCAAGTGAGCGCTGACCGGCATGCGTCTGCGATGCGCCCGCCGCTGCCTTCGACGGGCGGCGAAGTTTGCTATCGTTCGCCGTCATGTCGAGCTTCGTCGCCTATCCGCCGGACGCGGTCGCGCTCCGCGACGTGCGCCACGCGCTGGTGACGAAGCTGCGCCATCACGGCGACGTTCTTCTCACCTCGCCCGTGTTCAGCGCGTTGAAGCACGCGGCACCGACCATCGAGATCGATGCGCTGGTCTACGCCGACACGGCGCCGATGCTCGAAAACCACCCGGCGATCGCGCGCGTCCACACGATCGACCGCGCGTGGAAGTCGGCCGGCCTGCGCGCGCAGTGGACGGGCGAGCGCGCGCTCCTTCGCGCGCTCAAGTCGCCCGGCTACGACCTCCTCGTCCACCTCACCGATCACCCGCGCGGCCTCACGCTCGCGCGCACGCTCGCGCCGCGCTACGCGGTCACGCGCGAGCGCCGCGACGGCGAGCGCGCCTGGCTGTGGAAGCGCTACTTCACGCATTTCTACAAGCTGCCGCGCGCGACCCCGCGCCACACGGTCGAGACCAACCTCGACGCGCTCCGCCGCATCGGCGTCGAGCCCACGGCGGACGACAAGGCGCTGGTGCTCGTGCCCTCGGCGGCCGCGCAGGCACGCGCGCAGGCGCTCCTGCGCGAGCACGGGCTGGCGCCACGCGGGTTCGTCCACGTGCACCCGGGCTCGCGGTGGCTGTTCAAATGCTGGACGGCCGCGCAATCGGCCGAGCTCCTCGACCGCCTTGCGGCCGACGGCCATGCGCTCGTCGTCACCGGCGCGCCCGACCCGCGCGAGCGCGCGCTGGTCGACGCCATCCTCGGCGGCGTCGGCGCGGCGACGCGCACGCGCATCGTCGACCTCTGCGGCAGTCTCACGTTGCCCGAGCTCGCCGCGCTGACAGCACAGGCGCGCGTCTTCGTCGGCGTCGACTCGGCGCCGATGCACATGGCGGCGGCGATGCGGACGCCCGTGGTCGCGCTGTTCGGCCCGTCCGGCGAGATCGAATGGGGACCGTGGAACGTCGCTGCGCGCGTGGTCGCGTCCGACCGCCATCCGTGCCGGCCCTGCGGGCAGGACGGTTGCGGCGGCGGCAAGGTCTCCGAATGCCTGACGACGCTGCCGGTCGCGCGCGTCCACGAGGCGGTGCGCGCGCTGGCGGCCGCCGTTCCGGGAACCTGACGATGCGGCTCGCGATCATCCGCCAGCGCTACTCGCCGTTCGGCGGTGCCGAGCGCTTCGTCGAGAACGCGCTCGAGGCGCTGCTCGAGCGCGATGTCGCGATCACGCTCTACACGCGCGAATGGCCGCAGACCAAGCTCGCGCTGATCGAGCCCGCGATCGTCGACCCGTTCTATTTGGGCGGCCTGTGGCGCGACTGGGGCTTCCAGCGCGGCGTCTGCAAGGCGGTGGCGGCGGCGAAGCTCGACCTCGTGCAATCGCACGAGCGGCTCCTCTGCTGCGACATCTTCCGCGCCGGCGACGGCGTGCATGCGGCGTGGATCGACGAGCGCCAGCGCGCGATGTCGGCGCTCGGCCGCCTCGGCGTGCGGCTCAACCCGCACCACCATTACCTGATGGGGATGGAACGGCGGCTGTTCGCGAGCCCGTGGCTTTCGGCTGTCATCTGCAACTCGGAGATGGTGCGCGACGAGATCCGCGCGCGCTTCGGCGTCGCGGAGGACAAGCTGCACGTCATCTACAACGCCGTCGACAGCGAGGCGTTCGCGCCGGCCGACGAGGGCGCGCGCGCGTCGGCGCGGCGCGCGTTGAAGCTCCCCGAGGACGCGCGCGTCTACCTGACGGTCGGCTCGGGCTACGTCCGCAAGGGCGTGGCTTCGTCGATCCAAGCGCTCGCCGCGCTGCCGGCGACGTCGCACCTCGTCGTCGTCGGCGCGGAGAAGCGGATCGGCCATTACGCCGCGCTGGCGCGGAGCCTCGGCCTGCGCGGCCGCGTGCACATCGCCGGCGCGCAGCTCGACGTCAAGCCGTACTACGCCGCCGCCGATGCGTTC
>Ga0070679_100007826_pt1 | contig 10019 bp, 9 predicted proteins | sample KBSC63BmetaG_FD_65652 | JGI IMG/M metagenome (GOLD analysis project Ga0070679, IMG submission 65652) | Corn rhizosphere microbial communities from Kellogg Biological Station, Michigan, USA - KBS C6-3B metaG | ecosystem: Host-associated > Plants > Roots > Rhizosphere | place: USA: Michigan... | reverse complement strand
CGCCGAGACATCATCCTTCTTGCTGCAGGCGCCTACGGCAACCATCGCCGAAAAGCAAAGGAGTAGGGCGGCGCGCTTTCTCGAGGTGCTGCGATCTATTCTTATCATATTGGTCTCTTTTGTACGCTTACTGTGGTGGAATGCCGGTGGTTTGCTGCCCTGCTGCCTGCTGTTGCGCCGCCTGCGTTGGCTGGCTGTTTTGCTGAGACTGCTGTTGCTGCGCCGCCGTTGTGGCCTGCGACGTAGTACCTGTCTGGAGCGGAAGATCCGGCAACAGCGCGAGCTTCACGCTCGCCACCTGGAGATTGCGCGCGGCGAGAGCGCGATTCGCGACCGCCTGCTCGAGGAGAATGCGCGAGTCATTGAGCTCGATCTGCGTGGAAATTCCTTCCTTGTATCGAACTTCGGCAATCGAGTACGCTCTTGCAGCCTGTTCGGCGGTGCCCTGGCTCGCGTCCCACGCGGCACGCGCCTGCATGAGATTGTTGATGGTCACGCGCGAATCGAGGGCCGCGAATTCGCGCACCTGATCGTATCGCGCCTTCGCCTCGTTCAGGTTGGCCTCGGCCACCAGCTGGTCGCCTTTGATGCGGCCACCGGTGAATAGCGGGATCGTCGAAGCAACACCGATCGTCCAATTGGTGCGGAAGTCGCCGGTCTTGGGAAAGTTCGTTATCGGGAAAGCGACTTTGCCGTACTGAGACGTGAGCGCCAGAGTTGGGAAGCGCTGCGCCTTCGCGACAGTGAGCAGCCCGCGCTGAGCGTTCATGGCCTCGACGGCTTCGCGAACGGTCGCGCGATTAACAGCGGTTGTATCACCCATCATGCGCGTGGGCGCGATCGCCTCATTTATCGCCGCCGGATCATCGACGACGGTGGTCAGCTGCACCGGACCGTCGAGCGGAAGATTCAGCATCTGCTTGAGCCGCAGGTAAGCGACCTCCCGATCGCTCTGCCTCTGGATCACGATGGGACGCTGGTTCGCGCTCGTCACCTGTGCCCGCAAGAGATCGAACTCGGAGACGTTGCCGACGTTCCGCGAGAGCTGGGTCTGCTTGAGCACGTTCTCGGTCTGCACCGCCGACGATTCGGCCAGCGCGACGAGGCGATCGGCGAGAGCGGCGTCAAAGTACGCCTGCGTCACATCCAATCTGAGCTGCGCGCGTTGTGCGGCAAGCTCGATGTCGGCGGTGCGGCGCCCGGCGTTGGCGACGTCATTCTGCGCCTGAATCCGTCCGCCTGCGAAAATGTTCTGCGAGAAGGCGAGTCCAACGTTGTATTGATTCTTGGCACCGAAGCCGAGGTTTCCGAACGACGAGAACGGATTGGCGCCGAGCGCGCAGCGCGAAGCGTCCTCGAGACCAGCGAGCCGGTCATCGGTCGTTGCAGTGGGGCCGAGCAAGTATTGATCGCAGGGCGCGGGTGGTGGAGCTGGCTTGGTGGTGTCGACAGCCGGCACGCTCCCTCCGGCGCTCGAAAACTGCGAGGCCAGCGTGCGGGTGTAGCTCGCGGACCCGTTTAGCTGCGGAAGACGCTGGCTGCGGGCCTGGTATTGCTGTCCCTGCGCGCGCTGGACTCCGGCGCGCGCGATGCGGATCGTCTCACTGTTCGATTCGGCGATACGTACCGCTTCGTCCAGGGTGAGAGGCCGGGTCTGTCCCAGGGTTGTCTGAGTCGGAAGCACCGGGACCTGCGCGCGCGCCATGTTCGGCAACGCGAGGGTCGCCAGAGTAAGGAGCGTTCTTATGACTGTGCCAGCGCTTGGTGCGCGGCGAGTTCTTATAGATGGCACTGTTTCAGGCTGAAAGTTGTTTTGATCGTTTGGTCTGCTTACTCGTCGTTCGACCGGAGCCATTCTCGACACCGATCGCCTGCAACAGAAGGCGGGTGTACATCTGGGCCGCCTTGGTCTCGGGATGGGGAAAGACATCCGGCATCATTTCGCGCCCCATGGCGTCGGAGAACAGGGCGCCCATGAGCATGGCGGCGGCGGTTTTTGGCTCGAATTTCTGCGCCGTCCGCCCCTGCTTCTTGAGGGCGGCCAGGTAACGACAGAGCTCACCCGAAGCCCGCACCGGGACGTCGCTGGCGCACTCGCCCATTTCCGGGCGTTCCTCGATCTCACCCATGGTCTTACGGATGATCGCGCTCCGAAGTCTCAAATGCTGGATGAACGACTCGCTCCACCGAGTGAGCTCGCGGTCGGGGTCGGCGGGCACGTCGGGCAGCGCCACCAGCTCGACCGATTGCGTCATGTGCTGCATCGCTTCGCGAAGCAACGCTTCCTTGGAGCCGAACTGCCGGAAGATCGTGATCTCGTTTACGCCGGCTGCATCGGCGATCCGTCGGGTGGTCGAGCCACGGAACCCGTGCTGGGCGAACACTTCAGCGGCAGCGGCCAGGATATCATCTCTGCTGTGCATGGACGGATATTAGGGATGGCCACCGTACAATGCAAGTAGTCACTTACTTACAACAGGCGTTTTTCGAGTAGGTTTCGATCCCTATTTTTTGAACGAAACGCGCGCGTAGCCGTGGTGCCCTTTCCCAGGGTGCTCCCTACCATATATTCGAACCGTGCGCCGTAACTGGTTCTTCAGAAGTCTCGCCAGCGTGTTCGCTGTCTGGCTCGCCACCTGTATGGTCGAGCCAATGCAGCTGCATACGTGCGCGATGCACGGTGGCCTCGCGATCGAGCAGACCTCCGTCGCGCACGGCCATTCGCCGAACGGCCACCACATGGCCGCGCACCTCACTGGACAGTCGGACCAGCACCAGGGCACCGACGGACAATCGCACCAGTGCAGCTGCCTCGGCGATTGTAATGGCGGAAGCGCGCCAATCGGACTTACCTCGGCCGCGGTGGCGTTGTCCGAGCCGGGAATCGTCGCCAACGCGATCTCGAGCTTCTACTACACATCGCCGCGCCTGGTTGCGGCCGCCTTTCTCCTTCCCTTCAGTAACGGGCCACCCGCCAGCTCCTCTCGCGCTTAACTGATCCGCGCCGCTAACCGCGGCGAGGGATGCTGAGGCCGGCGATAGTCGCCCCCTCATGCCGCGCGAAATCCGTTCAAATCACAACGGGGCATTCGACTGCGATGGCGCGCTGCCATTCGCACAATGCCTCTCCGGATTCAGAGGAACTATGCAAGTTCAAGCGTTATTGAAACGCCTCACGTCGCCGAGTTGGTTCCGGGCGAGTGTCGCTGCAATTTTTTTCCTGGCCACGCCAGTGGCTGCGCAATCCTTCGGCTCGATTGGCGGCAAGATCGTTGACGCTTCCGGATCGCCCGTTGTCGGCGCGTTCGTCTCGCTCGACAGTGCGCCTCCTTCGACGCAGACCGATGCCTCCGGGCAGTTTCGCATCGATTCGATAGCGGCCGGACCACACCTGCTGCATGTGCGGAGGGGCGGTTACATCGATTCGACCGACTCCGTCCTGGTCGACTCGACTGCGGTTGCGTCCGTCAGCCTCACCATGGTTGCCAGGGTGACCACGCTCGCCGGTGTCACCGTCATCGGCACGAAATCGGATCTGGCGGAAACACGCCAGCGGTTGGCCGAGATTCCCGGCGCGGTTGCGATGGTCGACGCCGCACAAATTCGCGAGACGCGCCAAGCCAACCTCAAGGACGTCCTCCAGTTCGTTCCTGGCGTTTACATCCAGCCCAGATTTGGTGCCGCCGATGAAAGTCAGATCTCGATTCGCGGGTCGGGACTTCGGGACAACTTCCACGCCCGGGGCGTCAATCTGCTCGTGAACGGAATGCCGTACCGGAACGCCGACGGATTTACCGATTTCGAGTCGCTCGAGATGCTCACCACCGAAGCAGTCGAGGTCTACAAGGGCGGCAATGCCCTTCGCTACGGGGGCTCGACGCTCGGCGGCGCGATCAACCTCGACACAAAAACGGGCTACAGCTCGAGTCCGGTTTCGTTTTTCGGGCAGGGCGGAAGCTTTGGCTTCTACAAGACACAGCTGGAATCGGGAGATTCACGCGGCAATGCGGATTACTACGCGAGCTATGCGCGCACGTCGATGGATGGGTACCGGCAATGGTCGGCCCAGCAGCGCGATCGCGTAAACCTGCACGCCGGCTACAGATTCTCTTCCAACAGCGACGCTCGCGTCTTCTACTTCTTCGCGCACGTGAAGGAGCAGCTGCCAGGCTCTCTGACACGCGCCACGTTCGAAAGCGATCCTCGCGCGGCGGACCCGGTGAACGTATCCCAGCGATGGGGAAGGGACTACAGCCTCCAGCACCTCGGCGTTCAGCTGAGGACGCAGATCACGCCGACGCAGCGCATCGAGATCAGTCCGTACCTGCAGTACCGTGACATCGACCATCCCATCTTCGAGGTGATCGCCCAGCTGAGTCACGACTACGGTGCGGAAGTTCGCTATGAGAACACCGCCGATCTGGGAGCAATGGCGAATCGGTTCACATTCGGCTTCCAGCCCGCATACGAGTCCCTCCTGAACCATCAGTACGTCAACAATGCGGGGAAACACGGTGCTCTCACCCGCAACCAGCACGACAGGGTGAAGAGTCTCGCGCTTTACGGCGAGGACGCTCTTTCCCTTACGTCGCGTCTGTCGGCCGTGATTGGGTTGCGCGCCGAGCGATCGACGCGTGAGAGCGAGGATTTCTTTCTGTCGGACGGGGACCAATCGGACAAACGCGTTTTCACGCCGGTGAGCCCGAAGGTCGGCCTCGTGTATTCGCTGGTCCCGGGCGGGACGCAGATCTTCGGCAATGTCAGTCGGAGCTACGAGCCACCGCTGCTGCTCGAGTTGAACAGCCTCGCCGTTCCCGGATTCATCATGCTGGATGGCCAGAGCGCGTGGCAGTACGAGCTTGGCACTCGCGGACAGAATCTCGGTTTGAGCTGGGATCTATCGGCGTACGACGTCGAGCTGAGGAACGAGATCCTGAACATCAACGTGCAGCCATTCCCCAATGCGCCATTCACGGTACCGACGTACCGTAACGCCCCACAGACCCGTCATTCGGGCGTCGAGGTTGGACTATCGTATCAGCTTCCCGGGGCATTATTGGTGCATGGCGACGTCACGGATCACGTATCGATCCGCACATCGTACACGCTGGCGCGCTACACGTACGTCGAAGACTCGAGCTACAGGGGAAACGACATACCCGGCGCCCCGCATCAGGTATTGTCGACTGAGCTCCGGTACACGCATCCGTCCGGGTTCTCGCTGATACCAAGTGTGGAGTGGGTTCCGCAGGCTTATTTTCTGGACAGCCAGAACACGGTGAAGAACGATGGATGGACCAATGCATCGCTTCGGGCTGAATTCGCCACGTCATCGGGAATGAATGTGTTCGTCGCAGGTCAGAATCTGACCAATCGTCGCTTTTCGCAGTCGGTGCAGGTCGACAACGCCGCCGGTCATTGGTTCGAGCCGGCGGACGGAAGATCCTTTTACGCGGGGCTGCGCTGGGCACATTGATCGAAGCACTCGGTTTCAATCGCCGCCGCTCTATCGGAGCGGCGGCGATCGCATTGTGCCTGGCACTCTCTCCCGTCGTTTCGTACGGCGCGGGACGCGCGCTCTTTCATGCGACGTTGCTCCGGTCGACGCCGGCTGCGAACAGTCATGTCGCAAAGCCTCCCGAGACGATCCGACTCGTTTTCAGCGAGCAGGTCGTGCCGGAGCTGAGTCATGTGACACTCGTCGGCCCCGATGCAAAACCGATCGTTCTGCCAGTTGCCACCGATCCGCACGATGTGCACACCCTTGTTGGCCGCGTTGGCCCCAGCCCGGCCGGACGATACGAGGTGATATGGCACGTGTTGTCGGCCGACGGACATCCGGTTGGCGGGACCTACGAGTTCACCGCAGACGCTGGCAGCGATGGAGTAATTGCGCGGATCCCGGTTGCCGCAGCGAACGCGTCCTCAACGAGCCCGACTGTGATTGGCAGCGCAACGCCGACCGATACGTCTGCCGCGATGGCCTCTCCGACTGAAGCGAAGTCGGTCCCCGTCACGGCTTCGGTACTGCGGGGCCTGGGATTGGGCGCGATGATGGCAAGCGTAGGCCTTCTCTTCTTTGCAGTCACCGATCGAAACCGCCGCAGCCTGGTCCCAAGCGCGATGGTCGTCCGGCTGACAACGGTCGGCGCGATACTGCTTTTGGCGCACATGCTCGCCTGGCTCAGCGACATCTCGCAGACTGGCGGCATTGGCGATGCCTTCGTCGCCGCTGTTCTCCGCTCTACGCCGGGCAGACTGGAAGCGTTTCGGGTCATCATGGCGGTGCTCGCGCTGTGGGCGGTCGCGTTGGCGCGCCACGCAAAGATCGGCCTCTTCCTCGGCGCTGGCTGTCTCATTGTCAGTGGAGCGATCGGGCATCCAGCCGCGATCCATCCCGCGTTGAGCATTCCGTCGAAGGTCGTGCATCTGCTGGCGGGCGCGATCTGGCTGGGAGGCCTGATCTGGCTGGTCACTGTGATCCACCGTGAAGACGCGGATTTTCCGGCGGAGGCAAGGAGAGTCTCCGCGACCGCGCTGATCTGTGTGATCGCGATCCTGCTCTCTGGAGTTCTGCAGACTGCGTTGTTCCTGAACACTCCGGCCGATCTGATCCATTCCGGCTACGGGCGACTCGCCCTGATCAAAATGGCTGGCCTCGCCGTCCTCATCGGACTGGGCGCGTTCAACCGCTTTCTTCTCCTCCCCGCGGTTGGGGATTCAAGCATTCGACCCGCGCTATCGCGCACGGTGAGGCAGGAGATAGCGATAGTGATAATCCTGATTGTCATCGGCGGATTTCTGGCTTACGTACCGACACCGCCTACGCAACAGGCGGTGTCATCACTTCAAACGGGACAACCCTGATGACGGAGAATTCCGCGAAGCAGCGTCGACGGCTGGAGCCCATCGTGGGTGTCCTCCTTCTTTGCTGCGCGCTGTTGATTGCGCCGGCACTGGCTTTCGCTCACGCGGTGGTCTTTCCGAAAACTTCGACGCCGGGCGCGTACGAGAAGTACGTACTGCGCGTCCCGAACGAGCGTGACGTGCCGACGCTGAAGGTCGAGCTCCATTTCCCGGTCGGTTTGCGAGTGGTCTCGTTCAGCGAAGTGCCGGGCTGGAAGCTCCAGGTTCTGACCGATTCCGCGCAGCGCATCATCGGCGCTATCTGGACCGGAGTCCTGCCAAAGGAGCGCTTCGTCGAGTTTCCTTTCGTCGCGGTGAATCCGAAGGACAGCACTTCACTCGCGTGGCCGACGTACCAGACGTACGAGGGCGGAGAGAGGGTGGAGTGGACCAGCCCTGACACAGCGGCTAAGACGCCGGTTTCTTCGACGCTGATCGCGGATGTGACGGCGAAGCCGGTGAGGGTGTCGCGGACTTCGTTGTACATCTCGCTGATTGCGCTTTTGTTTTCGCTGACGGCTTTGGGCGTGGCGCTCAGGCCGAAAGCGACTGAAGTACCGCGGTAAGTTGAGCGGCAAAAGAACGGGATGCGAGCCCTCAGAGGCATAGCATCCAGTTGTCAGAAACTGCACGATGACGCTCATCCGGGGCGGCATGAACACAACTGCCTTTCGCGTCAGGCTTCGAGGAACGTCAGTCAGTACTCAAACTGACCACTGCCAACGGCGCCTCTGACGGCTCGCATCCCGTTCGTTGCATTTTGCTCTCGACTCTCGGTACTAGAGATATCAGCCGGTGTTGACATAACAACATTTTTTGATATATTCCCTCCATGCCCGTCGCCACCAGCAACCGCACCGAGCGCGCCATCGACCTCTTTCACGCTCTCTCCGACGAGACCCGCCTCGAGATCATCGAGCTTCTCCGCGGCGGAGAACGGTGCGTCTGCGAATTGACGGATACCCTCGACGCCGCGCAGTCGCGGCTCTCGTTCCATTTGCGCGTTCTCAAGGATGCTGGAATCGTCCGCGATCGAAAGGACGGACGCTGGGTGCACTACGAGCTCGAGCCCGAAGCATTCGAGGAAATCGAAACCCTGGTTTCGGCCATGAAGCCCCGCGCGGTGCGGAGCTCCAAAGCCTGTTGTGCCTGATTTTTTTTCACCAACGTATCAATAATTCTTGTTAGGAGACCACATGAACGTTTCTGATTCAGCAGTCAGGTCCACTGTAAGGGAGAAATACGGTCAGGCCGCGCAGCGCGTCAGCGAAGGCGCGACTGCCTCGGCGTGCTGCGGGTCCAGCGCTTGTTGCGGTGCAACGACCGAGGCTTGGGATCCAATAACGTCCGATCTCTATGACGAGAAGCAAAAGGCCGGAATTCCAGCGGAGGCTGTTCTCGCGTCGCTGGGCTGCGGAAACCCCACCGCTCTCGCCTCGCTCAAGCCCGGCGATGTCGTCCTCGACCTCGGCTCAGGCGGTGGCATCGACGTCCTGCTGTCCGCAAAACGCGTTGGACCTACTGGAAAGGCCTACGGTCTCGATATGACCGACGAGATGCTGGCGCTCGCCAATGAGAACAAGCGCCGCGCGGGCGCGGAAAATGTGGAGTTCCTCAAAGGAGAGATCGAACAGATTCCGCTCCCCGACGCGTCCGTAGACATCATTATTTCCAACTGCGTGATCAACCTCTCGTGCGACAAAAGCAAGGTGTTGAGTGAGGCATTTCGCGTCCTCAAGCCGGGCGGGCGATTCGCGGTATCCGACGTCGTCGTGCGCGGAGACGTTCCTCCGGCGATCCGGCGCAACATGGAGCTGTGGATCGGCTGCGTCGCGGGCGCGCTGGAAGAGCAGGAGTTTTTGAGCCTTCTCCGCGAGACGGGTTTCGTGAAACCTTCGATCGAGCCGACGAGAGTGTATAAGGCGGAGGACGCTGCCGCCTTCCTGACCGGAAGCGGCCTCGACGCTCTGGAATTTGCGTCCCAGATCGACGGTAAGTTCATGGGCGCGTTCGTCCGCGCGACGAAGCCGCTCGCCCAATGCTGTGGCCCTGACTGTTGCTGACTATGAAGATCCGCAATGCGACCAACTCTGACTTTCCGGCGGTCGAGCAACTTCTTCTGTCGAGCAGGCTGCCGATCGAAGGCGTAAAAGAGAATTTCTCCAGCTTCGTCGTGGCCGAGGACGCGGGGACGATTGCAGGAGCAATCGGTCTGGAGAGGTACGGATCTGCGGCGTTGCTGCGGTCAGCGGTTGTTTCGCCGGCCAATCGGGGCGCCGGCGTCGGGCGACAGCTGGTCGAATCCCTCTTGCAGCGGGCCAGGGAAGATGGAATAGACGAGGTATATCTACTGACCACGACGGCCGAAAAGTATTTCCCGAGATTCGGCTTCGCGCGCACTACCCGCGCAGCGGTTCCTGAGACGGTCAAAGAATCCGCGGAATTCCGCGGTGCGTGCCCTGATACGGCTGTCGTCATGAGGCGCCGCGCTCGAGAGGGAACGCGGAAGAAAGGCTGATGCAATACGCGCTGATCTCGGACATCCACGCCAACCTGCCGGCGTTGAAGGCAGTCCTCGCGCACATCGACGCGAAACCCGACATCGATGCGATCTACCACCTGGGCGATCTCACCGGATACGCGACGTGGCCCAATGAAGTTGTGGATCTCCTGCGCGAGCGGGAGATACCCGGGATCTCCGGCAACTACGACTCGACGGTTGCGACGAACTACAAGCACTGTGGCTGCAGGGCCGACACTCCGCACGACGAGGAGCTATCGCACCTCTCGTACGAGTGGACGCGCGCGCATCTGACGGCCGAGACCAGGAAGTACCTGGCAAGCCTTCCCTTCCGACTCGATATCCGGCCGTTGGGTGGACATGTCTCCGGCCCCACGATCACTCTGATCCACGGCAATCAGACTCTCAACACCGTGTACGTGACCGAGGACCGCCCCGATTCCTTTCTCGAGAAGATGGCAGCCACGCTCGGCTCGCGAGCGGGTGACGTGATCTGCTTCGGCCACACCCACAAGCCGTGGCAGCGCGAGGTCGACGGCATTCGGTTCATCAACACGGGGAGCGTGGGGCGGCCGAAGGATGGAGATTGGCG
>Ga0070679_100007825_pt1 | contig 10021 bp, 8 predicted proteins | sample KBSC63BmetaG_FD_65652 | JGI IMG/M metagenome (GOLD analysis project Ga0070679, IMG submission 65652) | Corn rhizosphere microbial communities from Kellogg Biological Station, Michigan, USA - KBS C6-3B metaG | ecosystem: Host-associated > Plants > Roots > Rhizosphere | place: USA: Michigan... | reverse complement strand
CCCGGGGCTGTCGTGACGGCGCCCGTTCGATGGGTCGCTCGGGCACAGCTTCGAGTGCTCGTCCCCGGAATGCCGCACAAAGACCAAGCGCCTTGCGCAGTAGGGGTCGCACGGCTGCTCCAAATGCCGCAAGCAAGGGCAACGATCGCAAGCAGATCACCCCATGACCGACCGAATTCCGGATCGTACGGATGTGCGCCGGAATATCCTTGGTTTTCGGCAGGCGCGCTCAAAAACCGCCCCCCGCTTGCCCATTCTGTGACCTGCTGCGCGCTTTCCTGCCGCTCGATCAGGCTCGCGAGCGCTGGACTAGCTAGTCCCAGCGGTTGGCATTCTTCGGGAAGCCTGGACGCTGTGCGCTTACGACGCAGAAGCGTTGGCCGGTCGGCGCCTCCATGACCACCCAGCGCTCGAGGCGTTCCGCCACGTTGGCGCCAAGCTTTGTCAACCGCGCCACTTCGGCGGCGATATCGTCAGTCTCGATGTCGATGTGGACCCGGCTCTCGTGGCTCACGCGTTGGATCTCGACAATGAGCTCGTCTGGCGGAGTCTCCAACATGCGGTAATTGCCACGGCTGCCCGGATGGCTGGGATCCACGGCACGGCCCAACGCCTCGCTCCAGAAGCGGGCGGCCTCGTCCAAATCGGAGGCCCGGCAGTCGATCAGCACTGCGCAGAGACGGGAATGGTGCATATCAATCCCCCTTTGATTCACTCCGACACTCCTGGTGCAGCACGCAATAGTGCCGCATGCGCAGATGGAAGCGCGTTCCTGGGCGCATCTTATCGCGAGTCTCAACTGTCGAGATCCACGGGGGGCGGGAAACCGGGAAAATTCGTCGTCGCTCTGATGCGCCCAGCGGTCGCCCGTCGTCGAGATCAAGGCCAACCTCGGCCGCAGCTCATGGCGTCTCGCCTGTCTCGACGACGGCTGCGTTCCGACTGCGACATGCCACGTGGGCCGAGTTGACTGCGCTCTTCACTTCTTCTGTCCGAGCACCCTGATGTTTTCGAGGTAGCTACCCGTATCGCTGACCACCACATCGGACTGAATCGTGTCGCCGGCCCTGACCGCCTGCAGCTCTTCGGGCTTGCGGACCTCGTACGACATCGTCATGGCCTGCATGAAACCCGGGATATCATCGTGCTGAACGACCAGTCGGCCGTTGGCGGCGTCGACGGACTTGACGGTGCCCGCGAGCTTGAAGTGCTGCGTTGGGGGAGCCAACCGTTGCACTTGCCGGCGACCGGTCGTCAGCGGTGCCCCCTGGTATGCGCTGAACGTCACCGGAATCGCGGCGACCGCGGCAGCATCGTCGCTGGCATAGTGCTCGATGACGGTCAGATCTGTGCCCTTGCGGAGCGACACGGGCGTCGTGAAGACGTACGGCGTGGGCCATTGCATCGGAATATCCTTCGCAAACAGCAAAACCTGCGTCGCGCCACCCGGTGCTCGTACGGCGACTTCAATGGACTGGACACCAGGCCGGAGCTCGGGCTGGAGGGCCAGGATGGTCGTATCTGCCGCCAGCCTCGTCGTGGCGACCCATTTGTGCGCTGCCGCGGATGAGGATAGTGCCGGCTTTGCCTCGAGAACGAGGGTGGAAACCGCGCGCTGGGACGACTGACCTGCGAAGTACAGCCCCAAAGTGCCCTGACCGGTCGCCGGCTCATTTGAACCGCGGTAGCGAATGTCGGCGAGGATGTGGGATCCGGCGGGCAATCTGTAGGCGAGCCCTTTCGGAAGGCTCACGAAGCCGTGCCACGGAGTCCAGCTTCCAATCCACTGGCCGGTTTCCTGAATCGCGAAGGAAACTGCGCGCACGATCCGACGGTCTCCTGGCTTGTATTCCAGTCCCCGCAGCCAGCGATCTGACGCCAATCTGGGATCGATCAGCGTGCGCGTGGTTTCGTCCGGATTGCGTGGGTTTGCGGCATTTTCGGGAAGCTGAAGCCGGAGATCGGGCCGGCCGAGCGCCCAGCGGTCGAAATCGATGTGCGCCCGCACGATTTTTCGCGCTGACGGCATGGCAGCGACGCCCGTATAGATCTCGCCGTTGTTCCGGGGGCCAAAGCTCTCGGCCCAGGAGACGAGGAAGTCAATCTCGCGCTGTGTCAGGCCATTGTCGTTTGCGAAATCACCGTCCCCGGGCATTGCAGCCCACGGTGGCATGTGTCGATCAAGGGCGTCCTGGCGAATCTTCCAGCGCAACGCATAGGTTTGCTCATATGTGACGAGGGGAAATGTCAGTCCCTTCTCGACGTGACACATGACGCAATGATTGTCCAGGATGTGCACGATCTCGCGGTCAAATTGCACGGTGGTGGTGATCTGTGCGTGGGCTGGCGCAGGTTGTGGCCACAGCACGCTTCCCATCACCAGACAAGTGCCGGCGACGATTGTCGCGGATCTCGTCACAGCAGAACGGGCTCCGCCTGGCCTTGCGCTACACGGAACGTGAACGGGATCGTGTGCACGCGGTCGTTGCGCTGGAACTGAGCCCAGGCGCGAAAGATGCCCGCCTTTGGCATGAGAGCGTCAAAGGTTACCCGCGGGCCGCCACGTATTTTGGCCAGATCGGCGTCGGGCGCAATGATGTACTCCGGCACCGCTCCGGGATCCTCCTGCTCGACGATCAGGTTGATCGGATGAGAATGCACGTAGCACTGCAGGTCCTCACTCATCAGCAGCATGTGACTGAACTGGCCAAGGTAAGTCTGCAGATCGGTGATGGGACGGCCCGTCGCCGTATCGGTCAGATAGAAATTGAGGTGGACGTACTCGCACGAAGCTGGTTGCGGCGGATCGAACGAAACCGCCGCGGTCATATCGCTGACGCTCTTCCTGAATGTTTTGTCCGGCACGAGATGCGCGCTGTCCGCCGCCAGATCGCCGGCATAGTTTGCGGTGACGAAAGGTGCCGCGAGGAACTGCGCTGAGCCGTCTTTTGGCATGAAGTCGCACAACACCTGGTAATAGCCCGGCTTGGGAACGGTCGTCTCGATGGTCCATGTGCCGTCATCGCGCAGGTCCGGGTGGATGTGCTCGAAGAATTCCAGGTCCTGGCTGACGACGAAAAGGTGAAACTGCCTGGTGTGTACGACCTCGAAATCCTTGACGACCTCACCGGTGCCGGGGCGCAGGAAGGTGAAGAAAAGTGTGATCCTCTCGCCCGGCTGGACGGCCGCAGGCTCGGTTCGGAACACGAGCCGGAAGTCGCGGGTGTCGTACGGCCTTGTTTGAATGAGACGCATCCCGCATATCGGACAGGTGCCCGCCGTGTTGGATGTGTAGGAGGGATGCATGGGACAGACCCATGCAATTTCCTCGTCGGGCGGGTCTCGGAGCGGCACAGGGAGCTGCGCGTGCGCCGGGAGCCCGAGGAGGGCGGGACCGGCCAAAGCACTGGCCAGCAGCCTGCGGATCAGCTGGCGGCGATCGAGGCCGAAGACCGGGTCCCTCCCGGTCCGCGCATGCGATTTCTCATCCATGGTGGCTGATGAAGCAGGCGGCACGGAGCTGAAGAGCGCTTAGTGCGGCGAGACGGCTTACCGATGAGGGCTCGTGGCGTTGCCTTCGTAGACCCCCTTGGCCGGTATCTCATCGGCGTAGGGTCCCGTGTACTTTGCCACGTGAAGTCCCGTTCGATTGTCGGTCCAGTACATCAGACCATCCTTGAACACGGGGTATGTTCTGGCAATACCCTGCGGGACCGGAAGGGCATACCCGACCTCCCGAGGCGTCATCGGGTTGGAGATATCGATCACACGCAGGCCGTGGCCATACCATGTTGTAAATACGAGATTCTTGAAGACCGTTGGATTGTGATTCTGCTGCGGGATCGGCCGCCGACGTGTGACGCCGTCCGGCTCGGTGATCGGTTGGCTGAGGCAGTTGTCCAGCAGATTGTCGGGTATCGCGAAGGCGCCGATCATCGCGGGGAACGCCTCTTGCTCGACCGAGAGTACCCGCGCGTAGTTCAGCGGACAGCCGCCGAAGTTCTCATCGCTGACCCAGACGTATGCCGGACGTCCCTTGGTGTTACCCCTCACCTCCGCCGGGCGTCCGGGAACGAGCACCGCACTGTGTGTCCCGGTCGGAAACGCATCGAACGGAGGATACGGATCGAATCGCGAACGGGTCTCCAGGGCCAGGTACCGCTCGATTTTCGCCTGCAGCGGAGCTGCCGACACCAGGTATGCTTTGAGACCCGGATCATCATTGACAACCATGTGTACGCAGTCGTCGGCGAGGTCGGCGAGCTTGGAGGCGTCAATCCCGGCCCCTGTCGCCACCATGGTCGTATGCAGGTTGCAGCCGGCCTTGCCGGAGGCCAGGTCTGCATCCGTGTGATGGGCAATTGCTTCGGTATTGAGGACGTAAAAGCCCGTAGTGGTGCCCGCCACGTACCCTCGCTCACCGTCATTCGAAATGGAGATCGAGTGCAGCTTGTTCTGCTCGGATCGATTGAAGTTGCCGGGCTGCTCCCAGAGGTTCTTGTCGACCGAGTAGTCGATGAAGCGACCGTCGGAGTACAGGCCCGTTGCGTCCGGCTTTTCGTTGATCCTCGGTCCGCCCGCATCCTGCAGGGTGAACGTCGCGTCGATCCGGGGTTCCTTCAGGATCTCTCCCGTATTCTCGTCCGTGATTGCCAGGACATATAAATCGGCAACCAGCAGCCCTGGATGATTGGGGTCCGGAACGGCCGGGGTCCAGATCGTCATGTAGACCAGTACCCGGTTCGGGTTGGCGGGGTCGTGCCACAAATAGAATTCATGCGACTGACCCCCGAAGTCGTGGACGCCGCTCGCTGCCTTCACCAGGCAGCTGTCCATGTCGATGTCATAGACGATCTGTCTGCCAATGGACCGCGTCCCGCCGTTGCGAACCATGATCTGGCGGTCGTGACCGCCCGATGTGGTGTAGACGAGCGAGCGAAGCTCCCTGTCGTCGAATCCCTGATCGCCCTGCGACATGGCCGGGATCTCGCCGACCTGTACCGGCGGATGCCTCGCAGGATCGGGCTGGATCTTGAAGATGTTGATGGGGTGCTTCTGCCCCAGGCCGTTTTCGTGGCCGATGAAGATGCAGTTTCCGGCGATACCCATGCCGCGGGCATCTCCCATCGCATCCAGGTCCCCGCCCGTCCACCCCCCGGTCGATGGATCCCTGACGGACGGTACGGTAAGGATCCAATGCAGCGGGACGATATTTCGGAAAAGATGCAGCTGTCTTTCGATCAATGCCGCGCCCACCCGGGCATCGGCCTCTGAAGACTTCGGGTCGATCCGGCCGTTCCTGCCCACTCTGCGGGAGGGCATCTGTCCCGTTGGGGTTTGAAAGGTCGAAGGCTGGCAGCCGGCAGGATCAGCGGAGTAATCGACGCATTGCTGTGCCGCGTTCTTTGCATGTCCGACTGCGGGCAGGCCTGACATGGCGCAAATCATTGCTGCCAGGAACCCTCCAGATACGACGGCGCCAATCATCCTGACTAACATCCCAGTGCCTCTCCCGATGTCGGAGTCGTTTCGATCGCTCAGGATCGGATCTGCCGGTTGCCGCAAAAGTTGCATGGGACCGAACCTGCGGCGTCTCCCGAGGATGCGCCCGATTATTGCGCGGCAGGGTCTTTATGGGAATCCTGTGTGTGTGGTGCGCGGTTCTCCTGGCAGCGCCGCCTCTGCTCTTCACGGCAGGGCCGGTGATCTCCAGCGCCGGTCATCCCGGCGAGGGCGAGTCCTGGCCCTGGGGGCGCTGGCTCGCGCGCGTGAACTCGGATCGTATGCAGTGCGCGCCGTTGCGATGACAATGCGCGACTGCTGCCGTAAGGGCCGGGGACCCGGCGCGGTGGCTGATCGGATGTATTGAGCACTCCATCCTCCCCGCAACCACTCCAGACTCCGCAGAGACAGCATCAGCACGCGACCGCGGAAGGCGGGGCGTCGCCAGATATGGTTGTCGTATGCTTCGGCGCTTTACTCAAAATAAGACGGTCCAGGGGTGTCCATGGCCTTTCGCTCCAAAGCAGCTCCGGCGGCAATGACCGCCATTTCCAGCCGGTTTCGTGCCGCCGTATCACTATGCCGACGGCACGCTCAGGGCCATTCAGAGCAGGCCGCCCTTCGTCATGCCGAAGGGTGCGCTCGGCGATCGAATCGAACGCCTGCAGGACGTGACCGAAGTCGAGATCGTGCAGCACGCCTACTACGTAGACAAGGCGCAGTGGCGATCGCTGGCCGATCTGTTCGCTGACGACGCCACGCTTGAAATCGGCGGAAAGGGCATCGTGTCTCCGCCGAGGTGCGCTGCATCGCCTTCGTGATGAGCTCGGGGGGTTGGGGGCACAACTACTACGAGGACGATTTCGTCAAGGAAAATGGCGTGTGGAAGTTCAAGAAACTGCACGGCCCCTTCAACATGTACGCGGGCCGGTGACGGGAAAACCGATGCCCCCGCCGAGCCCGAGGGCGGGCGGAGAGGCGTTTGGAAGGTAGCGGCTGGAGGGGGTGACGGATGACCTATGCCACTTTCAGCGCCCCCCGCGAGGGCGCAACGGAATGCGGCACTGTCGACCTGTACACCTCGGCGGGCACGGATTGCGCCACCGAAGGCAGCCTGCGCGAAGGCCTGCGGGCCGGCTACGCCCTCTCGCCCATGGTCGGCCGGGCACCGAATTCCACCCCAGGGGTACGAGGCGCCAGGCCGGGGCGAGAACAGTGATTGAGTTCATTTGAGACCTCGGTGCCGCTTGATACCGTCATTGGATGAGATTCGAGGGCCCGCCGCCGGACTTGATCGGCACGGAAGGCGATGACGACACCATTGAGCTGGAGCTCAATGAATCGGAACTGCAGGTGCTTTCCCAGGCTGCCTCGGTTCAGAAAACGGACCCAGCTCCGCAGGAGAGCGCCTGCAGAGTGCCGGCGCCCAAGGCGGAGGAGCTGCCCGGGATACGTGCGCCCGGGAAGCGTCAGATGCGATTCGCACTGGTCACGGGTATCGTGGCTGCTGCGTCCATCCTGCTGACCGTGATAGCCTACGTCGCAGCAACACGGATCCGAGGGCCGGTCCACCTCGTAGCGGCGGTCGTGTCCGCCCCGCCCGCTCCCGAGACAATCGCTCCGTCCCCCCTCACAGAGGTCCCGGTCCGGTTTGTGAACCCGTTCGATGCCACCGAAGTGTTCGAGTTTCCGCCGGGTACGAGCAATTCCGAAGCGCGCCAGGCGGTTGCAGACCTGCTTTTGCAGCGTGCACGCGACCGGCGAAGCTCCGGGGCGAAGACGTCGCGCCGAAACAGGAAGGCTGCGGACAGCAACACGCCTTCGACCCCCGGCGGACCGCCTCCGCACAGTGAAGGCGTTCCCGGCGCTCATTCCCGCACTGAATGAACAATCGGAGCGCCTTTGGGGGAAGGACCTCGTTTACGCCTGGCGTAGTGAAACGCGGCGCGTCCGCCGGCTGAACGGCTCAACCCAGCCAAGAGTCCTCGGCCTCGCCAAATCCGGGGCATCACGCGTCAAAAATGTGCGTGAGGCGCAACAGCGCGGACTGATCCGTGTTGACCAAAGGGATTTGTTCGGAGCACACTTCTTAAGATCGGAAGCATACTTCGCAATTCAAGTGCAGCTTCCTTTAGCCTTGGTCTTGGAAGGATCCCCTCGGCCTCTTTTTCTCGCTTCGCCTAAGGAATTGATTCGACTGACAAGCTGATGCGGAAATCATTCCGGTGCACAACGTGTGCCGGCTATCTAAATCATCTCAAAGAGATGACAGGGGGGTAGAGTTCATGACCACGCAGAATGTGGCGGCCACGCCACGTCCAATCTCCGCGAACCTTTCGCGCTATCTGATTTCGGCAGCGGTAGCTGCCGCCATCGCCGGGGCTGCATTGCCGCAGCGTGCAGTAGCGGCAGATGACGACCAGCAGGTCGCCGAAGTGACCGTCACCGGCTCGCGTATCGCGCGCAGCCGCGATCTGGAAGCACCCAGCCCGATCGTCACCGTGTCCAAAGACTCGTTTGAGAACACAAGCAAGACCGGTATTGAGGGCGTCCTCAACACGATGCCGCAGTTCGTACCCGTCAACACGCAGTTCACCTCGAGCATCCAGAGCAGCGCAACCAGCAACCCGGGCGCGGCCCAGGTCAACCTGCGCGGGCTGGGGTCGAATCGCAACCTGGTGCTGATCGACGGTCGTCGTGCGCAACCCTCCGATGCGACGCTGGCCATCGACCTGAACACGATTCCAGCCGCCGCCATCCAGAGCGTCGAGACCATCACTGGTGGTGCTTCGGCCGTGTACGGTCCCGACGCCATGGCGGGTGTGGTGAACTTCATTCTGAAGAAGAACTTCCAGGGCCTGGAGATCGATCTGCAGCGCGGCCAGACCTTCGACCATGACGGTGCGGAAACGCGCTTCAGCGCCTTGATGGGCATGAACGGCGCCGACGGCCGGGGCAACATCATGCTGGGCCTGGACTGGACCAAGCGAGACGCCGCATACCAGGCCAATCGCGACTTCTACGTCAATGGCTGGCTGGACCCGGGCAACCCGAGTGGCGGCTTCCTGAACCCCCCGGCGTACCAGGCGACGGTCAACCAGCCTTCGCAGGCCGCGATCAATTCGCTCCTGCCGAACGCGCCTGCAAAACTCGCCAAACCGGGAACCCAGTTCAACTTCAACAATGACGGCAGCATTTTCCTGCAGCAGGGCGGCGGCTATGGATATAACGGTCCGATCAACAACCTGAATGCCGGTCGGGACACCGCGATCAAGGTGCTGAGCACCAATAACCAGCTGGATCAAGCCTTTACCGGGGGCTATGTCTCCACGCCGCTCGAGCGGCACGCCTTTTTCGGTCGTGGCACGTTCGACTTCACCGAGAACCTGAGCGCCTTCGCGCAGGCGAACTACAGCAGGGTGGAGGTGCTTACGCGCGGCGCGTACCCACCCGCGATTACCACCTGGCAGGCGTCCATTCCGCGCGACGGACGTCCGCTGCCCGCAGCCCTCAACACCTTGTTGGATTCACGTGCGAATCCGGCTGCTCCCTGGACCTTGTCGCAGGTGCTCGACTACAACGGCCCCATCAATGTCGACAATGTCAGCAACGTATGGCAGATGCTGGTCGGCCTGAAGGGCAACCTGCCATTCCGTGACTGGACCTTCGAGATCTACGGGTCCAAGGGCGGCACGGAAATCAACGCCAATTATTCCGGACTGCCGTCGTTCCAACGCTATGCGTTCCTGGTGGCGCAGCCCAACTTCGGCAAGGGCACCAATCTCAAGGCTGCATCTCCCCAGCAGCCGGTAGGAACCTCCGAGACGCTCTCCGGATACTCGATCAATTGTCCGACGGGTCTGCCGGTCTTTCAGCAATTCACGCCGGATCCGGCCTGCCTGACGGGTATTTCAGACCCGATGAGCAACAAGACCACTCTCGGGCAGTACATCGTGGAGGCCGACGTGCAGGGCGCGCTGCTGCCGCTGCCGGCGGGCGAGGTCCGCTTCTCCTTCGGCACCACCTACCGCAAGGACGACTTTCAGTACCAGCCCGGCAACCCCGCGTCGCTGGTTCTGGACAGTCCGATCGGGCTGTTTGCCTCGGCGTCCACGCTGGGCAGCACCAACGTGAAGGAGGTCTACACCGAGCTCCTGGTGCCGATCGTGAAGAAACTGGACCTGGAGCTGGGTTACCGCTTTTCGGAATTCAACACCGCGGGCGGCAAGGGTACGTGGAAGGCCCTGTTTACCTTCAAGGCCCTCGACTCGATTACGTTTCGCGGCGGATTTCAGTTTGCGACGCGCGCACCGAACACCGCGGAGCTGTTCACGGGTCCGACCCAGCAGGTGGTACCGTTTCCAAGCGTAGACCCGTGCTCCGCGGCGACCCTGTCGCCTTGGGGCAACGTGCCCAGCAACCCGAATCGCTTGCAGGTGCAGGCGCTGTGTCGGGCCATCATCGGCAACAACACTTCGGGATTCGATACCCAGACCTACAACACGCCGAACGGTCCAAA
>Ga0070679_100007824_pt1 | contig 10021 bp, 8 predicted proteins | sample KBSC63BmetaG_FD_65652 | JGI IMG/M metagenome (GOLD analysis project Ga0070679, IMG submission 65652) | Corn rhizosphere microbial communities from Kellogg Biological Station, Michigan, USA - KBS C6-3B metaG | ecosystem: Host-associated > Plants > Roots > Rhizosphere | place: USA: Michigan... | reverse complement strand
GCGCGCGCGGCGAGTAGCTGGCAACGGCATGAGTGTGTGCGCACGCTTCATCCAGCGCATCGATGGCGCGATCAGGCCGCATCCGATCGAGCTGATAGCGATCGGTGAGCTCCACCGACGCACGAACCGCCTCCTCGGTGATGACGACGTTGTGATGTCGTTCCAGACGCTCCACGCGTGCCTTGAGAATGTCCAGCGTCTCGTCGGCCGACAGCTCGCGAACGAGCACGCGCTGGAAGCGTCGCTCCAGTGCCGGATCGCCGCAGACCCAGCGCTCGTACTCTTCGTTGGTCGTGGCGCCGATGACCCGGAAGTCGCCGCGCACGAGTGCGGGCTTGAGCATGTTGCCGGCATCCATCGCGACGCCCAGCGCAGTGCCCTGCCCGATGAGGTTGTGCAGCTCATCGATGAACAGCACCACGTCGGGCGCGGCGCTCGTCTCGGCAACCAGCCGACGAATGCGCTCCTCGTAGTCGCCGCGATACGTGGTCCCGGCGAGCAGCGACACGTGGTCCACCGCCATTATCCGCGTCCCGCGAAGCGAGAGCGGGACGTCGCCGGAGGCGAGGCGCTGGGCGAGGCCTTCGACGATCGCCGTTTTGCCGACGCCCGCAGGGCCGACGAGCGCCGGGTTGTTCTTGCCGTGTCGCAGCAGAATATCTATGACACGGGCGATCTCCTCGCTCCGGCATCGTACCGGCTCGAGACGGCCGTCGCGCGCATCCGCGGTCAAATCGCGCGCGAAGCGGCCGAGAGTGCCGTCGGATTGGCGGGCCATTGGGTCAGCTTCAGGGAAGTCGGGAGCTCGCGAATTCGGTTCGCGCGCGCATCGCCGCAGCGCTGCTCCCTCCAAACAACATTGGCGTCAACCTGTCAGTCGGCCGGAATACCAGCCGATGAGGTCATATCCCCAAAGCAAAGTTGCGAGCGCGGCGGGCGCAAGGAACACTCCAAAGGGTACGTGCGGCAGCTCCGGCGGAGTGTCCCCGAGCGCGAGATCGAGTTGCCCGGTCCGATGCGCGCGTCGCAGCCGCGAGAGTGGATACACGACGGCGACGAATCCGACGACGCCGATGAGAGCGCCCACGAACACGACCAGGAGCGCTCGTCCCGGCCCGACTGCCGCACCGATGACAGCCATGAGCGTGACGTCGCCGAACCCCATCGCTTCCTTCTTGAGGGCGACCTCACCGAGCCAGCCCGCGATGGCGATCGCCCCGGCGCCCGCACAGGCACCAATGAGTGAGTCGTACGGGTCGGCGAACGGGGAGGCTTGATTCAACATCGTGCCGATGAGCGCGGTGACGAAGACCCACACCAGGCCGAACACGGTAAAGCCATCCGGAATCAGGTAGTGGCGCGCGTCGGTGACGGCGATGCCCAGCAGGATGGTTCCGAGGACCGCCACGCGAAGCGCGGTGAACGTCGCGCCGAACGTCAGCACCGCGGCGGTCCATCCCAGTGCCGTCAGCAGCTCGATCGTGGGGTACAGCGTCGAGATCGGAAGCCCACAGCCCCGGCATTTTCCGCGGAGGAGGAGCCAGCTCACGATTGGAATGTTGTCGAGCGCCGTGATCGGCCGTTCACAGCGCGGGCATCGCGAGCGCGGCGAGACCACGGAGAGATCGTGCGGCCACCGCGTTATGCAGACGTTGAGGAACGAGCCAGCGGAGGCACCGATCACGAACGCGAGAAGAAGCTCAGGCCACACGATCACGCGCGAAGCTCGTAGAGGAGGATGCCTGCCGCGACGGCGACGTTCAACGACTCGACGCTCGGATCGAGCGGGAGTGAGACGAGTTGCGCGCAGGCCTGGTGAACGTGGTCGCTGAGCCCCGCCCCCTCGTTCCCTACGGCCAGGGCGAGACGCCGCGGCGCGGCACCGCGTTCCAGCGGCGTGCCGTGGGTGTCTGCTCCCCACAGCGGGGTTCCCGTTTCATCAAGGAACAGTCGCAGCTCGTCCCATGTACAATGGAAAGCGGAGTGCAGAAAGTGAGCGCCCATTGCGCTACGGACGACTTTGGCGTTCCACAGGTCAACGGTGCCCGGAAGGGCCACCGTGGCGGTGGCGCCCAAGGCGGCCGCGGTGCGAATCAAGGTCCCGACATTGCCAGGATCCTGTACGGCGTCCAGCACGAGTACGCGCGATGGGTCGGCTGCAGCGAATGGCTCGAGTGAGCGTGTCGGTGTGGCCGCGATGACGAGAATCCCCTGCGGAGTCTCGGTCTCGGCGGCGCTCTCGAACTCCGCGGTAGTGACTTCTGTGATCTCGGTCCCTCGTGACGTGAGCGCGGTGCGCAGGCTTGCGCCACGTGGGTTGGTCGCGAGCTGCGGCGACACAAGCGCTCCGACAACCTCCAAAGGAGACTTTACGAGCTCTTCCGACGCCCGCACCCCCTCAACGACAAACAACGCGTTGCGGTCGCGTGCTTTGCGACGGCGGAGGTCGCGAGCTAACGTAAGGATTCGCAAAGTTTTACGTTACACTCGTCAGTGGAATGTGTCTTGCCATTTTGGGGGCCGAACGACTCTGAGAGGAACGCGGATGAAACGTATACTGATCGGGTTGGCGTTCGCTGCGACGATGGCGGGATGCGCGATCTCGACGCAGCAGGAAGTGCAGATGGGGACCGAGTACGCCCAACAGATCAACGCGCAGCTACCCATTATCAAGGATCCCGAGGTCGTGCGGTACATCAATGTGCTTGGCGACTCGATCGCAAAGCTCGCGGATGACCGGAGTCTCGACTGGCAATTCTTCGTCGTGAACTCGGCCGAGGTGAACGCGTTTGCGATTCCGGGCGGGTATGTCTACGTGAACCGGGGTCTCATCGAGCGGGCACAGAAGATGGACCAGCTGGCCGGCGTCCTCGGACACGAGATCGGCCACGTGGTGCGTCGCCATTCGGTGAAGCAGATGGAGCAGGCACAGGGCGCCAACATCGGTGTGACGCTGGCGTGCGTGCTCACGCAGGTCTGTAACAACCAGGCGACGGGCGCGTTGATCAACGTGGGCGGCAGTGCGCTGTTCGCGAAATTCAGCCGCGACGATGAAGCTCAGGCCGACGAGGAAGGGGTGAAGAACGTCGTCCGGGCAGGAATCGATCCGCGCGGCATTCCCGAGATGTTCCAGATTCTGATCAACGAACGGGAGCGCTCGCCATCGACGGTCGACGCCTGGTTCGCGACCCACCCCCTCGAGGAAAGCCGAATTCAGGCGACCGATGCGCAGATCGCGAAGATCAATCCCGCCATCCTGAACACGCTCACGAAGGACAGCCAGAGCTTCCAGGTGTTCAAGCAACGCGTGCGCGGCCTGCCCGCCGCGCCGGTGCCGACGAGGGCGAGTCGTTAGGTCAGGTTAGGTCAGGCCAGGTCGTCAGGCGAGGTCGCGCACCCACTCGAGGACCAGTCCCTCGAATCGGCCCGCGGCCTCCTTGCCTACTGCAAGCACGTCCTCGTGCTTGAGAGGCGCGTTCGTGATCCCACATGCGAGGTTCGTCACGCAGCTCACGCCGGCGACACGCATTCCCATCGCGCGAGCGGTAATCACCTCGGGTACGGTGGACATCCCGATGGCGTCGAGCCCGAGCCGCTCGAACATCCGCACCTCCGTCGGCGTCTCGTAGGACGGGCCTAACGCCCATCCGTAAACGCCCTCGACGAGCGCCACGCCCGCACGCGCCCCGGCCTGGTGGAGTGCGGCGCGCAGATCTGCGTCGTAGGGCTGCGACATGTCAGGAAATCGCAGATCCCCGGCCTCGACCGGACCGAGCAGCGGATTACGGCCGGTGAGATTCACGTGATCGGCGATGGCCATGAGATCGCCGGGCCGAAACGTTCTCCGAATGCCGCCGGCCGCGTTGGACACGAACAGGATGTCAGCACCTAACGCGGCGAACACGCGAGCGGGAAACCCCGCGAGCGCCGCGTCGTGCCCCTCGTATATGTGGAATCGCCCCGCGAGCGCGACGGCAGGGCGCCCGGCAAGCGTGCCGGCAACCAGCACGCCGGGGTGGCCAACCACCGTAGGCACCGGGAACCCGGGGATGTCGCGATACTCGACGCGCCTGACGTCTTCGAATCGGTCGGCGAGGCCGGACAGGCCAGAGCCGAGCACGAGGCCGACAAGCGGATGCTCTGTACCGATCCGGTTCCGGATCGTCGCGGCGGCGTTCGCGGCCGCTTGTCTTCCGTACTGGCCTTTCGTTGCCGTGCTCACCGGGCGTCGCCTCGAAGCGCCGCGATCTCCGAGCGCGCGCTCGCCAGCAATGCGGCTCGCTCGGCCGGCGGAACGAATGCGCTCTCGAACCCGTTCAGCGCAATCGTCGAGAGCTCATCGAACGAGAAGTCGAGGTGCTCCGCCGCGTGCACGTATTCGTCCGTGAGCGTCGTGCCGCTCATGAGGCGGTTGTCCGTATTCAACACGACGTTCGCGCCGGCGTCGAAATACCGCCGGAGCGGATGCGTGTCGTATGACGCGGCGGCGCGAGTCTGGACGTTGCTCGTCAGGCAGATCTCGAGCGCGATGCGCTGCTCGGTCACGTACTCGGTGAGCATCGGGTCTTCGATCAAGCGAGTCGCGTGCCCCAGTCGACGGGCTTTGCACGCATATACGGCTTCGCGCACGGACTCCGCGCCCGCGCCTTCGCCGGCATGACAGGTGCAGGCCAGGCCGTGCGCCTGCACGTACTCGAACGCACCGGCATGAACACCGGCCGGATGCCCGCGCTCTCCGCCGGCGAGATCGAAGCCGGCGACGCCCCGATCCTTGTACGCGACCGCCAGGTGGGCCAGCTCCATCGAGATCCCCGGCGGAAGATTTCGGAGCCCGCAGATGATCAAGCGACCGATGATCCCGTGATCGCGTTGCGCCCGCGCCAGCCCCTCGAGTGGCGCCTCCACGGTCTGTCCGAGCTCGAGGTCGTGCCGGGTATTCAGCACGGGGCAGTAGCGCATCTCGATGTAGCGAACGCCTTCCGCCGCGGCGTCCTCGGCCAACTCGTACGTCACCCGCTCGAGCGCGTCGGCCGTCTGCAGGACGGCGAGTGTGATGTCGAAGCGGGTGAGATATTCCTCGAGGTCGCGGGCATCGCGCACGATCATGAACTCGCGCAGCGCATCGACGTCGTCCGCCGGCATCGGGACGTGGTGCTCGCGCCCGAGCTCGAGGAGTGTGGCCGGGCGAACGGAGCCGTCGAGGTGGCAGTGGAGCTCGGCCTTTGGAAGACGGCGTAGCAGCTCCCGGTCGGGGAATCGCGGCATGCGCGGGCTAGTCGTTAGGCTCGTCGCCTTCCGGGCGGCGCCGCACCGGAAGAACGCGGAAGATGGCGCCGCCGTGGGCTCTCGTCTCGGGCGACGTCGGAAGGCCTCGGCTGTCGGCGATCACACGCTCGCCCGCCGCGACGTCGTCGGCTGCCCCGGGGTTCCACGCCCGCACGGCGTCGAGGGCCGTCGCGCCGTCCGGCACGTCGAGGCCAACGGAGTTCACATACACGCGCATTCGAAGAGGAGGAGGTTCAGGGAAGTGCCGCGGTGAGCCGCGCGTCGAACGGCACGCGCAGCGGTTGGCGCTGCGCGCGCACGTAGTTCACGAGCGCGTCGATGTCAGGGATGCTCAGCGGCTCGGTCTTGATCGCCTCCGCCGCGAGTCCGAGGCCATCGCCGCCGCCCAGAAGAAAGTTGCTCAGCACCAACGTGTAGGTCGCATCGTCGCGGAGCGGACGCCCGTCGGCCATGGTGATCGTCGAGATCCGGGAGCCGGCCGGCTTCGTTGGAACGTACACGACGCGCACGCCGCTCACGTGGGCGTTGAGCTCGTTGGCTCCGACCAGCCGCTCGAGGTACGCGCGCAGGTCGCGCCCACGCACCGTGAGCTTATAGAGCGAGTTCCCGAACGGCTGGATCTCGAAGATGCTCCCGTATGTCGCCTGACCGGCCTGCAGGTCCGCGCGAATGCCGCCGTTGTTCATGACCGCGACGTCGGCCTTGCCGGCGGCTCGCTGCGCGTCGGCGACGAGATTGCCTAGCGCAAATTGACCGCGCGACCGTCGCAAAGGTTCCGCGACCTGGACGATCGGCCGACTCATCTCGGCCGCCACGGCCGCGACGACGCGCTTGACCTGGGAGTCGACCGCGGGATCCGGCGCGACGGAATCCGCCAGCACATCCCGAACGGTGATGCTGGGCTCGCCGTCGCCTAACGGGACGTCGATCACGCCAACCGCACGCCCGTGAGATCGCGCCTGGACGATCGGAATACCGTTCACACGCGTGTTCACGAGCGAGTGCGTGTGACCGCTCACGATGGCGTCAACGCGCTCGGTGACCCGGCGCGCCAGGTCGATGATCTCGCCACTGCAATCTGCTTCCGCCGAACGGTCACAGAATGCGCCGGCATGTGCTACCACGACCACCGCATCCGCGCCGCGTGCTCGCAACGCACGCGCATGTGCGTCGACGACCGGAGCGGGGTCGACGAACCGCAGATCCGAGACGTTCACAGCCATCGTCGTTCGCGGCGTCTCCACAGTCGACACGCCGATCACGCCGACCTTGAGCGCGCCGACGCCAAGCAAGGTGTCGTCGGGAATCCACTCGACGTCGCGCCCGTCCGCGTATTGCACGTTCGCGCCGAGCACCGGATAACGAGCCTGGCGCATCCGCGCCCGCAGCGAGTCGCGCCCCCAATCCCACTCATGATTACCCAGTGCTGCCGCGGAGTACCCGAGCGTGTTGTAGAGATCGACGACAGTCGCGCCGTAACTGCGATTCGACGGTGCCGTGCCCTGGAACATGTCGCCACCATCGAGCAGCATGCTCGCACAGCTCGCAACCGCAGCACATTCGGCGCGGGCGCGACCGATAACCGCCGCGACGTACGCCGCCCCACCGCGCCTAACGCCAGCGCTGTCGGGTCGCGGCTCGAAAGACCCGTGAAAGTCGTTCGTCGAGATGATGCGAAGCGTGCGTCCCGGGCTGGCTGGCAGCGGTGTCGGGTTGGGACGTCGAACTGCGGCCGGTCCCGCCCCAGCGGCCCGTACCGGACCACCGGCCCGCTCTGCTGGATTGGCGTGCATCGCGAGATAGGCTGCTTCGATTGCCGGTGCCGGCTCGAGACGCCAATTGCGCTTGAAGTACGTCTCCGGCGTCACCGTCTTGCGACGCGCGACTTCGTCGATCAGGAGCTCACGGATTTCCTGCTGCTGATCGTACACGATCGGCGCGCCACGAAGCATCGCGTACCCGCCGCCGCCGTTTTGCCGATAGTTGTTGATGGCCATCGTGAACGTGTCAGCGTCAGCGACGGGCTTACCGTTGACCGAGAGCGTCACCACACGCGCCCCGATTGGACGCGAGATGTCGAGAACGTAGTCCGCGCCTGCAACGATGTCGTAGTTGTATCCCGGCACGCGCTCATTCACGAGCGGTATGGTGCGGCCCGTGTCCCCAGCGAACGTGCGGAAGTATCGGGCGCTGAACTCGAGGTAGTCACGCAGTTGCCGCCCCGAAATTCGTATCGCACGAAGGGTGTTGTCGTACGGATACAGGCGAGCGAGCTCCGCTTCGGTGATAGGCCCGGCGTCCAGCGAGGCGTCCAGCGAAAACGCGGGCGTCGACGCGAGGTCAGCGTTGGCCGCCCGCCGTTCCACGTCGAGGATGAAATCGATGACTGGTGTGTCACGCACACGGGCGGAGTCCGCGCGCCAGGCAACCGGAGTACTTCCGATCACGCGATTCACAAACGCGACCGTCGCCGCGTGCGCACGCGCAACGGCCGAGACCACGGCAGCTTGCTCGGCGTGTCCCGCGGATTGCACGGTCGTGCCTCGGCTTCGTGCGACTCGCCAGGCGCCGGCGGTTCGTTCCAGCACCAGATGCGCAACGCCAACACTCGTCGCCCAGTTCTTCGGCTGGAGCAGTCGCGTGCCGTTGATCACGGTGTCCGCGAGCTCCTGATGCGAATGTCCGAAGACGACGAGATCGATGCCGGGCACTTCGCGCGCGACGCGCGCCGCGACGTTCTCGCTCGGGACGCCGGTCGCGACCGTGTCGTAGCCAGAACCGCCCGACAACCCCGAGTGCAGCACAACCACGATGACATCGGTGCCCTTCGCTCGAGCCTCGGCAACTGCCGTGCGCACATCCGGCACGATGTCGCGAAGCACCACCCGGCCCCGAAGGTTGTCGCGCTCCCAGAGCATCGCGCCCGGTGTCGTCGCGCCGACGATGCCAATGCGCACACCGCCCCGCTTCACGATGACGTATGCGGGATAGGCCCGTGGGCCACTCGCGAGATAGGCGTTGGCGGCGAGGAGCGGAAACGACGCGTCCTTGATCGCGCGGCCCAACGTGCCCAGGCCGTAGCCGAAGTCGTGGTTGCCAATCGCCGCGGCATCGTAGCGCATCGCGTTCATCGCGGCGATCGCCGGGCTTTGGTGCGTCGAGTCGATGCGAGCGGCAACGAAGCTGAGCGGATTCCCCTGCAGCATGTCGCCGGCATCCACCAGCACGACACGATCCGGGTTCGCCGCGCGAACGGAATCGACAATAGTGGCCGCGCGTGCGAGGCCGCGACTCGGGTCAGAAGTGCCGGCGTAGTAGTCCCAGCCGGTCAAGCGACCGTGGACGTCAGTGGTTGCTGCAACAACGAGGTCGACGGTCTCGGCTGCAGCAGTGGCCCGCTTGGCCGGTCCGGGATTGGCGGCGCACGCCGTTGCGCCGGCAACGGCGACCAGCAGCGCGAAGCACGTCACACTGGTCGACCGTGGGATTCTGCAAAGCGACATTGGCGAAAGGTACCTTGCCCATCTGCGCGGCAGAATCCGGCTTTGGAGCGCGATTGACGAACCTCCGCGCCACCGCAAGCTTGAGTCGATGGGCACCCACGCACCGTTTCCGCACTCCGCTGCTCGCGCCGGCGCCGTCAATGGGGAAGCGTCGATACAGAACCGTGACGCTCAGGACGCTTCTCTTTACGGCGTCGCCTCGCGAACGTCCGACGCGAACGATGGGGATCGGTCGGACGCCACGTCGTTCCCGAAACCGCTGATCATCGGAATCGCTGGCGGATCGGGCTCGGGGAAATCGACAGTCGCCCGCAAGGTCGCCGAGGCGCTCTCGCAATCGTCGGTCGCGTTCCTCGACATGGATGCGTACTACCGCAACTTCGCGCACCTCCCCATGGAAGAGCGGAAGCGCGTGAACTGGGACCATCCTGAGGCGTTCGACACCGAGCTGCTCGCGTCACAGGTGCGAGCGCTGTGCGAGGGCAGGTCGGTAGACAAACCAGTGTACGATTTCGTCTCGCATACGCGGAGCGCACGCACCGAGCGCGTGAACCCCGCCGACGTCGTGGTCCTCGACGGGATCCTGCTGTTCGTCGATGAGACGTTGCGAACGTTGTGCGACATCAAGGTCTTCGTCGACGCCGACGCGGACATTCGACTCGTGCGGCGACTCAAACGCGACGTGATGAAACGGGGGCGGACACTCGAAGAGGTGATCGCGCAGTATCTCGAAACCGTTCACCCAATGCATCTGCAGTTCGTCGAGCCAAGCAAGCGGTATGCGGACGTGATCGTGCCTCGTGGAGGGCACAATACCATCGCCATCGAGATGATCGTCGCGAAAATACAGCATCGCCTGACAGGACGACTCGCGTGACCAACGCAATCTCCACGGGCGAACGACTCCTCGTCGTCGACGACGAGCCGGACATAACCGCCCTCGTGACGTTCCACCTCATCAAAGCCGGCTATCGCGTCTCGACCGCCTCCAACGGTCCCGACGCCATCGCGCAGACGCGCCAGGAACGCCCAGTTCTCATCGTCCTGGACCTCATGCTTCCGGGCATGTCCGGGTACGACGTGCTGGAACAGCTTCGCGCGGACGACGCGACGCGCGATGTCGCGGTACTCATGCTCACGGCGCGCAAGGAAGAGCAAGACCGCATTCGCGGACTGTCGCTAGGCGCCGACGACTACCTGACGAAGCCGTTCAGCCCGCAGGAGCTCGTGCT
>Ga0070679_100007819_pt1 | contig 10023 bp, 6 predicted proteins | sample KBSC63BmetaG_FD_65652 | JGI IMG/M metagenome (GOLD analysis project Ga0070679, IMG submission 65652) | Corn rhizosphere microbial communities from Kellogg Biological Station, Michigan, USA - KBS C6-3B metaG | ecosystem: Host-associated > Plants > Roots > Rhizosphere | place: USA: Michigan... | reverse complement strand
CGCTTAGATTTCGGATGTGAAAGACAGCATCATCGTCCGCGGCGCCCGCCAGAATAACCTCAAGGACTTCGACCTCGAGATCCCGAGACGAACGGTCACCGTAATCACCGGCCCGTCGGGTTCGGGGAAGTCGTCGCTCGCCTTCGACACCATCTACGCCGAGGGCCAGCGGCGCTACGTCGAGTCGCTGTCGTCATACGCGCGGCAGTTCCTGGAGAGGATGGAGAAGCCCGATGTCGATCTCGTCGAGGGGCTGTCGCCGGCGGTGGCGATCGAGCAGAAAAATCCGACCAAGACCTCTCGCTCGACAGTCGGCACGGCAACCGAGATCTACGACTACCTGCGGCTTCTTTGGGCGCGCGTCGGTCATACTTTCTGTCCCACCTGTGGCCGTGAGATAAAGCCCGACACCGTGCAGTCCGTCAGTGACATCGTGCTCGAGCTGCCCGCAGGTGCCCGATTTTACGTCACCTTCCCGCTCGGACTCTCTAGCAAGGTCACCCATGATGTCGTGATCGAGAATCTTCGCGCGCAGGGGTTTCTGCGCGTCGCGGTCGACGGTGTGGTGATGCACCTCGACGAGGTCGCCGAATCGAAGCGCGACATCACGAGGGCGAAGGAGCTATTGGTGGTGGTCGACCGGCTCGCCGTCGCGCCCGACAGCGCCGGCCGTCTGAGCGATGCCGTGGGAACCGCGTTCGCGGAAGGCGAAGGAGACTGCGTGATTCTCTTCGCCGACGACATCGTCTCGCCTTTGGACCAGCTCGCGGTGCGCAAGCTCCGCTTCACCGAGCGATTCGAGTGCGCCAACGATGGCACCCTCGCTCCCACGCCGACGCCGCAGCTGTTCTCCTTCAACAACCCGCGCGGCGCCTGCTCGCAGTGCAACGGCTTCGGCGCGATTCTCGAGTACGACGAGTCGCTGGTGGTGCCTTATCCGACGCGCTCGCTTCGCGATGGCGCCATCGATCCCTGGACCAAGCCGCGCTACGACAACAAGCGCCGGGCCCTCGCCGAGTTTGCGAAGCGAGAGCGGATTCCAATGGATAAGCCGTGGGACCAGCTGACTTCGGCGCAGCGGCAGCTCCTGCTCAACTCCCGAACCCGGGGGTACAAGGGAATCTTTCCGTTTCTGCGTGATCTCGAGGAAAAACGTTACAAGCAGTACATCCGCGTTTTCCTGCGGCAGTATCAGACGGCGCAGGAATGTCCGCGGTGTCACGGCACCAAGCTGCAGCCGGATGCGCTCAACGTCCGCGTCGGCGGGCTCAACATCGCGCAGGTCGCCGAGCTGCCCGTCGATCGCCTTGCAGAATGGCTCAACGAGCTGGAGTTGTCGGAGTTCGAGCGCAGGGTCGCGGAAATGATTCTCAAGGAGGCACGGGACCGCGTGACCTTCCTGCGCGACGTTGGACTCGGCTACCTCTCGATGAACCGCGCAACGCGCACCCTCTCCGGTGGTGAAGCGCAGCGCATCGGCCTGGCGAACTCGCTTGGATCACAGCTCGTCGACACGCTCTACGTGCTGGACGAGCCTTCGATCGGATTGCATTCTCGCGACATGGACCGACTGCTCAAGCTGCTGCAGCGGCTTCGCGACGCCGGCAACAGCGTGCTCGTCGTCGAGCACGACCTCGCCGCAATCGAGATGGCCGACTACATGGTGGAGCTCGGGCCCGGCAGCGGCGAGGCCGGTGGACAAATAGTTTTTGCGGGGCCCATGTCGCGGATCAGTGAGAGTCCGCTAACCGGCCAGTACGTGACGGGCGTGCGATCGATTCCCCTCCCCGCGGAACGCCGGCGGCTCGGCCCCCGCTGGATCACTCTGAACGGGGCGCGCGAGCACAACCTCCGCAACGTCGACATCAGAATTCCGGTCGGCGCGCTTACGGTGGTGACCGGTGTCTCGGGATCGGGCAAGAGCACCCTCGTTCACGACGTCCTGTACCGGGCGCTGGAGACTCACCTCGTCGGCGAGCATTCGGCGAAGCTCCACCTCGGCGAGAAAGTCGGTGAATACGAATCGATCACCGGCTTCGACGCGCTGGAGGATGTCGTTCTGATCGACCAGAGCCCGATCGGAAAATCCCCACGCTCGAATCCCGTAACGTACGTGAAGGCCTTCGACGAGATTCGCTGTCTCTTCGCCGACACACCTTTGGCGCGCCAGCGGAAGTACACGCCGGGAACTTTCAGCTTCAACGTCGAAGGTGGCCGCTGCGAAGCGTGCGAGGGCGCGGGTGCGCTCGAGGTCGAGATGGTGTTCATGGCCGACATCTTCGTTCCCTGCGAGGATTGCGGGGGCAAGCGCTACAAGCCTGAAGTTCTCGACGTCACCATCCGCGGCAAGAACATCCACGAAGTGTTGAACCTGACGGTGGATCAGGCGATCCGCTTTTTCCCGCGCGAGGAAAAGCTCGGGCAGGCACTTTGGCAGCTGCAGCAGGTCGGGCTCGGATACCTCCGACTCGGCCAGCCCGCGACGACGCTGTCGGGCGGCGAGGCGCAGAGGATCAAGATTGCGCGCGAGCTGGCACTGGCGGGCAAGAAATCCGGGCGCAAGATGTATGTCATGGACGAGCCCACCACCGGTCTGCACCTGGAAGACATCCGGAAGCTCTCGAAGGTCTTCGATCGTTTGCTGGAGCAGGGACACACGCTGGTGCTGATCGAGCACAATCTCGATGTCATCAAGCTCGCCGACTGGATCATCGATCTCGGTCCGGACGGCGGAACGGCCGGCGGAGAAGTCGTCGCGATGGGACGGCCGGAAGACGTAGTCAGAGTCGAGGAGTCGCACACCGGCCGCTGGCTCGCGCCGCTGCTGCAGCGTCCTCGCCAGCGGAGCGTGTCGCAGCGGTTGATGGTTGCTGAAGCGGAGTCGGTCTCCAGACAACTGGCGCTCTAGGAGATAATGGCCGGCCGGTTTCGGCGTAGCGCCATTTGCGCGGCCCTGGGCCTCGGATTTTTCGGCAGTGCCGCGGGTGCGGTGCTAGCCCAGTCCAATGCGTCCTCGCCTGCACGCGCCGCATCCGCGGCCGATCTCGCGCGCCTGGACTCGCTCGTCGCCGCCGAGCAGTATTTCGTTCTGCGCGACGAGCTTAATGCGCGGCGTGGAGATACGACCGCCGTCGTCCGCTATTTTCGTGGAGTTCTGGCGACGGCGATGAATCGACCCGACGAGGCCATCGCGCAACTCCGGCCGCTGGTGCCGGCAGCCAGACGACTCCTCGGCGCAACGCGCGCGCGAATCGCTGCCGAGCGGCTCGGCGACGGTTATCTGCGCATTTATCGATACGCTGACGCCGCGGCTGCTTATCGCATCGCGGCCGGTATCACCGATCCGACCATGGATTCGCTGGCGCACTCCGCTCTGCGTACCGACGCAGCGGTTGCGCGCGCGATCGTCGACGTGTTGCCGCAACGAATCGCATGGCGCAAGCCGGCGACCCTCGACACGATCCCGAACGGCGGATTGCGCGGCCACATCAAAGCCGAGATCAACGGGCGACCAGTCAGCGCTCCGCTCCGAATGGACATCGGGAGGCGTTTCACTCTGATCGACTCGACGACCGCCGCTTCGCATCGCGTCCGACTTCTAAACGGCAGCATTACCGGCCGCTCACTGAGGGGCACGACCACCACCGCGCGTGTCGGCGTAATCGACCGGCTCGATCTGGGTGCTGCGACCATCTCGAACGTCATCGCGCTCGTATTCCGCGATGCCGAACTCGCCGCGGCGAACAGCGCGCCGCCGACCGCCATTCTCGGGTTTCCGGTGGTGAACGCGCTTGGCCGGGTCGCGCTCGCGCGCGATGGCCACCTCGCGCTTTTTTCACCCGGCGCGCCACGCCTCGATAGCTCGCCCCGCGCTCCGATGGTGCTCGCGAGTACCATATGGCGCAATGCGGTCGTCGCCGAGCTGACCGAAGGTGACCGCCGCGAGACCCGCGCGATCGCGTTCCCACCTGATTCGACGGGCAACGCAGATGCAGTGACCTTCGATTTCAACACCATGACGCTCGGGTTCGATACCCTGCCGCCTCCACCGGTGCTGCCGGGTATCAGCCTGCCGAGCCAGGAGACCAGTGCGCCTACAACGGAGCGCGGCCCGCGGGAGTTGGCGTTCATCGCTTTGCTCTTCGGCCTGTTCATCGTCCCCAAGGCTCTGCAACGCTTTCGACTGCCCGGAGCGATCACCTCGCTACTGATGGGAATTGCGGCGCGCGGGCTCGGATTCTTTCCGGAAGACCCGACACTGCAGCTGCTTTCCACTCTTGGAATCGTGGCGCTGTTCCTGTTCGCGGGCCTGGAGATCGATGGTCGAGAGCTGCGGAAGAACGTGTCGCCACTGGTATGGCACGCGGCGATCTGGAGCGCCCTTTTCACCCTCACCGCTGTGATCACCGTACAGGTGCTCGGCGCGAGTGGGCGGGTTGCCGCGCTGGTGGCGCTGGCGCTGGTCACACCATCCACCGGATTCATTCTTTCATCGCTCTCGGGATTCGGTCTGAGCGATGTCGAGCAGCGCAGCGTCAAAACCTACGCGATCGGCTCCGAGCTGATTGCACTAACCGTTTTGTTTTTCGTCCTCCAGTCGACATCGGCGCTGCGATTGGGACTGGCGATCGCGGCGATGGTTGCGCTCGTGGTGCTCATCCCACTTGCGTTCAGATTCTTCGCCGCCGTGGTAGCGCCATACGCTCCGCGCTCGGAGTTCGCCTTCCTGCTGATGGTGGCCGTCGTCTGCGCGTATACGACGCGCCGGCTCGGTGTCTACTACCTCGTCGGCGCGTTCGTCGTCGGGCTCGCGGCGCAGCGCTTTCGCGCCGACCATCCGGCGATGTCGTCCGAGAAAATGGTGGACGCGCTCGAATCGTTCGGGTCGGTCTTCATTCCATTTTATTTCTTTCATGCGGGGACCGAGATCAGCCGCGAGCAGCTGACGCTCAACGCGTTCGGGATCGGCGTGCTGCTGCTGGTGATTCTGGTGCCGGTGAGGGTGGCGGTGACGGGCCTGCATCGCAAGCTCACCCTCCGCGAATCGTTCCGCGCGTCACGACGGATCGGCAGTGCGCTGCTCCCAACCCTCGTTTTCACCCTGGTGATCGCCGGCATCCTCCACAATCGCTTTGCGCTCAGCGGCGACATCGTCGGCGGACTGGTGCTCTACACCATCCTCAACACCATGATGCCGGCGTTCACCCTGCACGGCGAGCCGGCCGACTTCGAGGACGTCGAGGCGGCGCGCGTCGCCTAGCGGGACTCCTGGGCGATCCGGGAGACTCTTGCTGTCAGAGCGCGCGGTGCGAAGCGGTTGGCCTGGGCGACGATCTTGTTCCTGATTCCCGGAATCGCCACGCGTCGCCCGTGGAGCATCGCCGCAACGCCGAACTCGGCGACGTCAGCGGCGTCGGCCATGCCGAAGGCGGTGAACAACCGCGAGTTTCCGACCTGCGCTTCTTCGGCGAAGTCCGTGCGGGTCGGTCCCGGGCACAATGCCGTGACTGTGACGCCGGCGTTGCGCAACTCCTCGGCGAGGGCTTCGGAAAAGCTGAGCACGTACGCTTTGGTCGCGTAGTAGACCGCCATCAACGGACCGGGCTGAAAGGCCGCGGTGGAAGCGACGTTGAGGATCCGTCCCGATCTCCGCTTGATCATCCCCGGCAGGAAGAGCTTGGTAAGGTGAGTGAGCGCCGCGATGTTGACCTGAATCATCTCCAGCTCGCGCGTGAGCTCGGTCTCGGCGAACTCTCCGCCGAGTCCGAACCCGGCGTTGTTGACGAGGATATCGATGGCGACGTTCTCGTTGCGCAGGAAATCGAAGATCGCTTCCGGCGATTCACGTCGCCTGAGGTCGGCGGCGAAGACGTGGACGGTGACGGTATTTTTTCCTTCGATCTGGCCGGCGGCCGCCTCGAGGGCGTCGCGGTTGCGGGCGACGAGGGCGAGGTTGAATCCTTTGGTCGCGAGGACCTTGGCGATCTCGAGCCCGATGCCACCCGACCCACCGGTGACGAGAGCCGTTTTCCGTTGATCGGCGTGCTTTGCAGAGGGCATGCAAAGAAACTAACTCGGAGAGTCTGTCGCGGAAGAATTCTGATTTGCGGAGAGCTCTGCTCGGTTGATTCGAGCCCGGCAACTGGCTAATTTTCGTAGCTATTCCCGAGTAGCTCAGGTGGTAGAGCAGGTGACTGTTAATCACCGGGTCGGGGGTTCGAGTCCCTCCTCGGGAGCTGTTATATCAAAGGATTAGTGGTTGGAATAGAACGGGCTAGCCGGTTGGCTAGCCCGTTTTTTCTTTGCCGGCGTCGCGTCCCGCTCTTACGTTGGAGAGAGCTCATGCGAATCGCGCCGGATCCACCGATTTTCGCCAGCGAAGCCCTTCTATCACTGTTGATAGCAGGCGTTCTCTCCTGCGGCGGAATTATTGACCCTGCACTCCCTGCCGACGCCGTTACAATGCAGCCCCCGCGCGTTTACGCCATGTGGTGGCAGCTCACCGAGGCGTGCTCAGGCCTGACGGGTGACTTCGCATCCGTCCGGTGGTACGAGCTGCCGAGCGCATCGCAAATCGTTCTCGACGGCACTGCGCTTCAGGGTTACTGGTGGTCAGATGAAAACCGCATCGTGTTGGCGAGTAGCAAAATTCTGAAGGGCCAGCTCGTGCGACACGAAATGCTGCACGCGCTTACGAGAGCTGGACACTCGCACGAGTACTTCATGGACAAGTGCGGAGGAGTGGTTGCCTGCGAGGGAGATTGTCTGAGGGAAGCTGGTGACACTCCTCCGCCTCCGATTGATGCGCCGATGATCGATCCGAGCGACCTCTCCGTTGAGACGAAAATGGAGCCGCCTGATGCATCGATCTCGACCGACAGCGGTTGGGTCGCCATTACCATTTCCGCGCGGAATAGCCGAAGAGTACCGGTCTGGGTCCGCATGACTTATGTCGCTCCAGGAGACCCCGCCTCCGCGACCTTTGGATACGTTCTGAGGTGCATCAGCGGGGGTTGTTGGAGCGGGGACGAATACAGCTTTGTCTGGGCTGATAAAGTCGGATTTGCTGCGGGACAGTCTCGGCGTCACGTATTTGATCGCCGACTGGAGCCGGGGACCTACTCGCTGAGGGGCTTCTTTAACGTCGATACGACCACCACAACGACGTTTCAAATCTTAGCTCAATAAAAAGCGTTGCTGAGGCGCGTGGTGCAGGGCTGAGCGGCCTCTCCCTTGCAAAAAGAGAGATGTTTGGGCCCCGATCAGGACGGGGTCGTTCACCTGCAACAACGGAGTGCAAAATGAAACCAACGAACGCCATCAAAGGGATCGCGCTCGGAGCCGCGCTCGCGGTCAGCGCTGCCTGCGCCGGAGTGAAGAAAACCACCACCGACATCAACCCGGCCATGGAGCGCGCACCGACCTGCGCCGCCGCCATCGCGGTCTACAACAGCCGCGCGGACGTCCCGTACGACTACTACGAGCTCGCCTGGATCGAAGCGTCGGGTAATTCCGTGTGGACAACCGACAACCAGCTCCAGACCCAGATCCGGAACGGCGCAGCCAAGGTTGGCGCAAACGCCGTCATCGTCAATCCGGTCGAGCAGGCGAAGAGCGGCGTGAAGGTCCTCGGCGAAGCAATCGGCTCCAAGTCCGCCACCCAGAAGGCGAGCGCGCTCGCCATCTACATGCCGCGCGACGCCGGCCGCGTCCGCACGGCGTGCGGAGCCGCCTGATTCTCCAGGCGCAGCTGAATCGGAGACGGCCCCGAGCTCGGTAGTTGCCGCCAATCGCGGCAGCTGCCAGCCTCGGATCGGCCACTCCTTCAGTTATTCTTGTAGCGCAGCGGCACACCCACCGAAAGCCCCGGAGCGGCCATGAATAAGAAGCTCTTGTTCGTTTTCTTTCTGACTGCAGTCTCGACGATCCAGGGGCAGTCCGGCCCCGCTCCCCGCGCTACTCCGTGCACCGCCGGTCTCCAGCTGCCCGACGGCTTCTGTGCTACCCTTTTCGCCGATAGTGTCAACGGCGCGCGTCACCTCGTCGTCGCGCCGAACGGAGATGTGTTCGTCAACACCCAGTCGCGAGGTGAAGCCGGTGGCGGCATCGTGGCCTTGCGAGACACCAATCGCGACGGCAAGGCCGATGTCAGGCAGCACTTCGGCGCGGGTGTCGGAACCGGCATCGCCCTCCAGGGCAACAACCTCTACGCGACTTCGGGCAACTCGATCGTCCGCTACCGGATTGCTTCGGGCTCGCTGACGCCGGTCGGCAAGCCCGACACCATCGTCACTGGCCTGCCGATGAGTGGCTCGCACCATTCCCACAACTTCGTGCTGCAGGACGGATCGCTGTTCGTCAACATCGGCTCGGCCTCCAACGCCTGCCAGGAGCGCGATAGACAAAGTCAGTCGGCGGGCCACGATCCGTGCACCGAGCTCAACACCCGCGCGGGAATCTGGGAGTTCGACGCGAATCGGCTGCACCAGGAGGAGGCCAATGGGCGGCGCTTCGCGACGGGATTGAGAAACTCGGTCGCGCTGACGAGAACCAGCGACGGCGATCTCTACGCCACGGTCCACGGCCGTGACCAGCTGCACGACAACTGGCCGAGTCTGTTCACGGCCGAGAAGAGCGCGGAGAATCCCGGCGAGGAGCTGGTTCAGATTACCCGCGGCGCCGATTACGGCTGGCCGTACTGCTACTACGACGTCGACAAACACGCGCTCGTGCTCGCTCCCGAATACGGAGGAGACGGCACCAAGACAACCCGCTGCGCGGACAAAGCTGCGCCGCTGATGGCATTCCCCGGTCACTGGGCGCCCAACGGAATGGTGTTCTATACCGGCAACCAGTTCCCCGCCTCGTATCGCGGCGGCGCCTTCATCGCGTTTCACGGCTCGTGGAATCGCGCGCCGCTTCCACAGGCTGGATATCGCGTCGTATTCGCACCCTTCCGCGACGGAAAGCCCGCCGGCACATGGACGACCTTTGCCGACGGATTCAATCCAAACCCGGGCACTGCGCGCGCCGCGAGAGGCACGCGGCGTCCGACCGGAGTTGCCCAGGCCCCCGATGGGTCGTTGTTCATTAGCGACGACACCGGCGGGACGATCTGGAAGATCACCTATCGCGGCGGCAGCCGCTAAATGCAGCGTGGGCAGGCTCGGCGCGAAAATCATTGCGCGGGCGTGCGCCCGATGAGAGAATGGGAGGCAAGTTGAGCTCTCGTTCTGTCGTGACACGCCCATTTGCGCCCATCGCCAGGCTCCTCAAGCGAGCGCTGGGGAAACGCGGGCCGGCGTCCGAGGCCGCAGGTCACGGTGTGCGGCAGAACGGTCTAGATAGCGAGCGCCGGCTCAGCTTCATGCTGGAGTCCGTCCCGGTCAATCTGTGGTCGACCGATGCACACCTCAACATCACCTTCTCGCAGGGCGCCGGACTCCATCTCATCGGCGGCAGGCCCAACGAGCAAGTCGGCATGACGCTATACGAGGTGCTGAAGACCAGGGATCCGCGCTTCACTCCGCTCGCCGCGCATCTCCGCGCCCTCCAGGGCGAGCTCGTTCGCTATGAGACGGATTGGCGCGGACGGTCATTCGAGACTCGGGTGGAGCCGCTGCGCGCAGCTGACGGGCGCATCAGCGGAACGGTCGGCATCGCGATCGATGTGACGGATCGGAAAAGTCTCTACGACGCACTGCAGACCCAGAACGTCTATTTCGCGGCGCTGTTCGAGAGCGCGCCGGAAGCGATTGCGATTCTGGACGAGCATGACCGCATCATTCGTGTGAACGGGCAGTTCACCAGCATGTTCGGCTACGCCGAGGACGACGCGGTCGGCGCGAACATCAACGACCTGATCGTGCCGGGCGAGCTCGTCGAGGAAGCGGAAAGTCTCACCGAGCGCGTGGCCGCCGGCGAGAAGCTCACCGCCGAAGCGCTGCGCCGCCACAAGGACGGCCACTCGTTCTGGGTGTCGATCTCGGCGACGCCGTTCGGAGTTGTCGACCAGCCCGGACG
>Ga0070679_100007818_pt1 | contig 10024 bp, 10 predicted proteins | sample KBSC63BmetaG_FD_65652 | JGI IMG/M metagenome (GOLD analysis project Ga0070679, IMG submission 65652) | Corn rhizosphere microbial communities from Kellogg Biological Station, Michigan, USA - KBS C6-3B metaG | ecosystem: Host-associated > Plants > Roots > Rhizosphere | place: USA: Michigan... | reverse complement strand
CGCTGGGCGTGGTGCACGTCGTCGGCATAGGCGCAGGAGACGCGGGCGAACATGTCCTGGAAGCTCTCGCCCGGCATCAGATAGCGGTCGGTCAAGGTCGCCTTGCCGAAGGGCGTCAGCAGCGTATCGCGCGCGCGATCCAAGGTGAGGTCCGACGGCTTGGGCCGCGGCGCCAGCGGATAGGGAAGCGGCGGCTGGCCATTATGGCGCGCCGCATCCTGCAGCAGATCGGGCTGCGCCGGCTTGGCCACGGGCGCGGGCTTGGTCTCGATAGTGCGGGTCACAACGACCGAACGCTCGAGCACCCGTTCCGACGGCGACTGCACGACCATCTGGCCGTTGGCATCGAAATCGCCGTCCAAAACGTGCTTGCCGAGTGCTGACATCATATTCCCCTATCCAAGCGGGGAATCGGAAGCCATTGCCGCGGTTGGTTACCGCTGCCCACAGCCCCTCGGGACGCCCCGCCCCAAAAGTCTCAATCCCGTTCGCGGCAGGTCTCCTGGCTCGCGGCCCTTTTTCCGTCCGCCTTCCCGGGCCCTTCTTTGCAAAGAGGACCCAGTGGCGTTTGGCCGGAAAATCAGCCGGTTACAGTTGCGGGGGCAGCCCCGGTTTCGACCCCACCAAGGCCGCTCCGAAGTTCCCTTGAATCCCCTATCCAGAGCATTCGAGTGACCGTGAACGACTACATCTAGGGGCCTATTCGCGGAATCCGTCAAGCCGGAAAACTTTCACACAGGCGTCATTTTTCGCTTGGGGACAAAAGTGTGAATCCCCGCGAATCTCTGGTGCCGAAGGCCTGTGCGCGGACCCCAAACGCCCTGTGGATGATTTCTTCTGTGAGCAGATCGCTGTCGTTTATGACGGCGCCATCCACAAGAACGATGACCCGCGATGGGTAGCGCGCCGCCAAAGTCAGATCGTGCAGCGAGGCGATCACCAGGGTGCCGCCCTGCGCGAAGGATTGCAGAAGCGTCATGGATTGCATGGCATGTAGCGGATCAAGGCCGGTAATCGGCTCGTCGACGATCAATATCTGCGGATCGCCGACGATGGCGCGGGCCAGCATGGCGCGGGCGAACTCGCCGCCTGACAAGGTGGTGGCAGGCTGTTCGCACTTATCCACAAGGTCGCAGGCCCGCAGCGCGCGCGCGATGGCGGGCGCAAACTCGTCCGGCAAGCCGCCCGTCGCCGGCAGCTTCGGCGTCAGGCCCAGCGCCACCAGCCGCTCCACCGGCAGCGGCCATTCCAGATGCGGATTTTGCGGCAGATAGGCGCGCCGCGCCGCCAGATCGCGATAAGACAGCGCGCTCAGGGATTTGGCGTCCAGCATCACCTCGCCTTCATCGGGCTTGATCAGTCCCGCCAGCGCTTTCAGCAAGGTGGACTTGCCCGCGCCATTGGGACCCAGCACGGCAATGAACTCGCCCGCATGGGCCTGGAACGTAACGTCATTCAGAATGGTTTTGCCGCCACGGAAAACGCTGATCTTGTCGGCCGCCAGCACAGTCATGGCGCCACCTTCCGGATGCGCACCACCAGCCAGAAGAAGAACGGCGTACCCAGGAGGCTGGTGAAGACACCCAGCCGCAATTCCGGATTGGTGTGCACCAGCCGCGCGGCGATGTCGGAGCAGAGCAGGAGCAGCGCGCCGGTCAGCATCGCGGGCAGAAGGACCCGGCGCGGGCTGTAATCCACAAAGGGCCGCACCAGATGCGGCGCCACCAGGCCGATGAACCCGATCGCGCCTACCACCGACGTAATGGCGCCGACACTGAGCGCCGTGCCCGCCACCACCAGCGCCGCAAGCGTGGTCAGGTTCACGCCCAGGCTTTGGGCCTGGGCCTCGCCCAGGGACAGCGCATCCAGCGCCCTGCCCGTCAGCGCCAGCATCGCGGCGCCGACGACAGCGAAGGGCAACACCAGATACACCTGCGCCCAGCTCTTGTCGGCGAGCGAGCCCAACAGCCACGACATGATCTCGTAGGCCGCGTAGGGACTGGGCGCAAAGTTCAGCGCCAGCGCGATGCCGGCAGCCGTGAGACTGGAGACGGCAGCACCCGCCAGCACGAGCGCCACCGTGCCGTTCTTGCCTAGCGCAAAAGTGAGCGCGCAAGCGCCGATGGCGCCGATGATGCCCAGCAAGGGCCCGATGATCGGCGACAGCACCGCCAGGCCGAAATAAATGGCGATCACCGCACCCAGCGCCGCGCCGGTGGAAACGCCCAGCAATGCGGGCTCGGCCAGCGGATTGCGGGTGAAGCCCTGCAGCACCGCGCCAGAAAGCCCCAGCACCGCGCCCACGATCAGCGCCAGCACAGTGCGTGGCAGGCGGATATCATAGAGAATAAGTCCCGCCAGGCTGTCATGGGGCGCGAGCAGATCGTGCGGCGGCAACCACACCCGGCCCGCCAGCAGTGAGACGGCGAAGGCCAGCACGATCAGAAGCAGAAGCGAAAGGTTCAGCTTCATGGTGCTATTCCACGCAGCTCGTCCTGAAGCTGCCGCGCCGCATCGGCCGTTTCCGGCACACCGCAGCCATAGAGCGAGCGGTAGCTGATCCGCTTGCCGGCATAGCGCTTCATCAGCGCGGGATGCAGGTCCTGGTCGGAACGCAAGCTTGCTGTCCCCTCATAGGTGTCGCCATAGACCAGCGCATCTGGGTGCGCCGCAATCAGGCTTTCCACGTCGTAATAGCCACCTTTGGCGAGATTGCGGCCACCGGCTGCCGTTACGATTGTGTCGAAAAGGCCACCCCTACCGGGCACAAGGCCGCCGGTGCCCCATTCGGCCAGGGTCAACGCCTTTGCCGGCTTGTGCTTTTCCAGATCGTGCAGTGTTGCATCCATGCGCGCGATCAGGGCCTCGCCCCGCGCCTCCGCGCCCACGGCTTTGGCCACCAGCCGGACCGCATCGCGTATTTGCGCGAAATTCTCCGCCGGCGGCACTTCCACGATCCTGGCCCCGCTCTTGGCCAGGATGGGCCGCAAGGCCGGGGCCATATAGGGGTCGGTGAGGATCAGATCCGGCCTGGCGGCAAGGATTTCCTCCGCCGTGCCGTGATTGACGGCAACGGTCGCGCCTTGCGGCCAGACTTTCAGCGAGGCGGTCTCACGCGATAAAAATGTGACCGAAGCGATACGCGAAGGCGGCACCAGATCGAACAGCAGCTCGTCGGTGCACACCTTCAAGGACATTATCCGTTGAGGTGATGCGGCCGCTGCCGGTCCGGCGAAAACCAGAAGCGCAGCGGCCGCAACCCACTTCATTCTTTGTCGCTCCGGCTCACGCCGACGCTCCTATCTACCAATTCACCTTGATCCCGCCATAGGCGCCGATCCCCGGACGCAGGAAGCCGTCCGGGCTTTGATAGTTGGTGTCGGTGGCGTTCTCAATCCGGCCGAACAGGCTCCAGGTCTCGGTCAGCCGGTAGCTGGCCGCCAGATCCAGGGTGACGACATCTGGCATCTTCAGGCGCGGAATAGAGAAATCCCGGTTGCCGTCGATCTGAGGCCCGACATAGAGCAAGGTCGCATTCAGCGACAGATCACCGGTTGCCTGCCAGTCCGCGGCCAGGCTCGCCTTGTGGCGCGGCCGGCGCAGCAGAGCCAGGTGCGTCGCCGCATCCAGCGCATCGCTATAGGTGTAGCTGGCGCGGATGTTCAGCACGTCCATCGCCTTCCAGTCCAGCTCGGCTTCCACGCCATCGGTGCGCGCCCGGCCGATATTCATCAGCTGGAAGGCCGGCGCCGGCCCCGACACGATCAGGTTCTTCACGTCATTCCTGAACCAGGTGACACTGCCGGTGATCGCGCCGTCCAGGAAGCTCTGCTCCACCCCGAGGTCATAGCCGAAGCTGGTCTCCGGCTTCAGATTCACATTGCCGCCGAACGTGCCGTAAAGCTGTTGCAGCGCCGGGGCCTTGAAGCCGGTGCCGGCCGTGGCCTTGAGCTTGGTGCCGGTGCTTTCGATCAGCCAGGCCGGCGCGACATGCCAGGTGGTGCGGTCGCCGAAGCGGCTATTGTCGTCATAGCGCACCGAAACGCTGTTGAAGAAGCCGCCGCCGAAGTCCGACTGCACTTCGGCAAAACCGGCATTGGTGGTGATGCCGCGCGACAGCGGCGACGGGAACCCGAAGGACAGGCCCGGATGCAGCGCATCACGCGCCGTCTCCGCGCCCAGCACCAATGTATGGCCGTCGGCGATGCCGACATTGCCCTGCCAGTCCAGTTTGAGCCGGTCGCCGATCTGGCGGCTGTCGCCATTGTCCGGATCTTGGGTGGCGCTGATGGTGTGGCCGTAAGCCAGACCAAGCGTCTGGTCGAAGCGGCCGTCCCACAGCACCAGATGGGCGGTGCCGCGCGTCAGATATTGCAGGGTTTCGATGCGGGTCTGGGTCGGCGACGGAAACGAGGTGAAGGTCGTGAAGTCGAAGGCATCGCCCGTGATCTTGCCCAAGCTGTTGGTGTAACGCCCCACCAGGCCCAGGTCGAAATTCGGCGCCACGTCATAGCCCAGCTTCGCCGTGGCGGTGACATTGTCGTAAAAATCGTCGTGCGCCTTTTCGCCCGGCTGCAGCAGATTGAGCGGCGTCACCGGCGTCGCCCCGGCATGGGAATGCTGCAAGGTAGCGGCATAGTGGAAGGCGCCCTCCGAGCCGGACGCCGAGCCCCATTGGTTGAAGGTGCCGAAGCTGCCGCCTTCCGCATCGGCGGAAAGCTTCAGCGGCCCCTCACCCGTCTTGGTGACGATGCTGATCACCCCGCCGATGGCGTCGGAGCCATAAAGCGCGCCTTGCGGCCCGCGCAGCACTTCCACCTGGGCGATGTCGCCGGCCAGCAGCTTGGAGATGTCGGCGGCGCCGCTGGGCGTGGCGGGATCGGCGAGATCGATGCCGTCCAGCAGCACCTTGGTGTGGTTGGGGTTGGTACCGCGCAGGAAGACGGAGGTCTGCCCGCCCGCGCCGCCGACCTGGGTGATGGAAAGACCCGGCACCTCCCGCAACACATCGGGCAGCGAGCGGTCCTGGCGCGCTTCGATTTGAGGCGCCGTGATCACCGTGACGCTGCTGGCAAGCTGGCTGAGCGGCGTGGGGATGCGAGTGGCACTGACCACGATCGTCTCGCCGGAAGGTTGCGCGGCGGCGGGTGCGGCCAGCGCGACCAGGGCGGTCGAGGAAAAAAGTGCTGCGGAAGAAAGAAAAAGGCGCGTCATAAAACGTCTCCTGGCAAGGGAGGCGCGCGCCTTCAAAAATGAGGGTTTCCAGCCCCCGCGGCGGCACGCCTTCCGGCTTTGCCGCCATCGCGGGTTATCTCCCGCTGCGCCCCGCACACCCCGGCAGGCCACAAGACGACGGTGCGAGGCAGGTTTCCTGGCTAGCCGGATCAGCGCTTTCGCCCGTCTTCCCAAGACTTTGCGTCTCAGTGACGTTTCAACAATGGCATCAAGCTCACCGGCGACAGTTGCGGGGGCAGCCACGGTCTTTTTGATGGGCGGTCCGGCTCTCGCCTAACGCCCGTCTCCGCGTTCCCTACACCTTGCACCTGGGCGGGCTTATGGTCCCGGACCCGCCGGGCGTCAAGGTCGCATCCTTGCATGGCAGGAACGGCTGACAGGACAAAGCTGCCTGCGCTAGGCTCCCGCCCGCCTTTCAAAAAACGAGGAGTACCTTATGCCGCTGGCCATCAACGAGACCGCCCCCGATTTCACCGCCGACTCCACCGAAGGCAAGCTGCATTTCTATGACTGGGCCGGAAACAACTGGGTGCTGTTCTTCTCCCATCCCAAGGATTTCACCCCGGTCTGCACCACCGAGCTGGGCGCGGTCGCCAAGCTGAAGCCGGAATTCGACAAGCGCGGCGTCAAGGTGCTGGGCCTGTCGGTGGACCCGGTGAACAATCACGACAAATGGGCCGCCGACATTCTGGAAACCCAGGGCATGGGCCCCAACTTCCCCATGATCGGCGACACTGACCTCGCCGTCTCCAAGGCCTACGGCATGCTGCCGGCCGACGCGCCGGGCACCTCTGAAGGCCGTACCCCCGCCGACAATGCCACGGTGCGCAATGTCTTCATCATCGGACCGGACAAGAAGATCAAGCTGGTGCTGGTTTATCCGATGACCACCGGCCGCAACTTCCAGGAAATTCTGCGCGTCATCGACTCCATGCAGCTCACCGCCAAGCACAAGGTCGCGACACCAGCGGACTGGAAGCAGGGCGGCGATGTGATCATCACCGGCGCGGTTTCCAACGACGAAGCCGACAAGATCTTTCCCGGCTACAAGACCCACAAGCCCTATCTCAGGACCACGGCGCAGCCCAAGTAGATGGCGGCCAAGCTGCTGGAGAAGATCGGCCTGCAATGGCCGATCTTCCAGGCGCCCATGGCCGGCACTTCCACGCCTGCCATGGCCGCTGCCGTTTCCAATGCCGGCGCGCTGGGGGCGCTGGGTCTTGCCGCCGAGAAGGCGGAAGGCGCGGGCAAGATGATCGCCGCCACCAGGGCGCTCACCAACCGGCCGTTCAACGTCAATGTCTTCTGCCACCGGCCGGCGATCCCCAATGCGCCGGTGGAAGCAGCCTGGATCCTGCGCCTGAAGCCGGAATTCACCGCCCTAGGGGCCGAGCCGCCCACGGCGTTGCGCGAGATCTATGAGACCTTTCGCGGCAATGCCGCCATGACGGCGCTGCTTTTGGAGACGCGGCCCGCCATCGTCAGCTTCCATTTCGGACTGCCGGAGAAAAACCAGATCGCGGCGCTGAAAGAGGCCGGCATCCTCCTGTTCGGCTCCGCCACCAGCCTGGCCGAAGCCAAACAACTGGCCGATGTGGGGATAGACGCCATTGTCGCGCAGGGTTACGAGGCGGGCGGCCATCGCGGCCTGTTCGATTATGCGGCGCATGACGACCGGCTGGGCGCTTTCGCGCTCACGCGCCTGCTGGTGAAACATTTCGATTTACCGGTGATCGCGGCGGGCGGGATCATGGATGGCGCCGGTATCGCCGCGGCACTCAGGCTGGGCGCCACCGCCGCACAGATGGGCACGGCCTTTGTCGGCTGTCCGGAGTCAGCCGCCGACCAAGGCTATCGCGCGGCACTGGCCAGCACGGCGGCCAATCACACCGCCATGACACGGGCCATTTCCGGGCGCCCTGCCCGGTGTCTCGCCAACCGCTTCACCAGGCTCGCGGAAAACGTGCCGGATGCGGCCATTCCCGATTACCCGATCACCTATGATCTGGGTAAAGCGCTGCATGCGGCGGGCAAGGCCAAAGGCGAATTCGGCTTCGGCGCCCAATGGGCGGGCCAAGGGGCGCCGCTGTCGCGGCCGATGCCGGCAGCGGAGTTGGTGCGAGTGCTGGTCGCGGAGATGCGAGATGAATCGGATAAGCGAGAATAATATTCTCAGTCGGGTTGGTCAGATGAGATTGAATGACCGCTTTGCGCCAAGAGCGGACATTTAGAGCGGAAATCTCGGTGCTGCTATCGGAATGTCCGGGCTTTCGTTAGGTGGCGGCCAGTGCCTGAAACTGGTCGAATGCGGCAATCGCGTCCGAGGCATACATCAGCGCAGGGCCGCCGCCCATGTATATTGCCATACCCAGCGCCTCTTGCACTTCCTCGCGAGTCGCACCCAGCTTGACCAGGCTTTCGCTGTGAAAGCCGATGCAGCCGTCGCAGCGCGTGGCAACTCCGATGCTCAGCGCGATGAGCTCCTTTGTCTTCCTATCCAGCGCCTGGGATTTGGTCGCTGCCTGTGCCAGCGCAGAAAAACCCTGCATGGTTTCGGGAATGTTGCGGCGAAGGACTTTTAGGTTGGCGGAAATATCCCTGGTGATTTCAGGGTAGTTTTTCATGTCACGCCTGTTTCAGTTGCCGGTCCGGATGCCGATTATGGAATAGGCCGGGCAATACCGGAAAATCGCGGTGAGAATGGGCACAACGCCAATCCAGCCTATCCAATTCCACCCTGTGTCGGGCAGCCCCAGTTTCAAGGCATAGGCGAGCAGGACCAGGCCGATAACAATCCTGGCACCTCTGTCGAGCATTCCTACATTTGGCCGCATAGGCATATTCTCCAAAAATCACTGGTTCCAGGACGCGCACGCCTTAAGTCGCGCTAGCCCGCAAAACCCCGTAGCGCCCGCCACGCTCAACCCAGCCCGGCGCCCGCCCCAAGGACAAACAGCGGGCTGATGCCGATGGTCAGCTGGACCTGGCGGTGCGCGGGGTTTTGCCGGAGCAGCTTTTCGCAGGCGGACGCGCCGCGTCCCCCTTTCAGGCGGTGAATCAGCGTTGCGCTGCCATCGTCCAGCCAACAGTGCAGGGTTGCAGCATCGACGGCCCTTACAGGCATCAGCAATCTCCACAATTCTACGCGTGAATTTATGCAGAATTGCCCTGGGCCGCATTGCGCTGGATCAAATCGCTCTCGTTGGGAGGCGCGATGCCTTGCGTATGTCCGCTTGGGGCCAATAGCGGACATTTGGCAGCAGACAAAGGGTGTATTTGCTCTTCCTGTGAGAGGGCAGGTCTAGAGACTCGGTTGGTTTTTCGCCCGCTTCTTCCACTTGTAGAAGCTCAGCGAATTCTTCCAGAAATACTTCTCCGCCGCCTGGCGCGAGCGGGTGGCGAAATAGGCCCGGGCAATGGAGACGATCTGGGCCGGCGTCGCGGTGCCCCAGCTGTTGGGCCAGTCGCTGCCGAACACCACCCGGTCCTCGCCGAAGGCTTCCATCAGCTGGTCCAGCCGCGCCTTGTGGGCGGCAAGCCCGCGCGCCGGGTTGGAGCGGTGATCGATCTCCGACAGCTTGGCGTAGATCTTGGGCCGGCCATGAATTTCCTTCAGCACCGCCTTATAGCCCGCCTCTTCCTGCGCCGTGGGATCGAGCTGGGGCAGATGATCGATCATGATGCGCAGGGACGGCACCTTGTCGTTGATCTTCACCATGGTCTCAAGCAGCCCCACGGTAGGATTGGCGCTGTCCATGACGAGGTCGGCATCGGCGACACGCTTCAGCCCGTCGATGAATTTGGGGTCATTGACCTGTTTGGAGACTTCGCGGTTCCAGATATTGCCGCAGCGTATGCCCAGGAACAGCGGGTCCTTGCGGAAGCGGGCCAGCTGGTCGGCGAAGTCCGGCTTTTCCGGCTCCAGGTCGCCCACCGTGCCGACAAACATCGTATCGGTATGCTCCTGCTCCAGCACCCAGAGATTGTCCTCGATCCAGGGGCTGGCCTCGAGCTCGATGGCGCCGACAATGTTCAGCGGCACCGCATAGGCGCGGTAGGTGGACGGCAGCGCCACGCCGTTATGCTCCTTGGCCCATTCGGGAGAGCCGGCATAGGGCACGCCCTGCGGCCGCCGGGAGTCGAACAGATGGACGTGGGTGTCGATGATCGGGATATCGGCCAGCGGCTCGGCCGCCTTCGCCGTATCAGACCAGAACGCCGCCGCGGCTGCGGCGCTACCTAAGAATTCTCGACGTTTCATGTGTTACTCCGGAGGATGACGGTCCAGACCCTTGGACTTCCACAAGGGATCGTAATTCGAGCCCAGCATATAGGTGATGAACGCCTTGGCCGCATCGGCCTGGGCTGAGCGCGACGACACCGCCACGCGGGTGTCCAGATAGGCGTGAAGCTGCACCGGCACCGGACCAACCAGCTCCAGCTCCGGATGGTTCACGATCTCGCATATAAGCTGCAGCGCCATGTCGGCCTCGCCGCGGATCACCGCCTGGCCACCCTCGCCCTTGGTGCTGATCTTGTCCTTGACGCCCTTGAAGACGGCGTTCTGGCGCAGCATGTCGTTGATGATGCGCGCCTCCATGCTGCCGCTGGCCGGATCGGAATAGATCACCGGGCCGCCGGCCCTCAGCGCCGCCGCCAGCTTGGCCGGCGTTGAGATATCGGGATGCGGGGCGCCCTTCTTTACCGCCAGGCCAATGGTGACGCGGCCGATATCCTGGGCGGTGCCGGGCACGGTGGCGCCCATCGCGTCCATGCCGTCCATGAAGGA
>Ga0070679_100007814_pt1 | contig 10025 bp, 10 predicted proteins | sample KBSC63BmetaG_FD_65652 | JGI IMG/M metagenome (GOLD analysis project Ga0070679, IMG submission 65652) | Corn rhizosphere microbial communities from Kellogg Biological Station, Michigan, USA - KBS C6-3B metaG | ecosystem: Host-associated > Plants > Roots > Rhizosphere | place: USA: Michigan... | reverse complement strand
CAGCCCTATCACGACAAGGGCCGCGGCAACGGCTATGTGCTGAATTACGGCGGCAAGAATTTCTATTTCGCGGGCGACACCGAAGGCGTGCCGGAAATGCGCGCCCTCAAGAATATCGACGTCGCCTTCATTCCCATGAACCTGCCCTACACCATGACCCCGGCCGAAGCCGCCGACGCGGTCAAGGCCTTCAAGCCCAAGATCGCGATCCCCTATCACTACAAGGGCCAGGACGTGGACGTGTTCAAGAAGGCGCTGGAAGGCAGCGGCGTTTCGGTGCGGCTGCTGAACTGGTATCCGGAGTGAGCATATAATGTCATGGCCGGCCTCCGAGCCGCCATTTTGCTTTGAGGACTCCGCATGACCAAGCGCGCGCTTAATACCCTTCTGTCATGGCCGGCCTCCGAGCCGGCCATCCATTTCTCCGCCGGCGTGATGTCGAGATGGATGGCCCGGTCAAGCCGGGCCATGACAAGTTGTTTGTTTGCGCTGCTGCTGGCCGCGCCCGCCGCCGCGCAGGAAATTTCCCTCAAGGGCGCGGTGGATATCCATGTCCATCAGGACCCCGACAGCGCGCCCCGCGCCATCGATGCCGATGATGTAGCGCGCCAGGCCAAGGCGGCGGGCATGCGCGCCGTGGTGCTCAAGAACCATTGGGCCGAGACCGCGTCACTGGCCTATATGGTGCGCAAGATGGTGCCGGGCATCCAAGTGTTCGGCGGCATCACCCAGGACCTGGCGATAGGCGGCATCAATATCGAAGCCGTCAAGCATATGGCGGACATGAAGGGCGGCTATGGCCGCATCGTCTGGCTGCCCACCTTCGACGCCGAGAACCAGGTCAAGGGCAAGGGCCCCGAAGTCAAAGTCTCGGAGAATGGCAAGCTGCTGCCTTCGGTGCTGGCGCTGCTCGACTATATCGGCACGCGCAAGCAGCTGGTGCTGGAAACCGGCCATGTCTCGGCGGAAGAAGCGTTGATGGTGATCCGCGAGGCCCGCGCCCGCGGCGTCCAGTATGTGGTGGCGACGCACGGCATGTCGGGTCCCACCAACCTGTCCGTCGCCCAGGCCCAGGAAGCGGCGCGCATGGGCGCCTATATCGAATTCGTCTATGGCGGGCTGGTGGAAAAAGACAGCAAGCTGACGGTGGAAAAATACGCCGAATGGATCAAGGCGGTGGGACCGGCGCATTGCATCCTGTCCAGCGATCTGGGCGGCGCGCGCCCCTATCCCCGGCCGATGCCGGCCGCCGGCTTGCTGGAATTCATGCAGCGCCTCAACAAGCTGGGCATCTCGACCGCCGATATCAACCTGATGGCCAAGACCAATCCGGCAAAGATACTGGGGCTGGAGCCCTGACGCTTCAGCTTGGCCGTCGGCGAAGCTTGCCGCCATGCTTCTGCGCCCAGTCCTGCATCGCCATCAACACCGGTTCCAGCGAGCGGCCCAGCGGCGTCAGGCGATAGTCCACCCGGGGCGGGATCTCGCCATGATCCTGGCGTTCGACCAATCCGTCCGCTTCCATCTCCTTCAGTTGCTTGGCCAGGGTGCGGTGGGTGATCCCGGCCAGGTCGCGCTGGAGCTGGTTGAATCGCCGCTCGCCCTGCAGCAGCCAGTAGATCACCATCACCTTCCAGCGGCCGGAAATCACTTCCAGGGTGACCTCGGTGGGACAGCTGACTGTTTTCATGGGGGGCGGTATCCTCAAGGACCGTACTTGCGGATGGATCGTACCATCCCAAAATACCCCTCTGGGAAAATTCCATAGAAATAGCGGCGGCCCGCAGGCAAAAGCCTGTGCGCCCCTTAGGAGTCGGACAGATGAAGAAGGTTGCACAGGTCATTCACCCCCATGGCGGCCATTGGGTCGGCGACGGATTTCCCGTCCGCACCCTGTTTTCCTATGACGGCGACGCCCAGGCCACCAGCCCGTTCCTTTTGTTCGACTATGCCGGCCCGCATGTCTTTCCCCCTGCCCTGCAGCCGCGCGGCGTCGGCCAGCATCCCCATCGCGGTTTCGAGACCGTCACCATCGTCTATGACGGCGAGGTTACGCACCGCGACTCCACCGGCGCGGGCGGCACCATCGGCCCCGGCGATGTGCAGTGGATGACGGCCGCCGGCGGCATCGTGCATGAGGAATTCCACTCCCCCGCCTTCACCAAGACCGGCGGCCCGTTCCGGGTGGTGCAGCTGTGGGTGAACCTGCCGGTCAAGGACAAGCTGACGGCGCCCGGCTACCAGTCGATCACCAATGCCGACATTCCGGTGGCGCAGCTGGCGAACGGCGCGGGCCGCGCGCGGATCATTGCCGGTGATTTTGCCGGCACGAAAGGCGCGGCACGCAGCTTCAGCCCCATCAATGTCTGGGATGTCCGCCTCAATCGCGATGCCGATGTGACGCTGGACCTGCCCGAAGGCCATACCGCCATGGTCGCGGTGCTGACCGGCCATGTCACGGTCAACGGCAAGGAAGGTGCCGGCGAAGCGGAGATCATACGGTTCGAGCGCGACGGTTCGCAGGTCACACTCCATGCCGACAGCGACACGATGCTGCTGGTGCTGACGGGGCAACCCTTGGGCGAGCCGGTGTTCGGCTACGGTCCCTTTGTGATGACCAATGAGACGGAAATCCGCCAGGCGATCGACGACTTCAACAGCGGCCGTTTCGGCCAGGTTGCGCGGGAAACCGCGGGCTGATGTTGCCACGCGCGTCCTTCTGTGCCTGAATTCCTGCAAAATGGCAGGAGGCACAGGATGGGCGTGACACGGCGGAACACCAATCCGGGGCTGGAGCCGTAGCTGCCCGCCATGTCGCGCACGACCGCCATCGCCATTGGGTGCGCCATCGTCCTGGGCCTGGCGCTGTGGACAGCCGCCGCCCTGCTGGGCCACCGTGCCGAACCCTGGGATGCACCCAGCTATTGGACGATCGCTTATCCCGCCGCCATCGCCTTGTCCGGCGCGCTGGGTTTTGCTTTCCCGCAACGCCCCTGGCGCTGGGTGCTTGCCCTGATGTTCATGCAGCTCCCCGTAATGATCCTGGGCGGTTCCGGTTTCAGCCTGCTGCCGATGGGCTTGATCCTGATGGCGGTGCTGGCCCTTCCGGGAATAGGATTGGCCTATCTCTGCGCCGGCGCACGGCGATAGGAGCGACCGGAAACCCGAGCGAAACGAGGGCTTTCCGGCGCGACAACAAAAAGAGCGGCCGGAAACCCGGAACGATCTTGAGGAGGATGGAATGCGGATCACACGCAGAACGGTTCTGGCATCAGCCGCGGCGCTGCCCCTCCTTCCGCGCGCGGCATGTGCCGCAAATAATGTCTCCATCCGCATCGATCCCCGCCGCGCGCTGCGTGCCCTGCCCGCCGACTATATGGGCCTGGGCTTTGAAGCCTCTTCCGTGGCGACCCCTGGCCTGCTGTCGGCGGACAATCACGCCTATGTTCAGCTGGTCCGCACATTGGGCGCAGCTGGCGTGATCCGGATCGGCGGCAATGTCTCCGACTTTACCCGTTATGACGCCAATGGGACGGCCAGGAACCTGCCCAAGGATACGGTGCTCACCAAGGAGAGCATCCGCCAGCTGCGCACATTCCTGGACGCCACCGGCTGGAAACTGATCTGGGGCGTCAATCTGGGCACCGGCACGGCGGAGAATGCGGCGGAAGAAGCCCGCGCCGTGGCGGATGCGGTGGAGGGCCGGCTGATCGCCTTTGAAGTCGGCAACGAACCCGACCTGTTCAGCCGCGCCGGCCATCGTCCGGGCAATTACGACTATGCCGCCTGGCATGCGGAATTCCGCCGCTTCAAATCGGCAATCCGCGCCGTCGTGCCCCGCGCGCCTTTCGCCGGCCCCGACATCGCCATGGCGTCGCTGGACTGGATGCAGTCCTTCGCCAAGGATGAAGCGGGCGACCTCGCCCTTCTCACCGCGCATCACTATATCACCGGCCAGGCCAATGCCGCCGCGACCATCGATTTCATGCTGGCGGAAGAAAAGAAGTACCAGCCCGCTCTGTCCCAGTTTCAGGCGATCTCCCAAGCCTCGCGGATCCCGTGGCGGATGTGCGAAACCGCCTCCTTCTCCGGCGGCGGCAAAGCAGGGGTCAGCGACACCTTCGCCGCGGCGCTATGGGCGCTGGATTATCTCTTTGTGCTGTCGTCTTACGGCTGCAGCGGCGTCAATATGGAGACCGGCGTCAATCATCTGGGCGTGATCAGCAAATACACGCCGATCGGCGACGACCTGGCCGGGCATCATGCCGCCATGCCGGAATATTACGGATTGCTGGCCTTCGCCCAGGCCGGCAAGGGCGAACAGTTGCCGGTCGCGCTGGACAGCGGCGGCGTCAATCTCACCGCCTATGCCGCGCGGCAGGGCGCGACGGTGACCCTGACCTTGATCAACAAGGACAGGAGCCGCGATGCTTCCGTTTCCATCGCCGGTTTTTCCGCAAGACGGGCGCATGCGATGCGCCTGACCGCGCCCTCGCTCACCGCCACCACAGGCATCACCTTGGGCGGTGCGGCGGTGGAGGCAGACGGGAAATGGAACGGCGGCAAAAGCGAGCCAGTCAAACTCTCCGGCGGCAAGGCGCTTGTGGACGTGCCGGCCGGCAGCGCCGCGCTGGTGCGTTTGACGGCCTAGCCCCTACGGCGCCGCCATCGCTTCCTTGACGGAGAAGGCGATGGCGTCCTTTTGGCCGCGCAGCGAAGCGCCCGAGCTGACCTTGTTGTAGAGGCCCTTCAGATATCCGATATCGGCCTTGGTCAGCGCCTTGACCGGCACATCCTTGCGGCAGGTGGGCGTGGTGGTGTCCAAGATGCTGGGCAGCTCCGTGCAGGCGCTGGCATTCGCCGGCTGGGCCAAGGCCAGCATGGCGATATGGTCGGCCAGGGTGCCGATTTCATACTCCGTCAGCTTGCCGGGATCGGCAACGACGATACCGCTAAAGTAGCTGCTGTGCAGGCCGTCGCTCGTCCGAAGCCCGGTGGATGCGACGGTATTAAGTTCGCGCCCGCCCGGCCGGGTGGGATTGCGGCTGTCGATTGTCTTGTTGCCGCGCAGATCGACGGTCTGGGTGGCGTGCCAGGACTGGATCACATGGGTGACCTTGGCCAGCTGGTCGGCCTGGTCGGAATTGTCGAAATAGCCCAGCATGATCGGCTGGTTTTGGCGGATGGAGTTCAGCAGGTCCTGCGGCTTGGTGGTGAAGACGACTTCGAGGTTGCCTTTGCAGCTTTCGCTGGGATCCACCGGCGCGCCCACCGACGCCGCCAAATCGCGGATCCGCTTGGTGATGTATTTGACGAAGTTGGCCGGCAATCCGGTGACACTGGGACAGACCGGGTCTTCCCAGCGCGCGATCTTGCCCATATGGGTGGCGGCCGAATGGGCGTCGACAAAATCGAGAACAGCCTGGTCCGAAACCGGCTGCGCCATGACGGGCGTTGCCAGCAACAGCGCGGCGAAAAGCGTACGGATCAACATGACAGGCCCCTTTGACGACATCCCGCTTTGTCCTTAGCACGCGCTAACTTGCTATGCAAGGTACCGAGACAGAGCGGATTTCGCGGGTGCAAAAATCCGCCTTCAGGCCGGCTTCAGGGCCCGGGACAGGAAAGCAGTGAGGTTTTTCACCAGTGCCTCGCGCGAGCGCGCGGAGCGGTGCGATTCCCGTCCCGCCTGGTGCAGCGCACCGGCAATGGCCTGGCCGATAATATCGGCATCATAGGAGGCGCAGACGATGCCGGTCTTGGCGAAGCCGCGCACCATCTGGGCCCACTCCTCGCCCCATTGCGCCAGCAGCGGCCGCGCTTCGGAGCCTTCGGCATCGATCATGCGCTCGTCGGACATGGCGGCGCGCAACACGCCGGGATGGCTGTCGGCATATTCGTAGATCGCACCCAGCGTGGCGGCGACGGTTTGATCCAGATTGGCGACCTGATGGGAAATCTGGCCGCGGCGCGCCTGCAGATATTCGTCAACCTCCCTGCGCGCTTCCTGGATGAAAGCCAGAAAGCAGGCGCGCTTGTCGGGATAATGAAGATAGAAAGTGCCGTGCCCCAATCCGGCGGCGCGGGCAATGTCTTGCGGCCGGGTGGCGTCATAGCCGCGTTCGACGAACAGTTTGCGCGCCGAAGCCTTCAACCGCGCCAAGCTCTCCGGCTTGCGGCGGCTGCTACGCACACTCTCCATGACCAAGACTTGGCCCGACACGACTTTAACTCCCCAGCGGCGGGGACTCTCTTCGCGCCACAGAAAAGTGTCAACGGAAGAAATGCCGGAACGGTATACAGACTATTGCACGCGTGCGATCGCGGCCTGCCATCCGGCATACAAACGGTCGCGTTCCGCCGTCTTCATGGCGGGGACAAAGCGGCGATCCAACGCCCACCGCGCCGCAACGTCTTCTTCGTTTTTGAATATCGTTGCACAAATACCTGCAAGATAGGCGACGCCCAAAGCGGTGGTCTCGGTCACTTCCGGCCGCTCGACGGCAAGGCCGGTAAGATCGGCCAGGCGCTGGCAGAACCAGTCATTCGCCACCATGCCGCCATCCACCTTCAAAATCCGCAAGCGCTTGAGACCGGCGGACCGCATGTCGCGCCGCATCGCCTCCAACAGATCGCGTGTCTGAAAACCAATGGAATCAAGCGCCGCGCGTACGATCTCGCATTTTCCCACGTCGCGGGTGAGGCCCAGAATGGCGCCGCGTGCATGCGGCTGCCAATAGGGGGCACCCAGGCCGGTAAAGGCGGGGACGACATAAAGTCCGGGCGCGGGCTTGGCGCGCTTGGCCAAAGCCTCGCTCTCGGCCGCCGTGGTCAGCAGGCCCAACTCGTCCCGCAGCCATTGCACCAGGGCCCCGGCCATGAAGATGCTGCCTTCGATGGCATAGTGTTTTTGCGCCAGCGCCGTGGCCAGCAACCGGTTGCGGGATCGCGGCACCCGCTTGCCGGTGTTGACCAAAACGAAACACCCCGTTCCGTAAGTGGCCTTCACATCGCCGGGCGAAAAACAGGCCTGGCCGAAGCTGGCGGCCTGCTGGTCGCCCGCCACGCCCAGGATCGGAATTGCCGCGCCCAGCAGCATCGGATCGGTGGCGCCGAAATCGCCGCAGCTTTCCCGCACCTCGGGCAGGATGGCGCGCGGCACGCCGAACAGCTTGAGCAGACTCGTGTCCCAATCGCGCCGCTTGAGATTCCACAACAAGGTTCGCGAGGCGTTGGTCACGTCGGTGGCATGCACCCTGCCCTTGGTCAGATTCCAGATCAGCCAGCTGTCGATGGTGCCGAAGGCGATGTCTTTTCCCTTCAACCCTTTCACATTCTTCAGCAGCCATTCCAGCTTGGTCGCCGAAAAATAGGGGTCCAGCCGCAACCCGGTCTTGGCGGTGATGGCCGCTTCCAGTCCCCGCCGCTTGAGCGCCGCGCAGCGCTGCGCCCCGCGCCGGTCCTGCCAGACGATGGCATTGTGCAGCGGCGCGCCGGTCTTCTTGTCCCAGATCACCGATGTCTCGCGCTGGTTGGTGATGCCCAGCGCCGCCACGCTGTCCATTTCCACGCCCTTGAGCACGGCGCGGCAGCATTCCAGCGTGGCGCGCCAGATTTCGCCGGCATCATGCTCGACCCAGCCATTGGCGGGATAGATCTGGCGCAGGCCCACCGCATGGCTGCGCAAGGGCCTTGCCTCTCCGTCGAACAGGATCGCCCGGGTCGAAGTCGTTCCTTGATCGATCGCCAGCAGATGGACTTTGGGCATGGGCGAACGGCACACCTTTTTGGGAACTCGCGCAAGCGCCTGCGGGAACCCGGTTCCCGGGATAGGGGATTTTACCGAGGTAACCCGGGCGGCCGTTTAATATGTCGCAAACACCGCGCGGCTATTGTGGCATAGGTTTCGCCGGTCCGCGGAAAACGCGCTTTCGACCGGGGGCCGGATTGGGTATTGACGCGAAGTGATGAGTAACGACGCCAACGATGCTCCGCCTCCGGCGGAACGCCGGCCCAAGGGGCGCAAGCGGGTCCTGCTGACCGGGATCATCGCCTATGGCAATGGCGCGCACAGTTTCCATTGCACCATTCGCAACCTGTCGGAAACCGGGGCGCGGTTGGCGGTGGGAAACAACAGCCAGTTCCCCTCGGACTTCTACCTGATCAATATCCGCGACCGCGTGGTCTATGAGGCCAAGCTGGTGTGGAACAGGGGCACCGAGATCGGTGTCACCTTCAAGGCCGCCATCCCGCTCGCCGGCATCACCGACCCCGCTTTGGCCTTCCTCAAGAAATTGTGGCTGACCAAGGCCTGACCGCCCCGCCCGGGAGTGCTTTTTGGGGGTCCTTTTGGGCGGTTTTTCATCCGTATGCGAATGAAAAGGGAACAAAAGATCCACGCTTAAGCGCCTTTTAACGATCTCACTGATAGAAAATTACCAACGAGGCCGGTTCCGGCCCATGCAGAATGCATAGGGATCAACATCGTGGCGCTTACCGCACAAGATATGAGCGATATGGGACGCTTGGCCCAGCTCGCGATGAATCCCAAGTCCGGCGCCAGCCGCGAGGAAATCTATCTCGCCGTCGCCTCTCTCTATCGCATCCAGGGCGCCGGCCTCAATCAGCGCGAACGCGATTTGATGCGCGAGATCCTGCGCCGCCTGACCCTGGATGTGGAAATGGCGATCCGTGTCGCTCTGGCCCAGCGCCTGGCCGAAGACACCACCGCGCCGCATGACCTGATCCTGCTTCTGGTCGACGACACGGTCGAAGTCGCCCGCCCCCTGATCCTCCATTCGCCGCTGCTGACCGAAAGCGACGTCCTGCGCCTGATCGCCCATGCCGGTGTCGGTCATTTGGAAGCGGTGGCGGGACGTCCCAATATCGGCACGCCCGTCACCGACGAGCTGGCACGGTCCAATCATGAATCGGTTCTGGTGGCGCTGGTGCGCAATGCCACCGCCAGGATCTCCGCAGACACCTACAAGGCGCTGGTCGAAAAGTCGCGCGCCCTGCCCGGCTTGCAGGAGCCGCTGATCCGCCGCCCCGATCTGCCGCCGCAGCTTGCGAGCAGCATGTGCGAATGGGTGTCGGACGCGCTCAAATCCTTTATCGCCACCCATTATCAGATGCCCAGCAAGGCGGTGCAGCAGGCGCTTGGCGATGCCGTCCGCGTCGTGAAGAGCCCGCCGCCCGAAGCCAAGGATCAGCCGGCCGACAGCGCGCAAAAACTGATCGACAAGCTCTCCGGCAGCGGCCAGCTCAAGACCGGTTTTCTGATGCGCGTGCTCAGCCAGGGGCAGTCGGACCTGTTCGACTTGGCCTTTTCGCGTCTGCTGGAAATGGAACTGACCAAGTTCCGCGACGTCTTCTACAATGGCGGCGCCCGCGCCGTGGCCTTGTCCTGCCGCGCGGTGGGCATCGACCGCGCCGTCTTCGCCACCGTCTTCAATCTCTCGCGCCAGAGCCGCCGCCAGCAGGTGGCCTTGTCCAAGTCCGACAATGCGACAGCGGACCAGATTTTCGCCGGCATGACACGCCAGGCCGCGATGGCCGAACTGCACGATCCGCAGACCGCCTGACTCTTTTTTTACCCCCTCCGTTCCGGCCTGCGCGCCTAACGGCGCTTGGCGTTCGGTTGGCTTGGCCGCCAACCTCACCCTTCGCAACTATGCCGTGGTGCTCGGCTAGCGCCTGCGCGCCACGGCGTTGCTGCGGCCACCTCCCCCTCTTGTGCGCTACGCGCACCAGGTGGAGGCGGGCCTGTGTAAGTTCCCGGAACGTGCTAGGGTCGGCCCAATGACCAAGTTGCATTTCACGGGCGTGCCGCACGCGCAGGACGCTCTTGCCGAGTTGCGCGACCGCTATGGCGAGGCCGGACCCGATCAGGCCGATATCGTGGTGACGCTGGGCGGCGACGGCTTCATGCTGCAAACGCTGCATGCCTTCACCGGCAAGGGCAAGCCGATCTACGGCATGAATCGCGGCACCGTCGGCTTCCTGATGAACGAATATCACCAGGC
>Ga0070679_100007812_pt1 | contig 10027 bp, 9 predicted proteins | sample KBSC63BmetaG_FD_65652 | JGI IMG/M metagenome (GOLD analysis project Ga0070679, IMG submission 65652) | Corn rhizosphere microbial communities from Kellogg Biological Station, Michigan, USA - KBS C6-3B metaG | ecosystem: Host-associated > Plants > Roots > Rhizosphere | place: USA: Michigan... | reverse complement strand
TGCAAGACCGCACCGTTGGAACGGGCGTCCTACGGCCGGCACTTGCCGCGCAGTTCGCGGCCGGCGGATTTGTCGGTCGCGCCTCGGGGCGCAAATGCGACGCGCGGCGTTGGCCCGGTTACGCTCCTTACGACGAACTGGAATTCGACATCCCTGTGCTTCAGGAAGGAGATGTGAGCGCTCGACTTTGGATTCGCATCCGCGAAGTGGAGCAGTCCATTCGGCTGATCGAGCAAATCGTCGCCAAGTTACCGGATGGCCCGATCAGGACGGAGAACGGCAGCAGCCCCGCGAACGCGGCAAGCGAGGGCATCGCGATCGTCGAAGGCTTTCGCGGCGACATTCTTGCCTGGGTTCGAATCGACGCTGCTGGCCGCATCGAACGCTGCCATCTGCGCGATCCATCCTGGTTCCAGTGGCCGCTGCTGGAGGCCGCGATCGAAGACAACATCGTCGCCGATTTCCCGATCTGCAATAAGTCCTTCAACTGCTCCTATTCGGGGCACGATCTCTGAAAGCGGCCGATGCGCAAGACATTATTCGAAAGCCTCACTCGCCGGCCGTTCACCGAGAAGTTGGCTACCCCGGTCGATCCGGAAATCGCCCGCATGGCCTCCGAACTGGACGTCAAGGCTCGCCGACGGCTCGGCCGCAGCCTGTCTCTGCGGCTCGTCGATGCGGGTTCGTGCAACGCCTGCGAACTCGAGCTCAACGCCTTGAATAACCCTTATTACGATCTCGAACGCTTCGGATTGCGCTTCGTCGCCTCGCCGCGCCATGCCGATGTGCTGCTCGTGACCGGCCCGGTAACGAAGAACATGCGCGAGGCGCTTCTGCGGACCTACGACGCCATGCCCGCGCCGAAATGGGTCGTCGCTGTTGGTGATTGCGCAGCTTGCGGCGGATTTTTTGGAGGCAGCTATGCTTGTGAGCAAGGCGCCGCTGCGGTGCTTCCCGTCGACCTTCGCATCGTTGGGTGCCCGCCATCGCCAAACCAATTGCTGGAGGGACTTCTAGCCCTCTTCAGTTCATAATCACGCGCGCGGCAAATTCTCGTTATAGATGACCGCCTACTATCGACGTCTATCGATACAACTCAGCTGCCGATTGTACGCCGCGCTATCCCTAACTATCGTAAGTACGCCCCGTCACGCCCACTCGATTATTCCAATGTATAGTAACACATTGATCTAGAGAGGAAAATTTTTCCGCACGGGGCGAAGCACCGTCTCGCCGATCCGTCAGAAATTTGCGCTCTTGATTTCAAACGCGAATTTCGACGGTCCGCGATTTGATCGGTTTCGCTGACTATCGGCATCAATCGGCGGATTTTTGCCATCTACTCAGCCGCACCGCGCAGTCGCTTGGCTACCTAAAAACACCGTCAGCCGCAATCTCACGAACCGTCCCCTTCAGGTAGTAGGGAACACTTCCTCCTTGCGAAGTAGAACCCTACGTGCACCAGCCATACCAGTTCGAGACTTTCCGCGATCCTTGGGGCCAGCATCAAAAAATGCTCCGCCGCCTTCGGCGAGGATTTCCCCATCGCCACGCGCGCGGAGTTCGTTTATGCCCATTGAGGATGGCGGTGTCGCAGTTACCCTTTGAAATCTTTCTCAGGATTGAACCCGTCCCAGTTCGCGAAGACGTCCATGAAGCCGGGGACGGTTTCTTCGCGAGCCCAATCACGCTGGAGTTCGCAGTAGAGCTGGGTCTTGCTGATCAGCTTTGCGCCTGCCTGCTCAACTCGAGGGAGGGCTGCTTCGTGGGCGGCCAACGAGGTCCCGCCTACCGCGTCGGCAAACGACGTAGACTTCGTACCCCTCCTGAAGCGCGTCGAGCGCTGGAAAGGCAAGGCACGCTTCCGTCCAGAGCGCCGTCATGATCAGTTTCTTGCGCCCCGTCGCAATGACGGCCTTCTTGAACTCGACGTCCTCCCAGCTATTGATCGTTGTGCGATCGTAAGTCGGATGGTCCTTGAGAATATCCATGATCGGCTGGATGGGAGGCTTATTCTTTCCCGTCTTGACGTTCACCGTCGAATGAACGATCGGGAGTTTGTAGTTGAGCGCCGCCTGGGCGGTGTGGACGATATTGAACACCAATTCCTTCTGATCGATCGAACGAATGGAACTGACCTGGATTGGCTGATAGTCGATCAGAATGAACGCCGAATTCTGCGGTGTCAGAAGGTGGTCCTTCTTGGGATCACGAATAGGTTCACTGGACATTGGATCATCCTCTTCTGCTGTTGAAAACCTGCTTCAGGCGTTGTCACTTCTATCCAACGCCGATCCTGGTCATCTCGTGATCGCTTAGAACGGCACGCCATCAAGGCGCCCCATCTTTCCCGATGAATAGTCGCGTTTCGCCCGTGTCAGATGTTCGGGACTGTCCATCACGAACGGGCCAGAGAACAGGATGGGCTGCTCGGCGGGCTCACCGCCAATGACGGCGAGATGGTCGGCCCGATCTTACTCTGCGCTGTGAGCTCCACTGAAGAACCAGCGGTCAGCGTCGCGAGCATGCCTTTACCGACCGGCGCATCCGGTCCCTTCAACGCGCCGTCCAGCACGTAGACTGCGAACTCTGCCGCCTCATCGACATTAAAGCGCACGGTCGCGCCGGATTCCAGATGTACAACCGCAAAGGTGGTCGATGTCGTCAGCTCCATCGGGCCCGTGGCGCCGGCGACGTGGCCAGCGACCACATCGACGGTGGCGCCTGGCAATTCGACGTGCGGAATATCGGCCGCGCGGAATGAGGCATAGGCTGGTTCGATGAATTTCTGTGCCGGCGGCAGGCTTGTCCAGAGTTGCAGGCCATGACGGCCGCCCGTCGGTCGCTCGGCGTGGAGAATGCCGCGGCCGGCGCGTATCCACTGCGCATCGCGGGGACCCAGCTTGTCGCGAAAACCGGCGCTGTCCCGATGTTCGACGCCGCCTTCAAGCAGATAGCTGACGACCTCGATGCCCGCATGCGGGTGCGGCTTGTCACCGATGCCGCGCATGCTGTGGTGGCGGTAGTGATCGAGGAACACGAATGGACCGACGGCATTGCGGTCGGCCGACGGCAGGCCACGGTAGAGCACCATGTCGCCGTCATCGATGATCTGTTCGGCGGGAAGGACTGAAGTGATCGTACGGTCCATGGAGCTGCTCTTTCAGGGGTAACGAGGTTGCTCGGTGTCGATCAGATCTTGTCGAAGCCGCCACCGGCTGCGAGGAAGCCGCCACTGACGCGCAGTGTGTCGATAGAGCCGTGCTGCTCGATCGGTGCGACGCCGGGACCGTTGGTCTTGATGCCGCCGGCGATCTCGATCTCGCGGGCCGATCCGCCCGGCTTGATGATGAGCGCGATCACCGAGAGCTTGAGCACCACGCCCTTGACCAGGGAGTCACCGGTGCCGCCGAATGTCTCGATACCGCGACGGACGACCAGCTTGCCGATCGGCTGGCTGATCTGGACGCCGACTGCCCCATCGGCATGCGTGACGACGCGGTCGAATTCGGCCAGGTCCACAGTGCCGGTATAGACGTTGAAGCCGCGCGAGGTGGAGCTGGAATCGACCTCACGCCGGGTAGACGTCATTGGCGAAGGCATCGACGTGGCGTTGCGTGTGCGTTTTCCGCCGCTCGAGCATTCCGATTGGTGATGCGGACCCTTGGTGAGAGCCCTCAGCGGATGGTAGCGAGTCCGCGGCTGATCGAGGGCATGACATTACCTCTCGTGCCGGTGGATCTCGGCCGCCTGCCGAGCCTGGACCTTGGCCCGCCGCTGCCGAAACACACATGGGAACTCCACAGTGGGGATGGCGCTTCGGTCAGCATTACACACAGGCCACGCCTCGTGACCGATGATATGTCGCAGTTGCTCCATGCTGCCGTAGAGGGCGTTGGCGTGGTCAAGCTGCCAAGCATGGTAGCCGATGAGCATATTGCGTCCGGCCGGCTGGTGCACCTCCTGCCGGCGTGGACACCACGTAGCGGCGTAGTCCATGTGATCTTTCCGACGCGGCGCGGACTGCTGCCATCCGTGCGCGAGCTAATCAATTTTTTGGCCGCAGAGTACGCGGCGCTGCCGAGTGCTCAGCTAACTTGAGCGATGCTGGGCCGAGGTGCGATCTCTGTAACGCTCAGGTTGGAAGACTCGGGAAAAGACTAGGCGCCAACCGCCTACTATCGACGTCTATCGATACTCTCAGTTGCCGATTGTACGCCGCTCTATCCCTGACTAACCCGAAAGTACTCCCCCTCACTCCCACTCGATTGTTTTGAGCCATGGTAACGCGCTGATTTATCAGTGCAAATCTTTTCTCCGCACGGCAAAGAACCGACTCGCCGATCCGTCAGAAAATCGCGCTCTTGAATTCAAACACGAATTTCGACGATCCGCGATTTGCTCGGTTTCAGAGACTATCGGTATCGATCGGCCAATCTTTCGAGACGTCACTGCTGACTCGACATAGTAGGCATTGCGAGAAAAAGACCGTCAACCCTGCGCGGGACCACAACCGCCGCCCGCATATATCGTGTCCTGATGTCATCAGCGGTTGCCATGATCCGGAACCGCATCGCCGCCAGGGCGCGAATGCCGTTGCCTTTCGAGGCGCTCGAGATCGCGTTCAATTTTATCGACTCGCTTTCCGAGAGAGAACATGTAGTCGCCGACCGGGTCGTCCATGCCTTCCAGCGCTTTCATGCATCGTGCGATGCCGGTCCAAAGTCGAGCCAATATGCTCATGTTCGCCTCCACATTGGGGTTTATGACTGCTCGCCCGAGCTTGGCGTTTCTGTCCGTGCAAACCTGAAATCAATACCGAACGATGTCGCCTTGGCGCTCTCGCCGTGTTTCGCCGGCGATTGAATTTTGAACCACGCGGCATAGAGCGCTGGAAGAAACAGCAAGATCAGCACCGTGCCGACCGCCGTGCCGCCGATCAGCGCATAGGCCATCGACCCCCAGAAGACGGAGTGCGTGAGGGGAATAAAGGCCAGGACGGCCGCAAGCGCGGTCAGGATCACTGGCCTCGCGCGTTGCACAGTGGCCTCTATGACAGCGTGATACTCGTCAAGGCCGGCCGCAAGGTTGTCTTTGATCTGCTGTGTCAAGATTAGCGTGTTGCGCATCAGAATGCCGGCCAGCCCGATCAGGCCCAGAATGGCGTTGAAGCCGAAGGGTTGGTTGAAGGCGAGCAATATCGGCACGACTCCGACGAGGCCAAGCGGGGCCGTCAGCAAGACCATCGCCATCATCGAGAAAGATCGAACTTGCAGCATGATGACGATCAGCATGGCAGCGATCATCGCCGGGAAAATCTTGACCAGCGCGATGTTCGCCTTGGCCGCCTCCTCGATCGATCCGCCCGTTTCGATGCTATAACCGGCCGGAAGAGATGCCATCAGCGGCTGAAGCGCCTTCATGACTTCTTTGGACACCTCGGGAGGCTGCGTCGCTTCGTTGATCTCGGAACGGACGGTAATGACGGGGGTCCGGTCACGGCGCTTCATGACCGGGTATTCCAGATGGATTTCTGAATGTCCGATCTGGGAGAGCGGGACCTGCTTTCCATCCCGGCTCATCAGCGAGAAGTCTGCCAGGCGCGTTGGGTCCAGCCGCTCGCCCCCGGCACTGCGCATCACGACGGGAACGTTGCGGATATCTTCGCGCACGTTGGTGGCAGTGATGCCGGTCAGAAGAAACTGGAGCTGCTGACTCACCTCCGCGGTCGAGAGGCCAATGAGGTTCAGCCGGTCCTGATCGGGAATGAAGCGGAGCACGGGCGTGCGGGCGCCCCAGTCGCGGTTTGCTTGCCGCACGTCAGGAACGCCCCGCATGATGCGCAGGGCTTTTTCGGAAATGGCGGACAATTTTGCCGGATCCGGTCCCATAACTCGGAATTCGACCGGGAACACCGAAGGGGGCCCAAATACAAGCTGATTGATGCGCACATAGGCCGCAGGTGCAAGCCCCTGTGACACTGCTTGCCGGAGACGCAGCTTCAACGCCTCGCGCGCTTCTGCGTCCGGTGTCAGCACGACGATCTTGGCGAAGGCAGGATCAGGCAGTTCGGGCGCCATCGAGAAGAAGAAGCGCGGTGCGCCCTGACCGACATAGCTTGTGACAGTCTTGGCCTCAGGCTGACGCTGCAGCCAGTGTTCGATTTTCTCGACCACGGCAGTCGTCGTCTCGATGCTGCTGCCTTCTGGTAGGCGGACCTCGACCAGAACTTCGGGGCGGTCGGATGTGGGGAAGAACTGCTGCTTGATGGCGCCCATGCCGATCGCAGAGAGCGCGAAAACAATGCCGACGATGCCGCAGGTCAAAAACTTGCGGCGCACGGCGAAGGCAATGAACCGTCGCAGACGCCGATAATTCGGAGTGTCGTAAATCGCATGATGACCGCCTTCGACCGGCTTGATTTGGGGTAGCAGCGTGACACCGAGATAAGGCGTGAACACCACCGCGACGATCCAGGAGACGATGAGAGCAAATCCAACGACCCAGAAAATATTACCGGCATATTCGCCGGCCGACGAAGGCGCGAAGCCCACCGGCAGGAATCCGGCGATCGTCACGAGCGTTCCAGACAGCATCGGCGCGGCTGTGTGGCTCCACGCATAGGCCGCCGCCTTGATGCGATCCATGCCCCCTTCCATTTTCACCACCATCACCTCGATGGCGATGATGGCGTCGTCCACCAGAAGACCTAGCGCTAGGATAAGGGCGCCGAGCGTTATGCGATCGAAGAACCGGCCGGTTTCCAGCATGATGAGGAACACGACAGCGAGCGTCAGGGGAACGGCGGCGGCCACGACGATACCGACGCGCCAGCCCATGCTGAGCAGACTCACCAGCATCACCACGCTAAGCGCCATCGCGAATTTCAGCATGAACTCGTTGACCGCCGAGGTGATGTTCACGGCCTGGTCGGTCACTTTGTCGAGGGTCATTCCGAGCGGCAGCGTCTGTGCGATGGCGGCAGTTTTGTCCTTCAGTGCTTTGCCGAGCGCGAGACCGTCCCACCCGTCCTGCATGACCACCGAGAGCATTATGGCCGGCTCACCCTGGCTTCGGATAAGGAAAGTGGGCGGATCCTCGTAGCCGCGGCGGACATCGGCGACATCGGAGAGTTTCAGCATCCGCCCTGCCGCTGCGATCGGCGTGTCAGCAATCGCCTGGACATTGTCGTAGGCGCCGTTGACCCGAATGAACACCTGCGGACCTTTGGTGTCGATCGAGCCTGCCGGGGTGACGGTATTTTGCCGTTGCAAAGCGGCAATTATGTCTTGCGCGGAAACACCGAGGGTCGCCAGTTTTGCGTAAGAGAAATCGACGAAGATCTGTTCGGGACGTTCGCCAAGGATGTTGATCTTCTTGACGCCGGGCACGTGCAGCAGGTCCTGGCGGATCACTTCGGCCCGTCTGGCCAGCTCACGCATCGGCATGCCTTTGGCCTTGAGCGCATAGAGCGCGAAGCTGACATCGGAGTATTCGTCGTTGACGAAGGGGCCGAGCACACCGGGCGGCAGATTGCGCGCTTCATCCCCCAGTTTTTTACGCGCCTGATAGAACTGCTCCTGGACGGCAGCTGGCGGCGTGCTGTCTTTCAGCGAAAGCGTCATATATGCGTAGCCGGGACGTGTGGTCGTCTCCACCCGGTCGTACCAAGTGAGCTCCTGCAGCCGCTTCTCCAATGGTTCGGCGACGAGGTCCTGCATCTCGCGTGCCGTTGCACCAGGCCACGCCGCGGTGACCGTCAAGTTCTTGATCGTGAAGCTGGGATCCTCCGCGCGCCCGAGCGTGAAGAAGGCGTAGATGCCGGCCGCCGCCAGCGGGAAAATGAAGAACAGCGTAACAGCCCGTTCGCGAACGGCGATCGCAGAAAGATTGAGGCTCATCAGCTGCCCCAGTTTTCAGACGCCGGTCTGACGCGCTCGCCCTCGTGCAATAGTTGGGCGCCAAGCGAAACAACCCGGTCGCCAGCGCCCAGGCCGGAGATCACGGCGGCTTCGCTGGTCACGCGAACAAGCTTGATCGCCCGAAAGTGCACGGTTGAGGTGATGCTGTCCAAGACCCAGACGCCGGTCTTCCCACCGTCATCGAGCACGGCTCCGAGCGGTACCTGCACCTCCGGCTGACTCACCTGGTTTGTCAACCAAATGGTCACCGTCGCGCCAAGCGGCGCTGCTGCAGCCGCGCCATCGAGCACGAAGCGGGCTTCATAAGTGCGGGTCTGCGCATCGGCAGAGTCAGATAACTGCCGGAGATGTGCCGTATAGCGGTGTCCATTGCTCCCATACACACTCGCTTCAGCCACAGATCCAATCGCCGGCCGAATGGTTTCGGGGAGTGTGACCACCGCTTCGCGGGGGCCGGTTTGGGCAAGCCGAACCACGGTCTGGCCGGCGGAGACGACCTGTCCCGGCTCGCCAAGGGTTTCAACCACCGCTCCATCCGCGTCCGCCACCAGGACGGAATAAGTCGCCTCATTTTCGGCGACCCGCGCCTCCGCTTCAGCAGCGGCGAGTTGCGCCTTGGCGGTATCGGACGCGGCCTTCGCCTGGTCATAGCGCTGTCGGGAAACCCATCCGTCGCTGACCAGCTTGGCGTATCGCCGTTCATCCGCATCCAACTGAACGAAGGATGCACGTGCCGCAGCAACGGCGTTGCGCTTCGCCGTGAGCGCAAGGCGAAGATCGGTTTCGTCGATCCGCATCAACGGCTGACCGGCTTTGACCTGGTCACCGACATTCACAAGCCGTTCCACGATCTTGCCGGGGACGCGGAAACCGAGATTGCTCTGCACCCTCGCCCCGATGACGCCCGTGAAACCGCGTTCGGACCCGGTCACCTGCGCTGCCGCCGTCAGTCTGACGAACGGTGGTTCCTGCCTCGGGTCGCCGAGGGCGGACGCTTCCTGCGCGCGGAGGAAAAATGCCCCGGTCGCCGCCGCCCCGAGCGCCGTAATCAGGACGCCTGCCAGCACAAAAGCGCGTTTCTTTTTCATGGTGGCTTCGCTTCAAAAATAGATTGTGTTCGAACTCTATATGGCCTATATAGATTACGGATGCAAGCTAAAAGGATCGGAGATCGACGATGCGCGTGAGCCGCGATCAGGCTGAGAAGAACCGGCAAACGGTGATCAACGTGGCGAGCCAACTTTTCCGTGAGCACGGTTTTGACGGCATCGGCCTCAAGGACCTGATGGAGGCCGCGGGCCTCACTCAAGGCGCGTTCTACAAGCAGTTCGCGTCCAAGGACGACTTGGCGGCGCAGGCCTCCAGACGGGCTTTGGAGAGCGCCTTCGGCCAGTGGTCAGCCTTAGCCGCCGCCAATCCGCAGGACCCGCTCCGCGCGGTGATCGCGTTGTATCTCAGCATGGAGCATCGCGCAGAACGGATGGACGGCTGTCCGGTCGTTGCGCTCGGCGCGGATGCTGCCCGGCAGGGCCCCGAGGTGAAGGCGTCATTCGAAGCCGGGATCAAGGAATACCTCGAGATGCTCGGCCGCTGGCTTGGCGAAGCCGACGGTGAGGAGCCCAGCGGCAAGGCTATGGCCATTCTCTCGACGATGGTCGGTGCGATGGTCCTGTCGCGGGCGGTCAACAACAAGCGGCTGGCGAAGCGTTTCCTGCAAGCGGCGGCCAAGAGCGTGATGGAGTGGTCTGCCGGGGCTGCCCAAAAAGGACAACTCCAATGACGATGGTTTCTCCAACCCCCTCCATCCAAAACACGGACCCCTTCACCATGGATGACGTCATCATCATCGGCGGCAGCTTTGCCGGTCTCGCCGGCGCCCTGCAGCTCGGCCGTGCCCGCCGCAAGGTCACCGTTCTCGATACGGGCCTGCCGCGCAACCGCTTCGCCGGCCATTCGCATGGCCTGCTCGGCCACGATCACAAGCCACCGCTGGACATCCTGGCCGAGGCGCGGCAGCAGCTGGCGCGCTATCCCACGATCAGGCTGGTCAATGCCCGGGCCGACAGCGTCTCCGGCGCCATCGACGATTTCTCCGTCCTCACTGC
>Ga0070679_100007808_pt1 | contig 10027 bp, 9 predicted proteins | sample KBSC63BmetaG_FD_65652 | JGI IMG/M metagenome (GOLD analysis project Ga0070679, IMG submission 65652) | Corn rhizosphere microbial communities from Kellogg Biological Station, Michigan, USA - KBS C6-3B metaG | ecosystem: Host-associated > Plants > Roots > Rhizosphere | place: USA: Michigan... | reverse complement strand
CAAGGCATGTTTGAGAAGAACATGCTCACCTTCATTCCCAACCAGGACCACAATGGCCAGCAATTACAAACGTTTCCTGACATCCGCGACATTCAAAAACAGCTCAAAGAAGCCGGTATTTCATTTGAACAAGAAGCACAGGATGGGACTGGACCTGCAAGTTTTCTCATTCTTGACCCTGATGGGAATCCGATTCTGGTCGACCAACATGTAGCAAGCGCCCAATAAGGAGTGTATTCTCGTGCTTGAACGTTGTCCATTTATCGAAGACATGGATATTCGCTATGATGGTGAGCAACGTATTATTGAGATCAACAATTGCCTCGTACGATTTACCCCCAACGAATACAAGCTGGTCCGTCTCCTGCTTGCCCAACACGTGGTGAAAGGGACAAAACTCTTCAAGGCTTTATCTCTCCGGGCAACGGAGAAAGCTGATGCCGAGATGTTTACGAGATGCATCGATAAAATCATATGTAAACTGACCAGCCATGACCTCTATCGAATTCACGGCTATGGCTATATGTTTTTACCAGGGGAAGATGCAGAAACAGGAGGAGTCATGCTGAGCGGCAAAAGCAGCGATTCTTGAATCGCTGCTTTTGCCGCTCAGCATGACTCCTCTCATTGGTAGATCGTGCTTATTCCATCTCCCCAACCATCTCTTTAAACACCCTCGCGGCTTCCGCGTCCATGTGATAGCTTTCGGCGTTGCTGGGGAACGCGCCGGACTGGATATCGGCGAAGTAGGCTTGCAGGGCGTTGACCGCCGTTTCGGCGATATTGGCGTAGCGGCGCACGAACTTGGCCGCGTGCTTGTTGAGACTGAGGCCGAGTACATCGTGCAAAACCAGTACCTGCCCGTCACAGTCCGCGCCAGCACCGATGCCGATGGTGGGGATCGGGATAGCCTCGGTAATCGCGCGGGCCAGCACAGCGGGCATGCCTTCGAGCACAATGGCGAAGACGCCAGCAGCGGCCAGGGCACGCGCATCTTCCAGCAGTTCGCGAGCGGGATTGGCCTGTCTGCCCTGCACGCGATAGCCGCCCATCGCGCGCACCGATTGCGGGGTCAGCCCCAGGTGGCCCATCACCGGGATCTCAGCAGCCAGAATAGCCTCGACCATCGGCAGACGTTTGCGCCCACCCTCCAGCTTCACGGCATCGGCTCGCCCCTCGCGGATCAAACGACCAGCATTGCGCACGGTCTCTTCAACGGAAATATGGTAGCTCAGCCAGGGCAGATCAGCTACGACCAGCGCGGCAGGCTGAGCGCGCGTTACGGCTGCCGCATGGTGAACCATGATATCGACGGTGGCCGCGAGCGTATCGGGAAAGCCAAGCATATTATCGGCCAGCGAGTCGCCGACCAGAATGATATCCGCCCCGGCCTGATCGCACACTTCGGCCATCGGGGTGTCGTACGCGGTAATCATTTTGAGTTTGGGGCCACCTTTGCGGGCCAGCACTGTCTGAGTCGTGATTTTATCTCGCGTCATGATAAATTCCCTTTCTTCTGCTCAACAGGCGCGCTTTTCAGGCCAATCTCCCACGTGCCATCGGCGCGCAGCAAGAAGTTATCGATCAGCCGCGTCGCGCCGACGGTCGCCGCGATCAGCAAGAGAGCCGGGGCTTGCAGATGTTCCAGTGAGAGAAATGTGGCGGGATCGCGCACTTCGGCGTAATCGAGCGCGGCGCGCGGCTCGCCAGCAACTATCTCCTGCATGATCCTGACCACGCCAGCCGGACCATCCGGCACACGGTTCTCGCATGCCTGCTGGCCTGCCCGCAGCGCTTTATAAAGAATGGCCGAAGCGGCGCGGTTCTCAGGGGTCAGATAGGCATTGCGGCTACTCATGGCCAGCCCATCGTTCTCACGGTACGTCGGCAGGATGCGCAGACTAACCGGTAGATTGAGGTCGGTGATCATGCGCGAGATAACCGCGACCTGCTGAGCGTCTTTCTGCCCAAAATACGCCTGGTGTGGTCTGATAAGCTGGAACAGCTTCAACACAACCGTGGCAACGCCGCGAAAATGGCCGGGCCGGCTGGCTCCCTCGCCCACGCTGGTCAATGTGCCGCCAGGATCGATAAAGGTTGAGAAACCAGGAGGGTACATCTCGGCAACGGTGGGTGTGAAGACAAGATCGACGCCGCAATCCTCCAGCATGCGCAGGTCACGTGGCAGATCGCGGGGATAACGGTCCAGATCCTCGTTGGGGCCAAACTGAGTCGGGTTGACAAAAATACTGGCTGCCAGCACGCTATTCTCCGCGCGTGCCTGCTTGAAGAGTGAGAGATGCCCCTCGTGTAAGTAGCCCATGGTTGGCACCAGGCCAACCGTTTCTGACGCTGTCCAGTTCGCGCACGCGTCAAGCATTTCCTGGACAGTAGTGATGACTTGCATCGTCTCTCTTGCCTTTCCATATCTGCATGGCCTGGCCCGTCAGCATTGCTCAGGTCACTCGAAAGCCAGCCAGGTTAAATCCTATGCTGCTGCCAGCAGTATATCATCGCTCGCAAGCAGCCTGCAATCCGCATTCCCACCTCATGGAAGCGTCAACAGGCCGTTGGGGCCGGCGATCAGCGCGCGCTCGGCCATGTGTAAGAAGAGGCCGTGCTCAACCACGCCCACGATTGCACGAATTTGCGTTTGCAGCTTTTCTGGATCAGCGATACCGCCAGGGAAACGACAATCGATAATGTAATTGCCGTTGTCGGTCACAAAGAGATCTCCGCTACCTTTGAGCGTGCGCATCATGATGTTCGCGCCCAACGCCTTGAGTTTGCCCATCACCACAACCTGGGCGAATGGCACGACTTCAACCGGCAGCGCGAAGGCTGTTCCCAGGCGCGGCACGAGTTTGGAGGCATCGCCAATCACCACGAAGCGGCGCGCGGCGGAGGCCACAATTTTTTCGCGCAACAACGCACCTCCACCACCTTTAATCAGATTAAGTTGGGGATCAATTTCATCCGCTCCATCGATGGCCAGGTCCAATTCGCCATATGCGCCCAATGGAAGCAAGGGAATGTGCAGGCTTTTTGCAAGCCGGGCGGTTGCCTCTGAGCTTGAGACCGCGCCTTTAATATGCAAGCCATTTTGCAAGCGCGCGGCCAGGGACTTGACCAGAAATGCCGCCGTCGTGCCAGTTCCCAGGCCGACGAGCATGCCTTCTTCTACGAGGTTCGCCGCCGCCTCGCCCACCTGCTGTTTATATGTCTCGGTGTCGTTTGTCATCTCTAATTTCCTTTGTATGGAGTTGCGAAATGCACACAAGAAGTCTTCTTCATTGTAACTCATAATGGGGTAGGATTGCAGATATACCTGTGTCAAAGATAGGACTTGCCGGTACTTACTTGTCAGCGAATGCCTGGCCATGATACACTCTGCCATGAAACGAAAAATAGAAACATGGGCAAGGGCGTGCCTGTTATAGATAAGATATACTCTGGCGGTGGCAATCATGGCTGAACAATGGCGCATACTGGTCGTCGAAAGCGAAGAAAATCTCAACTGGAATATTGTCAATTCACTCCAAAAAGATGGCTATAGTGTGCTTGGTGTGATGGGCGGGGCCGAGGCAATTCGTACACTCTGGAATGAAGAGCAGGATGTAGTAATCTGTAGCCAGCAGATGCCCGACGCGAGTGGGCTTGACCTGCTCCAATGGATGCGTACCTATACTCCCAACGGCCGCATGGTGATGCTGGGAACACCCGGTGATAGCGTGGGACGCAAACAGGCGTTGGAGATGGGCGTGGCGGGCTACCTGGAAAAACCCTTAGATTTGCACGCGCTCAAAGAAGAGTTGCGCCGCTTGCTGCACTCAACTGGCTTCTCCGCTAGCCTCGATTCATTTGATCTGCTGGACGTGATTCAGATTATTAATATGAGCCGCAAGAGTATTGCGCTGGTGGTGAATACCGGATTGGAAGAGCAGGGAACCTTACGCTTCCAACTGGGCGAGTTGGTCTGGGCCGAGTATGGGATGTTGCGCGGCGAAGAGGCATTCTTCGCGCTGGCCGCGCATAAAAACGGCACGGTGGCGCAATACCCCTGGAATGAGCAGACCACGCCAAATGTGACCCAGCCGCTTTCGCGTTTGATCTTTCAGGCGCTGCAATATCGTTCTAAATATGCATCCAGCACCCAGGCCAGCAGTGATGTCCCAGTAGTTAAGCCAGCATCGCCTTTGCCAACGTTACCGCAAACATTGCAGGACATGGCAGAGGACGATACGCCGTTTCAATTTACAGAAGATGACCGCCCATTCCAGTTTGTGGCGGAGGGGGTCCCGGTCGAGGAGTCGCCAGCCAGCTCGCCTTTTGAGCAGCTCATGCGCGTCACCTCGACCAATGCTCATCTAGAGCAGGTCAGTGGAGGAGGTTCGGGAATGGTGAAAAAACAGGAATCGGAGGCTGGTAAACAGCCGGTGGTGCCGGAAAAGCCCTGGTGGCAGCCCACAAGCTCAGTACCCGCGTTCCAGGCGTCGGGCAGTATGCGCGCGTTGAGTGGCGAGAAAACCGGGTCAGCCCCAAAAGGTGCCACGAGTACGCCACCCGTCGGCGAACAGAAGGCTACGCCAATGCTGAATAGCACGCTGCCCTCCTGGCTGACAGAGCAACCTACCAGTATGCACCTGCCAGTGATGCGCGGCCAGACCGGCCAGATGCCGACGGTACCGCAAGAACGTTCGCCAGTCTTGCCCAAAACGCCTCCAACATCGCTGCCACTCTCACCCAATTCAGCGGCCCCAGGCAACGCGGGATGGTCGAGTACACCACAAACACCGTTGAATCCAGCAGAGCAGAGTTCGCATGCTTTGAATCTCTCTGCTTCCGGCTTGCGCGCGTTAAATCCGTCTGATTCTGGTTTGCGACGCATCAACCCGGAGGAGGCACAATATACGATGCCTCATCGCGCCGTCAAGCCGCACGCCGCCAATCAACGCGCGGCCTCAGCCGAATGGCAGGGACCGCTGGCGGATCAGACCGGGCAGATGAGTCCGGTCAAGTCTGCCGGTTCTGGCGACACGCTGCAGAGCCTGGCCGCGTTAAAGAGAAATAGCGCCGCGATGCCCAATGACGCGCGGAATGGACAGAATAGCTCGTCGTCCACACCGGCTGCCAATTCTCGCGCGTGGGATGCACCAGCGCCCGTGCAACCCACGCCCATTACGAACGCCCACACATGGGCCGCGCCGATACTATCACCAGCCGCGCAAGAGGCAGTCTGGGCCACGCCTGTGCAGGCACCGCCCGCGTCCGCGCAGCCCGCTCCGCTTCCCAACGAAGCGATCTGGGCCACACCTGTATCCAGCACACAGACGCCCGACCAGTCCGCGAGTGGTGCGGCAGATGCCAGTGACACGCAGGGCAAACGAAACTATCCGGCTCTGGCAGCAGCGCTACAAACGCTGGGGTATTCAGTACCGGGCTTTATTGCGGCAGCGGTCGTCAGTCTGGATGGCACGCCGATTGCTCAGGTGGCCGTCGATGAACGGGATATCTCGGCCCTGTGCGCGCGGCTTGGCGCGATTGCGCGGAGCGCGTCAGGCTTGTTTGAACTGAATGACGCGGGAGAATACGAATATGCAGTGATTTCCAGCCGTTCGCAGCACATTTTGCTGCGCCTGATTGGGAATACCCGCGAAGTTTTTCAGGCTTTGATTACCACGCGCGACACCGAGCCTGCGCAAAGCCTGGATGTTATGGCCAATGTCGAGCCTGCGCTTGCCGCCGCGCTCGCATAAATCGTATAACTGAAATGAAATCTGTTCGGCTGTGCCAATCATCGTCATAGAAGAGAGAAGAGTTTTCTATCGTGGATAACAACAAAGAAACCATGACCAGCGAGGAAGAGAAGGCGAATCATCGCTACTCTTTTACGGTCGGGATTTTTATCGGCCTTGCCCTGATTATCCTGTTTACGGCTGTCTCACTCTTTGTTCATTAAGCGTTTGAGCGCTTCCAGATCAATCTCTTGATCCTCATCTGGGAGCACGCGGCGCGAGATGGACGCGAGATCGCCGGGAGCAGCCTGTTTCTCCGGGCGTTTTCTGGCCGGTTCGCTCTTATCTGGCTGCGGCGGAATGAGATTAGCCGTTTGCGACTGGCCGGCGGGAAGCAACGGTTTACCCTGTGGCTGGCTCTTTTTGTGTTTTAACTGCTGGAGTTGGCGCTCAATCAACTGTTCCTGAGAAAGTTGATTAAGCTGGGCGCCGAGATCGTATTCTTGCAGATCGGCCAGGGCACGAGCACGGGCCTCGACCTCAAGCACCGTATCCTGGGCGCGTTCGGCCCGCTCGCGGTCTTTGGGTGAGCCGGATTTGCTGAGGGTATCGTAGACGCGCTGCTGGAGCAATGCGCTGCGCTTGCGGGCTACCAGGAGTTCAATCGTCGTATCAACTTCGGAGATTTTGGCCTCTAACTGGCGCAAGATGCCGCGCATACTTGAAACAAGCTGCCCCTGCTCTTTCTGCTGTTGTGTATAGCGTTTCGCCTGGCGAGTCAGATCGTTATAACGTCCCAGAAAATCGCGGGCGCTATTCTCGTTATTATGCTGAATCGCTACCTCAGCCTTTTTAAGCCAGAGGGCTGCTTCTCCTAACAGTTCCTGACTCCGTTTCTCCAGCTTGCGCTCTTCCGCGATGGCCGTCGCCACCTGCGTTTTCACCTGGACAAGTTGATTGCGCATATCAAGCTGAATCTGCCGTAAAGTCTTCTCCGGGTCTTCAGACTTTTCCGCCACCGTGTTGAGATTGGCGCGCAGCAGCGTGAGTACACGTTCCAGCAAATTCATCGGTTTTATCCCCTTCAAACACCAGACCTACAAGTGCCAAATATAAGCAGATATGCGAGAGGGTGGACTTCCCGCGAGAAGCAGCAAACCCTCTCACATCTTACACGTTTTATTTTTCGCGCGAGTTTGACTCAACCACTGGAACAGCTCCATTGTTGCCGTTGCCGTTGTTCTGCACCTCTTCCTGGGGATTCAGGATCGGCACGCGGTTCATCAGGTCGCCCACGCGGGTACCGCTCAGCAACTCGAAGAGCGCGGGAACTTGCGCGGCCATGTTCATGATGTCGCTGGTCAGGCGGCTGGCTCCCATGCCGCCATTGCCCCCCTCGCCAGTCGAGACGATCGTCACTTTATCCACCTTGCTCAACGGCTCAGCGATCGCGCGTACAATCTCTGGCATACTGTCGAGCAACTTGTCCAACACGGCGGCCTGGTTGTACTCGTGGTACGCGGCGGCCTTGATCTTCATGGCGTCAGCTTCGGCCTCACCTTTAGCGCGAATAACCTCTGCTTCGGCCAGACCTTTCGCCTTGATAATTTCGACTTCAGCCAGACCACGCGCCCTGGTCGCTTCCGCGTCACCAAGACCGCGCGCTTTCACCGCATCGGCCTGACCTTGCGCTTCGAGGATCAAGCGCTGGCGGGTGGCTTCGGCCTCCGTCTCAATCCTGCGGCGGTCGGCCTCGGCGGTCTTCTGAATCGTCGCTTGCAGTTCGAGTTCGCGGCGCTTGATTTCGGCCTCTTGCACCTTGACCTGCGCCTCTTTTTCGATCTGCGTAACTTTGACGGCCTCGGCAACTACCTGCTGCTGGGTCGTGTTGGCCTGAATATCGTAGGCTTTATCGGCTGCTGCCTGCTGTTTCTTGACCTCAGCATCGAACGCGGCCTTTTTCAAGGACAGGTTGCGCTGCGATTCCGCCTGAAAGCCTAGCGATTCGGTCTCAGCCTTCACCCGCGCTTGATCGGCCATCGCTCGCGCCACAGCAGCTTCGCGTGAGGCGTTGGCCTGCTCGATCTGGGTATCGCGCTCGGCCAGGGCGGCGGCGATATTCGCGCCTTTGCGGATCTCTTCGATCTGCGGGCGACCCATATTGGTGATGTACTCGTTCTTGTCGTGAACATCTTTGAGTGTGAACGAGATAACCTGCAAGCCCATCTTATCCATATCAGGTGTGACGGTCTTGAGCATCTTCGCGCCGACGTTCTCAGGGTCTTTGACCAGTTCTTCAACGGTCAACTGGCCCACGATGCCGCGCAAATGGCCCTCCATCACTTGACGGATCAGCCGTTCGCGGTCCTCCTGGCGTTTGCTCAGGAACTGCTCAGCAGAGGTGCGAATGCTCTCCGAATCCGAGCGCACTTTGATCTGCGTAACCGCTTCAACATTGACCGCGACCCCCTGGGTCGTATACAGGTTTTGCTGTGGTGCGACGTCGAAGGACATCAACTCAAGCGAGAGTTCCTGAACACGCTGGAAGAGTGGTATCACAAATTTGCTCCCGCCGGTCACAACCTCAACTTTGCGTCCACTAGAAATGATTAAAGCCTGGTTCGGGCCAACCTTGCGTAGCATCCTCCCATACATAGAAATGATGAAAAAGATGACTACTAATACGATAGCCGCAATCACAATTGCTCCGAGAAGTTGCGGATTCATCGTTGTTTCACTCCTTTAACATATTACGTGTAAAAATGTTTACTCTAAAGATATCGATTATACAGGTGAACAATGCTCCCTTTGTTTACTCCTTCTGCTGCTCCTGCTGCATTACTATTTCGATCTCGCCAGCGTCAGACGCATTGAGCAAAGCACGCAATTGAGCCAGTTCATCGGACGTAGCAGGATTGCTGCTCAGTGGCTCAGAGTGCATAAAGTTGTCCCAGGTATCAACTTCAGCCACTCCATGCTGATAGTTGACAACCACCACTTCTTGATCGCGCTCAACGCGCTGATTGTTGAGGCCGCGCGCGGCAATACTCTTATGCATCCCACTGGGCGTGGTATAGATGATCTCGCCGAGACCTTTTTCCGGGATAGTAAGGCTCACTTTGCCCAGCATGCCCGTGCGATCAACTACATCCAGCTCGGTCGTGCCTTCCGCGTGCGCAAAGATGCGACTGACCAGGAGGAGCAACAGGATCGCCAGCACGATGCCGCCACCTATTGCCAGGACTAACGTGATGGTCGCGCCCACGTTCGTCAGGTTATGGAAGAAGTAGCCGAAGAGGCCAAAACCTAGCAGGAAAAGGCCCACCGAGATCGGGTTGAGATAGCCGAAGATCGAGAAGTGCGCGTGTTGCGCGCCACTGTGGTCTCCAGTATGTTGACCCGCTCCATGTGCGTGTGCTGGTGTATGGGCGTGGACATGCGCGTGCGCGTGAACATGGACGTGGCCGCCAGCATGCACAGGTCCGTGATGGACGGCTGGCCCGTGAACATGTCCAGCACCGTGACTTACTCCATGCGAGTGACCGTGATGACCTCCCATGAGAGCGGTCGCCAGAAAGAAGCCAAAACCCAACAGGAAGCAGAAAATGAAGACCAGGGAAAGAGGATCGGTCGCGATCATCGTCTTCCCTCCTTTCGTGGCAATACTTGCCTGATCCCGCCCCATTTCCGGTGGGGTCTAATTCCATAGACGAATAGGATAAGTGAGAATAAAATCACATGATAGCAATAAAACAGGTTACAGATCGTCGGTGCGCTGCTCCAGATCCGCTAACGGGATCGTCAGCAGGCGCGCAAAGAGTTCCAGGTAACCGCGTGGGTCTTCAGAGCTGGCCAGGCGCAGGAAAAGGGTCTGCATCGGTGCATCATCGTTCCACTCGGAAGCGCTTTCAGACAGCCAGTTGAGCAAGCGCTCACCGGGAGACTCGATGCCGGAAAGCAACTCGGTGCTAAGTAAATTGGTACTGAAATCCGGCGGATCGCTGACGAGATAGCCAGGATGGACCTTGAAAAAGCGTGAAAGCAGATCGCGGCTGGAGGCGGTCAGATGAACTCGTTTGCCGCTCTCGATTTGCGAGAGATACGCCTGACTGATGCTCTCACCCAGCTCGTCCTGCATCGCCTTCACTACCTCAACCTGCGTCATCGGACGATCGAAGCCGCGCAATTCGCCCTCAACGTTACGCAAGTGTTTCATTTTTTCAGCAAGATCCATACGGTTTTCCTCTCATAACTATCTGCTATATTGAATATAGCTTTGTGCTACTGCTTTG
>Ga0070679_100007807_pt1 | contig 10028 bp, 9 predicted proteins | sample KBSC63BmetaG_FD_65652 | JGI IMG/M metagenome (GOLD analysis project Ga0070679, IMG submission 65652) | Corn rhizosphere microbial communities from Kellogg Biological Station, Michigan, USA - KBS C6-3B metaG | ecosystem: Host-associated > Plants > Roots > Rhizosphere | place: USA: Michigan... | reverse complement strand
GAGAATCGCCAGACACGCCAACATCACGCTGAGCCCGACGATTACGAAGGTCTGATCGAGCAACTTGCGACGCGATAAGCCGCGACGCAACGCTTCCGAATCGGCATAGGAAACAGGTGCCGCGGTGCTCATCAGTAAGCCTGCCTAAAGCGACGAGTCAACGAGAAACCCACGACGTTGAAGAGAAGCGTCAGGATCATCAGCACGAGACCCGCCGCGAAGATGCTTTGGTATCCGATACTGCCGTGCGGCAAGTCGCCGAGGCTGACCTGCACGATATATGCGGTGATCGTTGCCGCCGGCTCGCGCGGATCGAACGTCAAGTTGGGCTGCATGCCTGCTGCGATGGCCACCACCATCGTCTCGCCGACTGCACGCGAGATCCCCAAGATAAAAGCCGCAGCCAGGCCTGAGAATGCACCGGGCACCACGACTCGAAGGGCAGTCTGCAGCCGCGTCGCACCCATCGCATACGATCCCTCCCGCATATATCGCGGCACCGCCCGCATCGCATCTTCGCTCAGCGAGCTGACGTACGGGATGATCATCAAGCCAATCACCAAGCCTGCGCTCAGCATATTGAAGCCCGGCAAGTCTGGAATGATTTTCTGCAATACCGGCGTGACCATCGTCAAGGCGAAGTAGCCATAGACCACGGTCGGCACGGCACCGAGCAATTCGAGAACAGGCTTGACCGTTTCGCGAGTCCGGTACGGAGCGAATTCACTCAGATAGATAGCGATAATCGTTCCCAAAGGCATCGCAACGAGCAACGCGACGATCGTGGTGGTCAGCGTTCCAGCGACGAGAGGGAGGATGCCGTAGTGTGCGTCCGCGAACAGCGGCGTCCACAAGGTATCCGTGAGGAAGTCCATGATGCGGACGTGCTCGAAGAACGCGCTCGATTCCTTGATCAGAATGACGACGATCGCAAGCGTCGTAAAAACGGCCACCAGAGCCGCCGCCAGCAAGAATGTCTCGATCACCCGGTCCCGGGCCTTGCGATAACGCAGAGCGTTACGCGAAATCGGCTGCGAGGGAGGCGTAAGGGTACTCGCGCTCAAGATGTGTAACTCGGTTTATGTCGCATCGATGCGGCCTCGACGGGGGCGCACTTTACTGGTTTCACAGCGGAGGCGTCGACCCATCCCATTTTTTCAGCCGAATGACTATAAGCGGCAGCAAAGGCTGGCAGGGTTGACTCCACCAGCCTTGCCAAGGGGTTAGAGCTTGCCTTCGCGTGAGAGCAACGAGTCGATCGTCACACCCACTTCTGGAATACCACCGAACACCGTTCCCAACTTCTTCGCTTCGAAGTGTTGCAGTGCCGTCTTGTAGGCGCCTGCGGGAAGCGGAACGTAGCCGACTTCCTTGATCAGTCCAGCGCCGTCGCCCAGCAAGAAGCGGATAAATTCCTGCACCTCCGGACGTTGCGCAGCAGTTTCTTTGACATAGATGAAGAGCGGGCGCGAGAACGGCTGGTAACTGCCGTCGATGACGCCTTCAATGCTCGGACCGACCGTCTTGCCCTTGCCGTTGTCGATCGGCACGGCGCGCATCTTGTCTTTGTGAGCAATGTAGTACGCGTAGCCGAAGTAACCCAATGCGTTTTTATTGTTCTCCACGCCTTGGACGAGCACGTTGTCATCCTCGCTCGCGGTGTAATCGCCGCGGCTCGCCTTGGCCTTCCCATTCACTGCTTCAGTGAAGTAATCGAACGTCCCCGAGTCGGCGCCAGGCCCGAACAGCATCAGCGGCTGATTCGGCCAATCGGATCGTGCTTGATTCCACTTGGTCACTTTGCCTTGTGCGGCGGGTTCCCACATTTTTTTGAGATCCGCGGTGGTCAGCGACTTCACCCAAGTGTTCTGCGGATTCACTACAACCGTGAGCGCATCGAACGCGATCGGTAGTTCGAGATACTTGATGCCCGCGGCGCGGCAGACCTCCATCTCTTCCTTGAGAATCGGGCGCGATGCATCGGAAATGTCGGTTTCACCGCGGCAGAAACGTTTGAAGCCCCCACCTGTGCCGGCGATGCCGACTGTCACGCGCACTTTGCCGTGGTTAGCGATCTGGAACTCTTCGGCCACTGCTTCGGCAATGGGGAAGACGGTACTGGAACCATCCATCTTGATGACGCTTTGGGCCTGCGACGATTGAGGCGCTCCGGCTGCCGATAGAGCCACCAGCACCGCCGCTGCACTGAACTTGTGCCACAACTTCATGGACTTAAACCTCGTTTCAATTTGCGGACATGAAGACCAGCACGCTGTATTTGCAATAGGCGCACCGGCGATGGGCGGCAAGTCTGCCGAGCTTCGATGACAACCGTGTGACACAGCAGACCTCAATAGTTGATCTGTGACTGCGTCACGGCTATGTCACATTGCGAGGTGCGCTTGCCCCGCCGCGCTTCAATCGTTATAAGTCCGCGCCTCGTCCGCGCTCACTTCGGAGTTGCTCTTGTCGACGCCCGCATCGGCCACGATTCTGCTCACGCAAGATCTCATTCGACGCCCATCCGTCAGCCCGGAAGATCAGGGCTGCCTGCAGGTCATTTCGGAACGGCTCAAGGCACTTGGGTTCCAAGTCGAACGCATGCCGTTCGGTCCAGTAGAAAACATCTGGGCAAAACACGGTCAGGGGCCATTGCTCTGCTTCGCCGGTCATACGGATGTCGTGCCGACGGGTCCGCGTGAGGAGTGGCAGACCGATCCGTTTGAGCCGGTCGTGAAGGACGGCATGCTCTACGGTCGCGGCGCTGCGGACATGAAGAGCGGTCTTGCGGCCATGATCACCGCGACTGAGCGCTTCATTGCTGCCCATCCCAATCACACCGGCACATTGGCGTTTCTGCTGACGAGTGACGAGGAAGGGCCTTCGGTCGATGGCACGCGCCGAGTGATGGAAGTACTCGAAGCACGCAACGAGAAGATCACGTGGTGTGTGGTCGGTGAGCCGACGAGCACCGATGCGCTGGGCGATACGGTGAAGATCGGCCGGCGCGGTTCGCTCTCAGGCAAGCTGACGGTGCACGGCATTCAAGGTCACGTGGCGTACCCGCACTTGGCCGACAACCCCGTTCATTCAGTCGCTCCAGCGCTGGCAGAACTCGCCTCGCGTGTTTGGGACAAGGGCAACGAGTTCTTCCAGCCCACGACTTTCCAGATCTCCAACATCAGTGCCGGCACCGGCGCACCGAATGTCATCCCAGGTGAGCTCAAGGCTCGCTTCAACATTCGCTTTTCGACCGAGCAAAACGTCGAGAAGCTGCAGCAGACCATCACGGAGATTCTGAATCGTCACAAGGTCAACTACACGTTGGAATGGTTCGTCTCCGGCCTGCCCTTTTTCACCGCACCCGGCAAGCTTTCGGAGGCAGTACAGCGCGCAGTCAAGGAGAAGACCGGTCGCAGCCCAGAGCTGTCGACCACCGGCGGCACCTCTGACGGCCGCTTCATTGCCCCAACGGGCGCTCAGGTCGTGGAGCTCGGGGTGATCAATGCGACCATCCACAAGGTGAATGAATGTGTGCGCGTCCAAGACGTGGACACCCTTTCAGCGATGTATGAGCGCGTGATGGAGTTGTTGTTGGCGCAGTAATGGAGTGAACGGCGCGAGTGCGGCAGGTCACGGGTTAGCGAGATTCGAGCCAACATGCACCTGCTTCGATTCAGATCCAATCTCCGGGGCCTCCGTGCGCTCCGTGTGAACCTCTTTAGGATTCAGCGCCACTCAGTGCGCTTCGACGGCCGCGCAACGATATTCACGCACAGTCCCCATAGGCCAAGTCCCGTCAACGCGAACGCTACCCACCACGGCATAGCGAGCCCCAGCATTCGCCAATTCACCGTGCCGCACTCGCCCGAGCCTGTGAGCACTTTCGAGATCACTTCCTTCAGCGGCAAAATCTCGAGCATGTAGTTCAGATCCGCGCCGCACGCTGCGACCGTTCCTGGAGGCTGAGCTTGGATCCAGATATGGCGCGCAGCGATGCCAATTCCAATCAAGGCGGCCAGCGCGATCAACGAACCGTAGACCACTCTTCCTGCACCCTGCGGATTGTGAATCGCAGCCAGCAGAAAGATGATCCCCACCGCGATCACTGCGACACGTTGGAATATGCACAGCGGACAGGGCGCAAGACCCAGGACATGCTCGGCGTACAGCGCGTACCCGATCAACGCCGCGCAAACCAAGAATCCGATCGCGTTCAGAAGTCGCGTGTTTTTGAGCATGGAATTCCAGTCACTCGAAGAGTGCATCAGCACGCAGGAGGAGTCGGGGCGCAGTCTACCCGTTCCCGGAGCACGACCGCACCGAGATGAACGGCTCAATGACCTGAAGATGACTGACTTTTAAGTACCGGAATCCGGCTGGCGCTTACCGCGAGCATGCAGCGTCTTCTCGACGTCTTCGGGTGCCAGATGGCGAATGTCTTTGCCCCACACCATGTACACGACGTACTCGCACACGTTCTTGGCGTGATCGCCGATGCGTTCGAGGGCACGCGCAACCCACAGCACATCCAGAGCACGACGAATCGTCCGTGGATCTTCCATCATGAACGTAATGCATTGGCGCTGAATCGCCTCGTACTCCTCGTCGATCAGCCGATCCTTCTTGGCGATTGCAACTGCTGCCTCGGGATCAAGACGCGCAAATGCGTCAAGTGCTTCGTGCACCATGTCTCCGACCAGGCGTCCGAGGTGTTTGATCTCTTTATATCGATCGGCAGGCCGCTCGACCGCCGCAAGACGCGAGCTGATGTAACCAATCTTTTCGGCCTCATCGCCGATGCGCTCCAGATCAGTAATGGTCTTGATCACCGCGACGATGAGTCGCAGATCTGAGGCCGCCGGACTGCGGGTGGCAAGGATGCGACTGCAATCATCGTCAATCGCGACTTCCATGGCATTGACCTTCGCATCGCCACGGGCCACTTGCTCGCCCAGCTGACTGTCGCCCTGCACCAAGGCCTCCACAGCCTGCTTCAGTTGCTCTTCGACGAAGCCACCCATCTGCAGCACGTGGGTGCGCACACGTTCGAGATCGTCGTTGTAGCGGCTGAGAATGTGGTGCGAAAGATCGGACTTTTCCATAGCGATGAACGGCTCAATGAACTGTGCGGTTGTATAACCCGATCGCCGCGAAACTAGCAAGAAGGTGCCGCGAATCCCACGATCAATTAACGCCCGGCCACGAAGCGCAGGTCCCGGCGCCTGCGCTCCAATCCCGTGTGTCGGTTAGAACTTCGCGTTGAAATCCACCTGCAATCGCTTGTAGTCGATGTTCGTCTGGCCCAATGCGTTCGGTACATCCACGTTGCGTTTGTTCAGGAAGTACGTGAGGTTGAAGATCATATTCTTCTGCGGTGCGTAACCTGCACGGAGCACCCAACCCTCTACGTCCGTGTTACCGGCACCGAAGTCAGAATCGACGAGCTGCCCGAACAGAGCGTCCTTCTCCTGCTTGTGATAGGAAGTGCCGAGTTCCCAGGTGCGAGCGTTCGCTGCTTTGCCGAGTAACACACCGGCGCCATACGCTTGATCGAAATCATCTGCGTCTTGGTTTTGTGCGAAGTCCGCCCAAACCTGCAACGGCAATGCACCCAAGTTCATATTCCATTCGGCACCGAGTTCGGCGACTTGGTAATCGTTGAGCAGCACGGCGCTGTTATTCAATGTGACGGTCGTGTTGCCGTTCGCACTGTTGTTGTAGAACGGCGCGCGGCCCTGGCCCGAAGCGAGGTCGTAGTAATGCGCAGCGAGCGTCAGGTTGGAAGCGCCGATCGGCAACTTCAAGCCGATCTGTCCACCGAACAACTGCGTATCCGCGGTGACGATGTTTTCGGTGCCAGAGACTTCGTTGATCCAGTACCCGTAGGCGGTGCCGAACACGATGCCACTGTTGAAGTTGAGCGCGATACCTTCAGGCGTAATGTCGTTGTCCCAGAAATAGCTTTGACCCGGCTTGAAGAACGGCTGCTTCATCTTGCCGAAGATCGCATCACCCCACGATGCAAACTTCCAATCGAGATACGCGAGATCCAAGTCGAGCGCCTTCTTCGAAAATGCGCCGGTCAAGCTTTGGTTGCCCGAACGCGGATCTGAGTTTTCGGTCGTGGTGAATCCAATGCCGGCCAACAACTTGTCGGTCACCTTCGCTTCGAGCGATACGCGCGCGCGAATACGATCGCGATATCGGTCTGCGGTCTGCTGCGGATTTGCGGGCTGGCCCGCCGCAGCAGCGTTGCTCAACGAGTTATCGCTGATCTCTTCGTGACGATATCGCACGTCGCCTTTCAACGTGATCTTGCTCGCCCAATCCGTGCCCTTCACCTTTGCTGCGTCAACAGCGGCATTGGCAGCGTCTTTACGCAGCCCTTTCGTCTCCGCCTTCAGATAATCCGCTTGAGCCTTCAGTTGATCGTTCTCGCCTTTGAGGTCGGTGTTCTCTTGCTCGAGCTTGTCGACTCGTTGCATCAACGACTCGAGCTGCTGACGAATCTGGGTCAGGTCATCCGGGCTCGTCGCAGCTTCGGAGGCAGGAACATACGAGAGAGCGGCCGCAACAGCGGACGCCAGCAACAGATTCTTCACGTTTACTCTCCGATGGTTGTCTGAACAAAAACGGGCGCGTTATAGGTATGTGCGCCGTGTCGCCAGACGTTATACGGAGGCTCTATTGCAGAAAGATTTCAGGTTTTGGACAGAAATAAGAACTTCATACAGATCACGAAATGCGAAAGCGATCCCGCTCGATGCGGACGGATCAAGCCACCTTCGATCATCGGTACGGTGCAGTCTTAGCTTCCGTGGATTCTGTGCGCTCTGTGTGAGTCTCTTGCGTCTTAGAGGATTTCGTCCGCCGTGCGGCGGTAATCATGCGGGCTGGGAGTGATCCGATGCGGCGGGAAGTTACAAGTAAACGTGCTGCCCTGCCCTTCCTTGCTTTGCACTTCGAGCGTACCGCCATGACGTTGTAACGCATGCTTCACGATCGCAAGTCCAAGCCCTGATCCGCCCAGGTCGCGCGAGCGGCCGGAATCCACGCGGTAGAAGCGCTCGGTCAAACGCGGAATATGCTCAGGCGCGATGCCCACGCCGGTATCGCGGAACGATACGTGTCCGCCATCATCGTCGGTCCACCAACGCACATCCACGCGGCCTGTCGCAGGTGTGTACTTGATCGCATTGGTCAGCAGATTCGTAAAGATCGAATGGATCTCGCCCTCCGTCCCAATGAGCCAATCGTCGCTGTCGATCGTGAGCGAGACTTGCACTGCGCCGCCTTCGATGGGCATGACCTCCTTGCGCAACAAAGCCAACATGCCACCGACATCTATTGCCTGTGCGTCCGACGCGCTGTCGCCTGACTCCAGCTTCGAGAGTTCGAGTAGATCGTGAATGATCGTGCTCATGCGTTCGGCTTGGCGGCGCATCTCGCGAATGGGGTCGCTCCATGTGGGATCGAGTTCCGCGTCTTCAGCCAACGTATCCAAGTAGCCTGAAATAACGGTCAACGGCGAGCGCAATTCGTGCGACGCGTTCGCCACGAAGTCTTTACGCATCGCTTGCAAATGCTGTTCGCGGCTGACGTCTCGCAGAATCAAAAGCTGGCGCTCGCCCGCGCCGGTGCGAACTACGTTGAACGCAAGCCAACGGCCTCCTTCCCGAGGATCGTGAACGACCACACCCGATTCAGGACTGCCGGCACTGAGGTACTGGACGAAATCGGGATGGCGCACGAGATTCTCGATACGCATGCCGAAATCCCGCTTGCGTCGCAAGCCGAGCCATGCGGCCGCACGTCGATTGAACCAAAGGATTTGATGTTCGGCGCCGAGCAATACGGCACCTTCAGGCATCGCCGATGTGAGACGCCGAAATTCACGCAACAACTCGAGCACGCGAGCTCGGTGATATTGCTTGCGACGATGAATCCGACTCACGATCGCGACGACTTCGCCCCAGGTGCCGCCGATGTCCGGCGGCGCTTCGATGCTGCGAAATCGTAACCAGTGCTCCAAGCGCACCAGATTCCACGTTTGCCACAAAGCGTAAGCGGTGAAGACCAGCGCGAAGCTGCGCGCTTGACCGATGAAGAAGCCGAGAATCACACACCCGATCAACGCAATCGCCAGCCGCGACAGCGCCTGCCATCCGACCGACAGCGCGCGCGGCACTTTCATGCCCTACTCCGGCCGAGTGGAGAACCGATAGCCCGAACCGCGGACGGTTTGAATGAATCGATCGTAGTTGAACGCTTCCAACGCTTTGCGCAAGCGCCTGATGTGCACATCGACCGTACGCTCTTCAACGTAAACATTTCCGCCCCACACGCGATCCAATAGCTGCGCGCGACTGTACACCCGCTCGGCGTGGGTCATGAAGAAGGACAACAAACGATATTCGGTGGGACCCAATTGAATCGTGCGCTCACCCGCTGTCACGCGGTGCCCAGCCGCATCAAGCACCAGACCTTCGGCCTCGATCATCTCTTCGCCGTTGGCGGCAGTCGAACGGCGCAATACCGCATTGATGCGGGCAAGTAGTTCACGTGGAGAGAAAGGCTTCGTTACATAGTCATCTGCGCCGCTATCCAGTCCCATTACTTTGTCCTGCTCCTCTGCGCGCGCGGTGAGCATGATGACCGGGACATCCTGGGTTTCCTTATCGCGCTTGATCGCTCGGGTGAGTTCGAGCCCGCTCATATCGGGGAGCATCCAATCGATGAGCACGAGATCCGGACGCCGATTCGCAATACTCGAACGTGCTGCGGCAACATCGGCCACTTCCCGAACCTCGAAGCCGCCGCGCCGCAATCCAAATGCAATCATCTCGCGGATCGGGCGTTCATCTTCAACGATTAGTATTTGCTTACCGGGCATGTGTGACGGCGATCAAATCGTGTTGCGGCAACATTACAGCAACCCATTGTTACAGGACTGTGACCAGTCCCGATCTGTCAGGCGCCTTTCACAGTCGCGACTTGATCTCGAAGGTACACCGGGCTGGCTTCGCGAGCAGGATGCGAACGTCCTGCAGCGAATTCCCGCTCTGCAAGCAACAGGATTTCCCTCGCCCGCGGCAATGCCGATGCATGGATGGGCAGGTGGAGTGCGGGGTCCGCGATCGCCGGATGGGCAGCAAGCCCGGTGCCCACCAATCGAGTCGCGCCCAACAGCTCAATCTCACTCGGCTTGCGCACAGCCTCGAGGCCAATCGCATGCACCAATTCGTCGCCTGGCTTAAGTCCAAATCGCCCGACGTAGACTTCATTCATGCGCGCGTCCATGCACACGAGGATCTTGTCATCAGGTTGGGCGACCTGCTGAGCGACTGCCGCTAGATTCGAAATGCCGACCGTGGGCAAATCCGCTCCAAAGGCTAATCCTTGAACCACGCCGATCGCAATTCTCACTCCGGTGAACGCGCCAGGCCCGCGCCCATATGCAATGCCGTCGAGATCGATGAGCTTGATCCCCGCTTCTTGGAGTACATCGGCAACCATTGGAAGAATCAAATCCGCATGCGCCCGAGGCGTTTCTGCGCTGCGCTCGAATAATTTTCCCGCGAATGAAAGTGCGACGGAGCATCGTTCGGTCGCGGTGTCGATGGCCAGGAGGTTCATGGATGTGGCAGTGAGGCGTGAGGAAGTGAGTAGGTGAACGACGCCGTTCAGCGAGACGCGTCCACCATTTCGCCCACATCAGCGAGCTTGCTGCGGAGAAAGCCAGTCACTTCATGCAGGTCGTGGGTACGCGGCATAGCGGGCAGACTATCAAGGAATATGCGACCGTAACCGCGCGTACGAAGGCGTTCGTCGCACAACATGATGACGCCAAAGTCTTGTGTATCGCGCATGAGCCGCCCAACGCCCTGCTTCAAAGCGATCACCGCTTCGGGAATTTGCTCTTCGAAAAATGGATTACCGCCACGCGCTTCGATTGCAGCCAGACGCGCCTTCAACACTGGATCGTCCGGCACCGAGAACGGAAGCTTGTCGATCACCACGACACA
>Ga0070679_100007804_pt1 | contig 10029 bp, 8 predicted proteins | sample KBSC63BmetaG_FD_65652 | JGI IMG/M metagenome (GOLD analysis project Ga0070679, IMG submission 65652) | Corn rhizosphere microbial communities from Kellogg Biological Station, Michigan, USA - KBS C6-3B metaG | ecosystem: Host-associated > Plants > Roots > Rhizosphere | place: USA: Michigan... | reverse complement strand
CCGATGGCGCGGCCGATCAAATCGACGCCACCACCGACAGCGAAGGGAATAATCAGTTCGATGTTGCGCGAGGGATATTTCTGTTGTGCCGCTGCGGGCGCGCAAAGCGCAACCGCGAGCCCGACCGCCACCGTCGCTTTTACGAACATCGAGCCCCCTGTCGCATCCTGCGCGATATTTTGAAACGCTACGGCCCCGGTCTATCTTCGTCAATGCGATAAGCCTCCAGCCACGGAATCCTGCCATGCCGCGCCGCATCGTCGATATTTCAGTTTCGCTGGAGAACGACATCGCCAGCGATCCGCCGCTGGCATTGCCGAAAATCGAATACATGCGGCACGACCAGACCTTCGAGCGGATCGCTTCGTTCTTTCCCGGGTTGCAACGCAACGACCTGCCGGACGGCGCGGGCTGGGCGCTGGAAAAGGTCGCCATGACCACGCACAACGGCACGCATCTCGACGCGCCCTATCACTTCCACCCGACGATGGACCACGCGCTCGGCGCGCCCAAGCCTGCCGCAACCATCGACCAGATTCCGCTCGAATGGTGCTTTCAGCCCGGCGTGAAGCTGGATTTCCGGCACTTTCCCGATGGCTATGTGGCGACAGCAGCCGATGTCGAACAGGAGTTGGCGCGCATCGGACACACCTTAAGTCCGCTTGAGATCGTGGTGGTGAACACGCGGGCCGGCGCGCGATACGGCCAGCCCGATTATGTCGATTCCGGCTGTGGCATGGGTCGCGACGCCACGCTCTATCTCACCGAGCGCGGCATCCGCGTGACCGGCATCGACGGCTGGAGCTGGGACGCACCGTTCAGCTTCACCGCGCAGCGCTATGCACAGGACCACGACCCAACGATCATCTGGGAAGGCCACAAGGCTGGCCGCGACATCGGCTACTGCCACCTGGAGAAGCTGCACAACCTTGAGACGCTGCCGTCCGCCGGCTTCACGGTCGCCTGCTTTCCCGTCAAGGTGAAGGGCGGCTCCGCGGGCTGGACACGGGCCGTCGCGATCCTCGATGATTGACGATCGTTTCCCCGAAACAGCAGACACGACGACAACCGACGAAAGGACATTATGACCACCGCGACTGCCACCGGCACGACCATCTATCCGCGCCAGCGGATCGACTATTCCTCACCGTTCACCCGGCCTGCACTCAAACTGCCGGGCAAGGGCCGTCTTATCGTCTGGTCGGTGGTCAATATCGAAGAATGGGAGATCACGCGGCCGATGGCGCGTCAGCTTTCGCCTGCGCCGCAGGGCCAGAGCGCGATCCCCGATATGCCGAACTGGACCTGGTACGAGTACGGCATGCGCGTCGGCTTCTGGCGCCTGATGCGCGCGTTGAAGAAGGCCAAGGTCAAGCCGACCATGTCGATCAACGCCCGGGTCTGCGAGGTCTATCCGGAGGTGACCGCGGCGGCGCGCGATGCCGACTGGGAGTTCATGGCGCATTGCTACGTGCAGATGCCGATCCAGCAGATCGCCGACCGGCAGGCCGAGGTGATGCAGCAATCCATCGACATCATCCGAAAGGCGACGGGCAAGCCGCCGTCCGGCTGGCTCGGACCGGGGCGCGGCCAGATGTTCGATACGCCCGAACACATCGCCAAGGCCGGGTTCTCATGGTTCGGCGACTGGGTGCTCGACGATCAGCCGGTCTGGGTGCGGACCGCGAACGGGCCGATCCTGTCGATCCCCTACAGCGCCGAGATCAACGACATCACCATGATGATCTCGCACCACCATGAATCCGACGTGCTGCTGACCCGCACCAAGGATGCGTTCGACCGGCTCTATCAGGAGAGCAAGGAATCGACGCGCGTCATGGCCATCGGCGTGCATCCTTACGTCAGCGGCCAGTCGCACCGCATCAAGTACTACGAGCAGCTTTACGCCTACATCAACAAGCATCCCGGCGTGGTGCATTGGAATGGCCAACAGATCCACGACTGGTATGTGAAGCAAGTGCCCAAGCCGAAGGACGGGATCCTATGAAAACCACGCTGCGCTGGCTTGCCGTTGCCGCACTCATTGCACCGCTGCTCGTGCCCAGCACGAGCCGGGCGCAGAGCGACTATCCGAACAAGCCGGTGCGGCTGATCGTCGATTCGGCGGCCGGCAGCGCCAACGACGCCACGGCGCGGATCCTCGGCGACAAGCTCAGCACGATGTGGGGCCAGCAGGTGCTCACCATCAATCAGCCTGGGGCGGGCGGCGCGATTTCAGCGCGCGTGGCCGCGCAATCGCCGGCCGACGGCTACACGCTCTACCTGCCGTCGACCTCGCCGTTCCTGGCGCTCCCGGGCGCGTCCGGCGTGGCGCCGAACCTGCCGCTGGAGCTGCCGCGCGACTTCGCCTCGATCGGCTTCGTGCTGCAGCAGCCGCTGTTCATCGGCGCCTCGCACCATTCGGGCATCGCCAGCATCGGCCAGTTGATCGAAATGGCGAAGCAGAAGCCGGGCGAGATCACCTACGCCGCGACCGGCCGCGGGCGGCTCACCCATCTGACGATGGAACTGCTGCAGGCCCGCGCCGGCATCAAGCTGCAGCTTGTGCCTTACGCCGGCGGCACGGCGCAGGGCATGAACGACGTGTTGAGCGGCCGCGTGCCGCTCATTCTCGACGCTTATGCGGGACTCGCCGCCGCGCTGAAGGGCAACCTCATCAAGGGACTCGCCGACACCTCGCTGGAACGCCTTCCCGGCTTCGAGGAGCTTCCGACGGTGGCGGAGACCGTTCCGGGATTCTTCGTCGGCGCCTGGACCATCCTGGTGGCGCCGGTCGGCACCCCCGACGCGATTGTCCGCAAGGTGAACGCCGATCTGTGGACGGCGCTCAACGATCCCGGCGTGAAGACCAAATTCCAGGCCAACGGCGCCTTCATCCGCGCGATGACCCCGGAGCAGGTCACCGCCTTCGTTCAGGGCGAGCAGACCACCTGGCGGCCGATCCTCGAACAGGTGGCCCGGCAGAACCAGCAGAATCAGAAGTGACGGGAGGCCCCGCGCACCGCAACGATGCGCGGGGATTTTCTGTCATTCCGCGGCAGGGTTCTCGAGGCTAAGCCGCAGCAGACTTGCCGATCGCCGCGTTGACGCGCGGCATCACCTGCTCGGCCATCAACTGCATGGAGCGTTTGGCCAACGCCGGATCGGCCCAGTCCATCCCGGCATAGACGACCTCGCCGAAGTCGCCGATCTCCTGGCGCAAGGCGAGAAGCTTATCCGTCACTTTGCCGACGCTGCCGTGAATCAGGCAATGATCGAGGACATAATCGAGGGTGATTTCGTCGTCCGGCTGATCCTTGTGACTCTTGAACACATAGAGCCGCTTGCCGCGCTTCATCTTGGTGTACATCTGCGACCAGTAAAACGCGTAGGGACTGTTCGCACCGCTTCGCGCATAGCTCTCGGCGGTCTTGTCGTCGTCGGCCACGCAAATCGTGCGCGCCACCCGCCAGTCCGACACCTTCGGCTCGACGCCGGCTTCGGCCTTGCCCTTGCAGTAATTGTCCCAATGCGACCGCAGGTGCTGCGACAGCAGGAAGTTCGCCGACAGCGGATGGAAGTCGCGCTTGCCCATCAGCACGACGCCCGGCGAGAACGGCGCAACCACGGTGCCGACGATCTCGGGTCGCGGTGTCTGGTAGGGCTTGGCCAGAAAGCCGACGCCGATTTCCAGCGCCTGCGTGCGCGTGGTCGAGACCTTGAACCGATTGTTCGGAAAATCGATGTCGTAGGGCGGGTCGCGCTCCCAGATCGCCAGGATCACGTCGATCGCCTCGGCGAACATCTTGTTGCGATCCTGCTCCAGGATGCCGATCGCCTCGGCGTCGGAGGTCAGCGCACCGGGGCTCACGCCGAAAATAAAACGGCCTTCCGACATGTGATCGAACATGGCGGCCTGCTGGGCGATGATGACCGGATGGACGTGGGACAGGTTCGTTGTGCCGGTGGCGAGCTTGATGGTCTTGGTCTCGGCAATCACCGAAGCATTGAACATCATGCTGTTGGTGATGTTCTCGGCCTTGTCGGTGAGATGCTCGCCCATAAAGGCATCGTAGAAGCCAAGCTTGTCGGCCAGGATGACGGCTTGCCGATCTTCCTTCAGCGTCTCGGCCCAGTTCCGATGCAAGGGATGCACCGGCATCGTGAAATAGCCCAGTCTCATTCTCGGTCTCGCCTCCGCCGTCACGGGGTCGCAGCCCGCCCCCGAAATCGAAGGCGCCGGCGGGGCGCTCCCGAATTCCAGACCGGGCGCTCCGCCCTCCAGATGACCGCTGAGAGTTTCCCAGCAGTCTGCTAAGCTGACGGGGCCTTTCATCAACCCCGGCCGCCTTCGTGGTCAGTATTATCTCTTAACAGGCTTGGCCGCCATCCAAGAGCATTCCGCATGAAAAACATACGATTTGCGACCGTTGCCGCCATGTTTGCCCTGATTTCAGGATCGACCGCATCCGCCGAGGAAACCCTGGTTCGCGTGAATACCTTTCCGACCGCCCGGTCGTTGCCGTTTTTCGTCGGCATGGAAAAAGGCTTCTTCGCCAGGCACGGCATCAAGCTTGGACTGGAGTTCACGGAGAACTCCAAAAGCCAGCGCGAGGGCTTGGCGGCGGGCAAGTTCGAGGTGGTCCATTCCGCCGTGGACAATGCTCTTGCCATGATCGAGGTGGCCAAGATCGACGTGGTCATCGTCTCCGGCGGCGACGGCGGCACCAACGAGTTCATTGTCGGCAAGGGCCTCAACACGTGGGGCGACGTGCGCGGCAAGTCCCTCGTGGTGGACGCGCCGAATACCGCCTATGCCCTGCAAGGCAAGAAAATCCTGCTCAAACAGGGTTTGAAGGTGGACGTCGATTACAAGCTCAACCCCGTCGGCAACGGCACGCACCGACTCGAGACAATGCTGAAGGGCGGCGACAACGCCGCTGCGATCATGAACCTGCCGTTCTCGGCGCAAGCGATCGAAGCCGGGATGAAAAGCCTCGGCCGCACCACCGATTTGCTCGGACCCTATCAGGCCGGCGGCGCGTTCGTGCTCCGCTCCTGGGCCAAGGCCAACGGTCCGGCGCTGGAGGGATATCTCGCGGGCTTCATCGAATCGGTGCGTTGGGTGGTGAACAAGGCCAATCGCGACGAGGCCATCGCCTTGCTGATGAGCAAGCGCAACCTGTCGCGATCGCTCGCCACACGAAGCTATGACCTGATGATCGAACCGGGTTTCGGCTTCAATCCCGATGCCAAACTCAGCGCAGAGGGTTTCGATAATGTCCTCAAGCTCCGCCAGGAGATCGAGGGCGGCCCCACGCCGAATCCGGCCAAATATCTCGATCTCTCGTATTACGACCGCGCGCTGAAGCAGGCGCGCTAAATCCCCTCACCACTGCTCCGGGGACGGCGCGAAGCGCCGAACCCGGAGTCCAAAATCACACGCCGGGCCGGTCTCTGGATTCCGGGGCCAGCCATCGGCCCGGTATCAAGCCGGGCTGAAATCTCACAATGCAAAATTGGCACGCCCCACTGTCTTGACTGGGCTTGTCCCGGCCATCCTGTTTGGGCGAGCATGGCGCTCAGACAAGCGCCATCGTCGGGTCACGCGCCGTCGACGCGGCCAAGCGTCCAAGAGAACCATACTGGGGAGTAAAAATACGATGTCCGTCAAAATTCCCGAAGAAGCCAAGAATTTCAAACTGCTCGGCCACGACCCGTCGGCAGCCTGGGGCGGCGGCAGCATTGTCGAGATTCACAAGGGATTTGCCTATGTCGGCGCCGTGGGCGGCGCGAGCTTCAACGGCCCCGAGGGCTTCACGGTCCATGACGTGCGCGACCCGCGCAATCCGAAGAAGGTCGCCGAAGTGCGCTCGCCGCCCGGCGTGCACTCACACAAGCTGCGCGTGGTCGATGGCGATTTCCTCTACGTCAACTCCGAACGGCTCGGCGGCGAGGCCGGCCGCAACGCGCGAACGGGACTGTTCATCTTCGATATTTCCAAGGGTGGCGAGCCGAAGCAGGTCGGCTTCTACGATCTGCCCGGCACCGGGCCGCACCGCTTCGGCGTCGATAACAAGCGCAAGCTCGCCATGCTGCCGAACAACGCGCCGGGCTGGAACGGCCGCGTAATCTGGACGCTCGACATCAAGGATCCGCTCAAGCCCGAGATCGTGAGCCAATGGGGCTTGCCGTGGATGAAGGCGAGCGACGGCGAAGGCGATTTCGGCAGCGCCGCGCCGCATGAGGAAGCGGTCACCCTGCACGGCCCCCCCGTCATCCGCGGCAATCGCATGTATTGCGCGTGGTGGGGCGGCGGCATCTCCGTCATCGATTGCTCCGACCTCGCCAACATGAAGCTGGTCGGCCACCTGTCATGGGCGCCGCCGTTCCCCGGCTCCAACCACACCTGCTGGCCGCTCGGCGACCGGCCCTATCTCATCTGCACCGACGAGGCGCGCGCCAAGCAGAAGTACTGGGACGCGCAGTTCATGTGGGTGATCGACGCCCGCAAGGAAGACAAGCTCATCCCGATCGCCACGTTCATGCCCGATCGCGAAAAATACTACGACCGGCCCGGACGCTACGGCGCGCACAACGTGCTCGAACACATGCCCGCGGACGGGCCGTGGAAGGACATCGTGTTCCTGACCTACTTCAATGCGGGCTTGCGCGCCGTCAACGTCAGCGATCCTTTCAACCCGAAGGAGATCGGCTGCTACGTGCCGGAGCTTTCGGGCGACCGGCCGGCGGTGCAGTCCAACGACATCGGCACCGACGAACACGGCCGGCTCTATCTGATCGACCGCGCCGGCGCAGGCATGCACATCCTGGAGTATACGGGCTGACGCTGCACGGGCGCCGTCCGCGCAAACGAACCGTCCGGTCACGCCTGCTGGCGACGACCGGATGGTCCCGTCTCGCGGCGCAGGACACCGCAGAAATTGGCTGAACGGGCAGGAATAGCGGAATGGACCTCGGCCTTAGAGACCGCGTCGCAATCGTCACCGGCGGCAACCGCGGCATTGGCTATGCCATATCCGCGGAACTGCTGAAGGAAGGCGCGCATGTTGTCGTGGCGAGCCTCGATCCGGCGCGCAACAAGGATGCGGTTGACAAGCTGAAGGCCCAATCGAATGGCCGCGTCATCGGCGTGCCGGCCGATCTCAACGATCCGACCGCCACCGAAAAGCTCTTCAAAGCGACGCTTGCCGAATTCGGCCGCCTCGACATCCTGGTCAACAACGCCACCAATATCGTGCAGGGCAGCTTCTTTGCGATGGCCGAGAGCGACTGGGACCGCGCCTTCGACAACAAGCTGCGCGGAGCCGTCCGCTGCATCCAGCATGCCGTTCCGGCGATGCGTGAACGCAAGTGGGGACGCATTATCAACATCTCGGGCGGAGCCGCCTGGACGCCGCAACTCGGCGCCATCGCCACCGGCGTGAACAACGCGGCGCTGCACAATCTTACGGTCGCGCTGGCCAATGAACTGGCCAAGGACGGCATCCTGGTCAATGGCATCGTGCCCACGGCGGTTCGCACCGAACGGCACGACCACAACATCCGCGAAGCGATGAAGACCACCGGAAAGTCCGAAGCCGAAGTGCTCAAGCCGCGCGTCGCAAAGGTGCCGCTCGGCCGCATGGCAGCGCCGGAGGAGATTGCCGGCGTGGTCACGTTCCTGTCGTCGGAGCGCGCAAGCTTCGTGACCGGCAGCATGTGGGCGGTCGATGGCGGCACGTCGGCGCGACTTTGACGCTGGCGGATCGATTGGAGTTCGTGCGGACGAGAGACTTGCAAGGCGCTCTTGGGCAGCAAGACCCTCTTGGTTCGCAAGGCGCTAGTGATTTGGAAGACGTCTTTGACTTGGAGGAGCCTGTGCTGGGACGTTCGATGTTGAAAACAATCGCGATGTTTTTGTCCGGCCTCGCCGCGACGTGGGCTCTGTCCACGGCCGCGACGGCCGCCGATTATCCAACGCACCCTGTGACAATCGTGGTCGCGTTCACGCCCGGCGGTCCCAGCGATGTGCTGTCGCGCATCGTCGGCAAGCGCCTGCAAGAAATCATGCACCAGCCGTTCATCATCGAGAATCGGCCGGGCGCCGGCGGCAATATCGCGGCCGAGCAGGTCGCGCGCGCGGACGCCGATGGCTACACCCTGCTGATGGGCAACAACAGCATCCTCGCCACCAATGCCGCGCTCTACAAGAAGCTCAACTACGACCCGGAGAAAGACTTCATCCCGATCTCGCTGATCGGAACGCAAGCCAACATCCTGGTGGTCAATCCCTCGGTGCCGGCGCACTCGATGGCGGAGCTGATCGCTCTCGCCAAGGCCAGCCCTGGCAAACTGAACTTCGCTTCGTCCGGTCACGGCGCGGCGGCCCACCTGGCCGGCGAGCTGTTCAAGACCGAAGCCGGAATCAACATCGTCCATGTCGCCTACAAAGGCGCCGCGCCGGCGTTGCAGGATGTCGTCGCCGGTCATGTCCAGATGATGTTCGCCACGGCAGCGTCGGTGATCGGGCTTATCAAGAATGGACGCGTGCGGGCACTCGCCGTGACCACACCCAAGCGCACCGCGCTTCTGCCGGACCTTCCCACGGTGGACGAACTCGGGCTTAAAGGCTTTGACGCCACCACCTGGCACGGCCTCGTTGCCCCGGCCGGGACGCCAAAGCCCATCATCGACGCGTTGAATTTTGCCGTGGTCGAGGCGTTGAAGGATCCCGCCACGCAAAAATCGTTGCAGGACCTGGGCGTCGATATCGTCGGAGACTCGGCGAAGGAATTCGAGGCCTACATTAAATCCGAGATTCCGAAATGGACCGCGGTGGTGAAGAACTCCGGCGCCCACGTGGACTGACGCTCACGCATCATCTCAAGGCGATGGCCTGGTGATTGAACTGAGAATCGCTTCCGTCGTGGCCGGGCTCGCCCCGGCCATGCGGCGATCTTAAAAAACCTGATCGAGATTTGACGAAGCAACCGTCGTGCGGCGGGTGCCGCGATGATGCCGGCGCGCACTGTGCTTGCTCGGCCCGGATTTGGCCGGCTCCGATTTCGGCGCTTCCGCTTTGGCGAGCCTGGGTGATCTCTCGTCGGACGACTCATCCGACCCGGACTTGCTCGTCACAGCGCCCGATCTCGTGGATGCCGCCCCTGTGGTCTTTAACGTCTTGGGTTCGTCCGCCGGTCTCGGTGCGCGCGGGTCTTTGGCGGAGCCACGCGCGGCGGATCGAACATCTTGCTTGGATTGCGACTTGGACTGGAGCTTGGATTGCAGCTTCGCCTCGCGCTGCCCCGTCAACCGCGCAACACCGGGGGGGCGCGCGGCCTTCGCTTCGTCCTTATCGAACACGGAATTGTCGGACAGGCTCAGTTCAAGCATGGCGACCTTGATCGCAGGCTGGCTCGCCGACTTCGCCGCCATCTTGGTCAGTGCCTTGCGGCCAACCTTCGCGGTCATGCGCTGGAGAACACCGTTGACCATCCGCAACGCACGCGACCGCCAGCCGGCGTCCGCCACGGTGGCCATGGCGGCGGCGTCGAGATCGAGGTCGTCCTTGTTGTCACGCACGCTCGTCGCGGCCGCCGTCAGCTCCTGCATGAGCTTCGCCATCCGCACGGTCTTGGTCTGCGCCTTCACGGCCTCCGCCACTTCAACGCACGGCGCTTGCGCCGGCATCAATGCGGCTTCGGGATTGTTCTTGATCTCCTCCGTCGCCCATTGATCGGCCGGGCGGCCGGTGATCTTGATGACATAGTTCCGGGTTTCGCTCGGCAACGCGCCACGCTTGGCCATCCAGTCGCTGACACGACGCGGACCGGCGTTGTAAGCCGCCGCCGCCAACCCGAGATTGCCGAACTGGGCGTACAATTCGCGGACGAATTTCCCGGCGACGTTCAAGGCGTGAATCGGTTCGAACGGATTGATCAGGCCGAATTGAACCGCAGTTTTCGGCATGAACTGCGCAATTCCCTGCGCGCCGGCGCTGCTGATCGTCTTGGAGTTGAAGCTGCT
>Ga0070679_100007803_pt1 | contig 10029 bp, 6 predicted proteins | sample KBSC63BmetaG_FD_65652 | JGI IMG/M metagenome (GOLD analysis project Ga0070679, IMG submission 65652) | Corn rhizosphere microbial communities from Kellogg Biological Station, Michigan, USA - KBS C6-3B metaG | ecosystem: Host-associated > Plants > Roots > Rhizosphere | place: USA: Michigan... | reverse complement strand
AGCTCGAGCGCCTTCTCGTAGTGCTCGTGCGCCGTCTTCTGATCGCCGAGGTGCTCGCCGGCGACGCGCGCCAGCTGGCGATGCAAGCGCGCCTGCGCCTGCTTCGAGCGCACGAGGCCAATGATCGCCTTGAGCGCCGTCGCCAGCTCGGCCCACTTCTGATGCTTGCGGTAGAGCATGACGCGCCCCGCGTGCACCAACAGATCGTCGGGATCGCGATCGGCCGCCGCGTTGAACGCCGTCTCCGCCGCCTCGGGATCGTCGGCTTCGAGCGCCAGCGATCCGGCGATCGCGAAGTAGGTCGCGCCGCGCCGCGCGTCGACGTTGGGCGCGGTGCCGAGCCGCTCGTAGGTCACCTGCAGCGCCGCCTGATCGCGCGCCCGCCGATACGCCCGCGCCAGCGCCTCGAGCGCGCCGCGCTGCCCCGACGCCTCGGCCGCTTCACGCCAGCGCGCGATGGTCGTCTCCGCCGACTCGCCGTCGATCTCGGAGGCCCGCGCCGCCAGCGCCACCTGCGCCGCGCCCGCCGTGCCGCGCGCGCGCCCCGTCGTCTCGAGCACGTGCGCCGCTTCCGACGCCGCGCCGCGCAGGATGCGCAAGCGCGCCAGCACCATCGCCACCGCGGCGTCCGTCGGCGCCGCCATGTGCAGCCGCGCGTACAGGACCTCGGCGCGCGCCGCGTCGCCGACGCGCGTGTCCCAGATCTCCGCCGCCCGTCGCAGATAGGCGTTCGACCACGCCGGCGATCCCGCCATGCGCGCCAGCTGCTCCCACGCCTCGGCCGCGCGCGCCCACTCGCCGCGCTTGGCCTCGAGCCGCGTGCGCGCGCGCCACGCCAGCATCGCGCCGAAGTCTTCGCGCCGGCCGTTGGCGCCCGCGGTCAGCGCGTCGATGAGCTCGGCCGCTTCGCCCTCGCCGCCCGACTTCTCGAGCGCGCGCGCCAGCAGGAACTGCGTCGCCGCGCGCTCCGCTCCGGCGCCGCCGTCGTCGAGCGTCGCCAGCTTGACGCGATAGACCTCGGCCGCGTGCTGATCGTCGATCTCGCACACCCGTTCGATCAAATATGGGAAGTACGCCAGCGACTCGCCGCCGCCTTCGTCCTTGGCGTGATGGAACGCGCGCAAGAGCATCGCGCGCGCCGCGTTCACGTCGCCGAGGCGATCTTGCGCCGTCGACGCCGCTTCGGCGAGCGCGTCGAGATCGAGCTCGGCGGTCTCCGCCGGACCGACCGACTTCACCAGCGGCGCCCAGCTCCCCGCCAGCGCCAGCGACAGCCGCCGCGCCACGCGCCCCTCGTCGCCGGCGAGCGCGAGCACCTCGGCCGCCTGCGCCGCGTCGCGCACCTTCCACAAGAGCAGCGCGCCGAGCTCGGCGAGGTCGGCCTTGTCGCCGCGCTTCTTCGTCTCGGCGATGCACGCCTGCAAGAGCGCGTCGTCCTTCAGCTCGATCGCCGCCGCCAGCTTGATCGCCGGCACCAGCGGATGCTCGACCTTGTCGACGAAGCTGAGCGCTTTTTGCACGTCGCCGCGCCCATCCCACGCGAGCAGCGCCGCACGCACCTTCAGATCGGCGGCGCGCTTCTTCGCCTTCGCCTCGGCGTCGGAGACGGCCTGCCCCTTCTTCTTCGTCTCCTTCTCGCCCTCGAGCGACTCCGCCTCGGCGGCGATGAGCGCGAGCAATTCGTCGACGGGCGATTCCGCCGACGGCGAGAGCAGCGAAGGCTGCGAATCGACTGCGCCGCGCGGCGGCGGCGGCGGTCCGCCCGCGCGGCGAGATCCCGACGACGACGAGGTGAGACCGTCAGCCATTGGCAATCACGCGCACGGACCGGTGGATCACACGCATGCGGGGTATGATTGTAACAGACGTAGGCCCGCTTGCAAAGGCCGGCAGTAAAGAGTTTATCGTGAAATTTTGAAGTCTTACTTTGTGAACTTGTCGCGCAGACGCGACCACAGACCGCTACTCGTCTGCCGCCCCGGCGCCTTCTGCGCCGCCGCCGCGTCGGTCGAGGTGATCGTCTGCGCGGGGATCGACGGCACCGACGGCGTCGGCATCGGCGACGGCGTCTGGATCGGCTGCGTCGAGTCGACCTGGATGGCGCCCGACTCGATCGAGATCTCCTCGGGCTCGGTGTCGATGGTCGCGCGACGGCACGCTTCGATCTCGCCCGCCTCCTTGCCGTAGTCGGCGCGGAACAGGCCGCGCACGAACTCCTGCATCTCCGTCGGCTGAAACTTGTACTGCGACATGAACGCGCCGAGATCGTCGGCGAGCTCCTTGGCCGACTGATAGCGATCGGGCAGATCGCGCGCCAGCGCCTTCAACACGATCTTGTCGAGCGCCTCGGGCACGCGCCGGTTGAACTTCGACGGCGGCGGCACCTCGGCCTTGCGCACCTTCTCCATCAGCGCGAACTCGGTGTCGCCGCGGAACAGCTTCTCCGTGGTCAACATCTCGTGCAGGATGATCCCCGTCGAGAACACGTCGGTGCGCGCGTCGACGGGCATGCCGCGGATCTGCTCCGGGCTCATGTACGAGAACTTGCCCTTGAGCACGCCGATCTCGGAGGTGAACTTGAGCATCGCCTGCGCGATGCCGAAGTCGAGCAGCTTGACCTCGCCGTCGTAGCTGACGCGCACGTTCGACGGCGACACGTCGCGGTTGACGATGTTGAGCGGGCGCCCCTCGGCGTCGGTGCGCGTGTGCGCGTAGTGCAGCCCCTCGCCCATGCGCGCCGCGATGTAGCAGGCGTGCGGCACCGGGATGCGCTGGTTCGACTCCTGGCAGCGACGGAGAATCTGCGTCAGATCCTTGCCGCCGATGTACTCCATGGCGATGAAGTAGCGCCCCTCGATCCGTCCGATCTCGAAGGTGCGGACGATCGAATCGTTGTCGAGCAGCACCGCGAGCTTGCCCTCGCGGATGAACATCTCGACGAAGCGCGACTCCTTGGCCAGCTGCGGCCGCATGCACTTGATCGCCAGCAGCCGGTCGCCCATCCCCGTGGCGCCGTTGCGCGCCTTGGCGCGATAGACCTCGGCCATGCCGCCGCGCGCGATCATTCCCATCAGGAGGTACTTGCCGAACGGCGTCGGATCCGAGGGCGATCCGGGTTGAAGCTTCGTCGACGAGGGAATGTGATCCGCAGGAGCCATTGAGTGGGGGAGCCTGTTCTGGAAGTTTACCAGCTAAGCTTGGCGCGTGCGCCACCTTTGATCGTGAGCTCCACGGTTTTCTCTTTGCTGCCGTCGTGGCTCTTGTACGCGATGTTGTGCGTGCCCTCGGGGATACCGGCTTCATCCCACAAACCGATGTCCTTGCCGTCGACGCGCACGCGCGCCCACGGGTCGAGCTTCGTTGACAGGATCCCGAACGCGAACGTCTTCTCCGTGTCCTTGCCGGTGGCCACCGTCAGGTGCACGTTGCCGAACATGTGGTACTGCTGGTTCTCGAAGCTGACGACGTACTTGCCCGGCGGCAGCGCGAACTTCTTGAGCGGCGTCGTCCTCTCGAGGTCGCGCCCGTTGATGTAGATGTGGCAGGGAAACGACGCGTCGACCGAGATCGTGCCGAGCACGTGCTCCTTCGCCAGCGTCGCGCGAACGGTGTCGGCGATCTTGCCGTCGGGCTTGACGCGCAAGTAATCGGCGAGGAAGAGCCGCTCCTGTCCGCGGTCGCCGGTCTTGCCGTAGACGGCGCCGAGGAGGCGATACGGACCGGGCAGATCGGGATCCAGCAGAAGGGCCGCCTGCAGCTCGTTGACCGCCGGCTGCCAGCGCTTGGCCTGCGCGTCTTTCTTGCCCTCTTCGAAGAGCCGCTTCGACTCGACCGTCGCCGCGGCCGGCTTGAACAGCGTCTCGGCGAACGGCGTCGGCGCATCTTCGAGGCGCTTGGCCTCCGCCTCGGCGCGCGCCTTGCGCGCCGGATCGGCCTCGGGCCGGCCGGCGAAGCGTCGGTACTCGCCGATCGCCTCCTCGTATTGACCGGCGAGCGTGTAGATCTCGGCGAGCCGATACTCGGGCGACGGATCCTTCGGCCTCAGCGCGGCGAGCCCGCGAAAGAGTGCCACCGCGCGCGGGTACTCACCTTTGACCACCGCTGCCTCTGCCTCCTTCTCGAGCCAGGCTCCATCTTCGGCAGCCACCGCACTCGACGGGATGAAGGTAGGTAGAACGGTGCACGAAACCAAAAGCAAGGCAGCGACGGGGTTTCTCATCTTTTGGGCGCCATGACGATACCACGTCCGTGATTGCTTTCGCCGCAAAATTCCGATACGATAGTACGCCAAGCCCAATCTGGCCACGGTGCGCATGACGGTCCCGCAGGCAATCGTTCTTGAACGGAACAAGTTGGTGATTCGGCGGATCGCACGCGTACTGGGATGTGCCGGCTTCGAGTCGAAAACGTTCGAAGAGCCGGACAAGGTAGATGCTGGTGTGTTGGAGGCGGCGACTCTGGTGATGGCGGACGCGTTCGACGCGGACCTCGTCATGAAGTGGCTTCGGGCCAACCCGAAGCTCAAAGCCGTCCTCTACTCCGGTGAGCCCGTCGACCGCCTGCTCGGAAAAGCGCTCGAGGAGCCGCGGCTGGTCGGGCTCATGGGCCGTCCGTCGTTCGACGTGCCGCCGCGCGAAGACGACCTCTTGCACATCGCGCGTCGCGTGCTGTCGCCGGGGGCGGCGCCGTTCGACGCCCACCTGGCGTGGGGCGCGAGCGGCTTCGCGTTCTCGCTCACCGACGCCAAGGGCCGCGATCACGCGGTCCAGGAGACGATGGCCTTCGCCGGCAAGCTCGGCGCGCCCAAGCGCGTGGGCGAGATGCTCGGCGAGCTGGCGCACGAGCTCATCATGAACGCGCTCTACGACGCGCCCGTCGACGAGCTGGGCAAACCGCGCCATGCGCACGATCGCAAGGCGGAGATTTCGCTCGGCCCCGAGGACGCGGCCGTCTATCGCTGTGGCTCCGACGGTGTGCGCATCGCCGTCGAGATCGTCGATCACTTCGGGCGCCTCGAGCGCAAGCACGTCTTCGGCGGCCTGGTGCGCGGCCTCAAGGCCGGGCAGATGGACACCGCCGGCGGCGGCGCCGGCCTCGGCATGCTCGTCAGCTACCGCTCGACGACGGCGCTGTTCTACGACGTCGAGCCGCGGCTGCGCACGCGCGTGACCGGCCTCTTCGATCTCGACCTCAACCTGCGCGAGTTTCGTCTGCTCCCGAAGACGATCCATTTCCCCGAGGGAACATGATGCCCACCGGTACGACAGATCCTGGCCAGAAACCGAAGCTCCGCCTGGACAAGACGTCCGATGGGGGAATCACGCTCGTCAAGCTCGCCGGAACGATCGACGAGCAGTTTGAAGGCAAGAAGATCGCCTCGGGCATCAAGGGCGGCACGCTCATCCTCGATCTCGCCGAGATCGAGCGCATCAGCTCGTTCGGCATCCGCGAGTGGGTCGATTTCATCACCTCGGTCTCGTCGAAGGTCGGGTCGCTGTGGTTCGTCGAGTGCGCGCCCAAGGTCGTCGATCAGTTCAACATGGTCGCCAACTTCGGCGGCTCGGGACACCTGGTCAGCTTCTACGCGCCCTATCGCTGCGACTACTGCGACGACGATCGCCGCCGCCTCGTGCAGGTGGCGCAGGACTGGGAGGAGCTGCGCACCGGCAAGCTGCCCGAGCGCGTCTGCGAGTCGTGCGGCAACGCCGAATACTTCGACGAGGATCCGCTCACCTTCTTCTCGTTCCTGCAGTCGCATCCGCCGGTGGCGGTGCCGCCCGACGTCTCCGGGTTCCTGGCGTCGCGGCTCAACTACTCGGCCGACGCGGGCGCGCGCAAGCTCAAGATCGAGAAGGCCATCGACGGGCGCGCGACCTACCTGAAGCTGTCGGGCGATCTCGACGCCAGCTTCCCGCGCGAGAAGATCGCCGACGGCGCCGAGGGTGACGTCATCTTCGATCTCGGCGGCATCGGCAAGATCGATCCCGCCGGCGCGGCCGAGTGGCGGCAGATGATGCTGCAAATCGCGGCGCCGTCGGAGCGCATCCTCATCGTCGGCGCGCCGGCGGCGTTCGTCGAGCGCCTGACGAAGACGGAGGACCTCGGGCAGAAGGGCCTGATCCTCACGTTCGCGATGCCCTACTCGTGTCCGACCTGCCGGTCTACTTCCGCGCGGGAGGTCGACGTCACGCAGCACTGGGACGTGCTCAAGTTCGCCACGCCGCCGGAGCTCAAGTGCCCCGACTGCGGCTCGCCGACGACGTGCGCGGCGTCGGAGGCGCTGCTCGCGCATCTCCCGTCGCTGCCGCGGCCCGACATCCCCGACGAGCTGCGCAAGCAGGTCAAGCACTTCCAGGAAGAGTCGCTGAAGAAGGCGCTGGCGGCGAAGTCGACGAACGGCGCCATGTCGATGCCGCTGGTGTTGCCGTCGGGCGGCATGGCCACGGCCGGGCGCGGCGGCTTCTCGTGGCTGACGGCGCTGGTGGCCGCGGCCATCGTCGTGCTCGTCGGCGGCGGCGTGATCCTCGTGAAGGCGATCGCCACGCGCAACGCGCAGAACGGGCCCGAAGGCGGCGAGAAGCTCGAGGCGTCGCAGCCGACGCGGCCGGGCTGGGTCGATCAGACCTTCTTCCGCGAGAACGATCGCCTGCTCTTCGTCGGTCACTCGACGCTGGTCGCCGACAAGGCCGACGGCTTCGGCGAGGCCGAAGCGAGCTCGATGGAGCAGATCGTCAATCAGCTCGGCCTGTCGATCCGCGATCCGATCTGGATCGACCAGGTGCGCGAGCAGTACGACGCCTTTCGCAGCAAAGCGATCGGCGACCTCGAGCGCGCGACCGTCTCCGGCGACGCCGCCGAGCTCGATCGCGCGCGCCGCGCCGCCCGCGACGGACGCAAGCGCGTGTCCGAGGCGTTCAAGAAGACCGCCGGCGGTTTGGCGCCGACGGAGCGCAACGATCTCTACTGGGAGAAGCTGCAGACGCGCGACGGCATCCGCTACAAGGTGTCGATCCGCTACGCGGTGCCGAAGGTGAACTTCGAGAAGATGGTCGAGGCCTACTCGACGCCCGAGAGCGCGATGGGCGCCAAGGCGGTGTCCTACTTCCCCGAGCTCGCCTGGCGCTACGACGTGACCGAGGGCGCCGTGGTCACGCACGTGGCCAACGACTCCAACCTGCGCTTCGCCGGCATCCAGGAAGGCGACCTCGTGCTCGCCGGCATGGACCGCGTGGTGCACGACGCGCACTCGTGGAAGCGCGTGCTCGACGAGGAATCGGCGGCGCTGGCGCAAAACGGCGGCACGCTCGTCCTCAAGGTCAAGCGCGGCGACGCGCCGGCGGTCGACACGCGCCTGCGCATCGCGCGCGGCGGCGCCGCTTCGGCCGACTCGTCGAACAAGCTGCACCAGACACACGAGCGCCACTCGTCGTCGTCGTCGAGCACCAAGGGCAAGAACCAGACCGGCAACATCTGGGACGACAACCCGGAGGAATGATGCCTTGCGCTTAACGAGCAGGTTGGTTCTTGCGCTGCTGGCGCTCCTCGTCGCCGGCTCCGCCTTCGCAGCCGGTAACGAGGAAGAAGACAAGAACGAGGCGGCGGCGGGGACGAACGCGGAAGCGAAGAAGCGCTTCGTCGAAGGCAACGAGCGCTACGCCCGCGGCGACTACGACGGCGCCGTCGAGTCGTTCAAGGCGGCCATCGCCGCCGATCCCAAGCTGCCCGGGCCCTATCGCAACCTCGGCCTCGCCTATCGCGCGCTCAACCGCTGCAACGACGCGCTGCCGATGTACGAGAAGTATCTCGAGCTCAAGCCGGAGTCGCGCTTCACCGAGCGCGTGCGCCGCGAGGTCGACATCTGCCGCGCCAAGCTCGGGCAGGCGCCAATGCCGCCGCGCGTAGAGTCGCACACCATCACCGGCACGCCGCACGCTCCCGAGGCGCAGTCGATCCTGCACGTCGCCGCCAACCTCATCGGCGGCGAGGCCACCGACGAGGCGACCGTGAAGATCGACGGCCTGGTGCGCGGCGCGACGCCGCTGACGATTCCGGTCACGCCCGGCACGCACAAGGTGCACCTGTCGCGATCGGGCTTCGAGACGGCCAACGCCACCGTCGACGTGGCCCCCGGCGAGCGCAAGGACGTCGAGCTCACCATGAACAAGCTTCCCGACGAGCATCCGCCGATCGTGGTGGTGCCGGAGAAGCAGCCCGACACCGGACCGAAGGTCAGCTACAAGAAGTACGGTTGGATCCTCGTCGCCGTGGCGGCGGGCGCGGGCGCCGTCGGCGCCGGCTTCGGCATCGCCGAGAGCCAGATCCACGGCCAGGCGGTGGCCGCCGATCCGTCGATGACCACGCGCGGCGACATCAACGCCAAGCGCGACACCGGCGCCACCTACTCTGCGATCGCGTACACCGGCCTCGGCGTCGGCGGCGCGGCGCTGCTCGCCGCCGGCATCGTCTTCCTCGTCGACCCCTCGAAGGGCGAGACCCACGAGCGGCAGCAGTACCTCTCGGTCTTGCCGACCGCCGGCCCCACCGGCGGCGGCGTCGTCGCCACGGTGAAGTTCTAGATGCGCGCCCCTCACATCCTCGTCGTCCTCGGCGGCGCGCTCGCGCTCGGCGCCGCGCTCGCCGGCTGTCCCGCGGCGCACAACGACTATCCCGGCACCGCGTGCAAGATCAACGCGGACTGCTACGTCGGCGAAGTCTGCAAGGACAACACGATCTGCGTGCCCAACGTCGACATGTCCATCATTGGCGATTTCGCGCATCCGCCGCTGCCCACCGACGGCGGCCCCGACGATCTCTCGGAGCCTTCGGACATGACGCCGGTGGATCTGTGAAGCGCGCGCTGGCGTTCGGCCTCGCCGCGCTCTTCGGCTGCGGTCTCGTCGCCCGCGACGCGCGCGGCGCCGGCCTCAGCCGTCCCAACATCGTCGGCGCCCGCGCCGTGGGCATGGGCGGCGCCTTCACCGGCATCGCCGACGATCCGACCGCCGTCTGGCACAACCCGGCCGGCACCGCCCTCTACGGCGACAACGTCGGCTACGTCGGCCTCGAGATCGTCGCGCCGCAACGTACCTACACGCCCGATGCGTCGAGCACGCTCGGCCAGGCCGGCCTCACCAAACCGATCCTCGAGAACTCGGCGCCGAACACGATTCCGGTGATCGGCTTCTCGACCCGCTTCGGCTTCGGCAAGACGGCCCCCACGCGCTTCGCCTTCTCGCTCCTCGCCTACGATCCCTACGGCGGATCGATCAGCTTCAGGCCGAGCGACATCTCGTCGTCCATGATCGATCCGAACACCGGCAAGCCCAAGGTGCTCGGCCTGCAGTCGACCCAGATCCTCGACTTCGAGCTCACGCCCACGCTCGCCTACCAGGTCAGCGACGTCTTCTCCGTCGGCGCCGGCCTGCGCATCGGCATCAACAGCTTCTCGGTCAACGACACCGAGGCCGCCCTCGCCGCCACGCTCAACGGCTCCGGCGTTGGCCTCGGCGGCATCCTCGGCGTGATGCTGCGGCCGCATCGGCTCGTCCAGATCGGGGCGGTCTACCGCACGCCGATGTCGGTGTCGATCAGCGGCTCGGGTCCGCTGATCATCGGTAGCGGCCCAACAGCGACCAAACTGAATCCAGAGTTCGGGCTGGACATCACCTGGCCACAGTCGGCCGGTCTTGGCGTGACCGTCTTCCCGCATCGCCGCCTCATGATGAGCGTCCAGGCGGATTGGACGGGGTGGTCGTCGGTGCAGACATTGACGATCGACCTACCCGGCCTGCCCACCGTCAAAGAGATGCGGTACATGGACACCTACGCTCTCCACGTAGGCGTTCAGGGCGTGATCACGCGATTCCTAGTGCTGCGCGCCGGCGGCGCGCTCGATTCAAATGCCATCCCCGATCGTACGCTGCGGCGCGAGAATCAGGACAACTTGAAGGCCACGGTCGCGGCCGGCTTCGGCCTGCACTTCTGGCGCATCTTCATCGACGGCGCCTTCGAGCTGCTCGTCCCCGGTCC
>Ga0070679_100007798_pt1 | contig 10031 bp, 8 predicted proteins | sample KBSC63BmetaG_FD_65652 | JGI IMG/M metagenome (GOLD analysis project Ga0070679, IMG submission 65652) | Corn rhizosphere microbial communities from Kellogg Biological Station, Michigan, USA - KBS C6-3B metaG | ecosystem: Host-associated > Plants > Roots > Rhizosphere | place: USA: Michigan... | reverse complement strand
CCCGGCAGTTCCGGGGTTCTGACGGGGCCGAACCAGGATCGACGTGTGTTGAAAGGCATCGTTTTTGCTCGGGCTGAGTAACCCGTTAAAGGCTCAAAACCCACAAGTGCCAACGATAACGAAGCACTTGCTCTCGCTGCGTAACCTGACGGCCTAACGGCCTGACATTACAAAGCTAAGAGCACGGTTCGGACCGAACCGGGTAACAGAATCGGAAACCGGGGGCCCGGGGGAGCCTAGCAACAGAATCCCCCACTCAATTCACTCCCAGATTCGGCCCATGACGGCCTGCGAACGGCGATCCCCTGCGCTTCCGGTGCTCACGACCCGATGGTCGCTGCGCGCCGGTTCTCGCGGCTCACCGTTCTCGGCTCGCCCTGGCCCAAATCTGGGAGTGAATTGGACGCTAAGTCGCTCGACGCGGCGGCTTCCTTCGCCCTCTGCTCATGCTTCAGGCAGTCGAGGATCTTGGCTCCCGCCATGAACACCGAGCCGGTGCTGGCAAAGAAGAGCAGGTAGCCGCCATAGCCGGGGAACTGGTGGAGGTAGTGCGTGCCGCGCTCCGTCGCGCCCAAGGCCAGCGCATAAATGATCAGGAACGCTTCCCAGCGGGACTTGATCACGAACAGGCGGGCGATCTTGTTAAGCATTCGGGTCCCTTGACGCGGTCCGCAGCAAGCTGCGTGTCAGGCGCTGTTATACCTGTATTTTAGCGCTTAACGCATGGCTGATTGTAAGGTGCCCCGGCAAAAGACATCAGACAAGTTCGTTAAGGTTAATAACCTCAAGTAAAGCAGCGCGCGCCCTGCGAACTTCACGCGCGAGCTTGGGATTTCCTATTTCTTCCGGCGCAAGCTTTTCCGGCCACAAACGTGCGATCGTTCGCTCGATCAGGTCCGCCTTGCGCTCGTCTAGCAGGAACCGTGGATCGATCGTCGCCGGGGCGGCAACCACGCGCAGCCTGAGGCAGGCCGGGCCGCCCCCGTTGGCCATCGACTGTCGCACGTCGACGGGGATAAGCCGCCGGATGGGCCCATTGCCGGCGAGCATCGTATCGAACCACCGCCGGACGGGGACACTCTCCCAGGACTCGTTCGGGATCACCAGCGCCATTTCACCGTCGGACAACGTGACGAGTTGGCCGTTGAACAAGTAGGATCGCACCGCCTCGGCAAGGGGCACCGCCGAAGCGGGCACGGTGACGATTTCCACCTCTGGAAGTTTCTCGCGGATCGAAGCGTACGCTCGCTCGCGGTCGGCGAACGCCTCCTCGTGCGCGAGGAGCACACGCGCGTTGGCGACGGCAACGACATCGTTGTGGAATGCGCCGGCGGCGATTGCGGCGGGACTTTGCTCGATGAACAGCAACCGCTCCGGATCGAGGCCGTGCCGCCGCGCGACGATCCGGCTCGCCTGCAGGTGCTGGCGCGCGGGAAAGGCGCCGCCGGGGCGGCCGTAAATAAAAATCTCCAGGCCGAGCTCGCCGTGCGCCGAGGTCAGGCGCATGTGATTGGCCGCGCCCTCGTCGCCGAAGCACGGCGGCACAGGCTCGTGGACCGCGAAGTGCCGCTCGTCGGCGAAGGCCAGGCGCAGCTGCTTGAGCGTGTCCGGCCATTCGTGGGCGCGGTGTGGCATCATCACCAGGTTGGCGACAGTGAGATGGCAGCGCCCGTCCGCGGTGTCGGGCGCCGGGCTCACCGTCGCCGCGTTCGCCGCCCACATCGCGCTCGCCGACCAGGCGCCGGCGAGCAGCGCGGCATCCATCGTGCGGTCCGCCGCGAGCGCATCGAGCCAGGCGTCGTCCGGTCGCGGCAGCGGCACGAAGAAGCCCTGCGGCAGGCCCAGCGCCATCGCGGCGCGCATTTTCTCGAGCCCCTGCAGCGCGGCGGCGCGCGGGTACGCGACCTCGCCAGCGTGCGCCGTGGCCGCGAGATTGCCGAGGCTGAGGCCGGCGTAGTTGTGCGTCGGCCCGATGATGCCGTCGAAGTTGATCTCCAGCAGGCTCAACGGGCGATGCTCCAAACGGCATCCCGTTTGGACAGGCCAAGCAGATCGCGTGTCGCCGAATCCACCTCGATGCGCTGGCCGTCCAGCTTGCGAGCCCCATAGCAGCAGCGAAACTCGCTCAGCCGCCCGGCAGCCAGAAGCCCCTTCTCCCCCTTGTCGAGATCGGTCGCCGCGACAGATGCCTGCCGGGCCTCGGCCACGCTCCTGACCTGGTCGGTGCGGGCGGTCATCGTCGGGCCGCCGTCGAAGATGTCGACGTAGCACTCGTAAGCGAAGCCTTCGTTTTCCAGCATCCGCATCGCCGCGCGGCCGGAGGGGTGGGGCAGGCCGATCACTCGCCGGGCCTCCTCGGGCAGCATCGCGACGTAGACCGGATGCTTGGGCATCAGGTCGGCGATGAACTGGTTGCCGTGGGTGGCGTTGAACTCATCGGCGTCCTGGAAGCTCATGCCGAAGAACTTGCCGCCGATCGCGTCCCAGAACGGGGAGCCGCCGCGCTCGTCGATGATGCCGCGCAACTCGGCGAGAATTCGGTCGCCGAAGCGCGCGCGATGAGCGGCGATGAACAAGTAGCGGCTGCGGGCCAGCAACATCCCGAGCCCTCCGGCGCGCGCGGCCGGATGGAGAAACAGGCCGCCGACTTCGGTCGAGCCTTCGAGATCGGTGCACAAGCTGAGCAGCTCGGCGCGGACGGTGCGGTCGATCTCCTTGGAATACTGAGTTAGCGCGTTCAGGCGATACGAATAGAACGGCCAGCGCTGGCCGACGCGCGAGAAGATCTGGCAGGTGCCGCGCACTTCGCCGGTTTCGGCATTTTCGAGGACGAGCACGAACAGCTCGTCGGCCAGCGCATCGTCCTCGCGCGCAAAAGCGGCGGCCGAGCGGTCCAGCTTCTGGGCGAGCGATTTCCGGTCGGCGGGCAGGTTGGTGAACCCGCCGCCGGTCAGCTTGGCCATTTCGTAGAGCGCCTGGAGATCGTCGGCGGTGGCGGCGCGGATCACATAGCTCACAGCGTTTCTCCGGTGGCGAGGCGGTGAAGGACGATGGCCGACAGTGCGGCACGCTCGACCAGCGAGGACACGATCAGGTACTCCTCCGGCGAATGGATCGCGCCGCCGCGGACGCCCATCGTGTCGACCACTGGCACCCCGCTGGCGGCGATATTGTTGCCGTCGCACACCCCGCCCGAGGCTTGCCAGCCGAGCGGCCGGCCGAGCGCCGCAGAGGTATCGGCGACAAGTTCGAACAGCTTCTGGGCCGGCGCGTCGACGGGTTTGGGCGGTCGGGTAATGCCGCCATGAAGCCGCAACGCGACTTCGTGGCCGGCTTCGGTTGCGCGCATCAACGCCGCGAGATCGCTTTGGAACGCCTCCGCCGCGGCTACCGTACGGGGACGGATATTGAAGCGCAGCACCGCGTGGTCGGGGACGACATTGTTGGCCGATCCACCCTCGATCCTGGCGGGGTTCACACTCAGCTCGGCGTGCTCCATGCCCTTCAGCGCGACAGCGAGCGCCGCCGCCGCCACAAGCGCGTTGCGCCCCTCGTGCGGGTTACGCCCGGCGTGGGCCGAACGGCCGGTGACGACGAGGCTGTAATTGCCGCTGCCCCCGCGCGCGTGGGCGAGCGTGCCGTCGGGCAGCGCGGACGGCTCGTAAGTCAGCGCGGCGGCCTTGCCCCGCGCCACCTCGGCGATCAGCGCAGCGGAGGAGAGCGAGCCCGTTTCCTCGTCGGAATTGATGAGCACGTCGTAACCCACGGCTTGCGCAGCTTCGCTGGTCTCAAAGGCCAGCAACGCGTGGAGCATTACCGCGAGACCGCCTTTCATGTCGGCGGCGCCGGGGCCGTTGAGAGTGTCGGCGTCGAGCCAGCGGGCAAGCTGAAACGGATGGCCGGCGGGGTAAACGGTGTCCATGTGCCCGGTCAGCAGCAAGCGGCGTTGGGCGTGAGGCCGAACGCGGAGTACGAGGTGCTGTCCATGCCCGAAATCGACCGCGTTGCCGGCCGCATCGATCGAGCTGACCGGCGCCGCATCGCGCAAGCTTATTTCGCCGGGCAGGGCGCAGAACGCATCCGCTAGCTCGTGGGCCTGCCGCGCCAGCCCTGCGAGATTGCCTGTGCCGCTGTTGATCGCGCTCCAGCGCTCGGTCTGCGCCAGCATCGCCGCCTGGTCGATGCCCTCGGCGAGCGCGCGTTCCTGAGGCGAAAGCTGTTTCATCTGCAACCGGTCTAGCCGTCCGGCGCACGCTGTCCAACCCCGTCTGTCAGCTCAGCGCCCGCGCGATCGCGACGAACTCCGGGACCGACAACGTTTCGGCGCGGCGGGTTGGATCGATCGCCAGAACCTCCAGCGCCGCGAGCGCACCCGGCAAACCCTTGAGGCTCTGGCGCAGCATCTTTCGCCGCTGGCCGAACGCCGCTTCGGTGACACGCTCGAGCACTCGTGCCGATACTCCGGCGGGCTGCCCGGCTGGAACGACGTGCACCACCGCGCTCATCACCTTCGGCGGCGGTGTGAAGGCGCTGCGGTGGACTTTCATTGCCAGCCTGGCGGTGCTGCGCCATTGGGCCAGCACGGCAAGCCGGCCGTAAGCGCCGCTTCCGGGCTGCGCGACGATCCGCTGGGCCACCTCCAGCTGGAACATCAAGGTCAGCGATATCCATCGGGGCGGCCAGGCTTCGCCCGAAAGCCAGCGGGTGAACAGCGCGGTGCCAACGTTGTAGGGCAAGTTCGCGACGACGGCGTACGGCGCGCCCATCAGCGTGTCGTGATCCAGCGACAGGGCGTCTCCCTGGATAACCCGCAGCTTACCGGGGTACGCTTGGGCAAGATCCTCCAGCGCCGGCAGGCAGCGCCGGTCCATCTCAATCGCCGTGACGCGCGCTCCGGCGCGCAGCAGGGCTCGCGTCAGACCCCCAGGCCCCGGGCCAATTTCGAGCACCGCCCGGTCGGTCAGGGCGCCGGGCACCGCTGCGATCCGATCGAGCAGTTGCTCGTCGAGCAGGAAGTTCTGCCCGAGCGCCTTGGAGGCGCTGAGGCCGTGTTGCGCGATGACCTCGCGCAGTGGGGGTAAGGTCATGGCCGGCCCGCTCGCCGCCCCGCCGCCTCTCCGGCCATGCGGATCGCGGCGATGGTCGCACCCGGATCGGCGATGCGCTGGCCCGCGATGGCGAAAGCGGTGCCGTGATCGGGCGAGGTGCGCACAATCGGCAAGCCGAGCGTGATGTTGACGCCGTTGTCGAAGTCGAGCGCCTTCAGCGGCACCAGCGCCTGGTCGTGGTACATCGCGATGGCGACGTCGTAAGTCTCGCGGGCGCGCGGCGCGAACAGCGAATCCGCCGGGTGCGGGCCGGTGGCTTCGATCCCTCGGGCGCGCAAGGCATCGATCGCTGGCTGGATGATCGCCTGCTCCTCGCTGCCCATGCGCCCGTTCTCGCCCGCGTGCGGATTGAGGGCGCAGATCGCCAGACGCGGCCGCACGAGGCCGAAGTCGCGTTCCAGCGCGGCGGCCACGATGCTGGCCCGGCGAACGATCAGTTCACTGGTCAGCAAGCTCGGCACGTCGGCCAGCGCGACGTGGACCGTCAGCGGCACCGTCCTCAGGCTGGGACCGGCGAGCATCATCACCGCGCTTTCCGCCGCGACGCCGCAAGCCGCGGCGACGAACTCGGTCTGGCCCGGAAAATCGAACCCCACTTCGGCCAGCAGCGACTTGGCGATAGGCCCGGTAACCACGCCGCTCGCCTCGCCGGCAACCGCCAGCCGGGTGGCATGGTTGAGCGAGGCCAGCGCCAGCCGGGCGCCGTCCTGATCCGGCGCGCCGGGGCCGTAGGGTCCGTCGATGTCGCCATAAACCGGCAGCGCATCGGCGAAGGCTTGCGTCGCTTCGATTGCGCTCCGCACCCGCCGCACGGGCACGTCGAGCCCGCGGCGCGCACCAGCTGCTGCGAGCAGGTCCGCGCCTCCGCAGGCAAAGAAGGAAGGCAAGCGCTCGCTCTCGCGCTGCGCCCAGGCTTCGCAAATGAGTTCCGGACCGACGCCCGCCGGATCGCCGAGCGAGACCGCGAGCGGCGCCGTCACCTCAGTCGTCGTATTCGATCACCGCGTCGCGGCGCAGGTCGCGCAAGTAGCGCTGCGAGCGCTTGCCCACGCGGTCGTCCTCGAGCTGGGACTGCAGCTGGTCGCGGTCCGGGCCGGCGGAGCTCTTGGGATCGTCGCGCCCGCACAGGAACAGCGCCCGAACGCCTTCGGTGAGGGAGGCCGAGACCATGATCGACTGACCGACGTTGAGCTGTAGCAGCGCCTGCTGCAACGCGTCGGGCAGCTGGCGGACCTGGATTTGATCGTTGGTCACGACCTGGGCGCCCATTTTCGCGGCGGCCGCATCGACTTCGCCGCAACCGTGGATGGACTGGATCGTGGTCGCGAAAGTCTGCGCTTTGGCCTTGGCATCGGCTTCGACGATGCCCTTGGGAAAGTCGAGCGATACCTGCTTCAGGCTGAGCACTGCGTCGCGCGGGTCCGCCATGCCGATCTGCCGCTTGTCGAGCAGCGCGAGGATGTCGAAGCCGCCGGGGATTTCGATCGGCCCGGCCAACTGGCCGGGCTGAAGTTGCTGTGCCGCGGCTTCGAGTGTCGGGTTCTGCAGCTGCTCGAGCCGGATCCAGCCAAGCTCGCCGCCGACCGACGCCGTCGAGGCTTCGGAAAACTGCCGCGCATAGGCCGGGAAACTGCCGCCGCTATGGATCTGGTCGACGATCTTCTTGGCGTTCTGCAACACCGCGTCGTGGTTCTCCGGCGTCGCCGACAGGTAGATTTCGCCGATCCGGTACTCGGTCGTTCCGCGCGAGGCCTGCAAGCGCTGATAGAGTTCGTCCACCTCGCCCTTGGAGACATTGACGAACGGCGAGACGTTGCGCTCGATGAGGTTGTTCCACGACAGCTCGCCTTCGATTTGCCGCTTGAGCGAGGCCGTCGAGGAGCCGATCGAGCGCAAGTATTTGTCGAGCTGCTCGGGCGTCTGCTTGAAGCGCTGGGTGGCGAGGCGGTTGAAGGTCTGGTCGATCTCGTCCTTGCCCACTTCGACTTTCTGCGCCTTCGCTTCCTGGATTTGCAGCGTCTCGTCGATCAGGTTGCGCAGGACCTGGAGCCGCAGGCTCTGCAGCTCCTCGTCGGAGATTTTCGCTCCATCGTTGGCCGCGAGCACCAGCGCCACGCGCTGGTCGACGTCGGTTCCCGTGATGATCTGCCCGTTGACCTTCGCCGTGGCGTGGCGCTTGTTGGGGTCCATCTTGCCGAGCAGCTTGATGTCGGCGGGAATGTTGAACCCGCTGTCCGCGTCGGCGTCGCGCCCCGGGGTGGCGTCCTGGGCCATGGCCAGGCCGGCGGCGAGCGCGCACGCGCCGGCCATCGCCGCGAGGCGCCCGAAACTCCAAACTCGCCTGCCCGGTCCGGTCACGTAACAATCCCTCCAGCGGCGCTCGTCGCGCCGGTCAATCTCGCCGTTCGGTCGCCCAGAGCGGCTGAACCAATGCTGAGCGCCAAGCTATGCCCCCGCGCGCCGATAGCCTGTCCGATCGGGTCTGCCAAATCAATCCGCGCGCGGCGTTGCTCAACGGAAGCCGAGGTTCTTGAGCGAGAAGTAGAGCTGGAAGGAATCGCCCAGCCTGGCGTCGGCGATCTGCACGTAGTCGCGCCGCCAGGTCACGCCGAATTCCAGGCAATCGTCGGAATAGGCGACGCCCAGGCGCGTGCGCAGCGGCTGGAAGCCGTCCGAGGTCGAGGTGGGGTCTTCCTTCTTGTCGGTCAGGTTGACCACCGCCGAGCCGAACACCGACCAGTATTTGGCGAACGCCACGCGGCCGGCGGCGCGCAGTTCCTCGCGGTCCTGCAAGTCCTCGAACGACAAGTCGAGGTCGCGGTTGAGCCGCAAGTAGCCGACCTCGAGATAAGTCTTGTCGCTGCCCACGGTCGCGTCGATCTCGTTCCGGCGCACCGCGAACGTATCCTTGTCGAGCCGGAAGCGGTGGGTGAACTTGATGAAATCCTTGTAGCGCACCTCGGTCCGCCCGACCCAGTCGGAAAAGCGGCCCTGCAAGCCGGTGCCGCTGGGGAACAAGGCGGGCTTGTCGCTCAGGCGGTAGGATTGGCCGATCGTCGTGCCCACGCGCCAGTTCGGACGATCGAGCTCCCAGTCGAAGCCGTAAGTCATCCGCACGCCGTCTTCGATCCGGTCGTAGCCGGGGAAGCGGTTGAGCGCGAACAGGTTGCTGTCCTCCAGGTCGATCGAGCGCGCGTCTTCGTTCGGGATGGCGAGGTTGCGGATCGGTGGGCTGGCGACGATCTGCACCCGCGGGGTCAGCACTTGCGTGCCGCCGAGCATCGCGCCCACGAGCGGCCATTTGACGTCGACCGCGCCGATGGCGACGCCGCGGGTCTGCCAGCCGGAATTGCCGCGATAGAGCGCGGTCACCGTCGTGGCGTTCTCGTCGGAATGGTAGAGATCGCCGCGCAGCAGCGCGGTGAAGGTGACTTCCTGGCCCCACGGGGTGATCCGCCGCAAGTCCCACTGCGCGCTGGCGAAGGCGCGCTGGGTGTCCTGGCCCGAGGTGCGGGTGAGGACCAGCGAATTGACCTGCAGCTGGATCTTGCCGCCGAGCACCGGATCGTCCAGCCGGCGGCGATAGTCGATCTCGGGCAGGGCAATCGGCTCGAGCCCCTGCGGATTGCTGGTCAGCAGGATCTGAGTGTACCAGCCGGCCAACGAGAAATACGAATTGTCGTCGATCCGCTCAAGGTTGAGCGTCGAGCGCAGGCGGTCGTCACGGCTGATGTCGTAGCGGCGCAGGAACGTGTCGTCGGTCGCCAGGCGCAGCGACCCGCTGACGCTCCAGTTCGGATCGAGCTGGAAGCGACCATTCGCGTCGATATAGCCGCGGAAGGCCTTTTCCGTGGTCGGCAGGGTCGAGTTCACGGGAATCAGCGTGCCGTAAGTGGCATAGCCAGTGACCTGGTACGCGCCTTTGTCCGTCAGCGCGCGGTATTGCGCCGAGACCATCGGGGCGACCTTGGAATAGCCGTAGCCGGTGATCAGCAGGTCGCGATTGTCGGCGATGCGCCAGTAATAGCTGTCGTTGACCTCGACTCCGTTGGAGGCGCTGTAGCCCAGGCCGGGTATCGAAACCCCCGAGTTCGCCTGGCCGTCAACCGCCAGCGACATCGCCGGCAACGGCAGCACCCGCATGCCGAACAGCTCGAAATAAGCGCCGCGGAAGACGATCTTCTTGGTCGTCTGATTGTACATCACCCGCTCGGCGGTGATCCGCCAGCTCGGCGTCTTCGGGCAGCCCGATGCGGTCTCGACCTCGCAGCCGGAGTACGCCGCCTTGTTCAAGAGGACGTTGCCGTTCTGGTCCCGCGAGCCGGTCACCGCGGCGAGGCGCCCGCCTTCGCGCAGGACCAGCAGCAGGTTGGTCATCGCGCCGGCCTTGAGTGCGTCGGTGAGCTCGACGTGGTCGGTGAACAGCTGGTTGCCGTCCTGGTCGACCATGCGCACGTTGCCGTTGGCCACGATCTGGCCGGTCTTGCGGTTCCAGGTGATGTTATCGGAACGGACCGACTGGTCTTCCGAACGCAGGATCACGTCGCCGCTGGCGGTGACCAGCTGGTCGTCGCTGTTGTAGTCGACCTGGCTGGCTTCGAACGCCACCCGGCGATCGCCCTCGGCATTGGGGCCGGGGCCGGCCGGCGGCGTCGGAGCGCCTTCCTGCGGGCGCGTGGCGAGCGTGCCTGCCGGATTGTCGGCTTGCGCGGCAGCGTCTGCCGGCGGGGAGGAAGTTACGTCCTGCGCCGCCACGATCGAAGGCCAGGCGAGAGCGAGCGCCGCGGCCATGGCGGTGCCCCGGCGCGGTGTCGGCAAGCAATGGAAAGTGGCTTGCAGCAGGCGCTGCCGGGCGGGGGGCATGGGTTGCCTATCGCACCGCTCAACTCTAAGCGCAACGCCAGCCAGCAGCCCGCGCCGCCG
>Ga0070679_100007797_pt1 | contig 10031 bp, 4 predicted proteins | sample KBSC63BmetaG_FD_65652 | JGI IMG/M metagenome (GOLD analysis project Ga0070679, IMG submission 65652) | Corn rhizosphere microbial communities from Kellogg Biological Station, Michigan, USA - KBS C6-3B metaG | ecosystem: Host-associated > Plants > Roots > Rhizosphere | place: USA: Michigan... | reverse complement strand
TCTGCTGCGCGAGGATGCTCTTGTGGGAGACGCAGCTCTGGTCGGCGAGGCTGCTCGACACAAGGTGGAACGTGCGCGCAGGTCTGCTCGTTGGCGCGAGGTTGCAAAGCGGAGCTGTTAGCCTCGCCCCGCGGAGCGGGGAGAGGCCGACGGCCGCAGGCCGGCGGGAGAGGGGCCGGACGCGAGCTGACGTCCTCCCGACCTCTTTTCTCCGCGCGCGCGCCGATCAATGCCGCAGCCTCCGCGCGCGCGCCTCGAAGAAGGCGCTCAGCGCTCGTAGATAGGGCCGGTCAGTGCGCACGGCGATGGCGTCCATGTCCAGGCGGCGGAACAGGGCCTGGCGGTCGGCGGCGGCTTTCTTGGCCTCGCGTTCGGCTTCGCGCGCCTCCGGGCCGGAGGTATCGAACACCACCAGCTCACCGGTCTCCGGATCTTCCATCTCGACCAGGCCCACGGGCGGCAGCGCCTCCTCCAGCGGATCCGTCACCGACACGGGGATGATGTCGTGCCGCCGCGAGATGACCCGCAGCGCCCGTTCGTAGCTGCCGATGGGCGCCAGAAAATCCGAGATCACGAAGGCCACCGCCCGCCGCGCCGCCACATGGCCCAGAAACTCCAGCCCCGCCGACAGCTTCGTCCCCCGGTGCTGCGGCTGGAACGAAAGGATCTCGCTCACCACGCGCAGGACGTGCTTCTTGCCTTTCTTGGGCGGCACGAACTTCTCCACGCGATCGGTGAACACCACCAGCCCCACCCGGTCGTTGTTGCGGATGGCCGAGAACGCCAGCACGGCCGCGATCTCCGCCGCCAGCTCGCGCTTCTCTTGCCCCGCCGACCCGAAGCGCCCGGACGCCGACATGTCCACCAGCAAGAGCACGGTCATCTCGCGCTCTTCGGTGAACAGCTTGATGTAGGCGTCGTTCATCCGCGCCGACACGTTCCAGTCGATCAGGCGAATGTCGTCGCCCGGCTGGTACTGCCGGACCTCGGAGAACGAGATGCCGCTGCCCTTGAACACCGAATGGTACTGACCGGCCATGCGGTCGCGCACCAGGCGCTCGGTGACGATCTCGATCGTCCGGATCTTCCGGAGGGTCTCTTTCGTCAGGCTCACGGGACTTCGACGTGCTCGAAGAGCTTGCGGATGACCGTCTCGGTGGTGACCTCCTCGGCTTCGGCCTCGTAGGTCAGGATCACGCGGTGGCGCAGCACGTCCACGCCGATGGCCTTGATGTCCTCGGGCGTGACGTAGCCGCGGTGGCGCAGGAACGCGTGCGCCCGCGCGGCCAGGTTCAGATAGATCGATGCGCGCGGGCTGGCGCCGAAGGCGATGAAGTCGGCCATGGCCCCCAGCCCGTGCGCCTTCGGCTCGCGCGTGGCGTGCACCAGCGCCACGATGTAGTCACGGATCTTCTCGTCGATGTAGACCTGCCCCACCACCGAGCGGGCCTCGGCGATCTCCTCGGGGGTGGCCACCGGCTCGGCGCCGAGCCGCACGCCCGAGGTCATGCGGTCCATGATGGTCCGCTCGTCTTCCTTGGTCGGGTAGCCGACCTTGATCATCAGCATGAACCGGTCCAGCTGCGCTTCCGGCAGGGCGTAGGTCCCTTCCTGCTCGATGGGGTTCTGCGTCGCCATGACCAGGAAGGGGCTGGGCAGCGGATGGGTCGTATCACCGATGGTGACCTGGCGCTCCTGCATCGCCTCCAGCAGGGCCGACTGCACCTTCGCGGGGGCGCGGTTGATCTCGTCTGCCAGGACCAGATTGGCGAAGATGGGACCCTTCTTCGAGATGAACTCGCTGCGGGCCTGGTTGTAGATGACGGTGCCGACGATGTCCGCCGGCAGCAGGTCGGGCGTGAACTGCACCCGCGAGAAGCGCATCTGCAGCGCGTCGGCCAGGGTCTTCACCGTCAGCGTCTTCGCCAACCCGGGAACGCCCTCCAGCAGCACGTGCCCCCCGGTCAGCAGGCCGATCAAGATCCGCTCGATCATCGGCTTCTGCCCGACGATCACCTTCCCCACCTCCGCCGTCAGCTTGTCCACGAACGCGGACTGCTTCTGCACCAGCTCGTTGATGACCCGAACATCCATGGGGAAGTTTCTCCTCCGGTAACGTCTTGAAAGGGGTTAGGGGTTGGGGGCGGCGAGCTTACAACCGCGAACGCGTGGGGGGTATTCCGCCGGTCTTCGGTGCCGGGAACGGCGCGGGCGGCGCGCCAGCGTGCGCTGGAACACGCTTGGCACGGGACACTTGCACCTACCGTTGCGAGATCCAACAGTGACCTGTAACTTTTTTTCTCGCTGCAATTTGGCAGTCCGGGACTGATGGCGGCAGTCCGGCGGGTCGCCAGGGCGACGTCATGGGTCGGGGCCGATGGGGGGGACAGTCTGGCCGCTGGCACGAGGTGGTTTTCCAAGTCGGGATGCAACAGTGCGCCAGTTTCGGTCCGGAGCCGTTCACCGAACGCGTGCGGCTGGTCGCCGCGGACTCGGCCACCAGGCTGGCCATCGTCTATCCCCGTCCGGTGACATACGGGGAGCTGCTGCGCGCGGCGACGCAGGTGGCGCGCGGTCTGCGCGCGCTGGGGCTGGCAGCGGGCGCGCCCGTCCCGGTGTGGACAGGGTGCCCCATCGACGGCATCACCGCCAGCCTGGGCGTGGCGCTGGCGGGGGGCGCGTTCGTACCCGTGGATCCGCGGGCGCCGCTGGCGCGGGCGCGCTTCGTCATCGGGGACTGCCGGCCGCTCATCACCATCGTCGACCGCGAACGCGGGGCACTGCTGTGCGGGCAGGAGGCCGGGGAAGCGCTGACGACCGAACAGCTGGCCGCGCGGGGCGAGGCCGAGGCCGCGCCGCTGGTCCCGGTCAGCGCGGAGCAGGCGGCGTGCCTGATCTACACGTCCGGGTCGACGGGACAGCCGAAGGGGGTCGTGCTGACCCACGCCAACCTGAGCAGCATGCTGGCGTCGCGGCGCGCCGTTCACGGCGGCGCCTCGCGCGTGCTGCCCATTCATCCCTGCTCGTTCGACGCCTTCCAGGGGGCGGTGCTGTGGTCGCTGTGCAGCGGGGGCTCGCTGGCCTTGCTCGAGGGGGACCAGATCCTGGATCCGGAGACCATCGTCGGCGTGATCGAGCGCCACGGCGTCGCCACCATCAGCGCCGTGCCATCGATGTACCAGGCGTTGCTGCGCATGAGCGATCCGGGCCGGCTGGCGTCGCTGCGTTCGACCATCCTGGGCGGCGAGGCGATGTCACCCGAGCTGGCGGCGCTGCACTTCTCGCAGCTGCGCGCGGCCGCGCTGTTCAATGAATACGGGCCCACCGAGTGTTCGGTCTTCAGCACCGCCTACCGGGTGCCGGAGTTTCCACCGACGCCCATCCCCATCGGCAAGCCCGTCGGCGATGTCGTCTGCCAGGTGGTCGGCGCGGGCGGCGCGCCCTGCGGTCCGCTGGAAGAGGGCGAGCTGTACATCGGCGGCCCAGGCGTGGCCCGTGGCTACTGGCGCCAGGACGCGCTGACGGCCGAGCGGTTCGTGACGTTGCCCGCGCTGGCAGACGGGACGCGCCTGTACCGCACCGGCGATCGGGTGCGCTGGAACGCGCGCGGCGAGCTGGAGTTCCTGGGCCGCATCGACGATCAGATCAAGCTGCGCGGCAACCGCATCGAGCCGGCGGAGATCGAGCGCGCGATCAGCGCGCTGCCGGGCGTGCTGGCGGTGGCGGTGGTGTTGAACGACTGCCGCGAGGGGGGCGGGCAGGCGGGCCCCAGGCTGGTTGCCTTCTACGTCACCGAGCGCGGCGCGCCTTTGCTGGAGCCCCGGCAGCGCCTGGCCGACCAGCTACCGTCGTACATGATGCCCTCGCTGTTCACGCGGCTGGACGCGATGCCGGCGCTGTCGAACGGCAAGATTGATCGGCGGGCGCTGGCGGGGCTGCCCCTGGACGCCGAGACGCCCGCGGAGGCGCCGGGGCTGACGCCCGCCGAGCGCCAGGTGGCGGAGGTCTGGGCGCGCGTGCTGGGCGTGCCGGTCGATTCGATCGGGCGCGACGCCGACTTCTTCGGCCTGGGCGGGCATTCGCTGCTGGTCACGGCTGTGCGGGGCGCGCTGGCGCGGGAGGTGGGCCGGACGGCGCCGGAAGAGGTCTTCTTCGCGCGCAGCCGTCTGGGCGAGCTGGCGCGGGCGTTGCTGCCCGTGGTGCCCGCGGAGGAGACGACGGCCAGCGGCGGGGCGCCGCCAACCGTGCTGCCGCTGGCCCCGATCCAGGAGACCTTCTATTACCTGGCGCAGATCGAGCCCGACTCGGCCGCCTACGTCGTCCCGGCCACGCTGAGGATCGTCGGGCCGCTGGATCGCGGGCTGCTGCGCGCGGCGGCGCGCGCCGTGGTGCGCGGCAACGAGTTGCTGCGCGCGCGCGTCGACCGACGAGGGGACGAACCGGCGCTGGTGATCGCCCCCATTGAAGCAGAAGAGGCCTGGTTTCGCTGGGACGAGCGCGATGTCGCGCCAGGCGAGGACGCCGGCGCGCTGGTGCAGGCCTTCGAGGCCGGACCCATCGCCATCGCCGGACCGGCGCTGGCGCGGTTCCAGCTGCTGCGCGTGCCCGACGACGAGCACTACCTGACGCTGGCGGCCCACCACATCCTGGTCGATGGCGCGTCCGTGGGGCTGATCGTCGAGGAGCTGCTGGCGCGTTACCGCGAGCCCAGCAGCCCCGGGAACGCGAAGGCAGGCTACGGCGCGTTCGTGGCGGTCAGCCGCGCGCGCCTGGCCGGTGAGCGGCTGGAGCGCCTGCACGAATTCTGGCGCGATCACCTGCGTGGCGTCGGCGCGCCCGCCATTCCCCCCGACTATCTGGCGGGCGAGGCGCGGACCGCCGCGAGCGCCGCGCAGCCCACCAGCGTGGTGCGCCCCCTGTCCGCCGCGCTGGGATCGCGCATCCACGGCTGTGCGCGCGCGCAGCGCGCCACCCCGTTCGTGACGGCGCTGGGCGCCGTGGGGGTGACGCTGCGGCGGTGGCTACCCGATCGCGAGCTGGTCGTGGGCAGCCCGGTTTCGTTGCGGGGGCTGGGGCCGTTCGAGGCGACGATCGGCTGCATGGTGAACTCCGTCGCGATCAAGCTGCCGGTCGGCGACGGGCAGCAGACGTTCGCCACGCTGGTGGGCGCCGTCCGCGCGTCGGTGCTGGAGTCGATGCGCCACGCCGAGCTGCCCATCGCCTGGCTGCACGCGGGCAGGGGCCGCGCCCGCGGGGACGCCGCCGTCCCCATGTTCCGGACGTTCTTCAACTATCTGGATCGTGGCCAGGAACAGCTGAATGCGGGCGGGGTGCGGTTCGAGCCCTGCTACGCCCGCCGGCCCATCGCCAAGTTCGATCTGACGGTGTACCTGCACGACTGGGGCGGCCGCATGGATCTGGAGCTGGTCTATCCGCCCGATCGCTACGACCAGCGCACGATGAGCGAGCTGGCCCGCCAGATCGAGGAGGTGCTGGAGCAGGTGACCCAGGCGCCCGAGCTGACCCTGGACGCCGTGCAACTGGATCGGCGCCCGCGGCAGAGCGCGCCGGTGCCCCCGCCCCCGTTCGATCCGACGGCGACGATCCAGGCGGGGTTCGCCGCGAACACGCGCCTGCGCGCCGCCGAGCTGGCCGTGGCGGACGAGCGCGGCAACCTGACCTATCGCGAGCTGGCGCGGCGCGCGGGGCAGATCACCGCCTCGCTGGAAGCGGCGGGGCTGGGGCCAGGCAGCCGTGTCGCCATCGCGGGTTCGCGCGACGCCTGGTTCGTGGCCTGCGTGATCGGGGCGCTGGAGGCGGGGTGCGTCTTCACGGTGCTGGATCCCGGCTCGCCGCCGTCGGTGCGGCAGACCGTGCTGGACGCGTTCAGGCCCGACCGGACCCTGGATCCGCACGGCCAGCTGGACGAGGCGGGGACGCCACGGGTGTCCGCCACCTTCGCGCTGTCCGGGCGGGCCAGCCGGCCGCGCGAACGCCTGTCCGACGACCGCGACGCCTACGCGCTGTTCACGTCCGGGACCAGCAGCCGCAAGAAGGGGATCCTGGGCACGCACACGCCGGTGGTCCGCTTTCTGGCCTGGCAGGCGCGCGCGTTCGGGCTGAGCGATCAGGATCGCTTCGCGCTGCTGGCGGGGCTGGGGCACGATCCGGTGCTGCGCGATCTGTTCGCGCCGTTGACCTGCGGCGGCTCGCTGCACATACCCTCGCAGGTCACGCGCGACGATCCGCGCCTGCTGGCGGCGTTCCTGAACCGCAACCGCGTCACCGTCCTGCACATCACGCCGCCGCTCGCCGCGAACCTGACCGCCATCGGCGAGAAGCTGCCCGCCGTGCGCCTGATCTTCTGCGGCGGTGATCGCCTGTCGCCCGATCAGGCGCAGCGGCTGCTGGACGCGGCGCCGAACGCGCGCCTGGTGAACGGCTACGGGCTGACCGAGACGCCGCAGCTGATCCTGAGCCACGAGGTCGAGCGCGGCGTCCCGCTGGCCAGCGTCCCCGTCGGCCTGCCGTTCCCGGGGGCGCGGGTCGACGTCGAGACGCCCGCGGGGCTGCCCTGCGCGACCGGTGAGCTGGGCGAGATCGTCGTCTACGGCGATCACGTCGCGAAGGCGGTGCTGACGTCCGAGGGGGTGACGCCGCTGGCGAGCGCGGCCGGATTTCACAGCGGCGATCTGGCCCGTCGCGATGCCTGGGGCCGCATCCATTGCCTGGGCCGTCGCGATCGCGAGTGCAAGATCCGCGGCTTTCGCGTGCCGCTGGACGAGGTCGAGGAGGCGCTGCGCGCGGTTCCGGGCGTGGAGCGGGCGCGCGCGGTGGCCCGCGGCGACGGCGGCGGCGCGCGGCTGGTCGCCTTCGTGGTCGCCGATCGCGGGCGGACCTCGGAGGCGCACATCCGCACCGTGCTGGCGTCCCGCATGCAGGCGGCCGCCGTGCCCGATCAGGTGGTCATCCTCGAGGCGATGCCGCTGTCCGCGAACGGCAAGGTGGACGACGTGGCGCTGGCGCAGTGGGATCTGACCGCGGCCTCGGGCAGCCGCCCGCCGGCGGTCGAGGCACGCACCCAGACCGAGGATCTGATCATCCGCGTCTGGCAGGACGTGCTGGGAACGCCGGCGGTCGGCATCATCGACAACTTCTTCGAGCTGGGGGGCGACTCGATCCGGGCCGTGGCCGCGCTGTCGCGCCTCAGCGCCGCGCTGGGTACGCCCATCGCCGTCGAGGTGCTGATGCGAAACCCGACGCCATCGGCCCTGGCCAGCGCGCTGTTGGCGCACGCGCGCCACCTGGAAGAGCCGCTGGTGGTGAAGGTGAACGAGTCGGGCTCGCGCCCGCCCCTGTGGATGTTCCACCCCATCGGTGGGCATGTGCTGTTCATCCGGCGCCTGGCAGCCGAGCTGGGCTCCGATCAGCCGCTGTTCGGCGTCCAGGCGCGGGGGCTCGACGGCGTGCAGCCGCCGCTCGACTCGATGGAACAGCTGGTGGCCCTGTACAGCGCGCTGGTCCGCCAGCACCAGGTCCGCGGCCCGTACTTTCTGGGCGGGCCCTCGTTCGGCGGGCGCATCGCCTTCGAGGTCGCGCAGCAGCTGCGGCAAGAGGGGGAGGAAGTGGCCATGATCGCCATGTTCGACAGCTACGCACCTGGGTTCCCGGTGCTGGCGCCCCACCACCGGCTGTGGACGCGGCTGGAGCGGCATCGCCACCGCTGGCCCTGGCTGATCCCCGATCGACCGCTGGCGGCGGTGCGCGGGTGGCTGGGCGGCCAGCCCCAGGGACAGGCGAGCGACGCCAAGCAGGGTGGCCCCGACTATCTGGACGAGCTGGATCCGAGCCGCGGCGCGCTGGAGCGCAGCGTGCGCGAGGTGATCGCGGCGAATCAGCGCGCGGCGAAGAGCCGGCCCATCGCCTACTACCCCGGGCGCGTCACGCTTTTTCGCGCCGAGATCCAGCCGGTCGAGGACTTCAAGGCCGACTTCTCGGATCTGAAGAACGGGTGGGGGCGCTACGCGCGGGAGGTCACCGTCGACATCGTGAAAGGGACGCACCACCACATCATGGATTTCCCGTCGCTGACCGAGCTGGTGGCGCTGTTCAAGGCGCGCCTGGAAGAGTCCCGCGCCCAGGGAGGCGCCTTTCAATGACGTCGGCGCTGCGAAAGCTGAAGCAGCGCGCGCGCACCGCCCTGACCGTCGGCGTGCAGATGGGGCGATCGCTGCTGTCGCCGCCTTTTCACCGGACGACCGTGTCGGGGGAGGCCGCGAAGGCGGTACAGGGCTGCGCGCGCTGGATGGAGGACTACCTGGGGCAGGGGCACGCCGAGCTGGGACGAAACGGCGAGATCTGCCCGTACATCAAGTCGGCCCTCCGCAAGGACCACGTCAGCTACCGCTGCTACGACGCGGTCACCACGATCACGGCCCGCGAGATCGCCGACATCTTCTTGCGCGAGTGCGTGGCGCTGGAAGGGCTGCTGGATCCGCGCGACGAGGACGCGGACCTGACCGCGATCTGCGTGCTGTTCCCGCGCATGCAGCCCGTCCATTTTCAGCGCATGGCCGAGGCGCACCAGCTTGCGAAGGGGGTGCTGATGAGCCGGGGCGTGATGCTGGCGGTCTTCTATCCTGGCTACGAGAAGCAGGCCCTCTACAACCCGGACTTCAAGCTGTACCAGTCACCGTACCCGGTCGCCGCCCTGAGGCGGATGGCGGTCCGGGACATCGCCTTCCTGGAGTACAACCGCGAGGCCTTCGCGGAGTACCGCCGCCGCTTCGCCGCCGAGTTCGCGGCGGGCAAGGTCTCGAACAAGTTCGGCCACGTCGACAGATTCCGCGAGGCAGAGAAGCGGTTTCCGGTGTAGCGGAAGCGGCCGGAAGCGGGACAGCGACACGAGGAGCCTCTGGTCGCGGAACGTTACGCGTCGGGTTACCCATGCGTAACGCGCTCGACTGGAAAAACACGCGCATCACCTCTTGCCTTTCCTACATTCCCCCTCATTAAGGGGCCCCTGGGAAACGGCGCTTCAGGGCGGGTTGCACCTGGCGTTACGGCGACGCAACGGCGAGTCACTGGAATCCCATAAACATTCGTTAACGGCCTGTTACGCAGCCGTCAAGCAGCGGTCAAATCTCGGTCACCGTCGAAGAAATACCTTGATCCCCTGATACGCAAGACGTACGTAAAGGTCGCACACAAAGCGATTGACGGAATTTATGAAGCATCGTCTGGGAGTACGGAGGGCGCGATGAAATTTAGAGTATCAAGGAGCGGGACAACGACCAGTCAGGGTCGCAGGCCGGGGCGGGCGTCATGCTGAGGCGGTATCAGTTGACGATGGGAGTGGCTGCACGCGTTTCGGACTCCCTGATCATCGCTTGCGTGTGGATTACGTCATTTGCATTACGGTTCGAGGTCCCGGTTTTGGAAGTCACCAAAGGCTTCCCTTCGTTCTCTAGTTACGCGGCTCTCACGCCGCTCATCGTAATCCTGTGGGCGCTCGTACTGGACACTCAGGGCGTATACAAGGTGCAGAGGCTCTCCGTCCCCCAGTCGGAGATGGTGAACCTGTTTCGTGCTCACTGCCTGGCCCTGCTGTCGTTCATCGCCCTGACCTACGTCTTCAGCGAATACCGGTACTCCCGCGGCGTGGTCATCTACTTCGGCGTGCTCGGCGCTGTCGCGCTGGTAGTCGGTCGGATATTCGTCCGCGTCTTCTTCCGTCTGCTCCGTCGTCGTGGCCTTCACGCGCGTGGGGTGCTGGTGGTCGGCGACGGCGACTCGGCCAAGTTGGTCATCAGAAAGGTACTCGATCACCCGGAATTGGGCCTCGAGATGCGGGGCGTGCTGGTGCCGCCCGGCTCGACCGCCGCCACGGTCGCCCAGTTGCCGGTTCTGGGCACCTTCGACGAGATCGCTGAGGTCCTGGAGAGGGCGAGCGTCAATCAGGTGCTGATTGCGCTTCCCCGGCAGCAGTGGTCGGCACTGGACCCCATCCTCGACAAGATCCAGGACGAGAC
>Ga0070679_100007795_pt1 | contig 10032 bp, 7 predicted proteins | sample KBSC63BmetaG_FD_65652 | JGI IMG/M metagenome (GOLD analysis project Ga0070679, IMG submission 65652) | Corn rhizosphere microbial communities from Kellogg Biological Station, Michigan, USA - KBS C6-3B metaG | ecosystem: Host-associated > Plants > Roots > Rhizosphere | place: USA: Michigan... | reverse complement strand
TCTCGAGCGTCGCGGCGACGTCGTGAATGTGATCCGATTCGAGGCGCGACGCGGCCGGCGCCAGCAGAATCAGATATGACAAATCGCTGGTCGGCATCCAGTCCGCGTGGGTTTGCGTGTACTCGATGGTGCCGTGGACGCGATGCGCGAACTCGGTCCGAATGCCGGCGGTCCATCCTTGGGCGCTGACCGCGCCGTCGTTGCCGACGAAATAGTGTCCGGGCGTCGTCATGGCACGACCGGGCACGTCGACGCCAAAGGCGGTGACGAGCTGGTTGTCGACGTGCTGCGAGAAGCCGCGCAGCACGAGCGTGGCGCCGGGGATGTCGCGCTCCAGTTCGATTTGCGCATGCGTCGTCCGCTCGGCCCTGAGCGGCTCGTCGGACGACAGCGACGAGAAGGTGCGCTGCGGCGGCAACCAGATCCCGCCGTCCGACGGCGGCAGAAATTCTTCGGCCCCGGGTGCGATGGCGCGGCGCGACAGCGATCCGGTGAGGCGCAGGGTGCGTCCGGGCGAGACTGTGAGCGCGACGCGCGGGCTCACGAGGCTGCGGCCTTCGAGGTAGTCGTAGCGGGCGTAGCGAGTACCGTACGTCAGTTGCAGCGTCGGATTGATGGTGAAGGTATCGAAGCCGTAGACGGCTCCCGCGTTGCGGCTCGTGTCGCCGACGTCGTGAAACGCGGCCGGATTGCCGGCGTTGTAGCGCTGCGTGCTGTACGAGAGACCGACGTCGTATTGATGGCGCGCCGGCGCGTGGGTGACGTACGACCCGGCGACGATCCACGACGAGATGTCGCCCTGCGTGATCGCGCCGCGCACCGTCCAGTCGGCGAGCGAACCGACCGGGGCGCCGACCGAGACGTAGGCCACGCCGCGCGAGAGGCTGTCGGTCGTGAACAACTGCTCCGGTGTGTCGAACGAGCCGGTGGTCAGCAGGTTGAACTGTCCCGAGAATGGCGTGCCGCTGAAGAAATTCGTGGCGACCCGTGCGGGCCCGCCGAACAGACCACTCGGGCCGAAGGCGGTCGCATCCGGATCGCCGTCTTCCGCCAACACCGAATCAGGGACGACCGCGTCTTTCAGGATTCCGCGGCGGGCATGGCGCAGGCGCCACGCCGTTTCGCCGTGATTGTCGTTCGGCGACTGCGATCCGCTCGTGCCGGTGGGGATTCCGTCGGCGGCGGTCGGATCGGCCGACGCGAGCTCCGGGCCCATGCCGGCGGTCAGCACTGGGTATCCCGGCGCGAGATGATGCAGTGCGATCGCTGAAGAGGCGCGGCTGCTAGAGTGCACGTCGACGATCTGGCCGCGGGAGGCGGTGAAGCCGGCCAGGTGCGCCCGCAACAGATACGGCCCAGGCGAGAGCGTACGCAGCTCGAAGCGTCCGCCCCGATCGCTGACCGCAAACGCAGTCGACGCGCCGAGCGCCGACACCATCGCGCCCGACACCGGCGCGCCCTTTTCGTCCTGAACCGTGCCCTGGATGGAACCCGGCGCAACCGCCGCAAGGCGGCTCACCGGTTGCGCGATGCCGGTCTGCGCCGAGACCGCCACCGATGTACACAGGAGCCCCAGACCGCCGACCACCGCCGACGCGATCCATCTGGCCGTGCCTCTCATGTACTGCTCCGCTTTTCCCGGCATCGTGCCGCGAAATCCGAGCTTACGACGCGCTCACCGTGAAGTTCACGTCGCGGGTCAACGACTTGTTCGCGATCTTGTCCGTCACCTTGATCTCGAGCCGGTAATCGCCTTCGGGGAAGCTCGCCAGCGGCACGGCCTGTCCCGTCTGCAGCTGATGTCCGGCCGCCAGATCGAATTGCGGCGGCAGCGTCTGCGCATTCAACGCCTGCGGCGCCGTCTTGTTGAAGAACTTCTCGGTGCCGCCCGACTTCGCGTAGAAGTTGTATTCCACGGTCACGTCCGGCTTGTTCGCGCTGTCGGTCTTCGGGTTGTAGATCAACATGAACGTCGACAGCTCGGACTTCTTGGTGAACGCGGTGTCGAACGCCGGCTGAATCTCCATCGCGCCGAGCGCGTAGGGGCGGTCCGCCTGCTGCTGCGGCGTCAGCGGCGCCGCGAGCGGATCGATCCGCTGCGCGATGATCACCGAGCTGGTGCCGAGTTCGCCGTTCCAGAAATCGGGAACGGTCACGTCCTGCTTGAGCACCGACATCTTCGGGGGCGGCGCGTTCTTCTGATTCGACACCGGCTCCTTCGCCACGACGAACACGTCGTACTCGCCGGCGGGGACGGTGAACGATCGGCTGATCCGCATCGGATTCTGCCCAGCGGCCACCGGCACGAACGTGATGTCCTCGTAGGCGTATTCCGTCTTCTTGTCTTTGTCCTTGTCCTTCTTGTCGTCCTTTGCGGCCGGCGCAGCCGTCGGCGCAGCGCCGCCCTTCGCGACGACGCGCCAGTACAGCGCGACATTGCCGCCCGAGATCTTCGACGGATCGATCGCCACGGTGAACGGCACGTATTCCTTGTTGCCCTGCGCCTTCAGGAAGTCGCTGCGCACCCACGTGAGCGACAGATCGTTCGGCGCCGGCTGACCGTTCGCCACGTCATCGACCACTTTGACGACGCTCTGGATTTCTTTCTTCTGCGCGTCGTCCTGTTTCTTCTCGACCTTCTTCTGCGCGATCACGCCCGTCGAAAAAAGTAACGCCGCTAACGAAACCGTGACCGTGTGACGCCGCATTGACATAAAGCCCAGTCTCCCAGGATGAAGGCTCATTTAACAGCCCATCATAGGCGTCCCCTTCAGGGCAAGTCAAACTGTTCCAGCACTAGCACTTCAGGCGGAATCGCGTGTGCTAACATCACGGGGTCCGCGGCCCGCGATCCCGGGTCCGGCGGGGGCGAGACGAACCGGACGCGGGCTGGACATGAAACTCCTCGACGTATCAGTGCCGCTCGACGCCGCCCTCGCCTCCTACCCGGGCAATACGCCGTTCACGCTCGAACCGATCAAGCGGCTGGCGCGCGGCGACAGCTCCAACGTGTCCACGCTGCACATGAGTGCGCACAGCGGCACCCACGTCGACGCGCCGCGGCATTTCTTCGACCAGGCGCCGGGGGCCGAAGGCCTGCCGCTCGAGATACTCTGCGGACGCGCGCGCGTCGTCGAGCTGACCACGCGCAAGGCGATCACCGCGGACGATCTCGCGCGGCACGATCTGTCGGAGGACGTGCGCGTGCTGATCAAGACGCACAACTCGCGGCTGTGGGGATCGCCGGAGTTCCACCAGGACTTCATCGGCGTCGCCGAATCGGGCGCCAAGTATCTCGTCGAGCACGGCATCAAGGTCGTCGGCGTCGATTACCTGTCGGTCGAGGCGTTCAAGGCGCCTGGCGCGCCGGCGCACCATGTGCTGCTCGGCGGCGGGACGATTGTGATCGAGGGCCTCAACCTGCGCGATGTCGAGCCGGGCCACTACGAGCTGCTCTGCCTGCCGCTGCTCGTCGTCGGCTCGGACGGCGCGCCGGCCCGCGTCGTCCTGCGCCGGAGCTGACGCCCGATGGCCGCCCTTCTCGACGACAGCCTCGTCATCGTACTCGCCGGCGGCGTCGGCGAGCGGCTGTACCCGCTGACCAAGGATCGCGCGAAGCCGGCCGTGTACTTCGGGGGCCCGTACCGCATCATCGACTTCGCGTTGAGCAACTGCATCAACTCGGGCCTTCGCCGCGTCTTCATCGCGACGCAGTACAAATCGCTCTCGCTCAACCGGCACATCCGGATGGGATGGAACGTCGTGTCGGAGGAGCTCGGCGAGTTCGTGGAAATTCTTCCGCCGCAGAAGCGCGTGAGCCAGCACTGGTATCAAGGGACGGCCGACGCCGTCTATCAGAACCTGTATTCCATCGTTCGCGAGAATCCCCGGCACCTGATCGTCCTGTCGGGCGATCACGTGTACAAGATGGACTACGCGCGCATGCTGCGGTTCCATCATGAGCGGCGCGCCGCCGCGACGCTGGCGGCGATCGAAGTGCCCGTCAGCGAAGGGCAGCGCTTCGGCATCGTCGCGGTGGACGAGCAGGAGCGCGTCACCGGCTTCCAGGAAAAGCCGCGCGACGCGACGCCGATTCCGGGATCGCCGGATCTCGCGCTGGCGTCGATGGGCGTGTACGTCTTCGACACCGACGTCCTCGTGCGCGCGCTGGAAGCGGACGCGGTTCAGCCGACGAATCATGATTTCGGGAAGGACGTCATCCCCGCATTGATTCATCAGGCGCCGGTCTACGCGTACCGCTTCTACGACGAGAACAAGAAAGCGTCGAAATACTGGCGTGACATCGGCACCCTCGATGCGTACTTCGAGGCGAACATGGATCTGTGCCACGTGAACCCGGAGTTCAACCTGTACGATCCGGAGTGGCCGCTGCGCACGTATCAACCGCAGGCGCCGCCGGCGAAATTCGTCTTCGCCGAAGAGGGCCGCCGCTGCGGGCAGGCGCTGGATTCGGTGATCTCGCCGGGGTGCATCGTGTCGGGCAGCAGGATCCGCGGCAGCGTGCTCTGCCCCAACGTGCGCGTACACAGCTTCAGCGAGATCGAGCAGTGCATGCTGATGCCCGGCGTGCGCGTCGGCCGTCATGCGCGGATCCGCCGCGCGATCATCGATCGCGACGTGCTGATTCCGCGCGGCGCGCTCATCGGCTACAACGAGGAAGAGGATCGCAAGCGCCACACCGTCTCCGAGTCCGGCGTTGTCGTCGTCACGACGGATGACGAGCCGCTGATCGGTCCGTTGAGCGACGAAGCGCTGCGCTTCGAAGTCGAAGCGGATCGGCGCGGTGGTGGTTGACGAAGGAACACGGCATGAAGATCACCCGTATCCATGGCCGCGAGATTCTCGACTCGCGGGGCAATCCGACCGTCGAGGTCGATGTGACGCTGGAGGGCGGCGCGTTCGGCCGCGCGGCGGTCCCCTCGGGCGCGTCGACCGGCGAGCGCGAAGCGATCGAGCTGCGCGACGGCGACGCCTCGCGTTACGGCGGCAAAGGCGTCAAAAAGGCCGTGGCGCACGTCAACGGCGAGATTGCCGGCGCGGTCGTCGGACACGATCGCACGCAGCGCGCCCTGGACGACGCGTTGATCGCGCTGGACGGCACGGCGTCGAAGAGCCGGCTCGGGGCGAACGCGCTGCTCGGCGTGTCGATGGCCGCGGCGCGCGCCGAGGCCGCCGCGCTTCGGCAGCCGCTGTATCGTCATCTCGCGGACCTGTACGGTGAACGCGACTCCGGCGACGGATCTCGTTTCGTGCTGCCGGTGCCGATGATGAACATCCTGAACGGCGGCGCGCACGCCGATTCGAGCGTCGACTTTCAAGAGTTCATGGTGATGCCGCTGAACGCACCGTCGTTCAGCGAAGCGCTGCGCTGGGGCGCGGAAATTTTCCACGCGCTCCGCGGCATCCTGAAGGCGCGTGGCCAGTCGACCGGCGTTGGCGACGAGGGCGGATTCGCGCCGAATTTGAAATCGAATCGCGAGGCGGTGGAGGTGGTGCTCGAGGCCATTGGCAAGACGGGCCTTCACGCCGGAGGTGACGTCGCGATCGCGCTCGACGTGGCGGCGAGCGAGCTCTGGGCCGGCGACGGCACCTACACGTTCAAGAAATCGCGCGAAGCGGATCGCACGTCGGACGACATGATTCGGCTGTACGAAGACTGGATCGCGCAGTATCCAATCGTGTCGATCGAGGACGGCCTGGCCGAGGGGGACTGGGCGGGCTGGCAGCGCCTGACGTCCGCGCTCGGCGCCCGCGTGCAGATTGTCGGCGACGATGTGTTCGTGACGAACCCGGAGATTCTGCGCAAGGGCATCGCGGATCACGTCGGCAACGCGCTATTGGTGAAGTTGAATCAGATCGGGACCGTGACCGAGACGCTCGACGCGGTGCGGATGGCCAGCGACGCCGGCTACGGCACGATCATCTCGCACCGATCCGGCGAGACCGAGGATTCGACCATCGCGGACCTCGCCGTCGGCACAGCGGCCGGTCAGATCAAAACGGGATCCGCCAGCCGCACCGATCGCATCTGCAAATACAATCAGCTGCTGCGGATCGAAGAGGAGCTCGGCGCGTCGGCGGTATTTGCCGGACGCGCCGCCGTGCGCGCCGCGCGAGGCACAAAGGCGTCAGCGAAGCGCCCGTAGCCCGACGCGCTCACTTGTAGCGAAGGCTTCACCCGAGCGACAACATGCATCAACTCGTTCTGCTCCGCCACGGCGAGAGCACGTGGAACCAGGAGAATCGCTTCACCGGCTGGACCGACGTCGATCTCACGCCGCGTGGCGTGAATGAAGCGCTCGAGGCCGGCCGGCTGCTGCGCGAGGGCGGCTACGGGTTCGACCTGGCGTACACGTCGGTGTTGACGCGCGCGATCCGCACGCTCGGCCTCGTGCTGTACTCAACCGATCGCCTCTGGATTCCCGTGGTCAAGGACTGGCGGCTGAACGAGCGACACTACGGTGCGCTTCAGGGGCTGAACAAAGCCGAAACTGCTGCGAAGCACGGCGAGGCGCAGACGAAAATCTGGCGCCGCAGCTACGATATTCCGCCGCCGGCGCTCACGCGAGACGACGAGCGCCATCCGTCGCGCGATCCGCGCTATCGGGATCTGCGGCCGTCCGAATTGCCGCTCACCGAATCGCTGAAGGACACGGTCGCGCGTTTTCTGCCGTACTGGCACGCCACGATCGCTCCGTCGATCCGATCGGGAAAGCGCGTTCTGGTCGCCGCGCATGGCAACAGCCTGCGCGCGCTCGTGAAATATCTCGACAATATCTCAGAGGCGGAGATCGTCGAGCTGAACATCCCGACCGGCATCCCGCTCGTCTATGAACTCGACGATGATCTACGACCGATGCGGCATTACTATCTCGGCGATCCCGAGGCTGCTGCGGCGGCGGCGAAGCGCGTAGCGGCGCAGGCGGGAGGTAATGGATAGGGTTAATTGCTAATTGCTAATCGCTAATTGCTATGGCTGATGGCTGATGGCTGATGGCTGAGGTTGATGCCTGACGGCGGACGGGATGGCTAATAGCTGATCGCTAGTGGCTACTGAATTACCGGCTGAGCACAAAAAAGGCCGGCACACCGAGGCGCGTCGGCCCTTCTCGAATGGAAATCGTTCAGACTGTTATTCGACCGGCTCAGCGGTCTCGTCGGCCGCGATCCGCAGCGAACGGAGGAAACGGCGATCGTTGGCCGAAACCTCGAAGGTGCGGCGCGGCTGTACCACGCGGGCTGGGGCGGTTACTTTCGCAAGCGCGCCCGGCTGCGCTCGGTTGACGAAGCCCACGACGGCTTCGAGCGTGACTTTCATCTCGAATCCTGCGGCGCGCGCCTTCTCGCGGCACGCTTCAACCTGGGGATTCTCCGCGACCGCGGCGGCAATCGCGTCGGCCAGCTCTCGCGCGAACCGGTTCACGACGTCGTCCATCCTGCTGCCCTCCCTACGCCGCCGGCCGGGTCCGGGGCGCTTCCCGATCCAAATCTGCCTACACCAAGGCGATGCACAGGACCGGGCGCCTGAGTGTGATGAGTTTCGAAAAATTGTCGGTAGCTAGAGTTTACGGCCGAGACGCCGATCTGTCAAGCACTTACGGGCTTCTGGCGAACTCTTTACGAACGCGGCTGCGGCCGTGGGTCGATTCGCGCAACCCAGTTGTGGTTGCAATCCGGGCAGTAAAAGGTGCGGAAGCCGAAGCGCTCGAACGTGACAATGGTGTTCGACCCCTTGCAGGATGGACACGGCACGCGATCGTCCGCCGTCTTTTCGGGCAACGCCAAAGCCTAAGGGTTTCCCCTTAGTAAGTTGTCACCTACAGCCGCGCTGGCTCAGCGCTGGATTGTGAACGCACTACAATCGTCGCGTGCGACCCGTTCATACAACCGACGATCTTGCCGGGTGGAATCCTGCCTCCGCGCTCGGCATGCCGGGCGAGTTTCCTTTCACGCGCGGGATCCAGCCGACCATGTACCGGGGGCGGCTGTGGACGATGCGGCAGTATGCCGGGTTCGGAACGGCGGCCGAATCCAACGCGCGCTATCGCTACCTGCTCGCGCAGGGCGTGAGCGGCCTGAGCGTCGCCTTCGATCTGCCGACGCAAATGGGTTACGACTCCGATCATCCGCTCGCCGCGGGAGAAGTGGGCAAGGTGGGCGTCGCCATTGATTCAATCGAGGACATGGCCGCGCTCTTCGACGGCATCCCGCTCGATCGGGTCTCGACGTCGATGACGATCAACTCGACCGCCATCATTCTCCTCGCGCTCTACATCGCCGTCGCTCGCCGGCAGGGCGCGCGCGTCGGCGCGCTGGCGGGGACCATTCAGAACGACATCCTCAAGGAGTATGTCGCGCGCGGCACGTACATCTATCCGCCGCGTCAATCGCTGCGGATCGTCACCGACATCTTCGCCTATTGCGAGCGTGAACTTCCCAACTGGAACACGATATCAATCAGCGGTTACCACATCCGCGAGGCGGGCTCGACGGCGGTGCAGGAGGTCGCGTTCACGTTCGCGCACGCGGTGGCGTACGTGCAGGCCGCGATCGACGCCGGGCTCGACGTGAACCAGTTCGGACAGCGCGTCTCGTTCTTCTTCAACGCGCACAACAATTTTCTCGAAGAGGTCGCGAAGTTTCGCGCCGCTCGGCGGCTCTGGGCGCGGATCATGCGCGATCGGTTTCACGCCACGCATCCACGGGCGCAGCAGCTGCGCTTTCACACGCAAACGGCCGGGAGCACGCTCACCGCCCAGCAGCCCGACAACAACATCGTCCGCGTCGCGCTGCAGGCGCTGTCGGCGGTGCTTGGCGGCACGCAGTCGCTGCACTGCAACGGACGCGACGAGGCGCTGGCGCTGCCGACCGAGGAGTCGGCGCGGATCGCGCTGCGCACGCAGCAGATCATCGCGGCGGAGAGCGGCGTCGCGAACACCGTCGATCCGTTCGCCGGCGCGTACACCATTGAGGCGATGACGAATCAGATCGAGCGGGACGCCGAGGCGCTGTTGACGCGCATCGACGAGGCCGGCGGCACGCTGGCCGCGATCGAGTCGGGGCTGATTCAGCGAGAGATCCAGGAGTCGGCGTATCGCGCGCAGGTCGCCGTCGACGCGGGCGAATCGATCGTGGTCGGCGTGAACCGGTACACGGAAAAGGGGACGGGAGTCTTTTCAGGCGAGGCGAAAGCCACGCCTGAAAGCCAGCAAAATGCAGGCGAAACCGACTCCCGTCCCCTTTTTCAGCTCGATCCCGAAATCGAACGGCAGCAGATTGCGCGCGTCCGGGCCGTTCGCGCCGGACGCAGCGCAGAGGTCTGGCGCACCGCCGTCGCCGCCGTGACCGCTGCGGCGCGCGACGGCCATAATCTGGTGCCTCCGATCGTTGCCGCCGTGGAAGCGCACGCGACCATCGGCGAGATTTCCGACGCGCTGCGCGATGTCTTCGGGGAATACGAGGAGGTGGGGAGTTTGTGACCGCGAGCAAGTGTCGAGATTCGAAGCTTGGGGCGGGGACGCTGCTTGCTGTCGAACATCTGACGACCGTCTTCGATACGCCGCACGGCGCGGTGCCGGCGGTGAACGACGTCAGCTTCGACATTCGGACCGGCGAGACGCTCGGGCTCGTCGGCGAATCGGGCAGCGGCAAGTCGGTCACCGCGCTATCGATCATGCGGCTGGTGCAGCCTCCCGGCCGCATCGCCGCGGGACGGATCATGTTCAACGGCCGCGATCTGCTCGCGCTCGGCGAGCCCGAGATGCGCGGCGTGCGCGGCGCCGAGATCGCGCTGATCTTCCAGGAGCCGATGACCGCGCTGAATCCGGTCTTCACGATCGGCAATCAGATCGAGGAAACACTCCAGGTGCACGGCAGCGCGCGCGGACGTGCCGCGCAGCAGCGGGCGATCGAGCTCCTCGCGGCCGTGAGCATGCCGGAGCCGGAACTGCGGGCGCGCGATTACCCGCATCAGCTGTCCGGCGGTCTCCGTCAACGCGCGCTGATCGCACT
>Ga0070679_100007794_pt1 | contig 10034 bp, 7 predicted proteins | sample KBSC63BmetaG_FD_65652 | JGI IMG/M metagenome (GOLD analysis project Ga0070679, IMG submission 65652) | Corn rhizosphere microbial communities from Kellogg Biological Station, Michigan, USA - KBS C6-3B metaG | ecosystem: Host-associated > Plants > Roots > Rhizosphere | place: USA: Michigan... | reverse complement strand
TTCCTGCACGAGCGCGTTCGGCGCGTTGATCGACAGGTGCACGGCGGCTGCGAACTCGACCGGTCCCGAACAGTCGTGGGGCGCAATCGGGAGCTGCCACGCTTCGGCGAGCGTCGCCACCTTCTTGCCCTCGCTGATCCCGCCCACCCAGGCAGGATCGAAGATGACGACGCCGACCGGCGCCCGCTCGAGCAGCTCGCGGTAGGCCCAGCGCGTGCCGAGCGTCTCGCTCGCCGCGGTCGGCACGCGGGTCGCCTCCGCGAACCGGGCGAGCGCGTCGATGTTGTCCATCTTCACCGGATCCTCGAACCACGTCGGCTCGTACTCCTCGAGCGCCTTGGCGATCTTGATCGCGCTCGGCAGGTTCCAGAGCGAGTGCATCTCGACCATCAGCTCCATCCGGTCTCCGACCGCCTCCCGCACCTTGCGGAAGGGCTCGATCCCCTTCCTGAGGTCGTCGCTCGAGATCCACTGGCCGCCGCTCGCCTCCGCGTAGGGGTCGAGCGGCCAGATCTTCATCCCGGTGATGCCCTGCTCGAGCAGGCTGTGGGCGAGGCCGCCGGCGTCGTTCAGGAACCAGTCGAGATCCTCGTACGGACCGGCCGCGCCCGGATCCGTGTTCCAGTTGGAGACGGGAAGCCCGGCGGTCTCTGGCACACGACGGACGTAGCGGTAGCCGGCGCACGTGTTGTACGTGCGGATCCGGTCGCGGCTGGCTCCGCCGAGCAGCTGGTAGACCGGTTGTCCGCACACCTTTCCGAGGACGTCCCACAGGGCGATGTCGACTGCAGAACGCCCGCGGTTCTCCACGGCGGTCGCGCCGAAACCGACGAAGGGGTTCAGGCCCTGCCAGTGCCGGTCGATCTGGAGTGGATCCTTTCCGAGGAGGTAGCCGGCAGCGACCTCGTGCACCCAGGCGGACACGGCCTGGGCGGCGAAGAAGGTTTCGCCGAGGCCGACGACGTCCTCGTCCGTGTGGACACGGACGTAACAGAGATTAGGGAACTCGTCGACGACGATCGTCTCGACGGCTGTGATCTTCATTTCACGGCATCTCGGCGAAAACGGTGCACGGGCTCGAGTCGGCCCCCTCGGGGAAGAGCGGGATTGCGTAGACGCGGTGCGCGTTCGACGGATAGGCCGAGAGGTCGATGTCCTCGACGATGATCACGTACCGGTCGCGACCTACGCCGCAGAGGATCTGATGGGCGAGGATGCCCTCGGGGTCGATCTTTCGATAGGCGGCGAGCGAGATGAAGTCCAGCCCGACCGCCTTCAGCTCCGGGAGCGCCGACAGGTACTCGCACGCTTCGGGCGAGACGCCCGGGCCCTCGGCGGCGTACCTGATCGGATCGGGGTCGCGGACGTCGCTCCAGCCGGTGCGGATCATGACGATGTCGCTGTTCCGGAGCCGCTCGTCGTGGGCCTCGAGCTCCTCGCGCGATACGAGCTCGCGGTCCTGCTTCGGCGCGTCCACGAGCATCGGACGCTCGTACACGAAGCGCTCGAGCGGTACGTCGGCGATCGCAGGGCCTGCGTCGTTGAAGTGCTTGGGTGCGTCGAGGTGGGAGCCGAAGTGGTCGAGGAGATGGAGAATGCCGAAGTTCGCGACGTCGCCGCGTTCGATCGACGAGACCGGCTCCCACTCGTAGGTGTAGTTACCCGGCCAGCCGGGATGGCGGAACCCGATTTCGTACGAGAGACGGACGAAACGCGCCATTAGACGGCCGTCTTCTCTCGACCGTACAGGAGCAGGATCGCCAGGATCACGCCTCCGTAGACGACGTCGCGCCCCCAGTCGGGCATGTTCTCGGCGAGCAGGAGCGTGACGAGCGCGACGAGCGTGATCGAGCCTGCCGTCGAGCCGAGGTAGTTACCGCGGCCGCCGAGGATGGACACGCCGCCGATGACGACAGCGGCGATCGACTGGAAGAGGTACGGGTCTCCCATGCCGAGGGACGCCTGGCCACCGTACGCGGCCAGCGTGATGCCCGCGAAGGCGGCGAACATGCCTGACAGCATGTAGAGCACGACCGTCACGAGGCGGACGTTCACGCCGGCGAGGAAGCTGGCCTCCGCGTTGTTGCCGATTGCGTACACGCGCCGGCCGAAGGTCGTGTAGCCGAGCACGAACGTCATCAGGAGCGCGATCCCGAGCCACAGAAACAGCCCCCCGGGGATCCCGAGTGCCTCGCCTGTCACTGCGTGTCGGATGACCGGCGGCGCGTAGGAGGCGCAGGACGAGCAGGTGAGGCCCTGGGACAGGCCGAGCGTGAGGCCCTGGGCGACGCCGCCCATGGCCAGCGTGATCACGACCGCCGGGACGGCCAGGAAGGCGACGGCGAGGCCGTTGACGAGACCGAATCCGAGGCCCATCGCCAGCGTCAGCAGCACCGCCCATGAGGCGCGCCCGTCCTGGCCGAGCGAGGTCGTGACGACGAGGATGGCGCCGGCGTTCAGCACCCAGGGCACTGACAGGTCGATGCCGCCTACGAGCACGACGAAGGTCTGACCTGCCGCGACGAAGCCGACGAACGACGCAGTGAGCAGGATGGCCTTCACCGATTCGGCGCTTCCGAAGCCGGGATGGAGGATCTCGCCGATCCCGAAGACGGCGATCGCCGCGACGAAGGCGACGATCGTGCGCAGGCGGTCCGGCGTCAGGACCTCCGGGACTCTCCGGATCCTCTCCTTCACCGGTGCCGGCGCGACGGTCACGTCCGGGCGCTCACGAGCCGTCCGACGAGGCCGGCGAGCACGACCGCCAGCACGAGGAAGAGGCCCTGGAAGGCGTCCGTGTAGAGCTGGTTGACGTTCGCCTGGAAGAGCAGAGGCGTCACGAGGGTGAGCGCGAACGCGCCCGCGACCGCGCCGACTGCGCTCCCGCGCCCGCCGAAGAAGCTGATCCCTCCGAGCACGACGGCGGCGATCGATGTGAGGATGAACGGGTCGAACGCCGTCGCGTCGCCGCCCAGCGTCGTCGCCGAGAAGAACAGCGCACCCGCCGAGAACAGCGTGCCTGCGAACACGTAGGCCCCGACCTTGACCAGCCTGACCTTGATGCCGCTCGCGCGCGCCGCGGCCTGGTCGTTGCCGATTGCGTAGACGGCGACTCCGAACGGCGTTCGCCGGAAGACGAACCAGACGAGGAGCAGTCCGGCGACGTAGATCAGCCCCCAGGGGCCGTTCACGTTGGCCATGAACTTCGTGTACTCGATCGGGATCGAGCCTCCTGGCTCGGGGAGCACCTTGATCGCGAGCCCGCTGTAGATCGACAGCGTGGCGAGCGTGACCAGGATCGGTTGCAGCCGTCCGAACGCGATCAGGCAGCCGTTGACGAGGCCTGCTCCGGCGCCGATGGCGAGTCCGATCAGGCTCCAGGCGACCATCGACCCGGTGGACGAGTGCATGTTCGAGGCGACGATCGTGTTGGTCAGCGCCATGACGCCGCCGACCGAGAGGTCGAGGCCGCGCGTCAGGACGACGACGGTCTGCCCGACGGCGGCGAAGACGAGCGGAACGGCGGTGTTCACGATCGACTGGCCCTCGAACGGCGTCAGGAAGTGATGTTGATTCGAGACGAAGAGGCCGGCGTACACGCCAAACGTCCCCGCGAGAATCGCGAAGCTCAGTAGGAGCGGCGCCTGCTGCACGCCGAAGTGCCCCAGGCGTGACCTGCTCCGAAAACGTGGTTGCGTATCAGACGGCGGCATGCTCTTTCAGCGCGGCCGCGACCAGCCTCTCGGCGTCGATCTCGTCGGCCGCGAGCTCGCACGCGATCCTGCCTTCGCGCATGATCAGCACGCGGTGGCACACGTGTGCCATCTCCTCCGTGTCGGACGAGTAGAAGAGGAGCGCCTTGCCTTCACCGATCAGCTCGACCATGAGCTGGTAGATGTCGTGTTTCGTGCCCACGTCGACGCCGCGGGTGATGTCGTAGAGCAGCATGATGTCCGGCTCGGCGAGCAGCCAGCGGCCGATCAGAACCTTCTGCTGATTGCCGCCGGAAAGGGTGCCGACCTCCTGGACCGCGACTCGCCTCGTCCGGATCTGGAGGCGCTCCACCATCCGCCCCACCATTCGGTTCTCGCGCAGACGCCGCACGATCCCTCCGGCGGAAACGCGCGAGAGCACGACGAGACTCAGATTGTCACGCACCGAGAGCGGGAGCATCAGGCCCTCGCTCTTGCGGTCCTCGGGGACGAGCGCGATGCCAAGACGGGCGTCGATCGCATCCTGCGGCTTGCGCAGCCGCACGCGCTTCCCACCGACGGAGATCTCGCCGCCGCTCGGCCGGCGTGCGGCGAACAGGGTCATGAACAGATCGCGCTGTCCCTGGCCTGCGAGGCCGCCGACACCGAGGATCTCGCCTCGCCGAAGCTGGAAGGAGACGCCGTCGACGCGTGTGCCGCGCAGATCGCGGACCTCGAGCGCGACGTCTGCGTCCTGAGCCGGCCGGGGCAGCTCGGGATACATGCGTTCGATCGTGCGACCGGTCATCAGAGTTACTGCCTCTGCCTCGCCCATGTGCTCCCGGGTCGTCACGAACTCGCCGTTGCGGAAGACGGTGATGCGGTCGGCGATGTTCACCACCTCCCCCCACCGATGCGAGGTGAAGATGATGCAGCGGCCTCGCTCGCGCAGACCGCGCACCAGGCCGAAGAGCCACTCGACCTCTCGCTCGCCCAGAGCAGAGGTCGGCTCGTCGAGGAACAGGATCTCGGGGTCGCGCAGGAGCGTGCGGACGATCTCGATCGTCTGCCGCTGTGCCAGCGGAAGTGACGCCACGAGCTCGAGTGGGTCGATCCCCTCGACGCCGTAGCCCTCGAGGATCTCGTCCGCACGCGCCGGAAGCTGACGGCGCCGGATCAGTCTCGTCGGGCCGACCGGCTCGTTCCCGAGCAGGAGGTTCTCGGCCACCGTCATCCACGGGAGGAGCGTGAGCTCCTGGAAGACGGTGCCGACTCCGAGCCGACGTGCTTCCAAGGGGCTCGCGAGTGACACCTCGACGCCCTTGATCCGCAGCGCTCCCTCGTCGGGGGCCAGCACGGCCGAGAGAATCTTGATCATCGTGCTCTTGCCCGCGCCGTTCTCGCCGACGAGCGCGTGTACCTCGCCGAAGTCGGCCGAGAAGGACGCCGAGTGGAGAGCCTGGACGCCGCCGAAATGCTTTGAGACCCCGGACGCCTCGATTGCTCGAGACGTCCGGGGCTCGCTGCCATCCAGAGTGGTCTGGACGGTCCGTTCTGTCACCGCAACGGCTTTACCGGGCGCCTGCCGGGTGGTAGGTCCAGGGCACGGTCACCTTCATCGCTCCCGGACAGGCCGCCCCGGTCAGCGCCGCCTTGACGCAGACCTTCACGATCGCGTTTTTCCCGGAGTCGGTGAACGCGTCGAAGAAGCTGTCCGGAACGTTGCTGAACACGTTCACGCCGAGCTTTGCCGTCTTCTCGGTCGCGGCCGGGAACGGAAGCCAGACGGTCCCCTTGGGAGCTGCATGCTCCTTCTTGAGCACCTGACGGGCGACCTCGAGCGCGACGAGGACGTTGAACGGGGGCTGGCCGAGGGACAGCCCGTACTTCAGCTTCTTGCCGTGGTAACCGACGAGGAAGCGGCGGAAGCCGTTCTCGGCCTCACCGCCGACGACCGTCGGCATCGGCTTCCCGGCGGCGATGATCGCCTTGATGATGCCGTCGGTGCCGCCCGACGACCACACGCCGTCGATCTTCGGCAGGGAGGGCAGCTGCGACGCCGTGTTCCGCTGCGCCGTCGCCGAGTCCCACATGCCGGTGTACGTGGAGACGACCTTGATCCCGCTGTATTTCTTGAAGACGGACTTCGCGCCGTCGTTACGGTCGGTGTCCGCCTGCGTGCCTGCCACGCCCGTGACCATGATGACGTTGCCCTTGTGCCCGGGCAGGTGGTCGACGATGTACTGGGCGTTCTGGACGCCGTACTGGTACTGGCTCCCGTTGATCTTGATCGCACAGGGTGCCGTGACCAGGTTGTCGTACGCGACAACCAGGATGTGGCGGGCGCAGGCCTGCTGGATGATCCCGTTCAGACCGGTTCCCGACGCGGCGTCGACGAGGATCGCGTCCACGCCGGACGACACCAGATTGGAGATCTGTTGCGTCTGCTTGCTGACGTCGTTGCCGGAGTTGTAGACAGAGCACTTGACCTGCTGTTTGAACGGCGGCATCTTGCAGGCGGCCTTGAACACGTTCTCCATCTCGATCCGCCACTTGTTGCCGATGAACGAGTTGGAGAGAGCGATCTTCAGCGGCTCTGCGGCCGGCGCAGCCGCCCGCTTCGGCTGGGCGAGTGCCGTTGCTCCAATCGCAGAGCCTGCGACCACCAGGACGGCGGTGAGAAGAAGTCCCCACCGGAACTTGCTCACGACGTACCTCCCTTCCCCGAGCTAGGACTTGGCACGATAGGCGCCAGACTAATCGACGAGCATCGACTTCGCGATCGTTCCCATCGTCCCCTGAAGCGCGGCCACGGCCGTCGTGCAGGGCGTGGGTCACGGGACCTGCCGCGGCACGTCGACGGATTGTCTGGAAGAGTGCGAATCGATGGGAGGATCGACAACGGGCGAGCGAGTGGACGATCTCCCGACGATCCGTGACCGGCTGGCGAGGCTGTCGAGCTCCGGAGCCGCCGACGCCCGTGGAAAGCGGGGCGCGCTTCCGGGCGCGATCAGACGCCTTCACGGTGCAGGGACAGTCGCCGGCCCCGCGATCACCGCAAGCTGCGCGCAGGGGGCCGTCTCCGCCGTCCTCGCCTCCTTCGAGCAGGCGACGGCCGGGCAGATCCTCGTCGCCCAGGGCAGCGGCGAGTGGGCCTACTTCGGAGAGCTCACCGGAGCCGAGGCCGTGCGGATCGGCCTGGCCGCCGTCGTCGTCGACGGCTACGTGCGAGACCTGGAGCGCCTGTCGACCCTCGAGTTGCCCGTCTTCGCGCGCGGTTCGACGCCGCAGGGCGCACGCCCGACCGGGCCGGGCGAGGTCGGCGTGCCGCTGCGAATCGGCGACGAAGAGGTACGAAACGGAGACTGGATCGTGGCTGACGCCGACGGTGTGGTAGTCATCCCGAAGGAGGACCTCGCCGAGGTAATCAGCCGCGCAGAAGCAATTTCCGCAACCGAGGCAGCGTGCTGGGACCGCGTGCTCGGCGGCTCCACCCTGCTGGAAGAGCCGTACCAGGATGGGACGATCCTCCGGGAGGCAATTCGCAGCCGGGAGGACCCGTTGACAGCGCCCGACGCGTCGGCCACCTTCGGGCCTGGAGACGCCTCGACAGGCCCTGTCCCCGAGGGAACCGCACGCATCGGCGCCGAGGAACTGCTGGCCGGCCTGGCGCTGCCCACACAGGGAAGAGTTTTCGACCTCGGAACGGAGCTCGCCACGGGGATGCCGGTCGGGCCGATCGAGGCCTTCGGCGGATTTCGGATCACGCCCTACCGCACACCGAAGTGTATTGCCAGTCCCGGCAACGCACCGGGCTTCGACTTCTCGATGGAACTGATCCAGGGTTCACCGCACATCGGCACTCATTTCGACGCGCCCGCGCACATCCAGTCGTTCGGCAGGGTCTTCGGGGGGCACCGGGCGGCCGACGTCTACGACGATTTCGGCTGGCGCGAGAACGGCATCCACACGGTCCCTCCCGTGATCACCCGCGGCGTGCTGCTCGACATCCCGGCGCTCCTCGAGGTTCCCCGGCTCCCCGACCTCTTCGAGGTCACCGTCGACCACGTGCAACGGGCGCTCGAACGCGAGCAGGTGGAGGTGCGGCGAGGCGATGCCGTGCTCGTCCGGACCGGGAAGATGGCGGACTACCACGGCGACGGCAGTACGTACTTCGCCGCAGGGCCCGGCATCGGCGTCGACGCGGCTCTCTGGCTCTTCGAGCGCGGGATGGCCATCCTGGGCTCCGATACCTCGGCGACCGAGCCGTTTCCGTTCCCCGATCCGGACAACACCGTGCATCGGGCGATGCTGGTCGAACGAGGCGTCTTCCTGGTCGAGATCCTCTGCCTGGACGAGCTGGCCGACGCGAGTGTGTACGAGTTCCTGTTCGTGTGCCTGCCGCTGAAGTTCCATGGAGGCACCGGCTCGTGGGTGCGGCCGGTGGCGGTCCTCTAGCAGGCGGACCACATGCGGCTCGAGTCCGCACCAGGCGTCGAGGACGTGCGGCTGCTCGCGAAGAAGCGGCTGCCACGGCTCGCATTCGACTTCATCGACGGCGGCGCCGAGGGCGAGGTCACGCTCCGTGCGAACCGCCGGTCGTTCGACGGCCTCACCTTTCGGCCCCGCTATTTGCAAGACGTCACCCGTCGTGACCAGGAGACCAGCGTTGTCGGAACCCGGCTTTCGCTGCCGGTCATGCTGGCGCCGACCGGGCTCACCCGCATCGCATCGCGGAACGCCGAGGTCGACGCCGCCCGCGCTGCCGGTCGCGAGGGAACCGTCTACGTGCTGAGTGCGATGGCGAGCACATCGATCGAAGCCGTGGCCCGTGCGGCCGAGGGGCCGCTCTGGTTCCAGCTGTACCTCTGGCGCGACCGCACGATGGTCGACTCACTCGTCTCGCGCGCAGAGAAGGCGGGCTACCAGGCACTGGTGGTCACCGTCGACGTGCCGGTCTCGAGCAAGCGGGAGCGGGACCACCGGAACGGCTTCGTACTGCCTCCCCGGATCCGCTTCGGGACGGCGCTGGAGGCGGGCCGCCATCCGCACTGGCTCTGGGACCTCCTGACGGGACCGCCGATCACCTTTCCGAACGTCGTCGGCGAGGGCGGCGGCACCGGCGCCGTCGTGCTCGGGAAGTACGTGAACGAGGAGCTCTGCAATCCGGCGCAGAGCCTCGACGACCTCCGCCGGCTGCGGGAGAGATGGAAGGGACCGCTGCTCGTGAAGGGGACGCTGACGGTCGAGGACGCGGAGGAAGCCGTCGCCTGCGGGGTCGACGGGATCATCGTCTCCAACCACGGCGGCCGGCAGCTCGACTGCGCGCCTGCGAGCGTGACCGTCCTCCCCGAGATCGTAGAAGCGGTCCGTGGCCGGGCGGAGGTGCTCCTCGACAGCGGCGTACGCAGAGGATCCGATGTCGTGAAGGCGCTGGCACTCGGCGCGAAGGCGTGCCTGATCGGGCGGCCGTACCTCTACGGCCTCGCCGTCGGCGGGGAGGCCGGAGCGCGGAGGGTGATCGAGATCCTCCGCACAGAGATCGACCTTTGCCTGGCCCTGATCGGATCCAACTCGGTATCCGCGCTGAACGAGTCCGTGTTGCAGGCCCGGCCCAACATGGTGCCGGGCGAGTTGAACGACGAGATCCTCTCCCGGGTCGACAACCGCTAGAACGTCTTGACGGCCAGGTAGCCGCCGTCGACGACAACCGAGCTGCCCGTGACGTACGCGGAGGCATCGGAAGCCAGGAAGACCACGACGTCCGCAATCTCGTCGGGCCGGCCGATGCGGCCGAGCGCGTTCGCAGCGGCGACCTTCCCCAGGAACTGTCCGGCCTCGTCGGGACTCATGCCGGTCAGGTCGCGATGGAGCATCGGCGTGTCGATCGTTCCGGGCGCGATCGCGTTCACCCGGATCCCGTGACGCCCGACCTCGGGAGCCAGTGCCCGCGCGGCCGCGACGAGGCCGGCCTTCGCCGCTGCATACGGCACGCATCCGGGCAGGGTCACGTACGCCTGAACCGACGAGATGAACACGATGCTCCCGCCGCCGCGGCGCTTCAGCTCCGGGATCGCGAGCTGAGCCGTCAAGAGCGCGCCCTTGAGGTCGGTGTCGAGGACCAGATCGATCGTCTCCTCGCTCTGGCGCTCGAACTCCTCGTAGATCGAGACGGCAGCGTTGGCGACCACGACGTCGAGCCCGCCGAAGCGCTCTCGTGCCACCGCGATCGCGTGCGCGATGTCGCTGGGCACGCGGACGTCCCCGATTGCCGGAGCTGCTACGCCGCCCGCAGAGGCGATCTCGGCGACTGTCTCGTCCAGATCTGCCGACGCAAGGTCG
>Ga0070679_100007791_pt1 | contig 10034 bp, 9 predicted proteins | sample KBSC63BmetaG_FD_65652 | JGI IMG/M metagenome (GOLD analysis project Ga0070679, IMG submission 65652) | Corn rhizosphere microbial communities from Kellogg Biological Station, Michigan, USA - KBS C6-3B metaG | ecosystem: Host-associated > Plants > Roots > Rhizosphere | place: USA: Michigan... | reverse complement strand
CCGCGGAGTACACCGTGCAGCTCAGCGGCATCACCAGCTTCGTCGGGTCGCCTGAGCGCACGCTGCCGCGCCGCAATCTCCCGGTCGCGAACCCGCAGTACGACCTCGGCGAAACGGTCGTGGCGGCCGACGTGGGCGCTGAGATCGGCCGCCACGTGGGACGCTTCGGGCTTGCTCCCGCCGACGACGTCGTGCTGGCGCTGCACTGGACCGGGCCGCCGGAATACCACCGGGTCCGGGCGCTCGCAGAGGCGGTGGCGACAGGCTTGAGCGACCGCATCCGGGCGGGCGCGGCCATCTACCTCGTGCTGGACGGCGATATCGCCCGCACGCTCGGCCTGATCCTGAGCGAGGAACTCGGGGTTGGCAACGACCTCGTCGTCCTCGACGGCGTCGTGCTGCGTGATTTCGACTACGTGGACCTTGGCCGGGTGCGCCAGCCCTCGGGTACCGTCCCGGTGACCATCAAGTCGCTGGTGTTCTCCGAAGCCGACGTGGGCTGACCGCCGCCGCCTTGTCCCGTGGTGCCGGGGTCACAGGCCAGTCGCCGGAAACTCACCGTTAAGTATTGACAAATGGTCTAACCATCGTGCCATACTCATCGAAATGCGGCGCGCGTAACCTTGGCGCGATGAGCGGCTCCGATGGTCATAGCCGCTGGCAGGAAGGACATCGAATGGAGCATGAATCCCCGCATGGCCACGCGCACGACGAAGATCCTCGGCAGGCTGCGCTTTACCACAGCAAGAAGGACCGTGTCTTCGTCCGGGCGATCCAAGGCGAGTACAACCTGAGCCAGGAGCTGGTGCGCCTTCGTTCCCAGCCACGGGTGCGCAAGGCCTCTGAAATCAAGTTCGTGGACGGGCCCCAGGCCTATAGCCGTCATTACGTCGAGCCGAAGGACGGCATCAGCCAGCTGTTTCACATCCATCTCGAGGAGTACGGCCCCGGCGGTAAGTCGCAGAAGCACGGGCACGTGAACGAAGCGGCGTTCTACATCCTCGACGGCGCCGGCTACGAGATCCACGACGGCGAGCGGTACGACTGGGCGGCCGGTGACGTGGTGATCGTGCACAACAACTGTGTGCACCAGCATTTTAACGCCTCGCCGGACAGGCCTGCGCGAGCCTTGGTGCTCAAGACCAAGCCGATGTTCCTCTTCATGAACATGCTCTTCCAGAAGCAGGTGGAGCCGAGGCAACTGGAGCCCACGAGCGAAGGTGTCGGCTTCCAGCCCCGCGAGGAAGAGGATGAATTTAACCACCCTGAAGGCGGATACTGACATGGCCTGGGACGAGACTCAGAAGTGGATCGCGGGCGAGGAGGCCGCTCCCCTCTACGCGCACCTGCTGGAGGACGCCGAGACGGCACCGGCGCGGAACGCTGGAAAGCGAAAGATCCTGCACCCCGGCGACTTGCCCTGGGAGTTGTCGCGGCAGGGGCTCCTCAAGCATCTCCTGAACGAAGAGCTGAATGCCCGCATGGAGACCGTGGATGCCTACATGCAGATCATCCCGCCCGGCAGTCGGTCCGGAAAGCACCGGCACCTCGCCGAGGAGGTCCTCTACGTCCTGGAAGGCCAGGGCTACGACCTTCATCAAGACTGCGATGTCGAGATCACCGACGTCTACTACTGGAAGCCTCAAGATGAGGTGAAGCGCTTCGAGTGGGAGGCCGGGGACGTTATCTACGTGCCGCCGAACACCATCCACCAGCACTTCAATGCGGACCCTGAGCGCCCGGTGCGCCTCGTCTCCTGCATCAACCGGATATTCAAGCACTCCGGGCTAAACGATCTGGAACAGATCGAGGACGCTCCCGAATACGACCCGTCGGTCGTACTGGACTCGGACACTATTCGCCGGTACTTGAACCCGCGTCAGTCCGTCCTGCCTTCCAGGGAAGAGACCAGCTCCGCCGGGTCGTGATGGTCGTTCAGCGTTGACTCCTGAGTCAGACCGCCGTGGTCCGTGAGCGTGAACGCGGCGGTGGCTCCGTTAGCCCGTTTCTCCACCCATGTGCTGGTTGCCGGCACCGACCTTGCCATGCCCGCCTGGCCTAGCCGGACGTTTTGCGTGGCAATAACAGGAGCCTGCCTTCAGCGCGGACCTTAGTGTTCAGGCAGCCGTTCCACAAGGTTGACAAAAGGTCCTACCGTAAGTCCATAATTTGTTCACGCCAAAGGCAGCGCCGGTTCGGGCCTTATCCCTCGGGGCGCCGGAGCACGCGAGCGCTGTCTCTCGCACACCGAAGTGGAGCAGGCCATGAGCACACATCTGCGGCCTAAGTCAGGCCTCATCAGAATCATCGGCACGGCCGCCGCGCTGTTCTTGGTAATGGCATCCGCCGTTGCCTGTCACAGTGGCGGGGGCAGCAACGCCGGCGCGACGGGCGGGGCGTCGTTCTATCAGGGCAAGACGCTGAAGTTCATCGTGCCGTACGGGCCGGGCGGCGGGTATGACCAGTGGCCGCGGGTACTGGAGCCTTACCTTAAGAAGTACCTCGGCGTGGCCAGCATCCAGATCATGAACGTTGCCGGCGGCGGCGGACTGATCGGGACCTCGCAGATCTATCACGCCAAGCCAGACGGGCTGACCATCGGCGATACCAACGCGGGCGGCGACGTGTTCGACCAGATGGACAACGCGACCGGGTACAACACCGACGTCACCAAGTACAACTGGATCGGCCGCCCCGACGACGACCCGCACGTGATCGCGGTACGGGACGGGTCCTACGGCAGCTTTGACGCGCTCGCCTCGCAAAAGGACACGATCAAGGCCCTAGCCACCGGCAAGGGCAGCTCGGACTACAATGCCGCGGTGATCGTCTACAACGCGTTTAACGTCCCGTTCCAGATGGTCGCGGCATTCAGCGGGAGCAGCGCGGAGAAGGCCGCGTTCCTAAGCGGCGAGGGCGCTTCCGCCTCCCTGTCTTCCTCCGACATCGCGGCGACCGCAGGCAAGTCCAAGGCGGTGCTGCTCGTATCGACCCGGACCTTCAGCAAGCTCTCTGGCGTGCCCACTGTCATCCAGGAAGCTCAGCGGCACAACCTGCCGTCGAACACGGTGGCCGCGCTGACCGCGCTGAGCGGGATCATGGACCTCGGGCACGCGTTCTTCGCCCCGCCGGGGGTGCCAGCCGCCCAGCTGACTGCGCTGCGCACGGCGTTCGCCAAGGCCATGCAGGACCCGGGCGCGCTCGCCGCGGCCCAAAAGGCAGGCCTGTATCCCGGATACGAGTCCGCTCAGCAGCTCAGCGCGGCGACCGACACCGCCCTGTCCAAGAAGTCCCTGTTCACCAACCTGCTCCAGACCACCGGATGAAGGCCGCGGTAGGCGGAACAAGCGACCGGATTTGGAGACAGCGATGTTGCACAGCCTGCTCGACGGCCTGACCTCCCTCGGCACGCTGCAGGGGATACTTCTCCTGTTCGTCGGGACTCTGCTCGGCACCGTGGTCGGCGCCATTCCCGGGCTCGGCGGCGCGGTCCTGCTCACCCTGTTGCTGCCGTTCATCTACAACATGCCCGTGGTGCCTGCCCTGGCCCTGCTGCTCGCCGCGCACACCGGGATCTACTTCAGCGGCTCCGTCACCGCCATCTTGTTCAACACCCCAGGTGCACCGGAGTCCGCCGCGACGACGTTCGACGGGTACCCGATGACCGAGGCGGGCCGGCCCGCGCGGGCGCTGGGCATCTCGGCCACCGCCACAACGATCGGCGGCTGGATCGGCGTCGCACTGCTGATGGCGCTGATTCCGCTGATGAATCAGCTCACCACGCTTTTCCACCCGTCTGAGTTTCTGGCCCTGGCCATCCTGGCCATCGTGCTGATCGGGCAGATGCGCGCCCGCTCGGTGACCAAGGGCGTCATCTCGGGGGCCGTGGGCCTGATGATCTCCTTCGTCGGCTACGACCCGATCACCGGCGTGCAGCGGTTCACCGCAGGCCAGGTGTCGTTGTACAACGGCTTCGACATCACCGCCGTCGCGCTCGGCCTGTTCGCGTTCGCGGAGATGTTCAGGCTGTACGCCACGCGGCCCGCAGCCCAGGTCCAAATCGGCCGGCTCCGGCTGGCCCGGGCCGAACCGGGCACCCGGATCAGGGACGGGGCCGCTGACGTGCTGGCCCACCGCTGGCTGACGATCCGGTCTTCGATCCTCGGCACCGTGCTGGGCATCGTTCCCGGCGTCGGCGGGGTGGCGGCGAACTTCGTGTCCTACGGCCAGGCCGCCCGGATCTCCAAGCACCCGGAGAAGTTCGGCACCGGCATCCCGGAGGGGATCATCGCGCCCGAGGCGTCCTCGATCTCCAAGGAGGCCGGCAACCTGCTGCCCACGGTGGCACTGGGCGTGCCGGGCGGGGTGGGCATGGCCGTACTGATGAGCGGCTTCACCATCTTGGGCATGGTGCCCGGGCCGTCCATGCTGCAGGACCATCAGAACGTTGTGTGGTCGATGGCCTTCGTGATCGCCATCGCCAGCCTGCTGGCCAGCCTGCTCGGGCTGGCCATGGTACCCGGGCTGATTCGGCTGGCCAACGTTCCGAGCCGGATCCTGGTCCCGTTTGTGCTGGCCCTGGGGTTCCTTGGCGTTTACGCCGCCTCCAATGAGCTGTCCCAGACGATCGCGGTGCTCGCCTTCGGGGTCGTCGGCTGGGCGATGGCCCGCTACGGCTACTCGGTGCCGGCCGCGATGATCGGCTTCCTGCTCGGCAAAGTCGTCGAGGACAACCTGTACCTGGTGCGGAACCTCCAGGGCTGGGCCTCTCTGGAGCGCCCGTTGACCGCCCTGATGACCGCGATCATCGTCCTCAGCCTGTTCGCCCCGCTGCTGCGCCGGGCCCGGCTGCTCCGGCTGCTCCGGCTGCCCGGCTCCGGCCGCCCGCTGACCGCCCCCGGGCCGTCCGGAGAGACATCCGGTACCGCGCCAGACCCCGAAGCCGCCGATCGGAAGGAGACCGTGTGATGACCGAGGCTGACGGGACCGCGGGCCCGGGCACCGAAGAGCCTCTGGCCAGCCCGTCGGCCCGGGTCCGCTCGCGTGGCGAGCTCGTCGTGGACATCCTCCTGGTCCTCGGCATCGCCTGGTACCTGTACGTGGCGCAGGGCTACCCGCCGGACGGCCGGCAGATCCCGACCGTGGTCGGCACCGTCGGCCTGGTCGCCGCCGTGATCCAGCTAGTGGGCTGGTTCATCCCTCGCCTGTGGTCGTTCACCCACGGGAACCGCCCTGCGAGCCGGGCCGCCCCTGGAGCCCGGCCCGATACGGCCAGTGCCGGCGGGCACGCGCCGGCCGCGCCGGACCGGGACGCCGGTGCCACCTCCCGCGAGTCGCGCGACACCGTGGTCATCATGGCCTGGGCCGCCTTCTTCCTTGTCGCGATCCTCGTGCTGGGCTACGTGTACGGTGTGCCGCTGTTCTTCCTGGCCTACTTCGGGGCTCGGCGCTCGTGGAAGCTGGCCATCGGCTCGGCCGTAGTCATGTGGGCGCTCACTCAGTTCGTGTTCATCGACCTGCTGGCCATCCCGCTGCCGGGCGGAGCGTGGCTGTGACTGAGCCGCTTCCGCCGGCGAGCTGAGACCGGAAGGAGGACAGCTACTGAACGGAGCGAGCACGCATTGACGTCCGACACTGCCACCGAGGCGCCGTTTTACCTGCCGGTGGGCGATGAGGTGGAGGTCTTCCGGGCAGCGTACGAGCGGCGCATCCCGGTGCTGCTGAAAGGACCGACCGGGTGCGGCAAGACCCGGTTCGTGGAGCACATGTCGTGGCTGCTGGCCCGCGAGAACGGCCGCGACCCCGCCGTCGGCCTCATCACCGTCAGCTGCCACGATGACCTCACCTCAGCCGACCTCGTCGGCCGCTACCTGCTGTCGCCCGAGGGCACCAGCTGGCTCGACGGCCCCCTTACCCAGGCCGTGCGCAGCGGCGCGATCTGCTACCTCGACGAGGTCGTCGAGGCCCGCAAGGACACCACCGTCATCCTGCACGCCCTCACCGACCACCGCCGCACCCTGCCGGTTGAGCGGCTGGGCATCTCCGTGCCTGCCCACCCCGACTTCCTCCTGGTCGTCTCCTACAACCCCGGCTACCAGGCCGCCGCCAAGGACCTCAAGCCCTCCACCCGCCAGCGCTTCATGGCCATCGAATTCACCTACCCCGGCCCCGAGCAGGAAGCCGAGATCATCTGCCATGAGAGCGGCGCGGACGCGGACACCGCGCGCTCGCTGTCGTTCCTCGGCGGGCAACTGCGGCGCCTGGGCGAGGCAGGCGTGATCGAGGGGCCGGGCACGCGGCTGCTCGTCCACGTGGCTTCGCTGATCGCGGGCGGGATCAGCCCGCGCCGGGCCGGCGACGTCGCACTCGTGCAGGCCCTCAGTGACGACGCGGACGTGCAAGCCGCGATCCGCGACGTGATCGGCGCCGTCTTCGCCGCGTGAGCTAGAGATCCGCTCGGCGCGCGGCGAACTCATCCAGGCGAGCCAGGATGCGTTCGACCAGCGGCGACTCCAGAATGTCCGGCGGCCCGCTGCCGAACCAGGTCGGCAGTTCGCTGCGATTTCCGGCCGCCGCCGTCGCGGTCAGGCTCGTTCGGCGGCCGGGGCGGGCACCGGCGGTGCGGCCGCGATGGCCGCCGCGGTCGCGTGCGCGCGGGCGGTGGTCGTGAGGTAGCCGGTGAGCGCGATCACGACGCCGCACCCGACCGCCACGGCCCACGCGGCGTGGGTGGCGGCCGACAGGGCTACGGCGTGGGTCTGGCCGCTGGCGACCCCGGAGCTGACTCCGGTGGTGACCAGATCGCCCATCACGGCGACGCCGAGCGCCGAGCCGAACTGGCGGGTCGCGGAGATGACCGCGGACGCCACCCCGGCCTGCGCGGGCGGCATGCCGGACACGCCGATGTTAGTGATCGGCGGGTTGACCAGGCCAAGGCCCGCCCCGGTGACCGCCAGGGCGACGGCGATCAGCGCGAAAGACGTGCCGGGCCGCAGGCCGAGCAGCAGCGCCATGCCGACCGCGATCAGCACCCCGCTGGCGACCAGCGGGATGCGCGCGCCGTGGCGGCCGCTGACGTGCCCGGCGACCGGGGCGGCGACCGCCATCACGAGCATGGCGGGCAGCAGCGACAGGCCGGCCCGCAGCGGCGAGTCGCCGCGCACCTGCTGCAGGTAGAGGGTGATCACGAACAGGAACCCGCCGAGCACGACGAACGCGAGCACGGCGATGACGGAGGCGCCGGTGAACGGGTGGGAGCGGAAGAACCGCAACTCGAGCAGCGGCTCCGGGTGCTGCCGCTCAACGGCCACGAAGGCGACAAGGCTCGCGGCGGCGACCGCGAACAGCGCGAGGATCGGCACCGCCGTCCACCCAGTGACCGGTCCCTGGATGACCGCGTAGGTGAACGAGCCGAGGAACACGATCATCAGCAGCTGGCCGGGGACGTCGACGCGGCGCGGCCGGGGCGCCCGCGACTCGGGGACGTAGCGGAGGGTCGCGGCGATCATGGCGGCGCCGATCGGCACGTTCACCCAGAAGATGCTCCGCCAGCCGACGGAGCTGACCAGGATGCCGCCGACGACGGGCCCGCAGGCGGCGGCGAAGCCGAAGATCCCCGACCAGATGCCGAGGGCCTGCGCGCGCTCCTTCGGGTCGTGGAAGGTGTTCCTGACGATCGACAGCGAAACCGGGGTGAGCATCGACCCGCCGAGGCCCTGCAGCATGCGCAGGGCGATGAGCGACCCGGTGTTCGGCGCGAGCGAGCACAGCAGCGAGCCGAGGCTGAACCCGACGAGGCCGATGAGGAACAGCCGCTTGCGGCCGAGCCGGTCGGCGGTGGACCCGGTCAGCATCAGCAGGGACGCAACGACGAGCAGGTAGGCGTCGGACACCCACTGCAGGCCCGCGATGGAGGCGTGCAGGTCCTTCTGCAGCGTCGGCAGCGCGACATTCAAGATTGTTGAATCAAGATAGGTGATGAACAAGCTGGAGCTGCAGATCAGCAGCACCACCAGGCGCCGCCGCCGGCCCGCGGGCCCCTCGTCGATCGTCACGTCGGAGGCGAAGGTCGTCTCGATCTCGCCGTCTCCTCACTGTCCATCACGTGCTCTACGATCACGGTACGACGGCCGCCGCCGGTCACGCCGCCCGCGCGGCGGGATCGGGCACGGCGCGGTCGGCGTGCTCGATGAGGGCGGCCGCCCGCGTCGCGCTGGCCCGGCCGGTGCGGCCGGTGGTGACCACGGCGAGCACGAAGACGCACACGCCCATCGCGGCCACGATCCACCAGGCGGGACGCGTGGCGGCGGCGAAGCCCGTGGCCAGCGGGCCGTGCAGCCCCGCGGCGAGCACCGATCCGGTGACGGCGACACCCAGCGACGAGCCAACCTGCCGGCTCGTCGAGGCGATCCCCGAGGCGGTGCCCGCCCGGGCGCGCGGCATGCCCGCGACCGCGTTGTTGGTGACCGGCGCGTTGACCCAGCCCATGCCCGCGCCGAGCACCACGCAGGACAGCAGCACGTACCACGCGGGGGACGCGGCGGTGAGGAAGGTGAGCAGGACGCCGCCCGCGGTGATGCCGACCCCGGCGACCAGCAGCGGGGTCCTAGTACCGTGCACGGCGATGACCCGGCCGCACAGCGGCGCGGAGAAAGCCATGACCAGCGCCATCGGAACGAGGAGCAGGCCCGCGGTCAGCGCGCTGTAGCCGCGGACCTCCTGCAGGTACAGCGTGATGAGGAACAGGAACCCGGAGAACCCGCACATGCCAGTGATCGCGGTCACGGCCGCGCCCGAGAACGGCAGGGAGCGGAAGAACCGCAGGTCGATCAGCGGCTGCGCGGCGCGGCTGGACCAGACGAGAAGCACGGCGGTCGAAGCGACGGCCAGAACGAAGCTCGCGACGATCGGGGCGGCGGCCCAGCCGAGGTCCGGACCCTCGATGATCCCGTAGCTGAGCGTGACGAGCGCGACGATGACGAGGACCTGGCCGAACGGGTCGAGCTTCCGCTGCACGGCGGCCCGCGACTCCGGCACGTACCGGGCGGTGAGCGCGATGGCCGCGACGCCGACCGGGATGTTGACCCAGAAGACGCCGCGCCAGCCGGCGGAGTCGACGAGCGCGCCGCCGATGACCGGGCCGAGCGCGACCGACAGGCCGAAGACCGAGCCCCAGAAGCCGATCGCCTTGGCCCGCTCGGCCGGCTCGGTGAACGTGTTGGTGACGATCGCCATCGCGACCGGGTTGAGCATAGAACCGCCGACCGCCTGCAGCACGCGGAACGCGACCAGCCAGCCGAGGCTCGGGGCGAGCGAGCAGGCGAGCGACCCGAGGGTGAAGATGACCAGGCCGACCTGGAACACCGTGCGGCGGCCGATCCGGTCGCCGACCGATCCCGACAGCATCAGCAGGCTGGCGACGACCAGCATGTAGGCGTCGACCGTCCACTGCAGCCCGGAGACGGGCGCGCGGAAGTCACGCCCGATCGTCGGCAGCGCGACGTTGATGATCGTCGCGTCCATCCCGACGAGGAACAGGCTCATGCAGCAGATGGCCAGCACCAGGTACCGGCGCCGGTGGCTCAACTCAGGCAGCGTGCACCCCCACGCGAACGAAAATTTGCTTACTACAACTAACCACAATGCCCGGGTATGCCCGCGCCCGGGTCCGGGCGCTCCGCTGCGAGGTGCCGTTTGCTGTATTCCGCGCTGTTCCGTCCGTCTCGTTCCGCCTGAGCGGCGGTGTGCGAGCGCGGCCAACTGGAGGTGTGAGCGGTCCGGGCACGGGTAGCGGGAGCGCCCTGTTCATCGCATCGACCACAGGGGGCCGTCATTCCAGCACGCAACTGTACCGCCCATGCCGCGTGGCGGCGGACCGCCCGCGCGTTCGTTTCCGCCGTTGAGTCGGGCAGACTCGACGTCCCGCTGCCGGGCTCCGGCTCCACCGGGGAGCGGTGGGCGGCGTTCGCCGACCTCGCGGAGGAGGACTTGTCGCTGGCGAGGCTCGGCGAAGGGCACGCCGACGCGGTCGCGAT
>Ga0070679_100007787_pt1 | contig 10038 bp, 11 predicted proteins | sample KBSC63BmetaG_FD_65652 | JGI IMG/M metagenome (GOLD analysis project Ga0070679, IMG submission 65652) | Corn rhizosphere microbial communities from Kellogg Biological Station, Michigan, USA - KBS C6-3B metaG | ecosystem: Host-associated > Plants > Roots > Rhizosphere | place: USA: Michigan... | reverse complement strand
TCACTTATTTTTTTGCCGAAGTTTCGGACCGGAAGGCGTATCTTCGATCATGTATCCTTTGTCAGCAATTTGCGCGCGCAAGGCATCTGACCTCGGCCAATCTTTCTTGGTACGCGCATCCTCGCGCTCGCGAAATAATTTTAGGACATCGTCCGGAAGAGCTTCTTCGCTCACAGTTACTACTGAGCCTGTGATGCTCTTCAATAAATCATCTTCGTGATCCAAGCCGAGACCGAGGACAGAATTCGCGAGCGTCAGGAGTGACTTTATCTCACCCTCTGGAAGATTGCCGCTATTAAGTGTCTCCCAAATAACTGCGATAGAGCCCGGCGTATCGAGATCGTCATTCACCCGTTCGGAGAACTTGTTGCGTATGCGTGAGCGCAGCGTCTCTTCGGGAATATTTTTCAGTTTGCGATAGAGGGAGTACAAGCGAATATACGCTTTCTGCGACGCCTCAAGCGCCTCCCAAGTGAAATTGGCGGGCTGGCGATAATGGGCAGTCAGAAACCAATACCTAAGAGCGAAAGGGTGAATACCACGCTCAATGACATCTGAGAGATAAGCAGTATTGCCCGTCGATTTCGCGAGTTTCGCATTATCCATTCTGATATGTTCGCGGTGCATCCAGAATCGGGAGAGTGGTTTTTTGCCGGTGGCTGCTTCAGACTGCGCTATTTCATTATTGTGATGTATTGCGATGTGCTCAATGCCGCCCGTGTGAATATCTATTTGAGAACCGAGAAGCGAGTGTATCATCGCAGAGCACTCCAAGTGCCAGCCGGGAAAACCCTTGCCCCAGGGCGAATCCCATCCAAGCTTTGAGCGGCTGATGACCGACTTCCAAAGCACGAAGTCGTGCGAAGAGCGCTTTTCGGCGTTTGCCTCGACGCGTGCACCTTCGAGTTGTTCATCCGAGATGCCGCCGAGCGCCCCGTATGAAGGGAATTTTTTCGTATCGAAATATACTCCGTCTTTTAGCTTGTATGCGTAGCCTTTTTCCTCGAGCGTCTGTATCATCGCAATCATTGCCGGCACGTAATCGCTCGCTCGGGGGAATTGGATCTTCTCTACGGCAACATTGAGCGAAGTGATGTCTTCGAGATAAAGTTTCATATATTTTGTCCCGAACTCGCGCATATTCTCCATCGTGAGTGTCATTTTTTCGCGTTTCATGCCTTTGGTCATCTTGTCTTCGCCCTCGTCTGCGTCAGAAATAAGATGCCCGAAGTCGGTTATATTGATGACCTGTTTTACGGCAAATCCGTTGAGTTCAAGCACGCGCCGGATAGTGTCGGCAAATACCGCTGCTGAAAGATTTCCTATATGTTGCTTGTCATAGACAGTTGGCCCGCAGTTATACATGCGTACGTAGCTCGCTTTCTCAGGCAGTTCGAAAAGCTGTCTGCTTTTCCCGAGGGTATTAAAGAAATATAACGCTTGCTTTTTAGCCGACGGACCAATATGGAAGATTCGCTGAAGCCAACCCATACCCATTTATAACCATTTTTTACGCTTAAAGAACATGAACATAGTGACGGCGGCGAGAAACATCATGCTGACGATTATCCAGAAATCATGCGGTTCGCCGACTATCGGGGTCTCCTTCGTGTCCATGCTGAATATTGCAGCAACAAGCGTTAGCGGAAACGTCACAAATGCCAGTATGGTGAATATCTTCATCGTCTCGTTCTGTTTCGTAGAGAGGAGCGAATTATTCGTCTCGCGTAGCTCATGCAGGGACTCGGTCAGCCGCATTATGTGGTTATGTACTTTATAGTATTCGTTTGATAGCAGCCGGACGTATGGAATAAATTCTCCGCCGAAAAATCCTCCACCTTCATTTTCCAGCGAATGCAGGACCTCCCGATGCGGTTCCAGTATCTGACGTAAATTGAGGAGATCTCTTGCGGCATGCGATATGGCCTCAACCATAAGCACTTCTTCACCCGAATAAATGTGCTCCTCGATGGTAGTGAGGTCACGGCGTATGAATTCGAGCTCGTGTTCGACGCCCTTGTATAGTCTTTTGAGCATCGCATAAAAGATAAAACCCGCATGTTCACCGACGGGTTCGGTATTCATCGTAGCGTTTACCTCGAAGACCTTGTTGAAATTATGTATGGGGTCTATCGCTTCGTAGTGCGTGGTGATAAGAAATTTCTTGCCTATTACGAAGTCCACTTCCTGCTCGCGATGCTTATGCGCATGCCGGAGGGCAGGGAAGTGCAGGATCACGTAGGTATATTGTTGGTAAAATTCCGCGCGTGGTTTACTCGAAGGCAGCAATAGTTCTTCACCGATCAAAGGTTGTATACCGAACTCATCCATTATTGCGCGTATCTCATCGCGCGAAGGGGATTCAAGGTCTATCCAAATAAGACCCTGATGCTCGTGCCGGGATTGCATAGCCGTAAGTATAGCTTAATTTCTTGCCGTGTTTTGATGCTAGAATAAGCCGATGTCGTGGCTCGACAAGTTCTTCTATAGCCTTCTCATTTTCATTCCGGCAGCCATCGTCGCCGAACTTCTTCAAGCATCGCCGCAAATAATTTTCATACTCAGCGCCATCGCAATTGTTCCTCTCGCAAAACTGATAGGGGAGGCGACCGAAGAAGCTGCGTACCATGCCGGAGCGGCAATGGGCTCGCTTCTAAACGTCACTTTCGGCAACGCGACAGAACTCATTATCGGCATCTTTGCGCTGCGCGCCGGACTCCTAGATGTTGTAAAAGCGTCCATAGTCGGTTCGATCCTCTCTAATCTTCTTCTTGTCCTCGGGTTTGCGATGCTCTTCGGCGGCTACGGACGTGTTCAGCAGAAATTTAATGCAACCGCCGCAAAGACCGCCGGCTCGACGCTTCTTCTTGCTATGGTTGCGCTCGTGATTCCTGCGCTTTTTGTGCAGACACATGTTTCCTCGCAACTCATGTCGGACGAGCTTCTCAGCGTGACGGTGGCAGTTCTACTTATTATCGCGTATGCGGCAGGATTGTTTTTCTCCCTCAAAACCCACCAGCATTTATATGTACAGGACGTCGGCAAATATGAACCTAAGTGGTCTCTGAGTATTTCTATCGCAGTACTCGTTGCTAGCACCGTTCTCGTTGCGTTCTTGAGCGAACTGCTCGTCGGCTCAATCGAGCCGTTGGTGGAGAATTTTGGATGGTCAGAAATCTTCATCGGCGTGATAGTGCTAGCGATAATTGGCAACGCTGCAGAGCACGCCTCGGCAGTACTCGTCGCGATGCGCGATAAAATGGATTTGGCGCTCCAGATCGCTTTTGGTTCTGCTACGCAGATCGGCATGTTTGTCGCACCTGCGCTCGTACTCATTAGCCTTTTCCTTGCCAAACCCATGGATCTCGTTTTCGATTTCTTCGAATTGGCTGCACTTATCCTTTCCGTTCTTGTAGTGAACACGGTCGTTGAAGATGGCGAGAGCAACTGGCTGGAAGGACTCCAACTCATGATCGCATATCTTATTATTGCCGCCGCGTTTTTCCTGCACGCGTGAAATAATTGGACTTCGAGCTCGGTAATGAGATACTACTACGATGCCTGAAAACGATACTAAAAATCCGCGCACGACATCCACGCTTATCGCGTCAGCAATAGTTATTCTGGGTATCGGGTTCGGCGGCGGTTTTGCGACCGAGCGCTATTTCATGGAGAGCGGCGTATCAAACGCGATAGTCGGTACGGCATCCCCACCAACCAACGTAGACCTTTCTCCTGTTTGGAAAGCATGGGATGTCATAAATGATAAATTCGTTCCCGCGGCAGTTGCTACAAGTACGCCTATCGCGTCCACGACCGCGCAAGAAGATCAGGACAAAGTTTGGGGCATGATAGAAGGCCTTGCTGCGTCATTGAATGATCCGTATACCTTCTTCCTGCCGCCGCAGCAGAATACCGACTTCAACCAAGACATGAGCGGAAGCTTTGAAGGTGTCGGCATGGAAATAGATATCAAGGACGGCATTCTCACCGTTGTTTCTCCTTTAAAGGGCACGCCGGCCGAACAAGCGGGAATAAAAGCGGATGATCAGATACTGAAAATCGACGGTACGGATACCAAGGACATGGACGTGAACACGGCCGTCACAAAAATCCGCGGACCCAAGGGTACGCAAGTCACGCTTCTCATCTCCCGCGCAGGCTGGGATGCGCCGAAAGAAATAAAAGTGACGCGAGACACCATACAAGTGCCCATTGTCGCTACGCAGGCCGACACGCATATAAAAAATATCCCGAGCGACGTTTATGTAATATCAGTCTCGACATTCACTTCGAATTCTCCTGATCTTTTCCGCAATGCAATGCGAGACTTCATACAATCCGGCAAAAAAAAGCTCATTATCGATCTGCGCGGAAATCCAGGTGGGTATCTTGAAGCGGCGGTAGATATGGCAAGCTGGTTCTTACCTGCGGGAGACGTCATTGTCACCGAAGATTACAATGGTCACGCAGACAATATTGTCCATCGCTCGCTCGGCTACAACGTCGTCCCGGCTGGGACAAAAGTAGCCATTCTCGTGGACAAAGGTTCCGCTTCGGCATCGGAGATCTTTTCTGATGCGCTGCGCTACTATGGCGTTGCCAAACTTGTTGGAACGAATACATTCGGAAAAGGTTCCGTACAAGAACTGGTCCAAATAACGCCGGACACGTCTCTCAAAGTCACGGTTGCCCGCTGGTTAGGCCCCGATGGCAAACAGATCCCGCAGCACGAGGGGATAGCGCCGGACGTAGTGGCAACGACCTCAGACGATCTTATCAAGGCAAGTAAGGACCCGCAGATGGATGCAGCAGTAAAATATTTGAACCAATAGACGCAATGACTATAATGGCCGTATGAAGGTCATTATGATCCACAACATAGGCGGGGTGGGGAAGCAGAATGAGATCAAAGACGTTGCAGACGGCTATGCGCTTAATTTTCTTATTCCCAACGGCCACGCAGTACACGCGACCGCCGAGCGCGTAAAAGCTTTGCAAGAGAAATTGTCCGTCCAGAAACGCACCGCTGAAGATCGTGAGAAAAAAGTCATACAAGGTATAGAGCGTCTGCGAGGTGGTAGTGTCCGCATTCTCGCTCGCACGAACGACGTAGGCGGCTTATACCGCGAGCTCGCGCCAGAAATGATAGCAACGGCCATTGTAAATTCCTATGGCGTACACGTACCGCCGCAATCAATAGTCATTGCAGAACCCATTAAGAAAATAGGCCAATATACGGTCACGATATCGCAAGGAGGACACAATACGGAATTCCGCGTTGTGGTTCAGAAAAACGGCTGACTAGATTTATGCTTGCGTCACGTCGACGACCGGGCGAACGGTCCTTTTGCCATCAAAGTTTATTTTGCGGGTGGTGCGGAACTTTACGACGCCAGCAATGCGCGAGAAAAGGGTGTGGTCTTTGCCGAGACCGATATTCTTGCCGGGAAGTATGGCAGTACCACGCTGGCGGACGATTATCTCGCCGATAGCGACTTTTTGGCCGTCAGCGCGCTTAACGCCGAGATACTTCGGATTCGAATCATTCAGATTTTTTGCTGTTCCCGCAGCTTTAGTTGTTGCCATAGTTTTCTATCTGTTATTTGCCCGGTCGCTGTTTTAGCTTGGAAATAAGCCGAAAAACTGCTACTATCGAGGTATGGAGAGTATACAAGAAACGTGGCAGAAAATCAAGCTTACCCTCGAAATCGGGCTCGGGGAGTGGGGCATAGCCGTAGTAGTGCTTTTCGTAGCGTTTGCCTCTTTTGGCTTAGGCAGGCTCTCTGCTTTTGCCGAACAAAAAGGCCAGATTTCAATAACAGAAGCCACGAGCGTGCCGCCCGCGATGGCTACAGGCGGCATGTACGAGGCCGCAAAGAATGGCACCGTTTACTATTTCCCCTGGTGCAGCGGGGCAGAGAGCATTCAACCCGAAGATCAGGTCTGGTTTAAGAATGAAACTACGGCACAGAAAGCAGGCTACTCGCCCGCCAAAAATTGCAAAGGACTTTCTTCGTGACAGAGTACAATATAACCTATCATACCTATGCTAGTAATCGATGTAGAGGGTACAGGAACAGAAGCGCATAAGCATTCTATTGTTTCAGTCGGCGCGCTCGATCTCGCGTATCCGGAAAATCGCTTCTATGAAGAATGCCGTATTTGGGACGGAGCACGCGTAATGGATGAGGCGCTCGAAGTAAACGGTTTTACGCGCGAACAGATCATGGACCCGAAGAAAATGAGCGAGGCAGATTTGATACGTTCCTTTCTCGACTGGTCCAAGACGCTTGATGACAGGACCTTTGCTGGCCAAAATCCGTCCTACGATCGTGATTTTATGAAATATGCTGCGGAACGTGCAGGACATACGGCATGGCCGTTCGCGCATCGCACAATCGACACGCATACGCTCTGCTGGATGCACATGGTCAATCGGGGCCTCCAGCCGCCGATAGATCCGGTCCATAAACGCTCTGCGCTCAATCTGGATGCTGTGCTTAACTACTGTGGCATCCCAGAAGAACCGCATCCGCACAATGCGCTTACCGGCGCGCTCAGTCACGCAGAAGTAATTTCCAGACTTTTATACGGCCGCAAACTTTTGCCTGAATTCGCTCAGTATGAAATCCCCTGGAAAAAATAAAAATACTTCGTGGGGCAATGTTGCGGATTGGTATGACGAGCATTTGAAAGGCGAGGACACCTATCATGCGAAGGTAATTGCTCCGAACCTATTGCGCATACTTAATGCGGGTGAAGGGATGAAAGTTCTCGATCTTGCCTGTGGCGAAGGTTATTTTGCGCGACTGATAAGACAGACAGGCGCTGACGTTACCGGGACGGATATAGCCGATAAATTGATTCAGAAAGCAAGAAAAGAAAGTCCCGACATACAATTCATTACCACGAATGCGGAAAATGTTTCTTTTGCCGAAAAGAATTCGTACGATGCAATTGTCTGCGTCCTCGCCCTGCAGAATATGGAATATCTTGAAACCGTGTTTAAAGAATGTGCGCGAATTCTGAAGAGAGAGGGCAGGTTAATTTTTGTTCTCAACCATCCGGCATTTAGGATTCCCAAGCGCAGTTCATGGGGCTGGGATGATGAAACTAAAACGCAATACCGCAGACTCGATGCATATCTTTCGATGAGCCGTGAAAAAATAGACATGTCCCCTAGTCAGGGGGGAAAAGAAGTGACATGGTCATTCCATAGATCGCTGCAGGATTACATGAAAGCATTGAGTGCGGCCGGTTTTGCGATAACAAGGATGGAGGAGTGGATTTCGCACAAGAAATCCGAAAAGGGCCCGCGGGCGAGCGCAGAGGATTTGGCACGCAAAGAATTTCCACTCTTTTTGGCTATCGAAACTCGATTAATTGTTAATAGGTGAGTGAGGGAAGCGACGTTTTACCAGTGCCTTCTCTCTATACTATATGTCGTACAATATATCTTTTGCGACATGTCTTAGGCTAAGCCCGACCAGTCGGTGCATACCGCGCCTTGGAATATAATCCTGTAATGTCTTCTGTAGCGCTTACCAAACGATATCGGCAACACCTCTCCTCTCTCCTATCTCCGGCAGAAAGAAAAATATTCTCTTCGCTTTCCTCCCCGAATAAGATCCAGGACTATCTTGACCGCCTCCCCGTAAATTTTGAATTATCGGGGGAGACGAATTTCTCGGCTGTCCGAGTTTTAAGCGAAAAGAAGGCACATTGCCTTGAAGGTGCCGTTTTGGCGGCTGCAGCGCTTGCATACCATGGCCAGAAACCCTTGCTCATGGATTTTCAAACTGCGTATGACGATGAAGATCATGTAGTCGCACTATTTGCGGTAGCCGGTTTTTGGGGTGCAATTAGCAAGACGAATCATTCTGTATTGCGTTTTAGGGACGCAATTTACAAATCTCCGCGCGAGCTTGCGATGTCATATATGCATGAATATTTCCTGTGGGACGGCAGGAAGTCGTTGCGCGCGTTTTCGAAGCCGTATGACCTTTCCAAATTTCTGCCCGAAAAATGGGTGACTGCGGAAGGAGATCTGAATTGGCTGCCGGAGGCTATTGATAAGAGTCCGCACTTCCCCATTTTGCCCAAAAAAGACTTCAGGCTGCGTCCGGTTTCCAAAATTGAAATAAAAAATATGCGCAGCGTTGAATGGAGTAAAAACGGCAAAAAACGGATCAGAGATAGTTGAGCGGATTCAAATAGCCGGCCAAAGGCGGCACCGGCATGACGGCACTCGCACAGGGCGTTATTGATTTTGTCGCGTCGCCAAGCTTTATGATCTGCGTTACCGAAGAGACATACACGCCAAAGTGAAGGTGCGGACCGGTCGCGTAGCCCGTCTCGCCGCTATAGCCGATGATCTGTCCTGTTGTCACATTCGCGCCCGAAGTTACATCGATTTCCGACAAATGGGCGTACATCGTATTCAATCCGTTGGCATGCTTGAGCATTATCCATTTGCCGAACGAATAGCACCCTTTGATGCTGTCGGTGTTGCCTGTCGCGAGGACCGTACCGGAAAGTGCGGCATACACGGGAGTGCCGATAGGCGCCGCAATATCTAGCCCGTCATGACCGTGCCCGCTATAGAGCGACGCATGTGTTTGCGCGAACGGGGTGTCTCCGAAATATTGCGTGATCACGATTTTCCCTGCTATCGGCCAGTGAAGGACGCCTTGACTGGCGGTGGGTATCTGCGATTGATTGACCGCGACATTGAGCTGCGACTTAAGGTCGGTAAGTGCGTCTTCAAAACTCTTCTCCTGCGCCTTTTTTTCAGCAATTATTTTCTGATAGGTTGATTCCTGTGATTTAGTCTGCGTCAAAAGGTCGCTCTGGGCTTTCTTTGTGGCGTTGAGAGAGCCTTGTTGCGTTACTAAATCAGCCTTTTGCGACTGTAGTTGCTGTTCTTTCGCTTCGCGCTGGGCCTTTACGTCTGTTAGTTGTTGCTTTTCCTGCGTAAGATTGACTATGTGCCCGCGTACGGCACCTTGGAGGGTCTGAAAATTATCTATGTCTTCCCATGCGGATGAAACTGAGCCCGACATGAGGAGTTCCGTGGCAAGCGGATTACTTTCGGTCTCATTGAGCCTACGTATGGATTCGGCAAGTCCCGCATGATCACCGTCTATCGCGGCCTGTTTATCATCTATGCCGTTTGCCAGTTCGTCGATCTGCAATTGTGTCGAGTCAATTTGCGCCTTGGTCAAGTTTACGGACGCGGTAACTTTCTTGATAGAAAGGTTCAGCTGGTCCAGTGTATTTTGCAAGGTTTGCTTCTTGGCAGTCGTCGCGTCAAGCTGCGTTTGGTACTGCGCGATCTCCTTGTTGAGCTGGTCGATTTGCTGGTTCTGCGAGTCTATTTGCGCCTGGATATCGTCCGCACTCTGCGCGAGCGTTACTATGGGCAGCAACACAAAAAGTGCTACTGTGCTTCCCCAGCCCAATAAGAAACGCGATCTCATACTGACAATATCTTTATAGCTTCTCTGACGCGTTGAAGCGCCTCATCTTTCCCCAAGATCGAACTCGTAACGAACGGATCAGGAGAGCGTTCCGCGCCAGTTAATGAATATCTAAAAGGCCAGAGCACCGCAGCACGGCCCGCCTCGGTCGCATATTCCCAAACCGCTCCCTTTATCGTTTCTTGATCAAATGACTCGAGAGGATCCAATAAAGTGACGATCTTTTCCAGGTTCTTTTTAGCTGCCGCAGCATCTGACTTCCTGTCCGGTATCTTTTGAGGGTCTGGCTTGGGTTTACTGAAGAAATAATCCAATTCGCCTTTTATGATAATTTCGCGCAAGTCATTCCACGTGCTTATGCGCTCCTTTAAGAGCGGAACGAGTTTGTGTGCAATGTTCTCGGCAAAGGGAAGCCCTCTCTTCCCTATTTCCCCTTCAATTTCGCGCAACGCTTCGTCGGCAAAGTCATCATCGCGCATTGAATGCAGATATTGCTTGTTGAACCATAAAAGTTTCTCCATGTTAAAGGTCGCGCCACTCTTTTGCACATGCGTGA
>Ga0070679_100007786_pt1 | contig 10038 bp, 7 predicted proteins | sample KBSC63BmetaG_FD_65652 | JGI IMG/M metagenome (GOLD analysis project Ga0070679, IMG submission 65652) | Corn rhizosphere microbial communities from Kellogg Biological Station, Michigan, USA - KBS C6-3B metaG | ecosystem: Host-associated > Plants > Roots > Rhizosphere | place: USA: Michigan... | reverse complement strand
CAGCGTGTTGTCGTAACTCTGCCCGCTCATCTCGAGGTGCGCGCCGCCATCGCCGCGCGCCGGGAGCTGGTTCCACTCCTTGCATGCGACCTCGCACGCCTTGCAGCCGATGCAGACGGTGGTATCGGTGAAGAAACCCATTGGCTCGGTGTGACCGCCGCTGGCGGATACCGGGACGGATGGCTGCGTAATCCGCGCCGGCGAAGCCGGGTTCTGCGTGAGGATTGGCAGCGCACGTGTACCCATCATGCCTTCTCCACATTGCAGACGAATGCCTTGCCTTCATGAATCGACACGTTGGGGTCGCCGATCCATGCCGTCAGGTCGTTGGTCACAGCGCCCACCGAGAGACCCTGCCACCCCCAGTGCCAGGGCATGCCGACGTGATGCACCTTCTTGCCGCCGATGGTCATGGCCCCGATCCGATTCGTCACCAAGGCCCGCGCCCGGATCGTGTGGCGCGGGCTCGTGATTGTCACGAAGTCGAGATTCGCGATCCCGCGCTCCTGGGCAAGGTCGCGGCCGATCTCGATGAAGAGCTCGGGCTGCAGCTCGGCCAGATGCGGGAGCCAGCGGCTCATCGCGCCCGACAGGTAGTGCTCGGTCAAGCGGTACGTCGTGATGACGCACGGGTAGCGCGGATCGCCAACGGACGCGATCTGATTGTACGACTTGCCGCGGGCCCACCACTTGAACATCGGGCTCGACTGCTGCTTGTAGATCAGATTGTGCACCGGCGACTCCGCCGGCTCGTAGTGTACGGGGAGCGGCCCATCCACAAGTCCCGACGGTACGAAGAGCCACCCCTTGCCGTCGGGCTTCATGATGAAGGGCTCCGCACCGCTGTGCGCGTCAAGCCCAATGCCGTCCGGCTTCGCCCGCGCCGTCGGCGGCTTCGTGAGCGCAAAGTCCGGCACGTCGTAACCGACCCATCTTCCCTGCGGCTGTGCCTTGCCCGTCGTCGGATCGGGCGGGTTCTGCACGGCGGGATCCCACCACACCCAGCGTTTGCGCTCGCTCCACGGCTTGCCCGCGGGATCGGCCGAAGCGCGGTTGTACAGGACCCGCCGATTGGCCGGCCACGCCCATCCCCAATTGAGTTCGGCGCCCGGCGTACCCGGCGGATCCGGCTCGCGCCGCGCGGACAGGTTGCGGCTCCACGCGGGAAAGACGCCGCAGTAGATCCAGCTCGCGCACGTGGTCGAGCCATCATCCTTCAACTCGCCAAATCCGCTGAGCTGCTGCGTGGGATCAGCGGTCTGGAAGCCGTTGATCTCGCGCAGGAGCTTGCGCGCGTCCGCCTCGCCCGTCGCGTTCGGTGCTTCGCCTGACGTGAAGTCCGGCTCGTAATCCCAGACGAGATTCTTCCACCCTTCATCGCGCGGCAGCGTGCTGTTCGCGTACTTCGCCTTGATTCGCCTGCCGAGCTGGTAGTAGAACCACGTATCGGTGCGACAGTCACCCGGCGGGTCGACGGCCTTGAAGTGCCATTGCAGCATCCGCTGCGTGTTCGTGTAACTCCCCTCGTACTCACCGATCTGAGTTGCCGGGAAAAAGAAGACCTCGGTCTTGATGTCTTCGACCTTCACGGTGCCGTCCTCGATTTCCGGTGCGTTCTTCCACTGCATGGCTGTTTCGGTGAGCCAGTTGTCCTTCACCACCAACCAATCGAGCTTGCGCATGGCGGCCCGCTGCGCCGAGCCGTTGAGTGACGTCGCCGGGTTCTGCCCCACACAGAGCATCCCTTTGACCTTCCCCTCGGCCATTGCTGCCATCACCGCCATGTGGGAGAAGTCGCCGAAGATCTTTGGATGCCAGGCGTAGCCCCAGTCGTTCTCCGGCCGCGCCGCATCGCCGTACATCGACTTGAGGTACGACACCATGAACTTCGGCAAATTGGCCCAGTAGCCGGTGGGGACTGTCTCCGTGGCGATGTAGTCGTGCAGCGTATCGTGCTTCTTGAGCGCCGACGGCGCGCTCATGTAGCCGTGTATCGAGTGGTACAGCGTCGGCACATCGGTCGAACCCTGGATTGCCGCATGACCGCGGAGCGCCATGATGCCACCGCCGGGGCGGCCCATGTTGCCGAGCAGGAGTTGCAGCAGCGCGCAGCAGCTTATCATCTGCACGCCGTCGGTATGCTGCGTCCAGGCCACCGCGTAGGCGAAGCTCGTCGTGCGATCGGCGCCGGAATTCTGCAGGATCGTTTCTGCGACGTGCAGGAACTTGGTGCGCGGGCATCCTGTCACCTGCTCCACGAGCTCCGGCGTGTAGCGCGCGAAGTGGCGCTTGAGGATCTGAAGCACACAGTGCGGATCCTGCATGGACGGATCCGTCCGCGGCGTGGGCTTGAGGAGCGCATGAACGAGAAGGTCCCACTTGGCGGGACTGGCCGTCGTTCCGGCGTCCATGGGGATGCCCGGTGCGGTGCCCCTCTTCGGCGTCGCCGCCTGCGGCCCCTGGTGCTGCTTCGTCTCGCCGGCGCGCGCCGTGTACGCGGTCTGCTCTCCTGCCGTCTGCACGGCGGTGCCCGCGTACTGCCAGGTTGCCGGATCGTAGTCCCCGACCAGGCCGCTGTAGGGCCAGTCCGTGTCCTCCGCGTGCGTCATGAGCCCCGAGAAGACGCCGTCGAGATCCTCGGTGTCCCGGTATTCGGGCGAGACGATGGTCGACGCGTTCGTGTACGTCGACACGAAGCTCTGGAAGAACGGATCCCTGCCCCATCGATCGCTGGCCAGCACGTAGTTGATGAGCCCGCCGAGGAACGCGATGTCGCTGCCTGCGCGGATGGGCGCATGGACGTCGCAGTTGGCGCTCGTGCGCGTGAAGCGCGGATCAACGTGGATGAGCTTCGCGCCGTTCAGCCGCGCGCGCAGCGGCCACCGAAAGGCGACCGGATGGCACTCCGCCATGTTGGAGCCCATGATGACCACGCAGTCCGACTGCAACATGTCGCGCGGATACATGGTGGCCGCGCCGCGACCGAGCCGTGCCCCCAGACCGGGGACGCTGGAGCTATGTCATATCCTGGCCTGGTTTTCGATCGCGATGATGCCGAAGCCGCGGCAGAATTTCTGCGTGATGTGGTTGAACTCGTTGTCGAGCGTTGCACCGCCCAGATGGAAGATCGCGGGCGTCGCATTGACGAGCTTGCCATTCGGCAGCCGCTCAATGAACGTCTCGTCACGCGTCGTGCTCACCAGTTCGGCCACGCGGTTCATCGCCCACTCGAGGTCGACCACGTCCCAATCGCGCGCACCCGGCTTGCGATGCAGCACGCTGGTGGGGCGATTGACATTCTTGTGCAGTTGATAGGTCGCCGCGCCCTTGGGGCAGAGCGTCCCCTCGTTGTGAGGGCTGCGCGGATCACCCTCGATATTGATGATCTCGCCCTCTTTCACGTGGATCAGGGTACCGCATCCGACCGAGCAGAAGGGGCAGATGCTTGGCACCGCCTTGCTGCCCTTGATCCGCAGCGCTTGTGCCTGGGCGCGCGCCGGCGCGAGGGCGAGGCCGAGGCCGGCGATGCCGCCGAGCGCTGTGCCCGCGCCGGCCCCAGCGGCGTAGCGAAGGAAGTTGCGACGGGATATCTCCATGGTCAGAACCGATTCCTGGGTAGCCCGAAGACGAAGAACGCGTCCCCAAGCCGATAGCCGAGGGAGAGGTGACTGGGACGGGAACGGCAAATGGCTGGTTGATCCGCCATGGATGGAATCGGCGCAGAAACTCGTGCCGTTGCGAGCACGGTGCGACTGACCGCCGCGATGGCGACCGCGAGCCGGACCACCTGGCGCAGGCGGACATCGTCGTTCAGCAACGCTGTCGAGCGGCGTAGACGCCCTTCCGAGACGCTCGCACTGCCAGGCGATCGCATCGAGATCCCTCGGCGAGAGACGACCGGACACTATAGGTGTCAGTTACTGGAGTAGTCAATAATGCGTTTCGGGAAACCTCTTCCCCACGATGCGCGACGCTGGCAGGTGCGGTGCATCCGCCACCGCTCCAATCCTGCTGATCAACCGGCATCCCGATCGAGGATGGCGGACCGGGAGCAGAGTATGGATAGGCGTTTATGGCTTGCGTGCTCGCGGTGCGGTTCGCGAGAGTACGAGCAGACACTTGACGCGTGAGGACACATGCCGACCGTCGATGCGAAGCAGAGCCCGTTCTATGCGTGGCTCGATCGGCCCACGATTCGGAATCTGGTGCGTGGAGCGCGATCGCTGACGCCAGGCGAGCGACTGGTCCTGATCAAGGGGCTCATCCCGGGTCTGGTCGAAGACATGGGTGACGAGGCGGTCCACACCTTTCTCGAAGAGCTCGGCACCAAGGTCCAGCGATACGCGGAAGCTGTGGCGAACCCGGGGCATGGGGGCGCCACCCGGCGCACACCGAGCGAACGATTGGGCGGGCCGGTGCCGGGACGGGAAGCGCACCAACACTTGCCGGGCACGCGCAACCCGCGCCGCGCGGGAGGCCGTATGCTCGAGCGACAGTGGGAAGCCGCCGCGTGGGAGGAGATGCGGGATCGCTGGCACGCGTAGCCGAGCGCATTCGTTAGCCGACTGATTCTCCTCGCTCAACGATGGGCCGCGACCGGCACCGGATGCAGTTGCAGGAACGCAGTCGTGGCGCGGCGAGCGCGTGCGGTACTGTCGCGCAGACTCGGCCGGTCGGCGACGCCGAGCAGCAGCCCGATCATCAGGTCACCCCACAGTAATGCGCCGAACTGCTCGGCAAGTTCGTTCGCACGGCCGGCCAGGAGTCCGGAGGACCGGGCTCGAGTCATGATCTGACGCAGCGCGGCACGCGTCGCCTCGCGCCCAATGGAATCGAGGGCCCGCGCGACCTCCGGCGCACCGACCGCTTCGGCAATCGCCAGTCGGAAGACCGCGAGTACCGCGGGATCGGTTACCTCATGGACCAGCTGCGTCCCGAACGACACCAGAACCTCCGCAAGCATCTCGCGATCCTGCGGCGCCGGCAGATCGGCAGGGAGCTGCAATCGACTGGCGCGCGTGCTCACGCAGGCCGCCAGCATCTCCTGCTTGTTCCCCACCACGGCGTAAAGGTCGCGCTTGGACACGCGCGCGCGGCTCGCGATCTCCAGCATGCTGGTCGCCGCATAGCCGTGCTTCATGAACGATGCGAACGCCGCATCCAGAATGCGCGCCCGTACGCCTGGCATGTCGTGCTCGTCGTGTGATTCAGTCGATCCAGTGGCTGTCGTCATGATCTGATCCCCCCTTGACAAATGGTACCATACGGTACCATGTTGCGCAACAGTTGGTACGACTTGGTACCACGCACCGGAGCTGAACTCTCAACCCGTGGATATGCACATGTCGTCGAAACTCTTTTTCTTCGCCAGTATCGCATTCAGCCTCATCGCCTGGGCGATCGTCACGTCGCGATACATCTGGCCGCGGCTTCGGCTGCTGCAAGGACGTCTGGCGTTGCGCCCGATTCTCATCCTTCACAGTTTCCGCTTCCTGGGCCTGGCCTTCCTCATTCCCGGCGTCGTATCGCCGGATCTGCCGCCGGCCTTTGCGCATGCCGCCGCCTATGGCGATATCGTCACGGCCACGCTCGCATTGCTGTCGCTGGTGGCGCCCGCAGGAGAGCTGGGCACGGGCATCGTCTGGATCTTCAATCTCTGGGGCTCGGCAGACCTGCTCAACGCGTTCTACCAGGCCGGTCGGGCCGGGCTCCTGCCGGGGCAGTTGGGAGCCACATACTTCATTCCGACGCTCTTCGTACCGCTGCTGCTGATCACCCACGGAGTCGCCTTTCGTCTCCTTTGGCGGAAAGAGAGCGCGCTCCGTCGTTAGCCGAGACCAAAGGCTCCCGTCGTTCGAAGCTCAATTCGCGCGCAGCGCGACGGCCGGTTCAATGCGCGCCGCCCGGATCGCCGGGATCAGGCACGCGCTGATTCCGACAACGGCCATGATGAGCGCCACGATGCTGAGCGTGACCGGATCGTGCGGCGGCACGCCGAACAACAGGCCCTGCATGAGCCGCGTCAGCGACAATGCGCCGGCGACGCCAACCGCGAGCCCAATGATTACGAGTCGCCCGCCTTCCGAGAGCACCATGCGCTGAATCCTGCCGCTGTCCGCACCGAGGCTCATCCGGACACCGATCTCGTTGGTGCGGGCGCTCACCGAGAACGCCAGCACACCCGCGATCCCCACCGCCGCGACGATCATGGCAAGAATGCCGAACGATGACACGAGCATCGCGTTCAGGCGCCTCGGCGCCACACTTTCATCACGGATCTGGTTCACGGTCAGCACCTTCTCGATGGGTTGCTCCGGGGCCGCCTGTCGCACGACGCGAGTCGCTGCCGCGGCGAGCGATGACGGATTCAACCTGGTGCGTATCACGAAGCCGCCCGAGGGAAAATCGCCCTGCGCGAAGGGAATGAAGGTGGCCGGAATCGGCGTTGCATCGAGCCCGCCGTCCTTCGTGTCCCCCACCACGCCCACCACGGTGCGCCAGTCGCCCGACACGCCGATGAACTTCAGCACTGCGCCGGTCCACGCCACGCGCTGGCCAATGGGATCCTGATTCGGAAAGAGTTGATCGGCGAGCGTCTTGTTCAGGATCACGACACGCGAGCTCCCCGCGCGATCGGTGGACGTGAATGCGCGTCCCTGCAGCAGCGGAATTCCCGCGGCGCTGAAGTAGTCGGGACTCGCCGTGCGATATTCGGAGTGCGGCTGCGCCTGTCCCGGCGCGACCGGGTGGCCATCGGCCGTGATGTCGAGCGTGATGCCCGATGCGCGGAGGGGCATGGTGGATCCGATGCCCACCGCTGAAACGCCGGGCAGCGCCGCGAGCTGGCTTTGCATCTGCTCGTACTGCGCGATTGCCGCCGCGGGACTCGCACTGTTGAAGTCCTTCGGCACTTCCATTGTCAGCACGTTCTCCGTGTCGATGCCGGAGTCCACGTGCGAGAGGCGCTGCATCGTTCTCGTCAGCAGTCCGGCGCCCGTAAGCAGCATCACCGACACGGCGATCTGCGCAATGACGAGCGTCTGCTGCAGCCGCTGCCGGCGGACGGTGCCGGTCGTGCGCCGGCCGCCGGCGGCCAGCGAGGCACCGAGCGTTCGCTCGCTCGCGAGCCCGGGTGCGAACGAGAGCAGCACCGCGACGACGACGGCGAGCAGGAGGCTGAATCCAAGCACGACGCCATCGATGTGTATCTCGCTCGCGCGCGGGCTGTAGCGCGCCGCAAAGGTGGTGAGCATGCGCAGACCGCCGAACGCGATCAGCAGGCCGAGGACGCTGCCGGCGACAGCCAGCACGAGGTTCTCCGCCAGCAGGAGCCGGCGCAATCGCGAGGCGCCTGCTCCAAGCGCGGCGCGAACGACCAGCTCCTGCTCCCGGCGCACCCCCCGCATGAGCGTCAGGTTGGCGACATTCGCGCACGCGATGATCAACACGAACGCGGCGGCGCCCATCAGGAGCAGCATCGTGAGGCGCGCCCGCTGGCCGAGTATCTCGTGGAACGGCGTCAGCGTCACCTGAAAGCCCGAGCCGGCATCGTAGGCTTCGGGATGGTCGGCGTGCGCGCGCGCCGTGATCGCCGCGACTTCCGCGCGCGCCTGGGCGACGCTCGCGCCTGGCGCGAGGCGAGCGATCATCGCGGTCATGCGATGCGTGCGTCCCGTCACCATCATCGCGCTCAGGTGGTGCTCGCTGTTCACCATGTTCATGAGGGCGTCGATGTGTGCCGGGTAGAAGGGTGCCGGCTGCAGCACGCCCACCACGGTGACGGCGTGGCCACCCGCGTGCACCGTCCGACCGACGACCGCGGGATCGCCGCCAAACCGTTTCTGCCAGTAGTCGTACGTCAGCATCATGACCGGCGCCGCGGACCTGCCGTCGTCGCCCTCCGTGAAGCTCCGGCCCAGCACGGGCGAGAGCCCCATCACGGAGAAGTAATTGCCCGTCACGAGCCCCACGTCCATGCGCACCGCGTCGTTCTCGCCCACGAGCGTGAACGTGATGGGCGAATACTCGGCGATGCCCGCGAGCGTGTGTGATCCGGACCGGAAGTCCTCGATCTCGGGGACGGAGAAGCCGATGTCATCGCCGCCGGGGCCGCGGATGGACTGCCTCAGGTACATCAGGCGGTCGCCGTCGCGGTTCGGCAGTGGCTTGAGCATGACACCGCGCACCACGCTGAAGATCGCGGTGGTGGCGCCTATGCCGAGTCCGAGCGTGACCACCACGGCGAGCGCGAAGCCGCGGGCGCGCAACACACTTCGGACGGCGTATCGCAGGTTGGCGATGAGCATGGAGAGTCCCTGGACGATGGGCTGTCGAGCGGCCCGCAGTCCGGGCCGGCAGCAAATCTATGCTGTACCCACACGACGAGCGACAGGCGTCAGAATCGACAGGACCGCAGCTCTTGGCCGAGACCGGGCGGGTGTGCCATGCCCATCGTCAAGCTCGCGAGGCGCCGCTCCTCACGATTGCCGGACTGGAAATCACGGCTGAACGCGGATGATCGTCTTCCCCGTCCGTCGCCCGGTCGGGTTGAAGGCGGCAACGGCATCATCGAGGCTCGAAACGGTGCCGATGTTCGTCCGCAGTCGCCCATCCCGTACCCGCTGGACGATCTCGGCCAATTGAGCACGATCCGCCTCGACGACGAAGTCCACCGCCAGCCCGTCGGCCGGCCGCGCCTCGGGAGGCCCGACGATGGACACCAGCGTTCCCCCCGCTCGGATCAGGGCCGCGGACTGCTTCCCGATGTCGCCGCCTATCACGTCGAACACCAGGTCGACGCCACCGACATCTTCCAGGGCGTCGTTCCCCAGGTCGACGAACTCCTTCGCGCCGAAGTCGAGAGCCGCCTGATGGTCGGCGGCGCGTCCGGTGCCGATGACGTAGGCGCCGGCCTCTCGCGCGAGCTGGGCCACCATCGATCCTACTGCGCCGGCCGCGCCGTGCACGAGGACGCTCTGCCCCGCCCCGAGCCGGCCGTGATCGAACAGACCCTGCCACGCAGTCAGCCCCGAAATCGGCAGGCTCGCTCCCACCGCGAAGTCCACGTCGCCAGGTAACGGCGCGAGGTTGCGTGCCTCGATGGCCACCTGCTCCGCCAGCGTGCCGTCGCGATACCAGTCGGCGAGACCGAACACCCGCTGTCCCACCGACAGCCCCGTCGTGCCGTACCCGATGGCGGTGACCACTCCCGCCAGTTCGTGCCCGGGGATCGACGGCGTCCGCTCACGGTCGATGCGATCGGTCCAGGTCGACGGCCACGTCAGTTCGGTGGGGACGAATCCCGACGCATGGACCTGCACGACGACATCGTTTATCGCCGCCTGCGGATCGGGACGCTCCACGAGCTTCATCCCGGCGGTTCCCGCCGCCTGCTCCGTCACCACGATCGCCCTCATTGCCAACCTCCTCTGTTCGATTCCTCACCTGCACGGCGGCCTGTCCGCGACACGTCCGGTGGCCGACGTAGCCAGACGGGCCTACGCCACCATGCCGATCGTCATCGCGCATATCGCGCTGACGCCAGCTCGATCAGCCTGGCGATAAGCGCGTCGTATGACATGCCGTCAGCGGCGGCGGCACGAGCGAACTCGCCCGCCTCCTCGAGGTAGCAATTGGGATTGACCTCGATCACGTACACTTCGCCTGACGCAGTCACGCGCATGTCGACGCGTGCATAGTCGCGGAGGCGGAGCGCGCGGAAGGCGTCGAGCGCCGTCTTCCGCAATTGCTCATCGAGCTCGGGAGCCAGATCCTTCGACACGAAAGTGCGCGTGCCCGCGTACTCGGCACCCTCTCCGCCACCTTGTTCGCCCCACTTGGCGGCCCAACTCGCGATCCTCGGCCGGTCCGTCGGGAAGTCTGTGAAGTCCATCTCCAGCGGTGGCAGTGCGCGCGCGTCGGCATTGCCGATCACGCCGACGTAAAACTCACGTCCGTCGATGAACTGCTCGACGAGAGGCGGTTGATGAAAGCGGCCCTGCACCTCTCCCATCTGCTCGAGCAGCTCCTGCACGTTGT
>Ga0070679_100007784_pt1 | contig 10038 bp, 11 predicted proteins | sample KBSC63BmetaG_FD_65652 | JGI IMG/M metagenome (GOLD analysis project Ga0070679, IMG submission 65652) | Corn rhizosphere microbial communities from Kellogg Biological Station, Michigan, USA - KBS C6-3B metaG | ecosystem: Host-associated > Plants > Roots > Rhizosphere | place: USA: Michigan... | reverse complement strand
GGTTCGAGGACGCCTACAACGCCGTGGAGACTGGCAAGGACTACCAAGCCGTCGTGGACCGCATCTTCGCCGAGATCCCGAAGGAGGTTCCAGGCCAGGAGCGACACTTCTGGTCGGGCGGTGCGCCGGCTCAGAACATGGCGGACCAGGCGATCAAGGACAAAGGCAAGATGGCACCTCCGCCGGGCGGTGGGGGTGGTGCCGGTGCTGCTGGTGCTGCGGGTCCCGGTGGCGCCGGCGCAGGCGCGTCTCCACAGAAAGCAATGCGCCTCGAGACGAGCCACGTCGGCATCCTGTTCAACGGAGTGTTCAATCAGCCGCCGTCGAAGCTCGACTGGGCCAAGCAGGCCGTCAAGTTCTGGCAGCGCGCATCGACCAACTACGCGAAGGCCACGACGGGCACGGTCACCGCGCACCTGAACATCGACTTCAAGTACGCGAAGGATCAGAAGGTGAATCGCGGTGCGATTTTCGGACAGTTCGAGATTGGCGAAATCGTGAAGAACATGAAGGCGCAAGCCCCCGACGGCAAGTCGACGATCGTGAACTCGCTGATCCTCGATATGTGGGTTCATGGCGCGACCAAGGACGCCAAGGGCAAGGACAAGGATATCGACAAGAAGGTGCAGTTCACAGTCGGAGCGAGTCCTGCAGTGAACGAAGAGCAAATCCTCAACTCGATCGACGCGCAGATTCAGGTCGCGGTCAACTCGTAACGGACTGACAATGGCTGGACACACGGCGGCATACGACGAGTTCTTGTTCAGCTTCAACGGCGGCATCGAGTTCAAGGACGATCTCGATCTCGATGCGTACGGGCGCGCCACGTCGACGGAGCGGGCGGAGCTCGACCGCCTGCTCGAACAGAAGCTTCCGGAGGGCGATCCGCGCGTCGCACGAGCAATTGCGGCCCTGTGGCCCGCGGATCGAGCGACATCCGCGCTGACGCGCGCGCTCGCCCCAGCCTCGACAGATGGGCGCCCCGGAATCACGCGGGCGCTGCGCTCGGTGTCCGACAGTGCTGCGCTCGACGCGCTACGAACGGCGCTCTTCGACGACGCGGCCGATACGTCATCGCGAGTCGCGGCTGCCGATGCTCTCGCCGAAATCGAAGGGGCGCCCGCGAACTTCTCACTGAAGGCGGCGCTCGACGAGCCTGTGCCAGAATTGCAAGTACGCGCAGCAACCTTGCTCTTCAGGCGAATGGGGCTCGAACGGCTGGCTTCAAAGGACGACAGCGGCGCGGCGCTTCTCGGGCGGCTGCTTCAGGACGACGACGCGTCGGTGCGCGCTGCTGCAACAGCCGAATTGAAACGCATCGTCGACAGTGGATCGGCGGAGATGGCTGGTTATGCTGGGGGCGCCACGCCGGCGCCGCTCGCGGCGCTTGCGTCCAGTCGCTGAGCAGAATCCGTGCACGGCCTCGCCATCGCGCGCGACAACGAATACATCGATCTAGGCGAGCTGCGTGCGCTCATCGCCGGACAGCGCGGCGGCAAGAGCGATGCACAGCTCGGCATCGACGGGCAGGGCGTGCAGCAAAAGTCAGCCGCTTTGCAGCAGGTCTTCGCGCTTGCGCTCGATCCGAACGCGACGGTGCCTGACAATCAGACGCTCGATCAGCTTCAGGGCGGCGAACGCGACTGGGGAATCGACATGCTGCTCGGCCGTCTGGAGCAGGGAGACACACGCGTGGTTCAGGGCCTGCAGCATCTCGGTGGAGACCGGGTCCAGCTCGCGCTCGACGATCACCAAGCCGGTCGCCGGATTTCCTGATCCGCTCGGCAGCAGCACGCTTCGGAGCGCTCATGGCCTCGCAACCGCTCGATGTCGTCTGCAGGGAGCTCGAAACGTCGCCGCGCGACAGCGAAAACCTCGATCTCGGCGATACGAGCGCGTGGCCCGACGGCGAGGAGCGGTGTGCGGCGGACGAGCTGGTCCGCACTGGGCCGACGGCGCATCCAGTGGCGGCGTTCGCCACGGCCGCGCGTGCCTTGCTCTCAGGCAAGCCGTAGTCGCATGTCGTTGGCGTGGCCGACGTTCAGCCTCGAGCCGCTCGATGACGGGCGCACGTGGTCTGCGACATTCGAGAGCTACGACGAGCGGCACGACGACGTCTATTACGTCGTGACGTTGTCCGACGGCACGGACCTGATGGCGCAGTGCAGTGCCACGTTCTCCAGCGACGCGTGGATCGAGACCGAAGTGCGCGACACGTTGCGCGAGCGCATCGGCCGCGTGGCCGCGACCGGCAAGAGCAACACCGACTATCGCGGACCCGTGCTGCGTAGCTGACGAGCCGCGGCCGGCGCTAGAAGTCGAGGCGCCAGGTGCCGAGGAAGGACGGGAGGTCTTTCTTGGCGAAGGTGAGGTGCGCGGTGGCGACCTGTTTGCCGTCGAGCGCGAGGACCTGGCCGGGGAGCGTGGTCATCGAACCCACCGGGTCGCGGATGGTCACGTCCTTCTGGCCGATGAAGCGGTAGCGCGCGCCGTCGTCGGCGGCGAAGCCGAACTCGTAGCGGATGAGGCCGCCCAGGATCGGGTCGATCGTGATCTCGCCCTCGAGGGGGCGCGCGCTGGCGAAGCCCTCCATCGTGACCTCGCCCTCGAGCCGCGCCTTGCGATCGCGCAGGTGCGACAACAGCGAGCCCGCGCGCGCCGTGACCGTGAACTGCATGGGCCGCTCGACGCCGTCGCGGCTGTAGGTGCCGCTCATGGTCTCGCGAAAGTGGAAGCCGGGGAGCTTCATCGCGCGCCTCGCAGCGACGCTACGCTGCCGCCTTCAAGTGTCGCTCTTTCCGCGCCGCTTGCAAGTGGCCCTTGCGCGCCAGCTGCACGTAGTTGGCGACGATGAGCAGGAGGTTCCAGCCATTCCACATGTGCCACGTCAGCGCCGACGGCCGCGCCAGGAAGGCAATGAAGGAGGCGAGCCCGACGAACATCGTCCACTGCGGCAGCCCCTCGCCGCGACGGAACTTCGGCACCTTCAGCGTCGAGACCATCGCCGCCGCCATCACCAGCGTGCCGCCCGCGATCAGCCAGATGCTGAGCGAGTTGCGCACCAGCACCATCGACCACAGGTAGCTCGCCGCGATCGGAATCGGGCAGCCGAGGAAGGTGACCTTGCCGATGCTGCTCGAGTCGGAGTTGTAGCGCGCCAGGCGGATCGCGCCGCACAACGGATAGGCGATGGCGATGGCCGCACCGACGGTACCGAGCGGCGCCAGCACCGCCAGGTAGACCACCACCGCCGGCGCGATGCCGAACGACACCATGTCCGACAGCGAGTCGAGCTCCATGCCGAACTTGCTGGTGGCGTCGAGCGCGCGCGCCAATTTGCCGTCGAGAAGGTCGCACAGCGCCGCGCAGAAGAGGAACAGGACCGCGCGCTCGAAGCTGCCGCGCGCGGCGGCGATGATGCCGAGAAAGCCGAGCGCGATGTTCGCCAGCGTGACCGCGTTCGGAATCAGGTGCTTCGCCTTCACGACCGTGTATGCTAACGCAATTCGCCCGCAGGTGAAGTGTGAAGATCGCGCTCGTCTACCCCCCGACCTGTGACCCGACCGCCCCCTATCTGGCGGTCCCCATGCTCACGGGCTTCTTGCGCGCCAATGGGGTCGAGGTGCTGCCGATCGACGCCAACGTCGAGGCCTACGACCGCCTGCTGCGACGGGAGCCACTGCTCGCCTGCGCCGAGCGCGTCGAGGCACGCCTGGGCAAGCTCGATCGGCGCGCGTCGCTCGACCATCCGGCGCGGCGCGCGTACCTACAACTGTGGCGCGCCCGCGGCGACGCGCAGGCCGCGCCCGACGGCATCGACGAGGCGCGCGCGGTGCTCAAGGATCCGGCGCGATTCTTCGTCGCCGACGAGTACGAGCGCGCGGTCGAGACGATCGAGTCGGCGCTGCGCGTGGTGTCGGCGGCCTACGCGCCGCTCGATCTCACCTTCAGCGGCTACCGCACGCCCTTCGCGCTGACCACGCCCGAGGAGATCGCCGACGACGCGCGCGCCGAGCGCGATCCCTTCGACGACTACATCTGCAACGTGCTGGCGCCGCGGCTGCGGCAAGAGCGCGTCGACGCCATCGGCATCAGCAGCTGCTTCCCCGGGCAGCTGCAGCCGGCGTATGCGTTCGGGCTCAAGCTCAAGCGCCTTCTGCCCGACGTGCACCTCACCTGCGGCGGACCGGGCATCACGCAGCTGTTCATCCGTCTGCGCGGCCACGATCTGGCGCGCGCGCTCGGCCCGTTCGACTCGGCCGTCGTCTTCGAGGGCGAGCACGCGCTCCTCGGCTTGTGCCGCGCGCTCGAGGAGAAGCGCGACGTGCGCGGCCTGCCGAACGTGGTGCATCGCGACCCGCTCCTCGGCGCCAAGTGGGCCGCGGGCGAAGGCGCCGAGGATCTGCGCGCCCTGCCCGCCCCCGATTTCGACGGGCTGCCGCTCGACTTGTACTTCTCGCCGTCGCTGACGCTGCCCTACGATCCGACGCGCGGCTGCTACTGGGGCAAATGCACCTTCTGCCACTACGGCCTCGCCGAGACCGGCACCGCCAGCTACCGCGAGCGCGGCGCCGAGCGCACCGTCGATCATCTGACGGCGCTCGCCGAAAAACACGGCACGCGCACCTTCTACCTCTCGCAGGATTCGGTGGCGCCGAAGACGCTGCTCAAGATCGCGCAGGAGATCTCGCGGCGCGGGCTCGACCTCAAGTGGGCGACGGACCTCAAGCCCGAGAAGTACCTGACCGCGGAGCGCGCCCGCGCGCTCTACGACGGCGGCGGCGTCGCCTGCGCGCTCGGCGTCGAGTCGGCCAACCCGCGCGTGCTCGCCATGATCGACAAGGGCGCGCCGGTCTCGACGGTGCGCGAGACCATCGGCCACCTCGCCGGCGCCGGGCTCGCCGTCGAGGCCATGTGCTTCACCGATTTTCCGACGGAGACCTACGCCGAGGCCATGGACACGCTGCGCTTCCTCGAGGAGCTGCGCACGCAGGTCGCGCTCTACATCGTCGGTGAGTTCGATCTCACGCACGGCGCGATGGTCGCCCAGGAGCCGCAGCGCTTCGGGCTGCGCGAGACCTGGCAGCTCGACGGCGACCTCCTCGGCACCGGGCTGTTCTACGAGGAGCAGCGCCCGTCCAAGCGCGGCAACGACGGCGGCAAGCTCGACGCCGCGCTCGATCGTTTGTCGGCGGGCTGGCGCGTCAAACGCTACCCATGGGCCGGCTCGCTCTCGACGGCGCACACGGTCTTGCACTACTTGAAGCTCGGGCCGGGCGTGTTCCGCGAGCGCGCCAAGCTGCCTCCGGTGACGCCGTTCGGTGCCCGCGCCGCCGACGCGCAGGCGCGCTTCGATCTCGCCGAGGTCGCGCTCAGCGACGACGACGAGCTGGCGATCTGGCACGAGCTCGTGCGCGGGCAGCGGCACGTCTCGCGCGCGGCCTATCACGCGCTCGCCAAGGCGCTGCCGCCGCTTCCGCCCAAGCCGCGCCGCTATCGCTTCATCGCCGGCCAGCCGCCCATTCCGTCGCGCAAAGGGCCGCGCGGACGCCGCCCGCCGAACGCGTCGAACGCCGCCGGCTAAAGCACGAATCACTTGCGTTGATCTACGCTCCCAATACCGACGGGTATTGTTGCGCTGCTCGCTCTTCGTGCGCCCAAATCCAACTCGGCCTCGCGCACCTCGCTACGCTCAACGCAAGTGAATCGCGCTTTAGCGACGTCCGTCTCCCGGCGCGGGATTTGCGTATGCCGATCCCGTGGCCGCCTTACGTCGCAAACCCGAGCTCATCCTCGATCCCGTCCGCGCCGCCGCCGACGCCGGCTTGCGCTGGATCGCCGACGACGTGCCGGGCATTCGCCGTATTCGCGCGGGCAAGGGCTTCCGCTACGTCGACGCCCACGGCAAGGCCGTGCGCGACGCCGAGACGCTGTCGCGCATCCGCGCGCTCGCGGTCCCGCCGGCGTGGCGCGACGTCTGGATCTGCCCGTCGCCGACCGGCCACATGCAGGCCACCGGACGCGACGCGCGCGGCCGCAAGCAGTATCGCTATCACCCGCGCTGGCGCGCCGCGCGCGACGAGACCAAGTACGACAAGATGCTCTTCTTCGGCCTGGCGCTGCCCAAGATCCGCGCCCGCGTCGACGAGGATCTCGGCCGCCCCGGCCTGCCTCGCGAGAAGATCCTCGCCACCGTCGTGCGCCTGCTCGAGACCACGCTCATCCGCGTCGGCAACGAGGAGTACGCGCGCGCCAACGACTCGTACGGCCTGACCACGCTGCGCGCCCACCACGTCGACGTCGACGGCGCCGAGCTGCGCTTCGAGTTCCGCGGCAAGTCGGGCGTGCGCCGGCGCGTGTCGCTGCGCGATCGGCGGCTGGCGCGCATCATCCGCCGCTGCCAGGATCTGCCGGGCCACGAGCTGTTTCAGTATCTCGACGACGACGGCGAGCGCCGCACGGTCGACTCGCAAGACGTCAACGACTACCTGCGCGCGATCAGCAACCAGGACTTCACTGCGAAAGACTTTCGCACCTGGAACGGCACCGTGCTCGCCGCGACGGCGTTGCGCGCGGCGGCCCGCAGCGGCGCGGCCCCGTCGAAGCGCGCCGTGGTCCGCTGCATCGAAGAGGTCGCCGCGCGCCTGGGCAACACCAAGGCGGTGTGCCGGAAATGTTACGTGCACCCGAAGGTGATTGACGCCTTTCTCGACGGCAGCCTCGACGGCGCCCTCGGCCGCAGCGACGATCCCGAAGCGGGGGTGCTGAAATGGCTGCGCACGCTATATTAGTGAGGTCGTGCTGACGGGCATCCTGGTGGCGGCCTGCGCCGCGCTGTTCCTCTCGCGCAACTTCCGCGTCCACGCCGCGCGCGCCCGCTACGCGCCGCTCGTGCACGCGCAGGAGCTGGTCAACGCCGAGCGCGCCGAAGAGGCGATCGAGGTGCTCGACGGCGTCGACACGCGGAAGCTCGAGCAGCCGGTGCTCATGCACTGGCTCGGCCTGCGCGGCTACGCGCTCGCGCTCGCCGGCCGCGGCGAAGAAGCGCTCGACACGCTCGACGATCTGGCGTCGCTCGCCGATCCCGAAGATCGGCTGAGCCAGCTCTTTCTCAACGGCAGCCGCGCCATCGTCGCCATCTCCGACGAGCGCTTCGACGAGGCAGAGGAGCTGCTCGATTGCACCGAGCGCGCCTGCGACGATGCGCCCAACCGCTCGGAGGTCTGGTGGTGGCGCGCCGAGGTCGCCGGCCGTCGCGGCGACGAGCCGCGCCGGCGCACCTGCCTCGAGGAGGCGGCCAAGCTCGGCGAGGCCTACTACGCCACGCGCGCGCGCAAGGCGCTTCAGAGCGTCGCCGCCACCTGACGCAGGAACGCGGCCGGATCGTCCTCGACGCGCTCGCCGTGCGACATGATCACGCGCTTCAGGTTCGGCGTGTCGGCGAGCTTGCCGAGATGCGCGCGCAGCGCCCGCTTGTCCTTCACCATCGCCAGCTTGATGAGCGGCGTGACGCGCGGTCCGCCCGAGCTGCCGATGGTCTTGTAGACGAAGCCGAACGCGCCGCCGAGGTGCGGCTGATTGAACACGGCGTCGTTGAAGATGAGCGACGTGCCCGACGGCTCGACGAGCTCTAGGTAGCCCTCGCGCCGCCCGACGCCGTCGAGATAGCGGATCGTGAGCGGCGGCGTCGGCGGCAGCGCGTCGTAGAAGCCGTCGATGGCCACCGCCTTGCCGATGCGCTTCTTCGCGCCCTCGGGGCAGAAGACCTCGATGTCGGGATAGCGCGTCTTGTAGGCGGGCGCGTCGAGGCGATGCCACGGGTTCGGCACGATCAGATAGCGCGGCGTGCCCCACGCCTCGAGCTCCTTCTGCGTCGACGGATCGAGCGCCACGGCGCTGTGGAAGACGAGCCCGCCGTCGTCGAGGCGCACCACCGACATCCAGCGCTTGAGCGGAATTCCGAGCGAGCCCTCGACGACGCGCAGCCGATCGGTGAGCGGCTCGATCGGTCCGTGCTGCAGCACCTTCCATTGCGCTTCGGCCATGCGCGGAGCATACGATACGCGCCCATGAGCGCGCTCATCTTCATCCATGGCACCGGCGGCGACGCGGCGTCGTGGGATCCCGTGATCCCGCTCTTGTCGTCGCGCTATCGGCCGATCGCGTACGACCGGCGCGGCTACGGCCGCACCCACGCGGCGCACGCCGAGGATGCGCGCGCGATCCTCGACGAGCGCGCGCCCGGCGAGGCGGCGCTGGTGGTCGGCTCGTCGGCGGGTGCGATCGTGGCGCTGCATCTGGCGCTGCTCGCGCCCGAGCGCGTGCGCGGCCTGGTGCTCGCCGAGCCGCCGCTCCATGCGCGCAACGCCCGCGACCTGCGCATGCTCGGCGGGATGATCTCCTATGTGTGGCACAGCGCGCGCGGGCGGCGCCGCGAGGCCGTGGCGTCGTTCTTCCGCACCGTCACGCGCTACGCCGGCGGCGGCAACGGCTTCGACGCCATGACCGCTCAGCAGCGCGAGCGCGCGCTCGGGCACGCCGACGAGGTGGCCGCCGAGGTGCGCACCGGCACCGGCGAGGATCTGACGCACGCGCGCCTGGCGACGATCCGCTGCCCGACGACGCTGCTCCTCGGCGCGCGCTCGGCGCCGCTGTTCGCGCGCCTCGGGCGGCCGCTCGCCGCGGCGATCCCGCAGCTGCGCACCGCCACCGTCGCCGGCGCCGGTCACCTCATGATGATGGAAGCGCCGCGCGCCTTCGCCGACGCGGTCATCGCGGCCGACGTCATCGCGGCCGACGTCATCGCGGCCGATACAGCGCCGCCGTCTTCGCCGGCAGCGTGACCGCGAGCGAGCCGTTCGCCGTCGTCACGTCAGGCGCGGCGCCGAGGAGGTCGCCGAGCGTGACGCCGTCGGCGATGCGCGCGTGCATCATCAGCGTCACCGTCGCCGGCGCGTCACCGTTGTTGGCGACGAAGATGACCTGCTCGCCGGCGCCCGCGCGCAAGAACGCCAGCACGTTCTCGGTCGTCGAGCCGTTGGGCCGCCACATCTCGCTGTAGTCGCCGATCGCCAGCGCAACTTCGCTGCGGCGCAGCGACACCAGCTTGTGCACGTACGCGAAGACGAGCTCGGCGTTGGGGATGGCCTCGGGCGGCATCGCCGTCGCGCGCCCCGCCGCCGTCCACGCCCACGACGGCATGTCGCGCCGGTTGTCGGGATCGTCGCCGCCGAAGAGGCCGAGCTCGTCGCCGGCGTAGAGCTGCGGGATCCCGGGCGCGCAGAAGGCGATGGCCAGCGCCAGCTCGAGGCGCGCGCGGATCTCGTCGTTGGCCACGGCCGACCCCGGCTCGTTGGCGAAGCGCTGCGTGTCGTGGTTGTCGATCAGGTTGACGAGCGTGCGCGCGCGCGCCGCGCCGAGCTGCGTCTGCTCGTCGGCGAGCACGCCGGCGACGAGATCGAGCGAGCCGGCGTGGCCGACCGCGTCGCGCAGCGCGCCGCGCAGCGGGAAGTTGAACGTCGAGTCGAAGCCGGCGTCGAGGTACGGCTTCAGATCGCCGACGGTCTCGGAGAACACCTCGGCGACGAGGAACAGCGGCCGCACCGCGCGCACCGACGGCACCCACGAGTCGTGGAAGTACGACGGCAGCACGTACTTCGCGGTGTCCATGCGGATGCCGTCGATCGGGTAGCGCGTCGTCCAGCCCGCCGACAGCGACGACAAATAGGTCGCCACCGCCGGCTGCTCCTGCGCGAAGTCGCTGATGCCGGCGCGGTACGGGCAGTAGATCGCCGGATCGCCGAGCTGCGCGCAGGTCGCCGGATCGTGGAACCAGTCGGGATGTTGCGTGACGACGCGGGCGTGGTCGCCGGGATGGTTGACGACCATGTCGAGGATGAAGGCCATGCCGGCGTCGTGCACGGCGCCGACGAGCGCGGTCAGCTCGGCGGCGGTGCCGAGGCGCGGCTCGACGGCGCCGTCGTCGGGATCGGCGTAGTCGGCCCAATAGCCGTGATAGCCGCACTTGCCCGTCGGGCC